>Ga0209611_10000905_pt1 | contig 47992 bp, 38 predicted proteins | sample S1TSphgellanicum_3_FD_187693 | JGI IMG/M metagenome (GOLD analysis project Ga0209611, IMG submission 187693) | Host-associated microbial communities from peat moss isolated from Minnesota, USA - S1T2_Fc - Sphagnum magellanicum MG (SPAdes) (version 2) | ecosystem: Host-associated > Plants > Peat...
CTTGATCGTAAATGTTTGGATTATAAGTATAGTACTTTGTTTTGAACAAAATAAAATCAAAGCTACACGGGCTTTGGTACAATCTTAAAAATCATCTCTTCTAAGGTTTGTAGTAGCTCCTGCTCGTTGTAGGGTTTGGAAAAGTAAGCCTGGGCTCCTAGCTGCATAGCCATTTCGCGGTGTTTACTACTGCTACGAGAAGTCAGCATAGCTACCGGAATATACTTGAATTCACGATGAGAGCTTAATCGCCCAAGTAAGCCATAACCGTCTAAGCGAGGCATCTCAATATCGCAAATTATAGCTTGGATTTTCAATCCATTCTGCAATTTTTCCCAAGCATCTTCCCCATCTTTAGCTTGTTCAACTTGATATCCGCCTTTCTCCAGGGTCAGGGCTAGATATCGTCTGACGTTAATTGAGTCATCCACAATCAGAATTAAACCTTTTTGATGGGGAGGTTTGATCGGCTGTTGATTTTTTAGTGGTGTCAGAAAAGCTGTTTTTAATTTGGTTTCGGTTTTTTTATTACTTCTTTGAGGGCGTTTATTGGTGGTAATCCAGGTGAGTAATTCATCTGTATTGACTAATGGTACTACTCGACCATCACCTAAAATTGTACAGTTATTGAAACCGTTGGGTAGGGGTATATTTCCTTCAACTTCCCGAATAGCGACTTCTTGCTCACCCCAACAACGATCTACTTTGACAGCTATAGGCTGGTGATCGGTTTGGAAAATTAGCACGCTGCTGGCGTTAATCGCTGGTGTAGTTTCCCAGTTAAGGCTATTTGGGCGATAACAATTAAATTCAAAGTAGCGATTTAGGCTGATGAGCGGCGCTACAGTATTTTGCCATTTGAGAAATTCATTACCGGATAGAGAAAATACCTCGTCGGTTGGTAACAAGAAAATTTCTGCAACTAAATCTATGGGAAATGCTAGAAGCATGTGATTGCTCTCTACCAAGAGTACTCTGGCTATTGATAAGGTGAAGGGTACTGATAATGTAAATGTTGTACCGATGCCTACTTGGGTATTAACTTTAATCTCACCCTGGACAAGATTGAGATTATTGCGTACTACGTCCATACCTACACCACGACCAGATAGGGCTGTGACTCTTGCAGAAGTTGTAAATCCAGGCTCGAAAATCAATGATAGCAATTCTTCATCGCTGCAATTATCTAGTAGTGATGCATCTAATCCCATATCTATAGCACGCTGACGAATTTTGGTCAAGGAGATGCCTTGTCCGTCATCATGTATAGTAATGATTGTGCGATCGCTATGGTGAGTTGCTTTAATTTCGATCAATCCCTGTTCCGGTTTTCCGGCTTGGCGACGAGTTGCGGGGTCTTCAATTCCATGATCGAAAGCATTCCGGAGCAAATGCATTAAAGGCTCATTTAATGCTTCTAGAATTCCGCGCTCGATCAGGATGTTACCACCTTCAATGTTTAACTGGACATTTTTACCATATTCAACATTTAGATCGCGGATAGCTCTGGGAAACCGATCTACTAAGTCAGATAGAGGACGCATCCGCACTTGAGTAATTTTTCTCTGGACTTGTTTGGAAGTTTTGTTCAATTTGCGGGTAATTTGATCTGTGTCATCCACGCCAAGTTCAATATCACTCGTCACCTCAGCTACTTGGATAATTATTTCCATTACCTCTTGTGACAGCGAGTCGATTTTGTGAAAAATATCTACTCCATCTGTTCTTTCTACCATCAGAGTATCTGTCTGGAGATGGACTATGGGAGCAATAATTTTTTCACAGGCTACTCGCAATTCTTGATGTTCTCGATCTAGAGTTTGTACACGCTGTTTGAGGTTGGTTAGCAATTTGCGCAATCTTTCAACTTGTACATTCAAGCCGTTACGCTGAATAATTATTTCTCCAAAAAGATCGCTGATTTGTTCTAGTTGTTTGCTAGAAACTCTGACTGTATTTTCATGAAATTCTTTATCTTTAGGAGTATTGTGCTTGTAGTCTAATAAAGAATTTCCTGGTAAAGATATATTACTATTATAGTCATCCTGGATGGAAGATGGCTGTTCAGGTAGAATATTATTTAAGAAAATATCTGAGATAGAAGTTAAGGGTAATTGTTGATTCAGGCTGATTTCTTTGGGGAGATTTTGTCTTTGGTTAGTCAGGATTAAGGTTTGCGATCGCCGCCAACTTTGGAGCGCTAATTGGGCAATTTCCCGGAGGCGATCGGGGGAATTTTGCAAATGATCAGTAATAGATGCGCACAGTTGAGTAAAAGCAGTTAACTGTAACATTTCTCCTAAGCCACCTAACTCAGAGGCCATGTTAGTAATTTCTGCGCTTAAATCTGGTGGAGCACCATCCGCTAGCAGGGATTCCAAACGCTGTAAATATTCTTCTACTTCTGTTTCAAATAACAAGGGTACAATATCTTGACTATCTGATCGAGATAATACTGTAGTAATGTCTTCCAGTGGAGGATCGCCCAAATTTGCGTGTAATTCATCAAAAATTGGGTAGCAAGAACTTTTTAACCACTGATCATCTAAATGATTTCCTTCCGTCAATAAATCTACAATTTGTCTGAGACAATCTACTTCAGATAACAAAAGACCCTGTAAATGAGTATTAATTAACAGAGAATTGCTTTTAGTTTTTAACACTTTAAAAGAATCTTCCAAACGATGAGCTAAATTACTCAGCACCTTAAAGCCCATCATTGCGGCTCCACCCTTAATAGAATGAGCGGCTCGTAATGCAGCATTTATCTTATCTAAATCTATCCGATTGCTATGATCAATTTTCAGCAATAATCCTTCTAAGGTATTCAGATAATCAGTTGCTTCTTCTAAAAATTGCATCTGGATTTCTAGCTCTTTATCATTAGTCATAATTCGCTAATCCTTAATTTATTCAGAATGGAAAATAAATGCCCTCACCCTAAATCCCTCTCCCAAGGGGAGAGGGACTTTTGATTTTTCCCCTCTCCCTCTGGGAGAGGGGCTAGGGGTGAGGGCGATTTGAAAGCTAGTAAAGAATCCTGCAATTGTCGGGCGATTTCTCCAGTTTTTCGGAGAAACTGGGAAACTTCTGTCGAGGAATTACTAGTATGTGTTGAGAAAGTGGCAATTTCCTCCATTAATTGACTAACCATTTGCGCTGCTTGGACTTGAGAGCTAATCGCTAATTGAATTGACTGTACCAAATAATCTACTTGCTGGGATACTTCTAAAATTTGACTAAGGCTTTGTTTAGTGTTTTCCACAATTTGCGCACCCTCAAATACTGGAATTTTCCCTATATCCATTACCTGTAATACTTCACTGGTTTCCTGTTGAATTTTATGCACAAGTTGTTCGACATCAGCAGTCGCTGTAGCACCCCTAGCTGCGAGTTCACCTATTTCTTCAGCTACTACAGCAAAACCTTGACCTTCTTCTCCAGCTCGTGCTGCTTCAATACCTGCGTTGATGGCTAATAAGTTAGTTTGCATGGCAATTTGGTTAATTAAAGATATTTCACGGGAAATTTGTTGACAGGATTCTCCCAAACGCCTCACCTTCTTAGCTGTTTCATCAACGGTTTTACGTAGAGAGAAAATATTGCGTCCTGTTAAGTCTATTGCTTGACCACTTTGTTGAGCAGAGTCACTAGCCAGATGAGCAATAGCTGCAGTTTTTTGAGCACTATTCGCCACAACTTTTATCGCATTAGCCATTTGCACAATTGCTCCTAAACTGCGATTAATCTTATCTATTTGCGTCAGCATATCAACAGTCAGTTGTTGAAAATTCTGATTATCTGTTAGTTGTGGTTTATCTATGGCATTTAGTTGTACACTATCTTGAATAACTTCTATTTCTGTGAGTAATTGAGCTTGTTCCAAAGCGTAACCAATTTGCGTAGAGATCTGGGCAAATAAGTTAATTTCTGGCTGTTCCCAAAAACGGGGACTTTGACAAATATGAGCCATTAAAAAACCTATAAGTTGACCCCGATTGACAATTGGTGCAATTAAACTGCCTTTAACGGCAAATTTCTCTAGAAAAAGATGGATTTTATTATTCGATTGGATATGATTAATTACCAACACTTTGCACTCAGGATAAGTTTCTTGAATGACTGAATTCGCTAAATCATCTTCTATTTGTAAATTAATCATTCTGGGTAATTCATCAACCACAGATTCAGCAGTAATCGCGCCCACTTTTGTCTCTAGATTTAGTAACCAGATAACGACTCTATCTATTTTCAGGGCTTGACGCACTTCCGTAACTGCGGTTTGATAAATGTCCTCAATCCGCAAATTCCTGCGCAACCGCAGTATAATATCAGCAACTTGTAATTGTTCGGTTACTTGATTAATGTTAGCATTCAATAAATCTAATTCGCGTTTTTTCTCTAATTGTAATTTGTGACTGGTACTATCTTCGTTTGGCTTAATAGTACTTACATTGATTTTTAATAAAATTTTTCTAGCAATAAAATAAGACAAGCAAGCTACTAGTAAGTCAACTAATAATGTTGCTAATAATGTTCTATGAATAATTAGTGATAAAAATTGCCTTCTTGGTTCCAGAGCAATTTCTGTATCTGTCACTAGCAATAATTTCCAGTTTAAAGGTGGTATATCTGATATTTTTTTCAGAGGAATATAATTAATTAACTCTTGTCTGTTAGGAGTTTTTTCAATCGCTGTAAAAACTGTTGAATTTCCGTCCTTGGTTAAATTACCTAAGCTAGGGTACTTTTCCTTAGCTTCTGTACTTAAAAAATTCTGATTAGCATCCAAGAAGAATTTTCCCGCAGCGTTAATTAAATAATATGCTTGTGGGGTTTCTCTCGTATTCCTCACCATATTTGTGAGATTTTTTATAGGTATCCTCATTCTCACTATCGCTGCGGTATTGCCCGTGATAATATCTTTAACTGGCGCAGCAACGTAAATAACTCCACCTAAATGTTTGATGGTTTCTGGTTGACTAATAATTGGATGATCTTTTTGCAAAACTGCTTGAAAGTATTTTCGGTCTTTTTCTTTTCCTACAGGTAGACCTGTAGATTGCATTATCACTTGACCATTAAGGTTAAACACTACTATACTATCAACAGCCGTATCAGATGTAATAAAACCGTCTAAGGTTTTTTGTTTCTCAGAAAATAATGTGGCTTGACCCAGTTTGACATCCCTGAAAAAGGGTAGATCTGAAAGGATTTTAATATCTGCATATCTTTCTGAGAGAAAATGGTTGACGGACGCACTGGCATCAACTGCTTCTGCTTCCAAGTCGCGATAAATCTGTTTTGTCATAGATCTATATCCTAAATTATAGGCGATCGCTCCCATGATTCCTACAGATCCCGTGCTAATGATTACGGATAAAATTACTATTTTTGTAATTAAATCGAGATGCGGTAAATAGCTTAAACGTGGAAAGGTTTGACGATTTGATTTACTAGAAATTGTTACACGATACTCAGGATGCTTCTTCGGTAGATTCAAAGTTGTTTTTCCTTGAGGATCATCACTCCGATTTGTCTCAGTCTGATTAAACATGAATCAAGTCTCCTTAATTATAATACTAAAAACAGTTAAAATCATTCATCTTATTATTATTGTGTTTCAGTTTCAGTCACTATGAAAAATAGACGAGTGGACAATATTTTTGGCATCTAAAACTAGCAAGATCTCTTCCTCTTGGATAAAGCAACCACATAAATAAGGGACTAAACTAGAATTCACCTGTCCTAAAGGAGAGCGAATATCATTAATCATAAATTTAATTGTACCCTTAATTTCTTGTACAACCAAACCTAGTACAAGCGCATCTGAACGAATAATAATTATATTGTACTGTTGCCGATTGTCTAGTGACTCCAAATTGAGCATTTTAGGTAAGTCGATCGCCCAGATAACATGAGAGCGCCAATTCATTAAACCTAAAATACAACTAGGCATGTTGGGCATTGGTGTAATTAATTCAACAGGTTGCACAATGGCTTCTTGCGTATGCTTAACGGACAAAACCGCACCAGTCTGGGTATTTAACCGAAATTTTAAATAGACATCACCCTGTTTTCTGGAATCGGTGGGAGAGGATAGAGGAATTTTTGAGCTGCTCATTGATGTGGGAACTAGATCGATTTTCCAGTATTGAGAATTTTTTATCAGTTTCACCAGCCAAAGTTTCTGTATATAACTCCTATATGGCTAGATTAGCCAATATATTTAGTTATGATTTTGAGTAACTCCGACCTGGTAAAGGGCTTAGTCAAATATCCAGAAGCTCTGACTAGTTTAGCTCTGGCTTTATCAATAAATCCGGTTCTCCCCGTAACCATAATAATCGGTGTATTTTTAAAGCTTGAATGTCTACGTAATAGAGCGCATAATTCGTATCCATCTAAATTTGGCATTTCTACATCTAATAAAATCAGATCGGGTTTGCTTCTGATAATTTGCATTAAAGCCTTAATGGGGTCGTTAATCATCACAACTGAATAAGTACTTTCATCCAAAAAATGCCTGATGGAATTTAGCACAGTTGAACTATCATCAATACAGGCAACCGTATATAAAAATATACCAGCAGATTCAGTTTGGGCAAAATTAACCAGTTTTGATATTTGTGGATCAACCCTTTTTTCCGTTGCTGTGAGAGCAGGTATGACATTTTGCTGAGAGTGTAGTTGTTTTTGACAATAGGCAATTACTAAGCGTAAATCCAGACAACAAAATTTTGGTAATTCGGACAAATAGTTATCTGGGCTGAATTTATAACTTCCTGCTTTCAAACATAGAAAAGACTCCAAGACCTCTCTAGCTAGTTCTTCTATTAAAACAGCAGCCTGTGTAAGATTCAGGTAATTTTGAGAAACCAACCAGCAGATAACTTGATAACCTACATTTGCCAGCATCTGGTTTTCCTGTTCTTGTTCCCAGACTACTCGCATTTGTTGGCTAATTGCGAGATCGATTTGCTGGTTTAATTGTTGTACATGGCTCTCTATTCGCTCAAATAATTTATTTGAGGAAGTTGCATAAATTAGCTTTCCCTTTTCTAAATAAATAGACCAAGAATCCGTTTTAGCAAAAACGCTTAATCGTCCAGAAGCCTGGCGATCGCATAATTGTGTGAGCAATGATAGAGGATACAACCTAGGGAATAATCTATAGTTAACTTGATCAGTTGTCATCATTGTGTTTGTACTTTAGCTAAATACCTAACTTATTTGTTTCATTTTTTACACTTACACTTGCATAATAAATATTACGTTCTATTTAGTAAGTTAAGATCATTAAATCCCTCCTCGTCTTCCAGATTATCTGATGGCTCAATACAGCAATTATCCGCTATCTTAGAGAATCAGGCAAAGATGTTGCACCTAGCAAATCTGGGAGCTCTTGAGTTCAAGAGCTCCCCTGCTGCTTCGGTCTGGTTGGGAAGGCGAATATTGGAAAACTGTCTCTCTATTTACACCCCCATCAGGGGGGTGTAGTACGTTTGAATTTTTAGTCAAGTAATGGCAACTCTCTTATTTATAATTGCTGCTTATATACTTCAGCAGCGCTAATACTAAACCCCATAGATTTATTTAAAACGACGGCTGCGCCTTGCTGCGACCGCCTTGCGTTTGCGTTTTTCTAATGGGGTTTCAAAGTGCCGATGATACTTCACATCTGCTAATATCCCTGCTTTAGAAACTTGTCGTTTAAACCGACGTAGCGCGGAATCTATAGCTTCATTCTCTCCTAGAACCACTTGGGTCATTCTTAGTCTGTCCTCAACTTTAGCGACGATATTAATTGTAATATTAGCCTCTAATTTAGCCAAACACCCCTATCCCGTAGCCAAAAAATCATGATCTCAATATCTAGATTAATCAATGTTTATGGATAGAGCTAATTGGTAAATGTAGCGGCGAGGAAGGGAAGTCTCTTGCGCTAATTGGCGGCTGGCTTGCGATCGCGATACACCACTTTTGAGCAGTTCCCCTAACTCAGCTTTCAATTCGTCTGCCGTTAGTTGAACTTCAGAGGGAGGATTTCCCGCAAGTACTAGGGTATACTCACCCTGGGGCTCACGTCCAGTGTAAAGAGCGATCGCCTGATTAATTGTCCCGCGCCAAAATTCTTCATATAGTTTAGTCAACTCTCGCGCAATGACGATCTGACGCTCTGGTCCCCAAATTTCCCTGAAATCAGCTAAAGTATCCCGTAAACGGTGAGGCGATTCATAAAAAACCAATGTCCGTGACTCAGTTTGCCAAGAAGTTAAATATTCTCGCCTTTGGTGACTCTTACTTGGCAAAAAACCTTCAAAAATAAATCTATCTGTGGGTAGACCTGCGGCACTTAAAGCTGTAATTACTGCACAAGCACCAGGAATTGGCACTACAGCGATCGCCGATTCCACACAAGCCTTGACCAGTTCGTATCCTGGGTCAGAAATTCCTGGCATTCCAGCATCACTAACCAGAGCAATATCTTTACCATTAATTAACTGCTCCAATAAATCTGGAATGCGACTACTCTGATTATGTTCATGATAACTCCTGAGAGGAGTTTGGATCTGGAAATGTTGTAGTAGTTTTCCCGTATGACGAGTATCTTCAGCCGCGATTAAATCTACAGTTTGTAAAATGCGCACTGCGCGAAAAGTCATATCCTCCAGATTACCAATGGGAGTACCAACAACATAAAGTGTTCCTGGTTTGATAGCAGTTTGCATTGCTGGCAAAAATAAGAGCTATTGTATTTGTACAATATTTAAGGTAGCTCGATGCAAGATTTACAAGAAATTCTCCCAGTTGCTCGTGATATCGCTTGGGGTGCGGCAAAAATTCTCCGGTCTTATTATCGGGGAACTACAGATTTATCTGTTGACTTGCATCTAGATGTGCAATATAAGGACAATGAACCTGTAACAGCAGCAGATGTAACTGTGAGTCAATATATTTTGTCCAGACTACAATCCCATTTAGGTAAGGATGACTTTGGTTACGTCAGCGAGGAAACTTATAAGTCATTTCAAGGTAAACATCCGGCTGAATGGGTATGGATTATTGACCCTTTAGATGGAACGCGAGACTTCATTGACAAAACTGGCGATTATGCGATTCATATTGCTTTAGTACAAGGGACAAGACCGGTATTAGCAGTAGTCGCTATCCCAGAAACGGAAAAGTTATATTATGCGATTCAAGGAAAAGGGGCGTTTGTCGAAACCTCCTCTGCTTCTACTCCACTACATGTGTCCGTAGATAAGCCCTTAGAAGATTTAACTCTCGTTGTCAGCCGTTCTCATCGTCATGCCCAATTAGAGTATTTGTTGCAAAATTTGCCCTGTCAGCACCAAAAGGCTGTTGGTAGTGTGGGTTGTAAAATTGCTGCGATCGTCGAAAAAGAAGCTGATATCTACATTTCCCTGTCTGGAAAATCTGCTCCTAAAGACTGGGATATGGCAGCACCGGAATTAATTTTAATAGAAGCTGGTGGTAAGTTTACGCATTTTGATGGCTCGCCCCTACAATATAACAGCGGTGATGTTAATCAATGGGGTGGATTATTGGCTAGTAACGCGCAATATCATGAAAAGTTATGTAACTTAGCTGAAACCGCCTTAACACAATTCTCAAGAGAAAAAAATTAGCTAGAAAGCGATCCCATCTATGTCAGGGAGATTTATTTGTGATACAATAAACATTACCCTAATAATTAGGGTAATTCTCCCTACCTGACGCAACATCAGAATCACCGAATTCCGATTAAATTCAGGTTAACAACATAGATAGTTCTTATTGGCACACCGCTTTGCGAATTAAACGGCAATTTAAAATCAGCCTAAAAGGCTTTTGGCGTGGCTTAAAAACCATCGTCCATGTTTTTTTGGAAATTTTTATTGGTGATTAACTTCGTCACAGAAGCCTGTGTTATAGTGGGAGATATAAAGATTATTTTCGGTTGAGTAAGTCGTTTTAATTGTTTAAATGCGTCTCTCCGAATCTAACTCTCTACATTCTCTGATTTGGGAGACCATCTATGTCGATTTATATTGGAAATTTGTCCTATCAGGTAACAGAAGACGACCTGAAGCGGGCTTTTGCTGAGTATGGAACAGTTAACCGTGTACAACTACCCACTGACAGAGAAACTGGACGCCCCCGGGGTTTCGCATTTGTGGAAATGGTTAACGACGCGGAAGAGACAGCTGCTATTGAGGCGTTAGATGGCGCTGAATGGATGGGACGGGAACTAAAGGTGAATAAGGCTAAACCCCGCGAAGAAAACAGAGGTGGTTCTCGTGGAGGAGGGGGTAGCTGGGATAATAATCGGAATAATCGCCGGTTTTAAGCCTAATTCTCCAAAATATCGCCTCGGTAGTTTCCAGCAGATAAAATCGTAGTTTAGTTCTGCTGGGACATTTTGTTTTTCTCTAGTCTGCCAAAATTCATCCACAATAAGGAGGAATAAACATGACACAAGTGGTTTTAGGGGAGAATGAAGGTATAGAATCAGCCCTGCGTAGATTTAAAAGAGAAGTTTCTAAAGCTGGAATTTTCCAAGACATGCGGAAAAATCGCCACTTTGAAACTCCACTAGAAAAAGAAAAGCGCAAAGCTATAGCCAGACATAAGCAGCGTCGTCAACAACGTTCTCACTTCAAATAAGAACTTGAGAGTAAATTACTTCGCTTCAAATATCGGTTAATAACTGTTCATAGGGAAGTTGAGGCGGAGCTTCTCCGCCTCAGGTGATTTTTTACACTTCTATTACTTGCTGAGTTTTAGTTCTATGCTTTTAAATAGACTAAATCTCCGCAAAAGCCCGTTCAATCAAGCGTTTAGCCAGAGTTTGTGTGCCAGTGTGTTCATAATAGTTTGTTGACACATCAATAAGGGCTGCTAAGTAATCCAATTTATCCTCGCTGAATTCTATAAAACCCTGGAAACGTTCCAAGAGTGTTTCGACTGAGATATTGTTTTCGCTGACAATATTGCTCATCCAACCCGTAACTGAGTTAAAGCTCTCACCAATAAAATTCAGTTTTTTACCATCACTCTCACCAGGAATTTTATCTTTGATACTGCTAAAGGTGGCGTTTGAGTTCAAATCATTGGGGGTCATATTACCAATTCCTTGTAGAGCCTTGTCAATAAAGTGAGGACCTAGAGGAATCAGACCGTCAACACAAACTAGAGCTACCATACGGATCATCGACTCACCGCCATACTCACCTAAAGCAGCCACAAAGTCGCCAATACTATCCCCAGGAATCCCATTAATTTGACAGAAAGCGATCAATTCTGCGACTAACTTCAGAGTCAAATCAATTGTCTGGGCTTTTTCGGCTTTAGGAGTCAGACTATTGAGAAAACCCAATAAGGGGATTTTTTCTCCAACTTTATTGGCTAAAATCGCCGCACCTAAGGCCTTATCTGTAGCATCTACTGTTTGGTAGAGCCACATAGCTGTTTGATATCCTTGGGAATGATCATTGTACAGATAAATCGCTCGTTCGCCAATTTGCTGAATTAAATCTTCATCGTCTTCCCCAGTCACGCTTTTGATCGTGTTGACGAACCCCACAGGATTTTTCCACTCTCCAGGAGCAACGAAATCTAGAGCGTTCAGCATTGACACAGTTAAACCACCAGTTGGTAGTTCATCGACTAATTTTTGAATAGGTTTACTCACGAACAACTCCTATAATTCAAAATTGAAGTCTAAAATTTGAGATTATTTCAAGCTAGCTAAACCATCCAGGTTAAATTTCTGAATCCAGTCTGCGCGATCGCCAGTCTTAAAAGTAGGGTCTTTGGAAATTACTTTCACTTGGTATTTATTAGATACTAAGATAGCAGTCTGTGTAGTACCAATTTCCAAAGAGGGATAACCGGCGATTTTCTCAGTACTCTTGTCAAACTTAGCCGCGGCTGCTGGTGTGCTAGTAGTATCAGAAATAGCTAATTGAGCTATAACCTTACCGGCTTTTTTCAAATTAGCTTCTGCAAAACCTTTTTTCTCTTGAGTAAATACACGTTGGTATTCATCCGAGCTAGTAGGAAAGAACTTATTGAATTCAGATCCCTGAGTAGCATTTTTAGCTACTGCTAAACCACTACCTTTCCTTGTGCTTTCTTGTTGAACTGCGGTAAAACGGTCTGGTGTAGCTTGAGCACAAGCTGTAGTTAGCAATAAAAAAGATAGTAGGATAGCAGTTAAAATTTTGATTCCACGCTGTTTAATCCCCATTAACCTCTCCTTAAACAAGTAAACTTATTTCTAGCTGTAGCCTAGTATCCACGAAATTGCTATTTACCACTACTTCTGGAGCGCTAAATCCCGATACTTCAGCAAAATACTGCTTGACCAACTCCACTCTAGACCATTCCGTTCCTTCTCGCCTATCTAACTTAATTCTTTGATCTGGTTTTAGCATAACAAAATTAGCCTATAACTCGTAGGGTGCTAGCACCCTACAACTGCCTTTTCCTATAACCTAATGCGTGTCAGTGTGCGTTGATGAATTAATCACATATTCAGGATAGGCTGGTATACCATGCTCGTGTAAATCCAAACCTTCCAATTCGCCGTCTTTCGAGACACGCAGCGTTCCAGTCAAATTGACCAAATACATCAACCCTAACGCCAGGGTAAATGTAGATACAGTAATAATTAAATTGCCAATAATTTGGGCGATCAATACTTGTGTTCCCCCACCATAAAACAGACCTTTTAAGACTGTAGATGCAGAATTGTCCGGTGATATGGGTCCAGTTGCGCCAAATTCACCAGTAGCAAACAAGCCCAGGGACCAAGTTCCCCAAATACCACAAAAACCATGCACAGGAACAGCACCAATCGGATCATCAATCCTCAGCCATTCTAAAAGGTCTATACCTAGAACCACAACTACCCCAGCTACCGCTCCAATGATGATAGCACCTGTAGGATTGACCCAATAACAAGGGCAAGTAATCGCCACTAAACCAGCCAATAAACCATTGACTGTAAAGCCCAAATCCCATTTTTTGGTTTTCGGATATCCAAAAAACATGGCTGCTAGACCACCTGCACACGCTGCCAAGGTAGTATTAGTTGCAACCCGTCCAGTCCCAATAAAATCCATAGCTGAGAGTGTCGAACCAGGGTTAAAACCATACCAGCCAAACCACAGAATCAATCCACCACTAGCAGCAATTACAAGGTCATGGGGTAACATTGGCGCACCACCGTCACGTTTGAACCTGCGACCTAAACGCGGACCAAGGATAATCGCACCCGCCAGAGCAATGAATCCGCCTATTGTGTGTACAACTGTTGATCCGGCGAAGTCGTGGAAACCAATTCCCACGAAAGGTAGGAAATTGCCTTTGCTACCCATTGTGGCGAGAAACCCGTCTGGTCCCCAAGCCCAATGTCCGACAATTGGGTAGATAAATCCAGAAACGCCAATGCTATAGAGCAGATCGCCAACAAATCCTGTGCGTCCAATCATCGCCCCAGAGGTAATTGTCGAGCAGGTATCTGCAAAAGCAAACTGAAACAGCCAGTATGCTAGAAACGCTACACCTGTAGTTTCATAGGTAGCAGGAGCCCCATTCAAGAAGAACCAATGCAGTCCAATCAAGCCATTACCATGACTGAACATAAAGGCAAAGCCCCAAGCATAAAACAGTAACCCGCAAAGACAAGTATCAACAATACACTCCATCACGACGTTGACAGTTTCGCGAGAGCGACAGAAGCCTGCTTCCAGCATCGTAAAGCCTATTTGCATTGCGAATACTAGAAACGCTGCTAGTAGTGTCCAGAGTGTATTAATTGGGCTAACAATGTCATTCCCTTTCAGTATTGGATCGGCTGCGATCGCTGGTGTTTCCAACAAATTGGGAACGACAAATACCATGAATAGCATCATGATAGCTATTGTCTTACCCAGTAGGAGTAAATAACCATAACGTCTCCACTCGCGATCGCGCAAACGCTGTCCCAATCGTGCTAATTTGTTAACTCCTTGAGTTTGTCCAGCAGTCCTAGACATTTGTTTTATTTTCAGGAATTTCTGATTATTAGACAAGAAGAAACCTTGCTTAATAGGGGTAGATAACGCCTTAGCGAAAAAGAACATAAAACTTGTTACCAGAGAGCCCAATATGTTAAGGCAATTTCGGGCGTTTTCTACCAAATAGCTAGTCACTAGTCTGCTTTTCTTATTACCCACTCAATAAAACCTCCATCCAAAATAAGTGTTTATAAACAGCCAAAACCTCAATTGTCAGTTGTTTAGCTCTACGTTTAACGTGTTTAGTTTTACGTTTAGATGTAGTATACATCTTTTCAAAAAAATTACTATAGTATCATAGGGGTAAGTGGTTCGGGAAACAGGAGCGAGTAATGACTTCACAGCAACTTGTAGAGACTATCAAGACGTTTACCGATCTGGAAATTGAGCAACTTGTCATTGAGGATGATACTCCCGTGGACAATTTTCAATCGGAGCAGCAACAACGCTTACTAGTTGAGCCTTTATGTAGTTCCCAAGTTCTACCACCACCATTCATTGCTGCTGCTAATGTGGGGGTATTCTATCATCCCAACACTAGCCCTATTGTGCCAGATATGCTCCTCAGTCTGGGAGTTTCTAGGCGAGACGATTATTCCCAGAAGCGCAACCGATGTTACTTAGTACAAGAATTGGGTAAATTACCAGAAGTCTGTATTGAGATTGTTTCTAATCGCGAAGGAGATGAAATAACTCTATCCAGAAAGTCCCGCAGAAAAGGCAAAAAATCCGCCAAAAAAGATATTTATGCGGAAATTGGAATTCAATATTATATAGTATTTGACCCCTTGGAACAGATTCAAGGTATCAAAAATATGCATGGGGCTCTGTTACGGATATGGCATCTAGTAGGGAAGAGTTACGAGGAATTAACTCCACCACAAGGAATTAGGGAGATTGGTCAACCTATATGGTTAGAGAATGTAGGTTTGGGATTAACTCTCTGGTTAGGTAGATTTGGACAAGATGGGGAAAGGCTATGGTTAAGATGGTGTGATTATCAAGGTCAAGTGATTCCCACAGGAGCCGAAGGGAAGGAAATGGAACGCCGACGCGCAGAAATTGCAGACCAACGAGCAAAATTTGCAGATCGCCGCGCAGAAATTGCCAACCAACGAGCAGAACAGCTAGCTGAAAGGCTGCGATCGCTTGGATTCAACCCAGATGAAATGTAAGTCCTCTGATTAAACTAGGGCTGTGACACCTTCTAATTCCTCATCTGTTAAATCATACAATTGACGTAACTGTTCTAACTTATCTGGAGCAGCTTCCCAAAAACCTCGTCCATGGGCTTCTATCATCCTACTAACGATATTGCGAAAAGCTTCAGGATTAGCTTTGCGTAATTTTTCCGCCATTTCAGCATCTAAAGCATAGGTATCAGCCGCTTGGTCATATACCCAGTCATCTGTAAAATTCGCAGTTCCACCCCAACCAATCAATGCGGTCATTCTTTGGGAAATTTCAAATGCACCACCAGACCCTTGATTGGCCATAGCTTTAGCCCATTTAGGATTGAGCAATTTAGTCCGATATTCCATCCGCAGCAAATCATCTAAATTTCGCGGTGTGGTGTCCCTGGAAAAACTTTCCACAAAGCTAGCTGTGACTTTTCTCCCACTTTGCTTTTCTGCTGCTTTTTTTAATCCGCCTGTATTGGCGTAATATTCCTGAATGTCAGTTAAACCATATTCCACAGAATCTATTTCTTGGACAATGCGATCGCTTGTTTGTAACAACTGTTGTAAAATCTCCGGTCTCGCCTTACCCTTATCCTGCTTCCCATAACTAAACACATTGCGACTTTCCCAAGTCCCAGCTAATTCATCACCAGAATCCCAGTTTCCATCCACTACCCGCTCATTTACCATAGAGCCAAAATCACCAGCTGGATTAGAAAACAATCTAGCGGAAGCATTTTCTACACCTTGAGCTTTCAGAGCTAAAGCATGTTTCCTGATAAAATTCTCCTCCTCTGATTCATCAGCATCAGCAGCACGTTGAAATAAATCATCCAACAACTCGATGATATTCACAAAACTATCCCGGAAAATTCCCGAAAGATTTCCTAAAATATCAATTCGTGGATGTCCTACTTCCGTCAAAGGCTGTAACTCGTAGCGGACAATCCTCCCAGTCCCCTCCTTCACAGGTGCGGCTCCTACCAACTCCAATAAAATCCCTAGAGACTCACCTTTAGTTTTAATCGCATCCAAACCCCACAATAAAACAGCGACCGTTTCTGGGTACTTACCATGCTCTTGTAAATGTTGAGCAATAATCTTTTGACCAATTTCCCTACCCCGCGCATAAGCAGCAGCAGAAGGCATTCGATAAGGATCTAAAGCGTGAATATTGCGTCCTGTCGGTAAAACACCAGGACCATCTCGCAACAAATCACCACCAGGAGCAGGAGGAATATATTCGCCGTTCAAACCCCGCAAAAGATTGGTCAACTCATCAGTAGATTGCATTAATAAATCTGTAATCTGCTTTTCTAGTTGTTTATCAGATGTTTCTGCTAGGTACTCATTCCCAAAATAAGCTTGTAAATAACCAGCTAATGCTTCCTCGTCAGGAGCTTCTCCTAAAACATGTAACCCAGAGGAAAATAAACGGTTCTCTAATACTTGTAAATATGCATATAACTTCACCAAATAACCATCAAAAGCATGAAAACTAAACAGCTTGACATTTTCGGGAGAGAAAGCAATTCCTAGATGTTTAGCATCTTCAAAGGGACAATCAAGATCTAAACCAGTATCGACAATTTTTTGACAAATCCCTTCTTTAAGTAAATAGTTTTTTTCCGGGTCTTCCCGATATTCAGCAATTAAATCCCGTAAAGCAATTAATTCCTTGTACAAACCAGCACGCCCATAGGGTGGAACATTGTGAGAAATCAATACACCATAACCGCGACGTTTTGCCAAAATTGACTCAGAAGGATTATTTGCTGCGTATATATATAGATTAGGCAAATTGCCTAAAAGAATATCTGACCAAGAATAACCAGTATTACCCAAAGGTGAACCAGGGAGCCATTCGACAGTTCCATGCATCCCAAAATGAATTACAGCATCAGCCGCAAAGTCATTTTGTAACCACTGATAAAAAGCTGCGTATTGCGGATGAGGAGTTAAATCTCTGTCAAACATTAATCTCATTGGGTCGCCTTGAATACCCAAAGCTGGCTGTAATCCCAGCCATACATTACCTAAATGTACGCCACCTATGTTGTATTCATCGCCGTATGTTTGAATCCCACTACTACTGAGAGATTTCCATTGTTGTTCAATCCGAGATGTACCCAGATACCCTAACCATTTTGCTAATTGCAGTACCTTGACTGTAGAATTATCCCCAGAACTATCTGGGTTGAGCATAAATTTTTCATCTGCTGCTTTGACTCTAGCAATCAATTCTTCCCCGTTTTCAGGAATATCCCCGACATGATACCCCTGCTCTTTTAGCCCATGAAGTAATTTAATCAAACTCCGGGGAACATTTAATAGTGCAGCTGTACCTACCGCACCATAACCGGGGGGAAATCCATATAAGATTATGGCTATTTTCCGTTCTGCTGGGGATTTTTGGTGCAATGTTACCCAGCTTTTGACTCTACCAATTAGTCTCTGGACTCGTTCAGGAATTAAATAAATTTTTTCACCGACTAAACCTCCGAGAGGAACGGTGTCAATTGCTCCATCTAATTCTGGTAAAGCGTAAAGTACAACACTCTGTAAACCGCCAATTCCTTGGCGCGTCCAGGAGTAAATGTCTTGGATTAATAGAGGCGCTGCAACAATATAAGGGACATTTTTTGCGGTTAAAATCCGTTTAGCGACTTCAATCTGTCGTCCTGCTTCCATCGAACCGGCTGGACCTCCTACCAAAGGAAAGCCAATGGTAGAGACGATCGCATCTACTTTCACTGCTTCTGGTGATAAAGCTGGACTCTCTATTTTACCAAGTCGGCGTTGTTGATGTTCATATTCGGTTGTTAACCAATCACGTACTGCTACATGTCCTTCTACGCCATTGATGAAAATCGGTAAGGGGATTAATCCTGCTGCTGTAAACTGACGGATCAGTTGATTTATATAAGGTTGTTGAGTAATTACATGTTTACGGTAGAGTAAAATCCCAATTACAGGTTTATTCGCCGCGATTTCCTGTTGATACCACTCTAAATATGCTTTGGGTGAAGTGAAAAAACCCTGATAGTCAGGATGTAATAATCCCATGTTCGGGGTTTCGATTGGTGGGGGAATTTCACCAACTGGTAAATTTAAGTATTTTTCGGCTATTGTCCAAAATAAAGCAGCGACGTTTTCCGCACCACCTGCGTTCCAATAACCATAGATAATTAACCAGTTACGCAGGTCTTGGACTTTTTGGACTGGGATGAATTTCAGGAGTGATGGACCAATTTTTAAGAAGCTGATGTAACCTGCGAGTTTATCTTCTTCTCGCCCATTGCTAAATTTATCTAAAATGAATTTAATTGGTTTTGGCATTCCTTTGGGTTTGTCACCAATGGCGAATGCTCCAAGTTGGTTTAAGCTGAGTAGTTCTAAGGCTGATTCAAAAATGAGGCGGATGGGGATTGATGCTAGGCGATCGCGCAGCCAGAGAACTTGGTCATAATCAAACAGTAAGCTACCAAAGAATACATCTGCGCCTTGTAGGGCTGTTTCTATTTCTTGGCTATGGGTGATGAGGTCGCGATCGCTAAACACCCGAATATCCAATTGATGACAGCGAGAGTTAGCTAATTCAGCCGCTTTTCGATATAAACCAGCATTAAAAGCTTCAAATCCAGCAATTAAAACGATGCGTCTCATTTCCATCAACCATGAAATATCGACTCTCCCCCCAGTGTAACGAAATCTTCATGTTAATTACAATTTCTGGATAATTTTCAAGATCCATTAACAATGGATCTTGAAAAATCTAAACAGCTACGGACGATCAAATCACTTGCTGTAATAGAGCAGCGCGATCGACACGTTCCCAAGGTAAATCTAAATCAGTCCGTCCCAAATGACCATAAGCCGCGACATCCTGATAAAAACGTCCGCCTCTTTCACTGGGTAAATTGCGTAAATTAAACGCGTGGATAATTCCTGCTGGACGAAATTCAAAATGCTGTTTAACTAGTTCTAATAGAATTTCATCGTCCACCTTTCCCGTACCAAATGTATCTATTGATATACTTACTGGTCGAGCAACGCCGATAGCATAGCTTAACTGTACTTCACATTTTTCTGCCAGTCCCGCAGCCACGATATTTTTAGCTGCGTAGCGAGCAGCATAAGCAGCAGAACGGTCTACCTTAGTTGGGTCTTTTCCAGAAAAAGCACCACCACCATGACGTGAATAACCGCCATAGGTGTCCACAATAATTTTTCTCCCAGTTAAACCCGAATCTCCTTGGGGACCACCAATCACGAACTTACCAGTAGGATTAACTAAAAAGCGTGTATCCTGATTTGGCTTAACACTAATGTCTTCAAACACTGGTACTACTACTGCTGACCAAAGATCATTTTTAATTCTATCCCGTACTGCAGCCTCTTCAGTAATGTTGTCAATAGATGGTGTGTGCTGAGTCGATATTAAAATGGTATCAATACCTACAGGCTTATCATCTTCATACTGTACAGTAACTTGAGTCTTACCATCAGGACGTAAATAAGGTAGATCTCCTGTCTTGCGCACTGCAGCTAATTTGCGAGCAATCCGGTGAGCCAAGCTGATGGGTAAAGGCATTAATTCTGGTGTTTCGTTACAAGCAAAACCAAACATCAGACCTTGATCACCAGCACCAACTTTGTCAAATAATTCTTCGCTATCTTGGTCACGGGTTTCCTGTGCAGCATTTACACCCTGAGCTATATCAGGTGATTGTTCATCCAAAGCTATTAACACACTAGTACTACTAGCGGAAAAGCCGTTAACTGCATCGTTATAACCAATTTCCGAAATTTTCTGGCGAGCAAGATTGACATAATTTACATTAGCTTTACTAGTAATCTCACCTGTAATTAATACTAAACCAGTATTAACTACTACTTCTGCTGCTACACGGCTATAAGGATCTTGAGTGAGTAAAGCGTCGAGAATAGTATCCGAAATTTGATCGCAAATTTTATCTGGATGTCCTTCGGTAACTGACTCAGAGGTAAATAAATATCGGCGTGACAAGGGAAAGTCCTCCTCTAAACGTTTTGACTAAATGAGATAAAGTTTAAGTATTTGCTTTATCTGCTAGTTGATGAAATCATTACAACATGAATAGGCATATTTAGTTTCTTATCCGTGGGGTAGTTCAGAGACTCAAAGCAGATAGATACAAAACATAGACGCTAAATGTCTATGTTTTTTGGCAAAATCTGCACAGCCGGAACTGCTGTGCCGAAAAGCAGGATTTTGATTTAAACCTGTACAGCTAGCTTCGCTTCCTTAGTTGTTAAACGTTCATAGGTAGCACGCATTTTTAAGCCAGTCAATACTTGAAATAATCCAGTACCGTTGTTTGAACCTGGGTATTCACGATGTTGAAGTAATAGTTGAGTCATCTCACCCTTGTATTTAGTGGATGTATTACTCAAATGAGTTTCAATGTAAATTACTTCTTCCAAATTATCGAATTGACCATCTACTTCTATTACTGTCACGTAGCGACCATAATAAACGTCAGATCCATAGTAAAGTTGCATACCAGGATATGAGCAAGTCAATTTCCGTCCACAAGGAGTCCATTGAATTGTTGACCCTTCATCAAAGAGATAAGTTGGCTCAAACCCAGCTTTTCCTTCCCTTTGCAGCATCCGTACCCGCAGTACTTTCCGTTCTGTATCATTTTTGATTAAGTTTGTTGGCAGTACTTGGAGAACCACATCAGCAAATTCTCGTTGGGGTTCAATAAACTTTTCAAAATCTGGTTTGCGAGCATTAATTTGTGCTAAAACATCTTCATAGCGATGTCCTCTTTCAGCCATATCTCGCTGGATTTTCCAAGCAATTTTAACTTCATCACTAATATCGAAATAAACGCTAAAATCAATTAGTTCTCTGACACGTTCATCATATAGTGGATGTAGTCCTTCTATTACTAGAATGTGGTTTGGTTCTATCCGTTCTGGTGGATCTATCTTACCAGTCTCATGGTTATAAATTGGTTTGTCTACTGCCTGCCCATTTTTAAGAGCTTTGATTTGCTCATACATGAGATCGAAATTATTTGCTCTAGGATCAAGAGCAGTTATTCCAGTTTCTTTGCGTTGTTTGCGATCCAGGGAATGATAGTCATCCAAACAGATAACTGTCATCAAATCTTCACCAAATAGATCGATTAAACGTCGTAAAAATGTAGACTTCCCGCAGCCAGAGTCTCCTGCTACTCCAATTAATACAACACGTTCCGGCTTATTTGTCATAAATCCCCTCTGAATAATTCAAGTTGTGTCAATCAATAAATTTCTCACCAAGCAGATTTTAAAAAGCTACCGAACCTACCCCGATTGTCCGAGTTTGTGTCCTGGCTTTGCTGCCTTTTGTCCTGTATTACTTTCCAGCTAGAAAAAATGGCAGATCGGACAAGTTTCTCACAAACCCGTATTTGTCCCTTGTCAGACTAGCTTTTATTGGTTGCTAGTAAGTATATAATCCTAATGGTATACAGAATTTTAGCAGAAATGAGGCATTTTGTAGCAAGATTAGCTGTCAAGCTCGATCTTATAGTGTACCAAATTTTCTGGTTGTGCTGCTTGGTGAAGCAATCACTGTATCCTATGCCCTCACCCCCTAGCCCCCTCGCCCTTTGGGAGAGGGATTTAGGAGCCAGTGCATTGGACGGGTCCCCCGGCTTAAAGCAACTGGCGTTGGTGAGGGCTGAAGTTATTGGCATACTAGTGTACTTCTCATATTCTGTGAAACCTGCTATAATAATCTTCTCAAAAATTACGCATTTTGTTGTAATTACTTTATCTCGCTTTAGCCCGTAAAACTAGTGTCTTTGCTACTAGTTATGATCGAATTACAGGTAAATCTTGGAACATACTTAAAAGGTTTAGTTCAGGTATTAGTGCGGGTATTTATGAACAAAGATGTGTAATTGGCGAAAAAAAACTTAAATTGACTCACCATTAACATTCTCCTCCAGGCTTATCCTCTAATGTTAGAGAGTGAACAGGTGTGCCTTTTTGCTGCAACTAAGTCTCTTGAGAGTGAGTGTCCATAAACAGCTTCAGCATTATTGAGATAATGCTTTTCCCAACAACCAGTGAAGTCAACGGAAAATCCGCTAAACTGAGATTTGGTACAAAAGGGAATCTTTTTTTGATCAACGGTTAAGTAGATATTTGGAGTAGTAGAACGAATGTACAATCAAGGTGCTGTTGAGGGTGCTGCCAATACAGGATTAGGTAGCCGAGTCTTCGTTTACGAAGTAGTGGGTCTGCGTCAGAACGAGGCAACTAAACAAACAGACTACCCTATTCGTCAAAGTGGCAGTGTATTCATCAGAGTGCCTTATAACCGCATGAATCAAGAAATGCGACGGCTCACTCGCTTGGGCGGCAAAATTGTTAGCATACACCCTCTCACTGCGGGTAATGGTAAAGCCACACCTGTGAATACCCCACACGATACTCAACCACTATCTCAGGATAATAAGAGCAAAACCATGACTCAAGCGAAAGCCAAACACGCTGATGTTCCTGTAAATACTTACCGTCCTAATGCTCCATTTATTGGTAAGTGTATCTCCAATGAGAGTTTAGTTAAAAAAGACGGAATTGGTATTGTTCAACATCTCAAATTTGACCTAACTGGTAGCGACTTGAAATATATAGAGGGACAAAGTATTGGGATCATTCCTCCCGGATTGGATAAGAATGGTAAACCAGAAAAACTCAGACTCTACTCTATTGCTTCTACTCGTCATGGTGATGATGTTGATGACAAAACTATATCACTATGTGTTCGTCAACTGGAATATAAACACCCAGAAAGCGGCGAAACAGTCTACGGTGTTTGCTCTACTTATCTGACTCACCTGAATCCTGGTGATGATGTCAAGATTACAGGTCCTGTAGGTAAAGAAATGCTTTTACCTGAAGACCCTGAAGCTAATGTAATTATGATGGCTACTGGTACTGGTATAGCTCCGATGAGGGCTTATTTGTGGCGCATGTTTAATGCTGCTGAAAGAACTGCTAACCAAGATTATCAGTTTAAAGGGTTTGCTTGGTTATTATTTGGTGTACCAACAACTCCTAATATTTTGTATCAGCAAGAATTGGAGGCTATACAAGCAAAATACCCACAAAACTTCCGCCTAACTTACGCTATCAGCCGCGAGCAAAAAAATGCTCAAGGTGGTAGGATGTATATTCAGGATCGCGTAGCAGAAAACGCTGATGAATTGTGGCAATTGATTAAAAATGAGAAAACCCACACTTATATCTGTGGTTTGCGCGGTATGGAAGATGGTATTGATGCTGCTATAAGTGGTGCTGCTGCCAAAGAAGGTATTGTCTGGAGTAATTACCAAAAGGAAATCAAGAAAGCAGGTCGCTGGCATGTAGAAACTTATTAGTTCATGTTGTGACTAGTAGATATTAGACTCCAACCAAAAACTGTGCTAGACAACTTATAGTAGGTAGGGCAAATTAGTCTTACCTACTATTGCCTATTATGGGATTATTTGGTAAAATTAACGGTCAAAGTTGTGGGTATAAAACTCGGAATACTTGGATTAGGTACTGTGGGGACTGGTGTTGTGCAATTATTGCAAGATGCGGTAGGTCGTCACCCATTATTGGCGGAAATAGAGATTTATCGAGTGGGAGTGCGATCGCTCGCCAAGGATCGGGCTGTCTCATTACCTCCAGGAATCATCACTACTGATTTGATATCCCTTGTCAAAGACCCGGAAATAGATATAATTGTAGAGGTAATGGGTGCTATAGAACCCGCTTTCTCGCTTATACTTACAGCCATCGCTCAAGGCAAGCATATAGTTACTGCTAATAAAGCACTTTTATCACGCTTTGGTTCAGAAATATTTACTGCTGCTAATAAAGCTGGCGTATATGTGATGTTAGAAGCTTCCGTAGGTGGTGGTATCCCAATTATTCAACCTTTAAAGCAGTCTTTGAGTGTCAATCGGATTCACAGTTTGACTGGGATTATTAACGGGACAACAAACTACATCCTGACGCAGATGCAAACAGAAGGTAGCGATTTTAGTCAAGTTTTGACTGATGCTCAACGTTTGGGATATGCAGAATCTGACCCAACAGCAGATGTAGACGGTCTAGATGCTGCTGATAAGATCGCTATATTAGCATCTTTAGCCTTTGGCGGACAGATAAATTTGTCAGAAGTCTATTGTGAAGGAATTCGCCAAATTAGTCCCACAGATATTGCTTATGCGACTAAATTAGGATTTGTGATTAAATTGCTGGCGATCGCTAAAGATCAAAATAACGATAGTAACCAAATATCAGTGAGAGTTCACCCGACGTTAGTGCCCCAATCTCATCCCCTAGCCAACATCAATGGAGTATATAATGCCATTTTGGTGGAGGGAGAGCCTGTAGGACAAGTGATGTTTTTTGGACCTGGTGCTGGTGCTGGTGCAACTGCTAGTGCTGTCACATCAGATATTCTCAATTTAGTAGCTACGTTGAAAACCCATCCTGCTCAACCTCATCCCCTAATTACTTGTCAAAATCAACCATACTGCCAAATAACCCCCATTGGTATGCTTGTGACGCGATTCTATGCTAGGTTCCTCAGCCAAGACAATCCTGGAGTAATGGGGAAATTAGGCACATGTTTTGGTAAACAAGGTGTGAGCTTGGAATCAGTTGTCCAAATTGGTATTCATCAAGAGTTAGCCGAAATCATTGTGATTACCCACAATGTTCAAGAAAGTGATTTTAGAGCAGCTCTAGCCGAAATTGAGACGCTAGCCGAAATCCATAGCATTCCTAGCGTATTACGAGTTCTCCCGGATTAAGCTACGTATTTCCTCCTAGAAAAACTGCAAAATCCGCATATTTTTATCTCTATGCTGGAATTTGGTATTTTCCTAGGAGGCGGAGTGGAATCGTAGCTTTGTACAGTAAATGCACAAAAGATCACAGGTTAAATACTAAGATTTCGGGGTTTGCTTACCGACAAATTGTGACTTAAGTGTAGCAACTTCATCAGCCAATTCCTGACGATTAGCAGCTTTGAGTAAGTAGCGGTAAACGAACCATGTAGAGTAACCAATACCAATCAACTCGAAAGTGGGTGCTACCAAGGGGATATCATTAAGAGAGTCTAGAACAGCTAATAATATTCTTACTGTAATAATAGCTGTTACTACTAAACCGACACTAACTATTTGTTGCTTGTACTGATCAAAGAAATCACCCACGTATGTAGGTAATGTACCAATAAAGTCCGACACTTGTTTACCGTATTTGAACCATTCTTCTTGAGACTGCAGGGGAGGTTGGAGTTTAGTAATACTTCCTGGCTGGTTCTTGATTTCAGGAATTGTAGTCTCTTGTGATTTGGTTGGAGAGTATTCTTGTTCTGACATCTTCACTTCCATAATTTTGACGTTTCGAGTTTTGGTCACGCGGGTAACCACAACCACAAGGCTTGTGATCATCCCGTTACTTTGACTCCTGCTTATAATCCTAGTACTAATGGAATTATAAGTCATGCAAAAACAGTATACAAGCAGGAGGTCAGGTGGTCAGGAGTCAGCTATGCTGGGGGCTATTCTTTAGATGAACTAATAATTAGGATTAATGAAATTTAGATAAATATAATATTTCACCTTATAGGTACTTGTCTTCTGACTGTAGTTGTGCGATTATGCTATCAAAACTACTGTGAGAAAGTAGCTTACAGATAGAGCCATAGTATCTGCAGGGTGTTTTGTACCAAAAATACTGAAATAATTCCCTATAGATTTAATAGTAAGAGAACTTTTTAAAGAACTTAGTAAAAGCTATGTGGATTGTTAGACTTGCTCTGTTGCGTCCTTACACCTTTGTAATTACAGCCATATTGATTGTGGTGCTAGGTGTAGTAACTATTACGCGCATGGCGGTAGATATTTTTCCAGAAATCAACATTCCTGTTGCCAGCGTCATCTGGTCTTATGCAGGTATTTCTCCTGAGGAAATGGAGCAGCGCATAGTTACAACCAGCGAACGCGCTTTTACAACTACTGTTAATGATATCGAACATATTGAATCACAATCCCTCAATGGTGTAAGTGTAATTAAAGTTTTTTTCCAACCAGGAGCTAAAATCGAGGCGGCTGTAGCTGAATTGACTTCCATCACCCAAACAATTCTGCGAGTTTTACCTCCAGGAATTACACCGCCGTTAATTCTCCGCTACAACGCCTCTAGTGTACCAATTCTCCAATTAGCTGTTAGCAGTAAAACGTTATCCGAACAAGAGATTTACGATGGTAGTACTAACTTTTTGCGAACTCAGTTAGCTACTATTCAGGGTGCTGCTGTACCTTTACCCTATGGTGGTAAACCTAGACAAGTGATGATAGACATAGACTCGCAAGCACTATTTGCCAAAGGTCTTTCTGCAATTGATGTGATCAATGCCATTAATGCACAGAACCTAATTCTACCATCTGGTAGTGCCAAGTTTGGCGATCGCGAGTACATTGTGCGTCTGAACAGCAGTCCAGAAATTATTGACGCTTTAAACAACTTACCAATTAAGCAAGCTAACGGTAGCCTGATCTATATTCGCGATGTAGCCCAAGTACATGATGGTTTTGCTGTACAATCTAATAGTCCGTCAAGATGGACACCGTGCGGGTTTGTTGACTATTCTTAAAAGTGGTGGTGCTTCAACATTAGATGTAGTGTCTCGGGTCAAGGAAGCATTACCACGCATTCAAGCCACACTACCTAAAGAGTTGAAGTTTGACTTATTATTTGACCAATCTTTATTTGTCAAAGCCTCTATCCAAGGCGTACTCACGGAAGGATTGATTGCTGCGTGTCTTACAGCCACAATGATTTTATTATTTTTGGGTAGTTGGCGCAGTACATTAATTGTGGCTGTCTCGATTCCTTTATCAATTCTCTGTTCCATCATCACCTTAAAATTCCTGGGACAAACACTTAATATCATGACGTTGGGAGGTCTTTCCCTCGCAGTTGGTATTTTGGTGGATGACGCGACTGTAGAAATTGAGAACATTCACCGCAATCTGGGACAAGGTAAACCAATAAAAAGAGCTATTTTAGATGGGGCGCAGCAGATAGCTGTACCTGCATTTGTTGCCACTCTGTCAATTTGTATAGTTTTTATACCTGTTGTCTTTCTGACCGGGGTAGCACAATCATTATTTATGCCTTTAGGGATGGCGGTTGTATTCGCGATGATGGCTTCTTATTTGCTATCTCGCACAGTAGTACCGATGATGTCTGACTTTCTCCTGCGAAATGAAGTAGACCTCTACCAAAACCATGATGAGGATAATCATAATGGTCATGTATCTCACATATCTGCGAATAGAGACATTTTTTGGCAAGTGCATGAGCGGTTTAATGTGCAATTTAACAAACTACGCAATCGATATCGTCGTACTCTAGCTTGGTCTTTACAGCATCGCCAGGCAATATTTGTGATGTTTGGAGCTTTCTGGGTTAGCGCCTTAGTTTTGCTCCCATTCGTTGGTCAAGACTTTTTCCCCCAAGTAGATGCTGGTCAGTTTCGTCTACATGTCCGTGCTCCCGCTGGTACAAGAGTGGAGGAAACAGAACGGATTTTTACGCAAGTCGAAGCTGTGATCAGGCAAGTGATTCCAGCACAAGAGTTAGAAATTATACTGGACAATATTGGTCTACCTGTGGGTGGCGTAAATTTAGCATTTAGTGACAGTGCTACTATAGGCGCTGGGGACGGAGAAATTCTCGTAGCACTAAGAGAAGGAAACCATCACCCCACATTCAATTATGTGCAACAACTGCGCCAAAAATTAACAGCTCAGTTTCCAGACTTGATCTTCTTTTTCCAACCATCAGATATAGTTACCCAAATTCTCAACTTTGGTTTACCTGCTCCAATTGATGTGCAAGTTATTGGTCCAAGCCGTAATCGTAAATCTAATTACAAAATTGCTAAGGAACTGAAACAGGAAATTGCTAAAATTCCTGGTATGGTTGATGTCCATTTACATCAAGTAATTGATGCACCAGAAATCAGGGTTAATGTAGATCGTACCCAAGCCCAAAATATGGGGTTAACACAGCGAGATGTCGCCAATGATTTACTCACCTCGTTAAGTTCTAGCGCTCAAACATCACCTAATTATTGGCTAGACCCGATCAAGGGAGTCAGTTATCTTGTAGCTGTACAGGTTCCCCAATACAAAATCAACTCTTTAGAAAAGCTAGAAAGTACCCCCATTACCAATGGGAATAATAATAATACAGAACTTTTAACTAATCTTTCCGTGATCAAGCGCTCGACATCAGCAGCTGTAGTTAACCATTACAATGTCCAACCTGTGTTCGACGTTTATGCTAATGTTCAAGGACGTGATCTGGGAAGTGTAGCTAGAGAAGCATACCAGATAATCGACCAATATAAACACAAGTTACCGCGCGGTAGTTCAATTATCGTTCGCGGACAGGTCGATACGATGAATGCATCATTTTTGGGTCTAGAGGTGGGATTGATCTTTGCTATTGGGCTGGTTTATTGCTTGATAGTAGTAAATTTCCAATCTTGGATCGACCCTTTCATCATCATGATGGCAATCCCCAATGCTCTCTCAGGAATTATTTGGATGCTATTTATTACTAATACAACATTTAGCGTACCGTCTTTAATGGGCGCAATTATGAGTATTGGCGTGGCGACTGCTAATAGTATCCTAGTAATTACTTTTGCTAATGAGCAACGTCTGGTGGGTGAAACAGCAACTAGTGCGTCATTAGTTGCTGGTTATACTAGATTGCGTCCTGTATTAATGACTGCTAGTGCGATGATTATTGGTATGTTACCGATGTCCCTTGGCTTTGGTGAGGGTGGCGAACAGAACGCGCCTTTAGGCAGAGCGGTTATTGGTGGTTTGCTAGCAGCTACATTTGCCACATTAATCTTTGTTCCTGTCGTTTATAGTATTTTGCGCCGGAAACAACCCCGCAATTTAGATGAACAATTATCAGCGACGGTTGAGCTAAGTGTTTAGTAGTAAGTAAATTATATAACTCAATGTAAAGTATATGAATAATCAAGAAATTACCCAAACCAAACCAGAAGATCCTGCTTTGATTCCCTCTGAAGATACCCAATTTGACCAGAAAAAACCTGGCAATTTAATTGCCGTCATCGTTGGTATTGTTTTTCTTGTTACTGGTATTTTGACACTTGGTATTTTACCTCGGCTACAGCGACAATCCCAATTGAATGCTTTAGCTAAATCTGCAAATACAGGTATACCTGAAGTTAATGTTGTTCAGCCCAAGTTAGCTGCTAGTTCTACCCAGATCGCTCTACCAGGAAGTATTCAAGGTATTACAGAAACGCCTATTTATTCTCGGACTGATGGTTACTTAAACCGGAGATTTGTGGATATTGGCGATCGCGTGAGTGCTCGTCAGTTACTAGCTACAATTAGTGCTCCGGAGGCTGACCAAAATGTCCAACAGGCGATCGCGGATTTAGCTAAAGCTAAAGCCACGGTTGTGCAAGCTAAAGCTGATTTGGCTCAAAGAGAAAGTAGCCTTTCCCAAGCTCAAGCAACCTACAAATCTGTAGAAGCACAATTGTCCCAAGCTAAATCAAGCCTTAAACTAGCTCGTATAACATGGTTACGTTGGCAAAAGTTACAGAAGCAGGGAGCCGTATCTAAACAAGAAGCAGACCAATACCAAACAGCTTTTGAAGTAGCTAAAGCCAATGTTAGCACAATAAAAGCACAACTAGCAGCAGCGAATGATAATATCAAAACAGCAGTTGCTGCTGTCACATCTCAACAAGCTAATATCAGTTCACTTGTAGCCAGTGTCGCCTCTAGTGAGTCTAATCTCCAAAGGCTGAAAGTTTTACAATCTTTTGAACGAATTAATGCTCCTTATTCCGGAATTATCACTGCACGAAATGTGGATAATGGAGGGCTAATTGCCGCAGGTAGTGATGTGAACTCTGGTAATGCTTGGCTATTTAAGATTGCTGCGACAAGCACTTTGAGAATTCTGATCAATGTTCCACAAAAATCTGTACAGTCAATTCATACCGGACAGTTAGCCCAGGTTTATGTGCGTGAATTGCCCAATAGAACCTTCACAGGAGTAGTTGTGCGGAATGCTAACTCATTAGATCCAAGTTCAAATACTCTGCTCACAGAAGTTCATGTACAAAATCCAGATAATCTATTGCGTCCGGGAATGTATTCTGAAGTCACCTTTACAGCTTCTCGACCAAATCCCCCTTTATTATTACCCGCTAACACTTTAGTGATTAATGCTTTAGGTACACAAGTAGCTACTGTTACTCCAGATAACAAGGTGCATTTCCACAAAGTTGAGCTGGGGCGAGATTATGGCGATCAAGTAGAAGTCATTTCCGATTTGGGAGAGAATGTCAACTTAATTGCGAATCCTACCAGTGACTTACAGGAAGGTGCAAAAGTGAAAGTCTTAACGAGTAAGTAAATAAACAATAAGGGCGCAAAGCCTTGCGCCCCTACAATGGTTTTCTCCGCCCGATTAAAACTGAAAACTTTGGATTATTTCGCACCTTTGAGGTAAGCTAATACTGTATCTGCGTCTGATACTTCAAAGGGGTCTGATGGAGCGTTATCTGCGTATCCTGGCTCGATAAAGATTTTTTCGATTTTGGAGTCATTAACTACTGCAGCATAGCGCCAAGAACGCAATCCAAAGCCTAAGTTGGATTTATCTACTAGCATACCTATTTTGCGAGTAAATTCTCCGTTACCATCAGGAAGCAAAAAGACGTTCTTGACTTTTTGGTGTTGACCCCATTGGTACATGACAAAAGCATCATTCACGGAAATACAAATTACTTCATCTATTCCCAGAGCTTTGAATTCACTGTAGAGTTCTTCATAGCGAGGTAGATGTGATGTAGAACAGGTAGGTGTAAATGCTCCAGGTAGTGAAAATATAACTACGCGCTTACCAGCAAAGATTTCTTTGCTGGTTAAATCTTGCCAACGAAAAGGATTAGGGCCAGGAACAGACTCATCACGGACACGGGTTTTGAAAGTAACTTGAGGAACGGTCTCGATAACAGCCATATTGACCTCTTACACAGATAATGAATAGGTGAGTAGCTTGATCTTCGTCTAACTTATCTCAGAATAATTCTTATTTAGGAAATATTCAATAGTTATAAATACCTATTTTTAGGAAATGTTTCAATTTTACCCTACTTCTTTAAAATCTGACTATAATATGGGAAATGAAGTTATTAAAGATGCAGCAGTTAAGTATGCAGCAAGCAGCAAACGCAATTATTCAAACCTTAAAGTCAAAGGGTTTGAGGGTTACGCCTCAGCGATTTGCGGTGTATGCAAATTTGTTATCTCGTACTGACCATCCAACGGTTGAACAAATTCTGACTGACATCAATCAAGATTTTCCGGTTTCATCTCAAGCGACAATCTATAGCTCTTTGCAAGCGCTACGAGAAGTTGGGCTGGTGCGCGAGGTGTTATTTGAGGAAGGCGTTTGTCGCTATGACGCAAATATTCGACCCCATCATCACTTTTACTGTCGCCAATGTCGGGCAATTGAAGACGTTGCTTGGGGTACTTTTCAAAACTTACAGTTAGAAAATTTGCGCCCCGGACTACAAGTTTCAGCTTACGAAGTCAAGGTCGAGGGTTTGTGCGATCGCTGTCAGTAAGAAGCAGGGGAGCTCTTGAGCAGGGGAGAAAACTACATGAATAGATGTAGGGGCTTGAAACAAGACAGCATGATTGGGATTTCTACATTGGTGATTTCGATATATTCTTTACCCTAAAGCACATTTAGGGGGTTTGACCCCCTGGCAGTTAATTAACAGTAACCATATACTTGAGTCATGCGTACCTTGCTAAAGAAAATACCAGACAAATTGCACCAAAACCTATGTTTCGTAGAGCCTCTGAGTTGCGGCGGTAGGTTTATTCTACCTATCCGCCGTTTCCCCAATCAAGACATAGATTGACCTGTACTACTCCATTGATTCTCTCCATTTGAAAGTTTGTCATACTTGTTGCCATATCAAAGCGGATTGCGGAGTTCTTTCAGCCAGACTCCTGTATTGATTTGTGCAAAACTTAACAAGCTGCAAGGTAGTACTTTAGCTGATTGGTTCGGGTAACTAAAAATCTTTGCATTTCCATATTGACTTATGAAAAATAACACGTTATATTCTTCGGAACAAATCAATCAGTCTGCCTAATCCATAAAGCTCTCCTAAAAGAGTTAATTCTTAAGGGTAAGTGGTGAACGGAGGAACCAAATTTGGGGCTTATCTACCAGAAAACTAGAAGTAAATTACACCTTATTTCTTTGGTTTCTTGTTATAGAAGAACATCTCTCAGTTCTAGCCCGTCAGCTAACTTCGTCGGCATTGAGAGGAGACTATACGAGTAACATTAGTGATGATAATGTCCTGTTCTCGTCAGTATCCTTGGCTGGTAACTTTACGCTTCGTTGTAACTGTCCTGAAGAAAATTTTGATTTTCAGGCGGAATTGGTTGCCTAGAGGTAAAAAACATGTTACAGAGTTTAAAACATCGGATTGCGCTTATTTCAGTTGACGGCGACCCATCAGCAGAAATTGGTCAGGAAGAAGCAGGGGGACAAAACGTTTATGTACGTCAGGTAGGTTATGCATTAGCTGAACAGGGATGGCAAGTGGATATGTTCACTCGTCGAAGTGATTTGAAGCAGGCAACAATCGTACCACACCATCCCAATTGTCGCACAATCCGCTTAAAGGCTGGACCGGCTGAGTTTATTGGTAGAGATGATTTGTTCGAGTATCTCCCAGAATTTATCACAGAATTCCAGCGATTTCAAATGCAACAAGGATATTATTATCCTTTAATCCATACGAATTATTGGCTCTCGGCTTGGGTGGGTATGGAACTGAAAAAATATCAACCTATGTTACAAGTGCATACTTATCACTCATTGGGAGCAGTTAAATACAGAACTATTGGAGATGTTCCAGCAATTGCTATCCAAAGGTTAGCAGTAGAAAAAGCTTGTTTGGAAACAGTAGATTGCGTAGTTGCTACCAGTCCTCAAGAACAAAAGCACATGCGAATATTAGTTTCTCCCTATGGGAATACAGAAATGATTCCCTGCGGTACTGATATCGAACAATTCGGTGGTTTAGAACGCTCTCATGCTAGAGAGCAATTAGGCATTCCACAAGACGCTAAAATGGTGTTTTATGTCGGGCGTTTTGACCGACGCAAAGGTATTGAAACTTTAGTCAGAGCCATAGATAAATCTCAGTTTAAGCATTCAGGAAATCTCCAGTTAGTCATTGGTGGCGGTAGTCGCCCTGATTGTAGTGATGGGATTGAGCGCGATCGCATTGCTAGCATTGTGAAAGAGTTGGGATTAGAAGAAATCACCTCTTTCCCTGGTCGTTTAGACCACAGTATCCTTCCTTATTATTATTCTGCGGCTGATGTTTGTGTTGTTCCTAGTCACTATGAGCCTTTTGGACTTGTAGCAATTGAAGCAATGGCTAGTCAAACGCCTGTCGTAGCTAGTGATGTGGGTGGGCTACAATTTACTGTCATCCCAGAAGTAACTGGTTTACTTGCTCCTCCCAAGGATGAATTATCTTTTGCAACTGCAATAGACCGCATACTAGCTGACCCCGATTGGCGCGATCAATTAGCCGTTGCTGGTCGTCAGCGTGTGGAAATTGCCTTTAGTTGGTATAGTGTGGCTGCGAGGTTAACTCAGCTTTACACGAAACTGCTCGCGCAAAAAGCGAAGAAATCTGTCAAAGCTGTCCAGTTTGTTGCATAACCTATAGGGGCGTAAAGCCTTGCGCCCCTACAAATACAACTACCTCAAGGAATAGTCTCTATCAGCAGAAGAGATGATTTTTTGAGGAATAAAACTATCGGAGCTTTCCCAGAAGTCAGCTTGATTGATCTCCACTTTTAACAAAGATAGATCTGGTGTAGCTAGTCCTTGAGGAAACCAGATTTCCAGTTCAGGATGCCATTTTTCTGCTAGCTTATGTTGTTCTTTAATCATATTTGCTGTACCTGATATAGAAAGATATCTTTGTTGTTTGCTAGAGCAAAAATCAATGCTAACTTGATGATGGTGTTCAATTTCAGTCACTTTATGGGAAGTTGTCAATGTAAAAAACCACAAAGTACCATCAGCCTCAAGATCACACGTATGCATAGGACGACTGCGTAAACTACCATCATCCTGAATTGTCGTCAAAAATCCACAGTTAATATCTTGCAACAGCGATCGCAAATGCTGGATTTTTTGGGAGTTATCTTGATTAATAGTCATGTTAAGCAAGCTTATAATACGGCTGGAGTATTGCTACTTATTACATTATTAATTGATTTATTTTTGTCTACGTCATTCTACAGATATAGTTTTTCTATGCTGAAATAGTGAAATCAAGTTTTCGCGCTATTTATTTTTTTCTACAAGGAATTTCAATCCAAAACTCTGTACCTTCTCCTGGCTGGGATAAATACTTCAAATTTCCACCATGTTTCTCCACAATAATTTGATAGCTAACTGATAAGCCTAAACCTGTGCCTTTTCCCACTGGTTTAGTTGTAAAAAATGGATCAAATATGCGGTTATGTATATTTTCGGAAATACCTATGCCATTATCGGCAATCTCAATTACCACATAACCCGAACAAGATGCTTGTGTCGAAATGCGTATCTGGGGGTCAAGCTTTCTTTCAGGTTGCCGCATAAGTGTATCCTCGATCGCATCTATAGCATTAGTCAACAGACTCATAAATACCTGATTCAGTTCTCCCGGATAGCATTCTACTAATGGTATTTGGCCATAATCCTTGATTATCTGAATTGGCGGTAGCTCTCCCTTGGCCTCTAACCGATGGTGTAAAATTAGTAGTGTACTTTCAATACCTGCATGAATATCCACAAACTTCTTCTCAGCTTCATCTAAGCGGGAAAAATTCCGTAAAGATGAGACAACTTGCTGGATACGGTTAGTACCTAATTCCATAGAAGCTAGGATTTTGGGTAGGTCTTCATGGACAAAAGAAAAATCGACGCTTTCAAATTTCTGTTGAATTATTCCATCTGGGAAAGGATATGCTTGTTGGTAATAAGATAGGAGTTCTAGTAAGTCTTGAATATTATTAGTAATATGATATAGATTCCCTTGAATAAAATTGACGGGGTTGTTAATTTCATGGGCTACACCTGCAACTATCTGCCCTAAACTGGACATTTTTTCTGATTGAATTAGTTTTGCTTGAGCATATTGCAGTTCCTTAACAGTATGTACCAGAGAGTTATTAGTCTGGTGTAATTCTGCCTCAAATTGTTGCAGCTGTTTAAAATTATTTTCCAAATTGACTAAGTTAATTCTCAGATCCATTTGTGTGAGAACCTGATTGCGCAATTTTTCCAGTGCGTCAATTTGCTCCCGGGTAAGCGTCCGGGGAACAGTATCAATTACACACAAAGTACCTACAGGAAATCCATCCCGTGTAACTAGGCTTGATCCTGCATAAAATCGAATTTTTGGGTCAGAACGCACCAGCGGATTATCTGCAAAACGCTCATCTTCCAGAGCATTAGGTACTATCAATGTTTCCTCTGGATTGAGGATTGTATAAGTGCAAAAGGCTACATCTCTAGGAGTCTGAGTCACCTCTATGCCATATTTGGATTTAATCCATTGGCGATCAGAATCTATCAGACTAACTAAAGCAATAGGCGTATGACAAATATAAGCTGCAAGAGAGGTTAAATCATCAAATGCCTGTTCTTCCTCACTATCCAAGATATGGTAGCTGTACAGTGCTTTGAGCCTATCTGATTCATTTGATGGTAAAGGTGGTTTACTCATGTTGACTCAATGATACGCTAATAAAGCAGATTAATTGTTATTCTCAGCCAAGACTACGCAATTTACGGGTATTATTCACCAAACTTTCAGCAAATTGGTCAAATCGTTGTGAAAGTTTATTATCCTTTAGCTCTCCATCGGCGTTAAAAGCATTATAAGCTTGACCAACAGCTATCTGTTCTGGAATTACCCAACAATGTACCCATCTGAGAATGACGCGTAAATCGTTGAGAGCATTACTATTGGATTGACCGCCCAAGATGCTAATCATCCCGGCGACTTTTCCTGATAAATGCTCAAAGTCAAGTAAATCCAAAGTATTTTTCAAAACGCCGCTTACACTACCATGATACTCCGGTGTTGCCAAAATTAATCCATCAGCTTGGCGCACATGTGTACGCAATTTTTCCACATCCGGATAGTCAGGATATTCCTTAGCGCCATGACAAAATGGCAATTGCATCTGTCGCAAATCCAGAATTTCCACTTCTGCGCCTAGGGATTTTACTCGTTGCGCTGCTATTTCTAATCCCTGAAAAGTGTAGGAACCATCTCTTAAACTGCCACTAATACCAACAATCATTACCATAGTGTTACTCTAAATCAGCATTCTCTGAAGCCTCAGCCATAGCCATTATACCTATCCTGACCACTCGATTGAGCAATATCTCAAATTTAGATGAATGGAAAAACCACTCTCCAGGAGAATGCCAAATTTTTGCCATTAGATTAATCTGGACAAATGTATATTTTTCAAATGGATAAAATATATGTTAGTCGCAAGCAAAGCTATCCAATTAACCTATTTCAGTAGAGCATATAAAATCAACTCAACCGAGGAAACTTCTCTCGTGGCTTTATGGGAAGAACTGACTGATGTTGAACTTGAGCAAATAAATGGTGGTGCAATTTATCCGCCTGAAGCTACAGGAGAGGCTAATAGTATTCCGCTAGGCATAGGATATGGTATGTCAGGGAATGAACCGTACTACACCCCTTTACCAAAACTCAAATTACCCCGATTAGCCCCAATTAATCCCTCAAATAGGCATGAATCGCCCCAAAACAACGTAACTATAACGATTCCTTTACCCACTCCCTAGATTTTAATGTAAACCAACCCAGTTACTAGTTACTCAACATCAAGAAGTTTGATTATTTTTCCAGGCTGCGTTTGAGTTTTTCTAGCTCATCTTCAGTTTCCCAACGGCGGAATTTTTCTTCCAAGTCATCGAAACTGCTATATTGATTTCTAGGGGGATTTTGCCAACCACTAGTTTCTAAGCGTTCTTGAGTTTGAGCCTTAGCCCGTGCTGTTTGTGCTTCAGCCGCTTTAGCTTGGACTTCTTGACGACGCTGCTGAACTTGACGCAATAATTCTTGAGATTGAGTGATTCTCTGCTGTAAACCCTGCATATGTCCCCAGCGTTGATTACCTTCTCGCAAGAGCGCAGCCTCTCTTTGTTGCGCTGCTAGGGCTAAATCGTCTCTCCCCGCAGCTTTAGCTTTTTGAATCCGGTTATGCCAAAGTTGTATTTCTTGCGCTGTTTCCAGAATCTCTGACTGTGAGAGCTTTTCTTGTAGCTGTAAATCTGCCAGCAGTTTGAGCGTATCTTCTTCTTGCTGACGCAACTGTTCTAATAGCGCCTCTAACTCTAAATGGGGATTATTGCGCAAAAATTCCTCTAGGCGATTCTCCAAAAACCGGCTCAAATCATCAAATAAACCCACTCTTCAACCTCTCTTTGTTGACTTTTGCGAATTTTATTCATCATCTATTGTAGTAATTAATGGCTGCGACAAGTGATGAATCTCTAGCAGGAACTTCACGAATCAGCAGGAAGTTCATTATTTATGGAGTATATCTCAAATGCTATCACGTAATTCGAGAATAGTAGTTTTGGCTACGATACTAAGCTTAGGTGTGATGAATACCTCGATTTCACCCCAAGCTACTGCTAAATCTAGTCCACCCAGTTTTAATCGCTATCTCACTCACCATTTATTCAAAGGTAAGCCAGCTAAACTAACGACAAATAGCCGAGATGCGAGGGATTATCAAGTTCAATTGCAAGCAGCTGTCAAAAAAGGCATAAATTTTGCTGGTCATTATGTAATTGCTAACAATCTTGATCGGGCTATGGGCGGTAGGGATACAGCTGCGATTATCGATGTAAAAACAGGAAAAGTTTATTTTCCTAAAGAACTACGTGGTTATCATGACCAACGCGGTGCTGGTTATACTCCTCCTAGACCTGATGGAGGCTTACAGTATCACAAAAACAGCAAATTACTCATTATTGTTGGGCTACCAGCAAATAATAATGGAAAACGGGGAGCCGGTTTTTATTACTATAAATGGGAAAATAACCAGCTCAAACTTATTACATTTGTCTCTTCACCTTATCCCAACAATTAAAGATAGGTAAAGACAATTAGCTTTATGGCTACATCTAGCATGAGGATCAGATTTTGCAGTATCACAGCATTCTTTTTGTCTTTAATTAACAAGATAAAATAGTCGCAATCTTGGTGATTACAATATGCGATATCAAGTTAATTTAAACAAGACAGATAAGGGATATGCTATCTGGTGTCCTGCTTTACCTGGATGCTGGACAGTGGGAGATACAGAAGAGGAAGCCTTGAAAAATATCAAGGCTGCGATTAAAAGCTATATAGAAAAGGTTGATGAAGTTACTAAAACTATAGAGTTCTATCATATAGAGGTGCGATAACCTTAAAGCAATTTTCATATTTTCGCTTTGTAGTTGCGCTTTAGCGCAACTACATGTCGAGTAATTAAAGCGGTGTTAGCCAATAAATATGTCCAGCGATCGCCCGACTCTGTAACCCAAATTGGCGTAATTTTTCCTCATTTACACCAAGGTAAGTCCAGTGGGGAATATCGTGTTCTACAGTTTGGAACCAACCATTTTGATTGAGTGCTTGTATCTGTGTTGGAGTTGATACATGTAAATCAACGGCTAATCCCCAAAGGTGTTGTGAAGTTCCGGGGGGAGCGACCAAACCCAGGATCTTTGTCTGTTTTCCTTGTTTGACTTGCTCCAAAGTCGAATTATTCGCATATTTTCGCCAGAATGCTAAGTTAGTCGCAAAGCTACGCAAGCAGTCACCAGAGAATCCAGATTTGAACGGAATTTTCTCTAAACTCCTAGCTTTATTTAAAGCATTCGTAGCTGACTTTTGTAAGTAACATTCTTTAGTATTATCTACCTTCTGTAATGTGAGACTGTCTTGGAATTCCTTGGTTTCTTGTGCTTGAGCTAAGACAACTTTTGGTAATTTAATTTCCTGGTCTTGATTAATCAATATTGCTCCATAAGCACGTAGTAAAATATATTCATAACTATTAAGTAATGGCATAATTCCCAATTGATGTGACGCTGTAGCTAAAAACCGCTGTTGATCAGTTAGCTTTGGGTCAGGAATAAATGGTGAAACTACAGGATTAGGAGTAGATGTGAAGTTTGGACTTGGCTGATTTTGACTAACTTGACTTTGCATTAGGCTTTGTACAAGTTGATGACTGGCGACTAAGATCAGAAAAATTAGCGTAAAGAGAGTAACAAGAATTGTCTTTTTGGCAAGACGTTTCATGAGCAAACCATTTTGGTTGACAATCTAGATTTCATCATAAGGCATTTTTGAGGAATCCCATGGAAACAGTCCCCTGAAAGCCAACGGATTCACTCCCACATGTTTCACTACTAAAAAACTCAGCCAAAATGATAGAACAAGCAGACTGTAATGAGATGATGAAAGCCACACCCAACCACTCTTGAATGGCATAGACTGGAACGCTTGCTGCAAATTCTTGGTTTAATTTCAGTAATAATAATGGCAACTGGCATAAAACAACTACTAGCAAGGCTATTTGGGAGATGGCGATCGCTGAATTTCCTGTGAGTTCCTGACTTGTCTGTAGGACTAAAAATCCACCACAGATCAGCAACACAGGCCAAATTATTAGTCCTTAAACAAAAGCGTTGTTTTTCCAATATATTCCCAAAATTACGAAGATTGAGCCAATACGGTTCGTATAACCAAAAAAAAGTAACTGTAATAATTGTGCGTTGGGTTGAGCAACCAAGAAAAGAGAATCATTTTTACAGTACTGCAGTACTGTAAAATAAAAATGCGTAATTTGCATATTAATACTTATATAATTAACTATTTCTTTTGAGGAAATCTGAGCGCAATAATATCTATCTCCAGAAGGAGGAGAAATAGTCAAGTCCTTAATTACTATTAAAGTATCTTCCAAATAGTCTTTTCCCTCAAGTTGAGATATCACTAAGAGGGCAAGATTGTTAGGATGTATATTCTCTCCCTCCGGGGCCGTGCGGCTCTGGGGGGAGAGAATTTGGTTTTATTCTACTGATTCTGGTCTACTATTTAGCCATTGCTGTAAGTCATCTACTGTAGAGAAGTCCAGTAAAGCATCTGCCAATTCTTCCAGATGTTCAACAGGTAATTTACGAACTTGCTCAATTAATCGCGGCTGAATCTCACCAATACGCCGATTGAGTTGACGTATAATTATCTTCTGTTCACCTTTGATTTCACCGCGTTGTTCACCTATTAGTTCACCTTGTTGGAGAGTCTTTTGTTCCAATTCTAAGTAAGCTGTAGATAAGTTCATTATATCCTCCCGTTCGTCTTCACTTAAATCCGTTTGCCTAAGAGTAACAACGCGTAAATTCGCTAAAAGTCGTAAAGTGTTCTCCTTATAAGGGTTAGTATCTGGAAGTGCTAGAAATTCTTGAATAGCAAGACGTTGAACACCGCCTTTACCTAAAACCCTTAGCCAGAGAGTTTCGTCTGTAACTGGTAGTTGATTAACTGCAATTATAAAACCTCTCCATCCTTTGTGGAAGGAATAGACTCCTTGACAATTAATCTCGGAATCTGGTTCAGCGCCGTAATCGTCAAGTAATTTCTGGGAAGCAGTGGTAGAGATAATCCATAATTTGCCCCAATCCTTTGTAAAAACGCTGACTTTTTCGCTTCTTGCTTCTCGACCTAATTCACCGACGTAAGAGAAGAGTCTATTAGCGCACATAAGCATTTCATAATCATTAGGCTGATTACGAAATACCTCAATCGCAGCAGTCTCAACCGCTAATCTACCAAGTAACCCAATAGATTCAGGAGGAACAGAGGTCGGGGAAGAAGGAGAAAACAAAACGTCAATTAAACGTGGTTCATCAATGATTTCACGACTGGTTTCTACTTTACCTAGAGGAGAGCAATGTTTTTAAATAACCTTTGGCGAAGTTATCATGAGGTGTGTTGGTCATAAGGTTACAGGTTTGGAATGCATTAAGATGAGAGACAAATTAAAATCATCTATCTTAACCATCTTCTGCGAATTAGTGTAGCTTCGTATATTAGCATCTTTGGTTGTACATTTTCATAATCTTTTACAAACAGTCGCTTGGATCAAAAAAATACAATAGTCGTAATATTTACTACAGCAGCGTTTGTTGTGTATACTAATGAGTATCAGTTTTAGGTTAGTCATATAGTAAACAACATCCAATGAATCCTACTAATTTCTGGAGACCAGCTTATCAGCTATTCAAACCCGAAGAAGCTCTATCTACACCTGAAGACCTGCAAAATTTCTATGTACCGAGAGACAATAGCCCTGTTGATAAGCTTGTCAGTTTACTAGACATAGAAGACGACCCAGCTAAAATTTTATTAGCAGGTCATCGGGGTGGAGGGAAAACCACTGAACTGCGGCGACTGGAACAAAAATTAGCCCATAAGTATGCGGTTGTTTGGATAAATACACAAACAGCCTTGGATAGATATAACATTGGCTACGCAGAAGTAGTAGTCTTAATTGGATTACAAATTGCAGAGCAAGCTATTAAATCTAATTGGTTGTTTAAAAAAGAAAAATTAGTAGCAGCTTTGCTAGATAGCCTAAAAAGTGTAGTTTACCAAGACAAAGGTAGTCAAGTTGCAGGTTTGGGAACGCCAGAATTTATAGAAAAAGTAGGATTGACTCTCAAACGTGGTTTAACTACCGAAGTAAATAAATCTCTCAATGTTCGTCCTTTGTTAAGTGAAATTATCACTAAAGTCAATGAAATTATCTTGGAAGCTGAAAAACAAACTCAGCAAAAATTATTCATTATTGTTGATGGATTAGATAGACACGATCTAAGTACAGCGTTGGAGATGTTTTCTAGTCCATTACTCACAGAGTTAAACTGTCATATTATCTATTCTATTCCCATAGTATTAAGATATTCTCCTAACTTTCGTCAACCGATGGAAAGTTTTCAGAAATGTTTGGATTTAAGTAATCCTCCTGTTTTTGAATGTGATACAAATTTATGTCCAACAAATATCCCTAACGCAAGTGGGAGAAAAATCCTACGCAATGTGATAAATAAGCGTATTCAGCAATTGGATCAAAGTAAATACAAGGATTTATTTAATCCCGATGCTCTAGAACTTATTTGTGAAAAAAGTGGCGGTGTGATGCGAGATTTAATTAGATTAGCGCGTACTGCTTGCGAAATTGCTTTACAGAAAGATTTATTTTCAGTCGATCTAGAAGTTGCTCAAGTAGCAGTTCAAGATGAACATAGGGGATATAATTTAAAGGATTATCATTATCCTATACTTCAATCTTTACATCTTACAGGTAAGCTAGTCACGACAACTCATAGTTTACCCAGTATAGGTGAATTTATCATTTGTGATGAACTTTTACAAAATAAAATAGTTTTAGGTTATAGTAATTCTAAACAAGACGCTTGGTTTGATATTAATCCTATTGTGATGGAAGATTTGTCGCGTTGGCAAAATGCTCAAAATTCCGTAAAGCCTTAGTATATGATTACTCCAGATTCCCAACCTGATTTTTTTCTCAGTCAAGCCGATAAAACAGAATTAAGGAAATTAATCAGCGTATTGGAGTTGTCCACCGGTACGACGATTATTTTTGCGATCGCCCCCGAAAGTAGTCCTCAGCATATAGTAGTCAAACAGCTGAAAGAGGACTTAGACAAACGTGAAAGCAAATTTAATTATGACAACTTTTTTTATAGCGAGAACTCCTTCCATAACTATCTGTATAGCTTAGATGACAATCGGGAACAAAATCAGGAAACAGAACGGCGATTAGTCATGGTCTTTGGTATCGACCAATTACCCAAACCGCGATTGTTGAGAGAAATGCAACAATTGAATTTAGGTAGAGAGGAATTATTTGGGAGAAACCTCATCCTGATTTTTTGGTTGAATCGACGCAGCTTTATTGACGAATTTCGCCAACGAGCACCAGATTTTTGGGATTGGCGGGAAAAAATCGTAGAATTTCAAACTCGGAATCTGCTACTTTATCCTTATCTAGAATGGCTAATTGCGGAAAACTCATATCTCAAAATGAGTGGTGTCATGCAAGTCAACCGCCAAGTAGATATTTTTCTTGACCAAATTTATGTTTCCCTACAAGCACAATGGCGCAAAATAGAAGTTTCAGAGCGCGGTCACAGAGAAATACCATCGATTCCGCGCCGGAGTAGTCATAAAATTCCAGAAATGAATCTTGGTTTTGATGATTGGAATGAACCTACATTTTATGTAGAAGCGCCCTTAAGAGAAGAATTATTCTCCGGTTCCAGTACTACCACTGTCACTCAAAAAGTAGACTTACACCAAGCAGTCAGGGAAAATCAATATAGTGTGATCTTGGGTGCTCCTGGTGCTGGAAAAACTACACTTCTCCGTTATTTAGCATTCCATTTCGCCAAATCAAACAGAGATGACCAAGAAACTGTGGTTTTATCTGACCGAAATGAGGAATTAGGTAAAACTCTTTTACCGATTTTCCTGCGTATTGCTGAATACGCAGAAAGACTCAAACAACAACCGGAGTTGACTTTAACTGAATATCTCCAACAATCATACCGTCACTGGGAAACTTATTTTTCCACAGATGAAAAACTGAGAAGGGAGATGGTGGAGTTTTTGTTATATAGGATAAGTCAAGGACAGTGTTTAATCTTGTTAGATGGATTAGATGAGGTATTTGACCAAGAGAGTCGTAAACAAATTGTCTTAAACATTAATAAATTCGTCGATCAGTTCTTTAACAATAAATTTGTTGTTACTAGTCGGATTGCTGGTTATCGTGATATGCGATTAAGCGATTGCTTCGCCGAGTTTACGATTGAGGATATGGACAGTGAACAAGTAGAGCGGTTTCTATCTCGTTGGTGTCAAACCATTGAGAAAGCACAACAGCCCGATGCTGCGGAAGAACAATGGATTAAAAAGGGGAATGAGCAAACGCAACTGATCATTCAGGCGATCGCAGACAATGAAGGAGTAAAACGACTAACCGCCAATCCACTGCTATTAACCATATTAGCATTAATTCATCGGAATGGTGAACGCTTACCTAATCGTCGAGTCAGGTTGTATGAATTAGCAGTACAAACTTTAACAGAAGATTGGCAACTTAGCAAGAAATTACCCGATGCGCCAAAAGTAATATTAAAAGAAAATGAATTAGTCGAGATTTTAGCACCCTTAGCTTATTGGATGCATGAAGAAAAGCCTTCTGGTTTAGTTACCCAAGCAGAAGTTGAACAGAAATTAGCAGAGAAATTAGCAGAATTACATGGAGATGAACCTGAATCAAATTCTATTCGTCAAGCGGTAGAGGATTTTTTGCGCAGGGTGAGGGAAACTACAGGTCTATTTGTAGAAAGACATCCTGGTGTTTATGGTTTTATGCATTTGACGTTTGAAGAATATTTTACTGCTCGCTACATTGCAGACCAATACGAAAGTGAGATTCTGTCACTCATCCAACAACACCTCTATGAACCACGTTGGAATGAACCACTTTTGCTAGCTTTAGGCTATTATGGAGGACATTTTCCTAAGCGATTTAAGGGTTTACTAGAGCAACTATTTAATAATTTGCATTTGCAAGATTATGAACCTAGACTGGAATATGGTGAGATTAAAATTAAGCACCCAACATCTAATGATCCAATTATTTTGTATTTAAAGGGAGAGAATGAATCAGTAAAGAATCTGCAAGAAGCGGAGTTTAAACTGAAAGACTTATTGTTTGCGGGACAAATAATTTCTGAAATTGAAGTTAGTTATATTAAACTTCGGGAAAAACCAATCCAAAAGTTAGTTTTTACTTATCTTGGTATGAAATCCTATTTTGATGATGAGATAATCAAGCAAATATTAAAGCTATTGCGAAAAATCGAACATTTTTATGAAAAAAATGAAGTTATAAACTTATTGAAGCAAGTTGCTAATGACCCAACATTATCTGAAGAAATTCGGATTAAAGCAAAAACAGCTATTCTTTATGTGATTTCTAGTGAATCAACTGAATTAGTTGATTATGTCACAGAAATTGTGAATAACTTAGAGCCTTTAATATTTTCTAGGATAAGTGATTTGGTTGAAGAACTAGGCGAAGAAATTACATTTAGTCTTGAAAATAGTCTCAAACATCATAGCAATAATGAGGGGTTTAAAAAAGCATTAAACTTCTTAATTGGGATATCTTATATACGCAAAGATAAATATGATACAGCGATAATTATTTTTGATCAAATCAATCAGGAAGTATATGAGAGTTGTACACCATTCATCTGTTGGTCATTAGGTAAGTGTTATAGGGGAAAGGAGGAATACGAAAAGTCACTTAATTATTACCAAACAGAACTGGCTATTGTAGAGGGAAATAATCATAAACTTCAATATCAAGCAATTGTTTTCTATGATATAGGAAGTGTTTATCAAAAGTGGGGTAAATATGAACAGGCGATTACTTACCACATCCAAAGCCGTGATCTTTATCAACAATTAGGTAAAGATACAAATGTAGCTAACCAGTGGTATTGGATGGGTGATTGCTATCGAGAGTGGGGTAAATATGAGCTAGCTGTTGATTGTCTAAACCAAGTTTTAGCAATTCGACAGCAATTGGATGACCAAAATAGAATTGCTCTAGCTTACTATCAGCTAGGAAGGATTTATCAAGGGTGGGGTAAATATGAACAGGCGATTACTTACCATATCCAAAGCCGTGATCTTTATCAACAATTAGGTAAAGATAAAGATGTAGCTAACCAGTGGTATTGGATGGGTGATTGCTATCGAGAGTGGGGTAAATATGAGCTAGCTGTTGATTGTCAAAACCAAGTTTTAGCAATTCGACAGCAATTGGATGACCAAAATAGAATTGCTCTAGCTTACTATCAGCTAGGAAGGATTTATCAAGGGTGGAGTAAATATGAACAGGCGATTAATTACCATATCCAAAGCCGTGATCTTTATCAACAATTAGGTAAAAATACAAATGTAGCTAACCTGTGGTATAACATGGGTGATTGCTATCGAGAGTGGGGTAAATATGAGCAAGCTGTTGATTGTCTAAACCAAGTTTTAGCAATTCGACAGCAGTTGGATGACCAAGTTAATCTGGCTCCAGCTTATTTTCAGCTAGGGTATATTTATCAAGGGTGGGGTAAATATGAACAGGCGATTACTCTCTATATCCAAAGCCGTGATCTTTATCAACAATTAGGTAAAGATACAAGTGTAGCTCACCAGTGGTATAACATGGGTAATTGCTATCGAAATTGGGGTAAATATGAGCAAGCTGTTGATTGTCTAAACCAAGTTTTAGCAATTCGACAGCAGTTGGATGACCAAGTTAATCTGGCTCTAGCTTACTTTCAGCTAGGGTATATTTATCAAGGGTGGGGTAAATATGAACAGGCGATTAATTACCATATCCAAAGCCGTGATCTTTATCAACAATTAGGTAAAGATAAAGATGTAGCTGATGCGTGGTACTGGATGGGTGTATGCTATCGAGAGTGGGGTAAATATGAGCAAGCTGTTGATTGTCTAAACCAAGTTTTAGCAATTCGACAGCAGTTGGATGACCAAGTTAATCTTGCTGATGCTTACTATCAGCTAGGAAGGATTTATCAAGGGTGGGGTAAATATGAACAGGCGATTACTCTCTATATCCAAAGCCGTGATCTTTATCAACAATTAGGTAAAGATACAAATGTAGCTAACCTGTGGTACTGGATGGGTGATTGCTATCGAGAATGGGGTAAATATGAGCAAGCTGTTGATTGTCTAAACCAAGTTTTAGCAATCCGACAGCAGTTGGGTGACCAAAATAGAATTGCTCTAGCTTACTATCAGCTAGGAAGGATTTATCAAGAATGGGGTAAATATGAACAGGCGATTACTCACTATATCCAAAGTCGTGATCTTTATCAACAATTAGGTAAAGATACAAATGTAGCTAACCGGTGGTATTGGATGGGTGATTGTTATCGAGAGTGGGGTAAATATGAGCTAGCTGTTGATTGTCAAAACCAAGTTTTAGCAATTCGACAGCAGTTGGATGACCAAGCTAATCTTGCTAATGCTTACTATTGGCTAGGAAGGATTTATCAAGGGTGGGGTAAATATGAACAGGCGATTACTTACTATATTCAAAGCCGTGATCTTTATCAACAATTGGAACTAAGTAAATATGAATCTATATGTTTTCGGAGAATAGCTAACTGTCAACGTTTATTAGTTAATCAGACTTCAAATCTAATAGAAGTCGCTGAATTGTTAACACAAGCCGAAGAAAATATATATCAGTCCATAGAAATAGATAGGACAGGTGAATATAAGGAAAATCTCGCTTATGATTATATATCATTCAGTTTAATCTACTCACAACGTCTACA
>Ga0209611_10000909_pt1 | contig 47917 bp, 33 predicted proteins | sample S1TSphgellanicum_3_FD_187693 | JGI IMG/M metagenome (GOLD analysis project Ga0209611, IMG submission 187693) | Host-associated microbial communities from peat moss isolated from Minnesota, USA - S1T2_Fc - Sphagnum magellanicum MG (SPAdes) (version 2) | ecosystem: Host-associated > Plants > Peat...
CTCAAGGCCAACAATATTCTTATAAATTTTGTGGAGAGTAAGGAGTTGGGCATTTCTCCATCTGTGCAAGTAAAGGTCACAGACTTTGGGTTCTCAAAGTTGAACTTGGACAACTCCAGGTTCACCTCAAAGCAAATAGGTGCAACTCGGCGGAGAGCCCCAGAGGCATTTGAAGATGAGCAGAACACAGAGAAATACACAAAGGCAGCAGATGTATATAGCTTTGCAATCACTTTCTTTGAGGTGCTCACTGGAGAAATGCCATTTGCCAACATACCACTTACTAAGCTTCTTTCAAGGATTCACAGTAATGAGAGGCCAACTTTACCACCTGAGGACTATTGTCCTGCACACCTATCCGCAATCATAGAGAAATGTTGGGCTACCAGGGCTGAAGACCGACCTAAGTTTTCTGAAATCTGCTTGATGTTGGTGAAGGTCAAGGAGAGGATTATGATTGATTCATGTCCTATTCCCTCTGCCCAAAGCTCTACACCTCAAAAATGCAACAGTGATGGTCATTAAACTGGAAGCATCACTGCAATGGGCAACACTGAAAAGGAAGTGGCATGCAGCTAGCTAACATGAGTACAGGAGCTTCAGTGAGTTTTCAAAGCTCAGCTTTGGATATTCAAGTGTGATCAGAAGGCAGAACAGATTCCATGTAAGTATTCCTGATTTATCAGTCCAGAGATCAGGGCATTTGGAGTTGTCAATGTATATTACTTTCCAAAACATCTCTTTGATAAATCACTGAAGCATCCTAAACTTCTTGGTGATACTACACTAGCCTGTAACTGAGGTCAAGATTATTCCAGAAAAGATGTAATGGATTGAGATTATTTGAGAAAAGAGGATGATCTGTAAAGTATTGCTGGGTCAACAGCTTGTACAGCTGTCTTGTTGGGGGAACTTCTGCTGATTGCCAATGTTCGTGATTCCAGGGCTGTGCGGAGGTGGCAATGCAGTGACTCTGTCACAGGTTCACAAAACTCAACTAGGGTTGAGTGACCTCCTTTCCTCTATTGTTTGCCTAGCTATAAGAGTTGAAACTTTTGGGGTGTGTCTGTGTGATGCTTTCCGGAAGGCAATAGCTAGCTGCTAACTGGTGTTTTCTGTGTTTAGGCTTGGGCTGGTCTCTTGTGCAGGACTGCAGCTTTCTGTTTAATCTTCAACAGCCTGCAGCTGTTTTCATGGTGTGAAACCTTGGCCATGAGCATAGAGACCCAGTATTCAATACAGGCCAGTTCCTTTTGTTGTCAAGATGCATGAAGTGATTCATCCTCTGAACTGCTTTTAGTTTTCCGGTTGCACAAGATATATTTTAAATATTCAGTCTTTTCTCCTTCTTGACAAAATCTTTTGCACTGGGCATAAAAAATATGAACTGCAGAAAACTATATTCATAACCTGATGGCTTAGAGGCTTGTTAGGTTGGAGAATTTCCAGAGTGATAATAGAACCAATAAATCAAAGGCTTAACCAGTGCAAAGGCAACTCAAGATGGGCCAGCTGACTTATGTCCTAGCCAGACTGGAGGAAGAATGACAGTCTTGTGTCCCAGCCGGGCTGGAGAGGACTGACTTGGGTACTAACCAGGCCCAGGTGAATAGCTGAGATGGGTCTAGTTGACTGTACCAATAGAGCCTTGTGAATAGAATCAGTTAGATAGATAGAATTTGTAAAAAAAACTGAATTCTGTTGTAATTCTTTAAGCATAATACAAATAGCCAAAGAGATGCATAGAAGTTGTTATTGACAGTCTGGGAAGACTGTCTATAAGTTGCATCTTGTTCTGAGGAGTAAACTTCAGAGTTTTAGACATAAGATCAGAGATCTGGAAGCACCCATCAAGGGCTGGTATTCATTCCTTGTTTTGTGGCATGTTTTGTTGAATTGGTTGATGATACTCCAGTGTATTAGACATGTTATTCTAGTGACTATAATTTTTGAGGAACTGGTATATGGGTGGGTTTCTATAATCTTTCATAGGCTCCTTAGTTGTAAAATTTCGGAATTTGTAAATTTTCGTATGGTTGTCCCTGGACAATTCCAGAGATGATTCCAGTCCAAATTAATTAGACACTTGAAGCAGTTGTGACGGTTTTGTCGCCGGCTCTTCTTCTCTGGCTTCCTCATGCCACCACCTCCATCATCGCTGTCACCACAACTTTTATCACATGCCGTCCTTGTTTGCTGCTTGTTGTAAGAAGAGAGATCGGAGCAAGAGAGTTGCTGAGGTGTATTTTTTTTCTTAAGCAATGGATGGTGGTAGAGAAGGCGGCGGTGGAGCTTGGAATAACAGGACCAGTCCCAGCCTGAGGCCCAGGCCACCAAATGTGGACATTTTGTCTTCAACAGTCATAAGCTTGATGAATGCTGCAGAAGTAGTTTGGTACAGCTTGTTTTGGTTCTTGCCAAAGAGGACACCTTTTGTTTTCACAGGATGTTGAGCATCCTCTCAATGTTAGAGTCTTTTCAGATTACCCAATGGACTAGCCATTGGCTGTAGATAGGGGAAGAACCTTATGATTGTGTTTGAGATTACCTCAGAAACTCTTCCCAAAAGCATCAATCTGCTGTATGTTCTACAAAAATGTACACATTGTCAGGACTACAGTTCAGGGAAGGCTCAGGACTAAATTCTTCATTCTGGTAGAGGGGCTCCTTCTGATGGGAGTGGCCCACTGTCTGCAGCAGAGATTCAACTGGTTTGTCTTTGAGTCACTGGATGCCTGTTAATATTCTCCATCTCATGTAAAATTATCTTCATTGGCCTGACACCTAGATTGTACACCGATTAGCAAGGCATTAACAGTTCAGGAATAAAGGCTGAACATAGTTCTGCTCCAATTCTTAGATGCTTCTGCTTCCAATTGCTGTTTACACAGGGTCCCTAGGTCATTTTGCAAGTACTTTTGACAACTAAAATCTGCAGATGGGTTGTGTTGCAGGTTGCAAGAACTGTGCCAACACAGCACCAGACACATTTGCCATTGAAGAAGAATTTGGAAGGGCCCCTGTTGGAGATCAGCTACAAAAGTTACCATTGTTGCATCACAACCAAAACTGCACTTCCACCATCAACATCAAGAAAAAACCAAGCAATTTGGGCATTTTTTTCTCATTTGTGAACTAGACCTTGCACATTCATCATCCAAATTTTTTTGTTTGTTTGTTTGTTTATTTTTTTAGCAAGGTTTGATCACCATTGCAAACATAATCAAATGACAAAGTTCTTCACAAGACTTAAGAGATAAACTCCCAAATGACAACGAAAAAAGGTAGAAGGAAGAAGAACTTGGGGCATGTTCCCTAGCTCTGTGCACAAGAAAAAGAGGGTGTGCAAAAGCTTTGAAATGGGGATTACAACAAAGAGACATTCATGAGCACCTTGCGGACAAGTCACTTGCATAAGCCAAACAATGTAAGTGGCAATTAATGAAAATGGACTAAACAGTGTGGAAATGACTTTTTGTCCTGAATGTGCGAGTCCCAAAATTCTCAAGTTGTGAGCCTTGCAACTTTGAGGGCTTGTAAATTTCTCATATGAATTTCAATTGAAAAGTTTTTAATTACAGAGTTGTTGCCCTCAACAAGATCTTTCCAAGGCCATCTTTCAAGCTTCCATCAAAGGTCTTTTGACCACTATTTCTAGGTTTTAGTGGTCGGGAATTCATTTGCCAATTTCACTCCCAACCCTTCTTTTGACCATTACTTTCATTTCACAATTTCAAATGGTAAATGCAAACTCATGGATCCAGTACTGTGGTGCTAAAACTTGACAAAGTTTGAAGTTTTTAAAAAAAAACCCTTTCCCAATTAGGTGATCCTACACTGGCTGGTTTTGAGCCTCACCATATGCAACCATCCTACTTGTGCTGGAACTTTTACTTCTAGAGGGTAGAGATCATGCATAATAGGTCTCACAGAATGACCTAATTGCATGTTCCCTGCTGAATGCCACTATTAGCTCTTCTGAGGCAACCAGAGAACTTGCAAGCAGTTAAGTATGTGACATGCCTATTATTTGTGTCTTGATAAGTAGGCATGTCAGGGTGTTGAGGTGTGTGAATCTTGCAGTCCTGTTGATTGCATACATTGGGTAACAGCTACACAGCTGACATTTCTTTGATCAACTTTGGTTGAACCTAAGGAATTCAGTAGAGAGAACAGGGTTGGATGCCTGAAACAATTTCTTAGTCTCACAACAATCTTCCATTATTGATACATTGCCCAGTCCATTTTGGAAAATGACAGCTGTGCAGCTGTTACCCAATGTATACATTGTTTTGACAGCAAGTTGACTTTGTGCAGACATGTACTGTTAATTATATTTGTTGCAACTTTCATTGTCTAGTACTCATGCGGGACAAAAACTTTGCCAGCTTCTGAGCTTTATGCTGAACAGTTGTTGTGGACTCTAGTGAAAGCAAAGTTGGGAGAAGTTGTTTTGTATCTCCTTCCTGCAACAGCTGACAAGGTTCAAACAACTTGTCATATACCGATTTCCATCACAAAGCATTGATAACTGCAAGAGAAAATGACTTGGAGATGTCAAATATGCAAGCTTCAACAAAAAGAACATCAGAGCAGCAAGCATGTATAAGCAAGGATACTCGCGTCTCTTGATTTTCTTCAGCACATCATTGATCAGTTGCTGTCTGCAGCGTTCATCAATTTACATTGAGATGCACAGACCTGGGATTCATTCAAGATTCAACGAATGCCTAACACTTTGCAGTCACTCAAATATTCAAACCTAGGCCCATGAGACTGCTCATCATGTCACATGTGATTGTTGTGCGCAGAAGTGTGACCTTCTACCTTGTGGAGGAGGCCTTGGAAAACACAACCGAAGAAATCCTTGTGATGAGCAGGCTCAGTTGTGCCTATGTGTTTCAGCAATTGCTCCACTTGCTTTAGTTAGGAGCTCCTTTGTGATGGTGAGCTTAGTGGAGACAAATGGCAGAGTGCACGTCACATGCATCAATGCAAGCAACCTGTTTCATGAATGCTCTGACTACTGTTTTCCCAGAACCACCCAAGCTTAGCAATAGGATCTAGGTGCATCCTCTAAGGGTAAGTGCCATGCTCTTGCTTTTGGATTTCTACGGGGAGGATTTGTATGGCTGTTTGTAAGAGAGAACAGCAGCATCCAATACATGTCATCAGTGCCATGGATTTGGTTTGGCCTGTATATGTATTCATCTGACTCTACAATTCAGAGGGATATTGAACCTGGGGATTGAAATTGTGCGCAGCAATCAACCAACCATGCCAGTTTTTTACTGCTGAATTTGGTGAACTTTGTTTGTCCACTGGGATTTTTTCTTGTGCGGAGAGGAGAGGTTTTGGAGAGCAACTCCATTGCCATGTTCTAGCTACAGAAACCTTAAGAAAAATAGACAGAAGAAGAATCAAATGTCTCTTTAGGGACTAGGATGTTGCTTCCTTTTTGTAATGTGCATTTTCCTATGGAAGACTGGTTGGCATAGTCATCATCAGCCGGGTTGACTGTTATTGGCAACAAGTACCATGCTCCCAAAACCTGTTCGAAGGTGATCATGAACTGTAATCATGGGCAATTGATCCATTTCTGACTCAGGAGGGAGACATTGATACACAGAGTCTATAGAGAACCAGATGCAGGGTACTGACAGCACTTGCAGGGAGACAGTGTGCATGGAAAATAATGGATGCTCCACAAAATGCACAGGAGGCAGATGAGAACACCAGAGCCATGTCAGATGAGGAGGCATCACCGACAGTAGAGGGAAAAGCTGCCTTTGAAGCTACAAACCCAAAGCACAGACAACAAACATGAACCTGTGACCTTGTAGCTGGAAGAATTTGTTCAAGTTTCTGTTGTCAGTTGCTGGTGCAAAAATAGTTTCATGGGTATAGCAAAGAAGCAAAGACACAAAGAATCAAGCTAAGATTGGAATATGTATTTGGTGGAGGGGAGACTCAAGCTGGGAGAACAGGAGAGATTCAGAGCCCAACAAAACATTATCAGTAAATTGAGTCTCTTGTTGGTTTCCCATATCAGCCATCTTTTTTTGGAACCACTCCTGCACTGATAGATTATGTAGTACCCATGTCTATGTCATTCACATGTTTGAAGGGAAACAACATATTGTAGTGCGAAATTAGGTCGCCGTGCAAAGCCAAACACTGGCTGATCTTGAGGTTTAGATTGCCTGATCAGCCATCATCTCATGGCGGCGCCCCATTAGCTACTGCATGGAGTTGCATGGCTTGCTTGGTGTTTGCTGGTGTGTACTGTGTGGTCCAGGAAGATTGGCGGCTGGGAATTATGAGAAGGGATGGAGCCGAATTGATGGAGAGGAGCAAGCAATGGCGGCTGACGGTGGGAGCTGGATGGAACGGAATGGCAGGAGATTCTGGAGGCTTCAGGAGGAAGCCAACGGAGGTCTGTTGAGTTTCTGGTGGGAGCTGAAACAAAGAGGAGAATAATGGTGTAGATCTGGGGTGGATTGGGGGATTCTTGGGTGGAGAGGAGGCTAAAGAGAAGATAGTGAGGAAGAACTCGGTTAGCGAGCAGAGCTTGGCTGAATGCTAGAACTTTTCCGCTGCGCCTGGTAGTCGGTCGAGCTAGTGCAGAAAAGGAATGAGAGAGAGAGAGAGAGTATAGGCAGAACTGGGAATCTGGTGTTTTTCTGTGAACATTTTTGATGGAAGAGTGAGCTTGTGTTTTCGGGGAATGTACATGGTTTGCAATGCAATGAAAGCATTTCCCTCATAGACATTTGTGTGAGTGGGCGAGGTAGAAAGATGGACAGAACAAAACTTGCTTTGTTGTTGTGTTGAATGCAAGACACTTGTGCGTCTTTGATCTTATGATGTTCGTCTGCAAACGTCAGTAGGCGGTCAGTATGTTGTGTATTCTCAAAGGGTCTGAACTGTGTGAAGTAGATCAGGAAGACATGGACGCCTGGGTTCGTTGAGTCAGTCAAATGTGTTGTGTGTATTTCGGACCCTCTCTTTTTGGTATCAGAGCATGGTTCCATGTTTCCAACCTTGGTAGAACCTGTACATGCTTAGATAGAATGATAGTTGATGATCATGTTTTCGTCTAGCAACGAGGGAGTTCCTGTGGAGCAGGTAACTTAGGAGATCCATGAGCAACAACTTGTTTGTAGGTTTGATTTCTTAACTGTTCAGAACGGACCACAGAGAGGAGCAGTGATTTTATGCTTTCTAGGCTTTGGTGTGGTCAGACTTGTAGGGATAGACCCGACGAAGCTCGAGTAGGAGACATTGCTGTAGAAGTAGCTCACAGTGGTTTCTACACTCGTGCACAAGTCTAGTTGAAGGTAATCGATGGAGCAAGAGGGTGGGCATCGACCTCAGACTTACAAACCAATTTTTACTTCACCTCCTATCTTGCGTAATGTTGCTCCTTCATCTGTTGAGAGACAATGTGCACTACCGAGGCTAAAGGATATTTGGATTCCTACGTCGGCGGTGTCACTTAACCATTTTGTGAGGTTGTACATCCTTGGTGTGGAGGATTTATTTCAGGAGGGAGATAGCTTGCTTCGAATGGAGCATGGCAGATCGAGATCCCGCCTCATTAGCTGGAAAGTACGGCGAAGTCAGGAAGGAGAATGGAGATTCCAACAAGAGTCTATGGATGAGCAGAACTTTACCACTATTCCATCCACTATTGCGCCTTTGAAATCGATAGCTCAGGGTGCTCAGTCCGAGTTTGATGAGTGACTCGGACAACATTTGTTTTCTTTTTCAAGAATCAGAACCGTGTTGTAGGAGCTGAGATTTTGATCAATTTTGTTTGCATCTGTTTCTTTTTAGAATTGAAGAACTGTGTGTGTGGAAAGGAGTCCTGCAATTTTTTTGTGTTACTGAACTTCTATGAAGATGACGAGTCCTCAGGGAATGGATGAGTTGTTCTGGGGACGGGATCATGAGGATGTGAATGATTGGGCAGAGCGACTTACCATGGTTACCGAAGTGCGCGATCTCACTATCGACAAGCTATTCAAAATCGTCAAGCTGAACTTGCGGGGTCGAGCGAAGGAGTGGTTTAAGAGGCTACAGCCGATGCCTGCCAACTGGACTGAACTGTAGACGCTGATGGTGCAGAAGTATAGGAACGTAGATGCTGATGACATCCGAATGAAGATGGATGCCATCAAACAAGAACCCAAAGAAAGGGTTCAGAAATATTTTAAACGCCTGGACAAATTGTTCCGGAAAGGTAAGATATAGGACGGAAAGCAGAAGAAGAGGTTCCTGGCCAGACTGAGGCCAGAGATTCGAAAGCTCTGTGTGGTAAGAACGTTCGCAGATATTGAAGAATTGGTTGGAGCTGCAATGGAAGTTGAAAGAGTTCTGGGTGAACTCGGGGAAACACCGTATGAGTCTCTTCCAGAGGAACAAGAAGAAGAGACGTCAGAGAACAATGTAGAGAAGCAGGTTGTTGCGTTAAATAACACACTCATTAATTTTTTCAAAGGAAATTCACATGATCCAGCGTCATCATCCTCTTCCACTATCTTTGGAGCATGCCAACTCTGTAAAGGTGGGGACCATATGGCCACTGCCTATTTGAGGCTAAATGAAGCACGGCCAAAATGTGCAAAGTGCAATATGTCGCATAGGACAGAAAACTGTGGAATCAAATGTACCTTCTGTACAGGATTGGGGCACTTTGAAGACAAATGCTGGAAGAAGCCCAAAGATGGGAAATCAGCAGCTGGAGCAACAAATTTCTTAGAAGTGTTGCTCGATGATGGAGTGGTGACCGAACAGCAGCTTAACAAGCTGTGTGGAAATGAAAATTTGTTTTCCTATACCCGAGTGCCAAGGAGAAGGACTCCTGTCGATGCAGTACCAGGAAGAATTGCACCAATCCCTGAAGTTGAAAGGGAAAGCCGGGACACTTCTGTGAGGTCCAAAATTTTATCACATTTCATAAAAGGAAAGATCCCTCTATCTCCCATGGAAACCATTCTTATGATCCCTGGAGAGCTGGAACACTTTGAGAGCTTGGTGAAATTCGCAAGGAAAAAAAGGGATTCGGAGACCACCGAAAATCAAGTTTCAGTGGTCTCTACACTCCCGTCACTAAGGAAGATCTGCGTCAATAAGACGCATCGGAGCAAAACTTTACATCTGCCTGTAGAGATCAACAACTGCATTATTGAAAGTTTAGTAGATACAGGAACATCTATGTCTGTACTGGCTGCTACCGTGGTAAGAGAATTAGGCATCATGCATCTTATGGCAAGGAATGAGAATTACAAGACTGCATCGGGAATTATCACTCGGGCATTGGGCCGGGTTGATGAGATACAAGTCAAAATCGGAGGCATACAATGTGCCATGACTTTTATGGTAGTAGACACGGATGGGTACGACGTGCTACTTGGTCTGGATTTTCTGATGAAGATTGGAGCGGTGGTTGATGTGGAACGAGGTCCGATCCAGGTAAGGCATGGGCCTGGGACCAATGTGGAGGTGTTGCCACTGACAGTGGTAAATTTGCTGCAGAGAATGAGTGCGGGTACGATGGTGCAAGAGACGTCGACCAATTGGAAGGACGCATTTGCTGACCAAGATGATGACATAGTACCTAATCATGATCGAGAGGCTGTCAACGAAGGGGACGATACGTCTACCTCAGATTTCGATGATGACAGTGATGCCAGTGAATACTATGATTCAGAATCCAATCGACTAGAACAGATCGACTTAGAGGATGAGTTTGTGGATGCTGAGTTTGAGGAACTAGTCAACTCAAAAGGACCATAGGAAATGTTGCGACTGATGTTGCAGGAGCAGGCTGACGGGATCATGATTAAGAGATCGCGGATGGGGATGATTATGCCGACTGGATCAAGCGGGTATCTGACACGGAGAAGAGTAGACAGACCGTGCATGAATCCACACACGATGTACCTGTTCCATTGTTGTTGCAGCAACACTGTCCCAAACGCGACTCTGCAATTCCGATGCTGCTCCAAATTGTCTAGGTAAAGGATGGCGACTCTGATTGCGAGCCCATTGAGAAGTATGTATCGCCCGATCATCATGAATCGGGGATCAGATGGAAGGAGATCTGTGAACGAATCAAGATCAACACCGATTTAAGTGAACGTGGGCGGCAGTAACTCTAGGGAATCCTGGAGAGGTACCAAGACGTCTTTGATTGGAACAAGGGCGAACTGGGCTACTGCACCATTGGTGAGCATAGTATCGATACGCAAGGGTTTCCACCTTGCAAAGCGTCTCCTGGTCGACTGTCTTACTGGGAGGAAGCTGAAGTGAAAAGACAGATTGATGCACTGGTGGACTTGGGTAAAATGAGACCCAATAACTCCGAATATGCCTGTCGGGTGACTCTGCCAGTAAAGAAAGATGGGAGCAGGCGTTTCTATGGACACTATCGGCCTCTCAACGCTCAAACATGTCGAGATATGTTTCCGATGCCACTCATGGAGGATGTGATTGATCAGTTGGGAAAATCGACCTGGTTTACGGCTCTAGACTTGCAGTCTGGTTTTTGGCAAATTCGAATGGCTCCAAAAGATATGAAGAAGACAGCTCTGGTCACCAAGACTGGATTATACGATTTGACAATTATGCCATTTGGACTCAAGAATGCAACCAGTACATTCACTCGAACTATGTCAGAGGTCTTCAAGGACTTGGGAAGCTGATTTCTGAAAGTGTTCGTGGACGACCTCAATGTGCACAGTGAAAGCTAGGGAGAGCACCTTCAACATTTGGATGCGGTGCTCTGCAAACTCAGGGAAGTGAATTTGAAACTCAACCCAAGTAAGTGTTGCTTTGCTGCTAAGGCTATCACCTTTCTAGGGCATGTGGTGAGCAAGGAGGGTATCCGGCCCGATCCTGGAAAGATAAAAGCCGTGTTGCATTTCCCAACACTGAGGAATGTCACAAGCGTTAGGTCATTTTTAGGTCTAACAGGTTACTACAGAAAGTATGTTAGAGGCTACTCGAGCTTGGCAAGTCCTTTATTTGAATTGACAAGGAAGGACGTTGCATTTGTATGGGATATGGGCTGTGAACAGGCATACCAAGCGTTGAAGGCAGCACTAGTGGATGCGCCTGTGCTCATACGACCAGATTTCAAGCAAACCTTCTGGCTGGACGTGGATTGGTCGCCCAAGGGCGTTAGAGCCATACTGTCACAAAAAGAAGGGAAATTCGAGAAAGTAATAGCCTATGCTAGTAAGAGCCTGACTGAGACTCAGAGGAGATTCCATCCAATGGAAGGAGAATGCTACGCTCTGATATGGGGTGTGATGCATTTCAGACAGTACTTGCACATGAAGCATTTCATCCTACGCACAAATCATAAACCACTAAAATGGTTAGTGACTATATCTGATGCACATGGTAGGAGAGGCAGGTGGGTCGGCATGTTGCAAGACTTTAGCTTCAAAATAGTACACCGACCAGGCCTCAGGCACACAAATGTGGATGCCTTGAGCAGGAACCCAGTTGGATTGGCTGTAGATGATGATGATTTTGGTGAGGAGATACAAGACATTGCAAATACTCAGACTGATGGACCTAGAGGAGAAGAAGAGCTTCTGTGTGTTAAAACAGGAGAAGAAACAGAATGGATGGGTGTCAAGAGGAAGGGCATAAGTTTTGGACAGCAGAATGCAGATTGCATTGGGATCAACCATTGGACGTGTGTCGGCAATCATCAGCTGTATATGCTTGACATCGCATCAGCAGAAGACCTGTCTGAGGAGCCTATTCCAGGTGAGGAAGCGGTGTCAACGAACGATGAACCTGTGCAACACGAGGGAGCGCAAATGGTACTGAAAAGAAGGAGACCTCAATATTTTGACAAGCGATAGCAATTAGACTTGGTTTTGGCAGCTCAGGAACTGTTCGAGCTTGGGGACCATGAAGTGAGTCCTACAAAATCCGATGGTGAGGAAGATCACGAAGTGAAGTCGAGTTGTGTTGACATATGGGCAGACACAGACTGTTTGAAGTTGCTAAAGGAAGGTGTACTACCTGATGCAGTAGACTTTGAAGAGAGCAAGAGGATTAGGAAGAGGGCAAGCAACTATTGCTGGAAGGAGCAGAAGCTTTTCTTCAAAGCGTTACTTGTGCCCAAACCTGAGGAGAGGGTGTCTCTGGTGAGACGAATGCATGAAGATCTGGGGCACTTTGGGGAACAATGGACGTTGGCAGAGATTCGACGAAGGTACTTCTGGCACAATCGAACTACAGATGTTAAGGCGGTGATCAGAGGGTGCCAACAGTGCCAATTGGTGAGGAGCTTAGGTAGCATCCGATCTAGAGATGAGCAATTAAAAAGCATTCCTATTTGTGATTTGTTCCATCGAGTTGCACTGGACATTGCAGGGCCGTTGCTTGAGACTAAATTGGGCAACAAATATATTCTGGTGGCCATCGACCACTACTCGAAGTGGTGCGAAGCAAAGGCGGTTGCTGACCATGGAGCGAAGATGATAGCCAGGTTTTTGGAGGATGAGATAATTTGTAGATATGGAGTTCCCAAATTCGTGCTGATTGACAATGGGGGGGAGTGGGCTGTAGAGTTCGATGTGATGTGTAGGGACTATGCTATTCAACACTAGCGTACTGCACCCCAATGGCCTCAGTGCAATGGGATGGCTGAGCGCATGATTAAGACCATCAAACATGGCATAACTATGCTTACTGCTACCCCTGCCAACATGGATTGTTGGGATTAGTAGTTGGCTAAGGTTCTGTTTGGGTACCGATGTGGGATCCAAACCAGTACAAAATTCTCTCCGTTCATGATCCTTACTGGTCGAACACCATGTTTGAGGGCAGACAACTACTTGTAGGCCCTGACCGCTAAGACTGACGATGGTGTTGATATGGAAGCTACTGTAGCTCAGTTCTGCAGAAAGTGGAGCTCATTGCAAGCATCCATGACAACGTTTTGCTCAATGTGGGGCAAGCACAGAAGCAACAAAAGAAAATCTATGCTGCCAGAAGAGGTAAGCATCTATTTGAGGGCTTGATTGCAGGCCAGACGATGGTAAAGATGAAGAAGCCAAGGAAAAGAAGGGCTTTGACTGCAAGTTGGGAGGGTCCCTACCAATTCATAGGACATACGGATGGAAAGGGTAACCTCGATTTTGAGGAAGGGTGTCGATTATGCATCATCCAAGATGTCGATGGTCACCAATGGGAGAGATCTCGTCGAGACCTCCAAATCTTTTATGCTCCACCAGACTAGATGAAGTTGAGGGACTCAGCTGTCTAAGAAGGGAGGGGTTACATATGTAGTGCGAAATTAGGTCGCCGTGCAAAGCCAAACACTGGCTGATCTTGAAGTTTAGATTGCCTGATCAGCCATCATCTCATGGCGGCGCCCCATTAACTACTGCATGGAGTTGCATGGCTTGCTTGGTGTTTGCTGGTGTGTACTGTGTGGTCCAGGAAGATTGGCGGCTGGGAATTATGAGAAGGGATGGAGCCGAATTGATGGAGAAGAACAAGCAATGGCGGCTAACGGTGGGAGCTGGATGGAACGGAATGGCAAGAGATTCTGGAGGCTTCAGGAGGAAGCTAACGGAGGTCTGTTGAGTTTCCGATGGGAGCTTAAACAAAGAGGAGGAGAATAATGGTGTAGATCTGGGGTGGATCGGGGGATTCTTGGGTGGAGAGGAGGCTAAAGAGAAGATAGTGAGGAAGAACTTGGTTAGCGAGCAGAGCTTGGCTGAATGCTAGAACTTTTCCGCTGCGCCTAGTAGTCGGTCGAGCTAATGTAGAAAAGGAATGAGAGACAGAGAGAGAGTATAGGCAGAACTGGGAATCTGGTGTTTTTCTGTGAACATTTTTGATGGAAGAGTGAGCTTGTGTTTTCAGGGAATGTACATGGTTTGCAATGCAATGAAAGCATTTCCCTCATAGACATTTGTGTGAGTGGGTGAGGCAGAAAGATGGATAGAGCAAAACTTGCTTTGTTGTTGTGTTGAATGCAAGACACTTGTGTGTCTTTGATCTTATGATGTTCGTCTGCAAACGTTAGTAGGCGGTCAGTATGTTGTGTATTCTCAAAGGGTCTGAACTGTGTGAAATAGATCAGGAAGACATGGACGCTTGGGTTCGTTGAGTCAGTCAAATGTGTTGTGTGTATTTCGGACCCTCTCTTTTTTGGTTACAATATTCCATGTTCCATTGTGGGTATGGAACACCATACAAACCTAACAAAACAAATTGTTAAGGGAGCAATTACTTATTATAAATAGTTAGTTAGTTAATACTTACTTACATAATTACTTTCCTAGGATTTATTAGCTAGTTTACATAGTTTTCATCACCATTTGAATTTGAATTGATCATAGGACTATTCTAAGGTGATCATTTTTGGCAAGACAAGGGGATCATTGTAGAACATTGATTTTTGGAGAATATAGAAGAAGAGCATGTTTTTTTTTTGGAAAAGCTTCAATTCCATAGCTAGTATAATTTTTATGATGTTTTTCCCCATACTTTGCATGACTAGATTGAAGTTTTAATTTTAGATCTGAGAAGATTTGATTGAACAAAATGTATTAGTATCAATTTCGTGATATTATTTAGTCCAAATTTTGATTATAATATAGATCAAGGATTTTGTATCTACCATTTGGCAACCATCCTAGGGTATAAATTCAGAATGGAATTCAGAGTGTTGTTTATGTCTTATTGCTAGAATTTTTGTTTCTAAAAATTAATAGTGAAGTTTAGTTTTCATTTCTTACGTATTTTCCAAATTTTGATCATAATTTTTTTTTCAGGAAGTAGATCTAAGTAGAGTAGTTAACTATGAAGATTTTGTTTTGATGTAGAAGTTTGTTTAGATTTGAGTTAGAACATGGAGAGATGGCAAATAAAATTGTAACTAGAAATTTGAGGAGACAATTAGATCATGTTATAGTACATGAACAAGAGGAAATTGGCATTGCCATAAATAAGAATTTAAGCGTAAATTAGATAGATCAACTCTTTATAACACCCATAAGAGTTTTTCAATCAAAATAGAGACATTTGTGGATAGAAGAGAAACCTATAGGCCATAGAATGCTTCAAAGAACATCGATAATTTCTTGTGAAGTGCAAACTGGTGAAGCGTAGAAGCGCACCAACAATCTGCAATGAAATTCCAAGAGAGAAGAACATGAGATTAAAAATGCAAACTCATAGCTTGAGTTTAGACAAAAAAATCAAGAATTTGGATTTCAATAGAGAGTTGTGCTAGAGTTAACAAGTTTGATGCAACAACATGACTCTAATGTTTTGATTCATGGAAAAGAACATAGATTCAATAGGTCAAAAAGGGAGGAAGTAGTACCAAGGTATAAATCTGCTTCACTTCCTTACTATGAAGAAGAACATGAGGATGAAGAGCTTGAAGAAAGAGCTTAGAAGTTTGAACATCAAATTCATTATGTGGTTGAGTAAAAAGTCAATTTAGGGCATCATAATGTCTAGAGGAGTTGACCTAATACTTGTAATTAGACAAAAAATTATAATCTTACTAAGAGCAAAACTAATAGTAACAAAAGGTGTACCTGTGACTATTAGAGTAAGTATAGTGAACCTAAACTTAATCAACATTAGAGTGGAAGCATTGTTAGAGGAGTCCAAAGGGATTGGAGTAGAGGAATTCATAGTGTGAACAAAGGTCCAAGACCTAACCCTCCATGTTGCACATACTGCCATTAGATTGGACATTAGATCAATGAATGTCCATTTATTGAAGATAATGCAAGGTAAGGATTTGCTGAACATTTCTAAAATTTGAATGTAGAACTTGCAAGAGCAAAGGATCATGGAGATTTTGAACAAGAGAATTTGTACCATGAAAGTGTCAAAATTTTAAATAGACTCAAAGAATAGATTTCAAAAAATAACAGAATGGAAATGAGAGCTCAAACTATGGCAGATGTAACACCAATTTTTGTAGCTCCCACACCAAATTTGTTCCATCATAACAATGTTGGAGTTACCTATGTAAGAACTTCCAATCTTAGAATGGAACCAATAGATTTGTACCATTATATTATGTGGCAATGCCCCATTCTATGGTTACAATTATTGAAATTCCATTTACAATAGCACCAGCCATACCATTACTGGTATGAAGTCCAGACCACAAATTCCAAGGGGAACAGACCTTGTGAGTATGCATAAAAAGATGCCCACATAGGTGGACAAGATTTTTACTAAACAACCATTAGATATAGGTGGAGGAGGATTAAGACCACCATGACCACCATGACTTCTAAGACCTTCAAGATATTTTGGATTACCAATGGTGAATCCATGCAGACTACCATTACCACCAAATAGGCCTTATCATCAACCACTTAACTACCTTGAGTGTGTGAAGGATTTTGACCTAGATGTTCATGTTAGAGTTTTAAAGGTTGCCATTAGAAGAAATGGTGAAACAAAAGATGCAAAAATTGTTAATCTATTTAGTTTTACCCTCAGAAACATTATATTTGACTAGTGTAATAAATACATGGGAGACTACCCAAATTGTACTTTTGTAAAGTTATAATTCGTTTTTTGTAATCGGTTCAAAATAGTTTAGAATGATGAGCAAGTCTATTTGTAGCTAAAGAACATGAAGAAGGAGAACAATGAAAGGGTGGAGGTTTATTATGAAAGATTATTGAAGTTAACCAATAGTATTCAACATAGGACAATAAATAGTTTCCTAAATATTTTTTTTAGTTTTAGATTACAACCAAATTTGCGTGTGGCAACAACATGCATGAAAAGAGAAACCTTACAATAACACAAGGTTGGTTTGTGAATTTTTTTTCTTTTAAAGTTGAAACAATAAGCAATTTATTAATACCACAAAATAGTAAAACAATATTAGCTTAGAAACCTTGGACATTTATAGACAAAACAAGAATGTATTGTACAAACTGTCATAGGACAAATCATAATGTTGAAACATGTAAAGTCGAAAGAAAAGAAAAGTTTATTCCTACAATTTTTGAAGTTATAATTCATCAAATCAAAGTACAGAGATTTATGAGGTATTCCTGTCATATTTGCGGTGAGGTTGGATATAAGATTACAAATTGTCTTAAGTTTAATGACATGTAGAATATGTTTAAGAATAAAAGAATGAAAACTACAAAAAAACCATTTGTAGTGGAACCCAAGGTTGTCAATCCTTTAGTTCATGTAGTGGATGTCAACATGGCCATCACAAAAAACAAGGTTACTGAAAAAAAATGTTCAAGGATAGAGAGCTAATTAAGAAAAAGTCTATTGTTGACTAGGAAGAGGAACATAGACTACAACAATCTTTTGTTAAGACTATACAAGAGATGGAAGTAGAAGACCCACCATAAAGTTTGAATCAAAAGGAGAAAACACAATGGATTACAAATTGGGCAGGATTACCAGAGATTAAGGTTAATGAACAGAAGCTTCGAAGGAATGTTGCAGAAGCTGAGCTTCAGCATGGAAACATCAAGTGATTTGTTGGTCCATCAGAACATGGTGAACTTTTTTTGTTTAACCAAGCTCAAAGCCATTCCCACAATTGTTCCCAATTTCTACCATGGTAAATCTAATAGAAATCCATTGATTTGCAATTCTAATACATGTGTATACACTACTACAAATCATGGCTTTTAAAGAAGTTCAAATTGACTAACTTGTCATTTTGACTAATGGACATGTACATTTTGACTAAAGGCTAGGGGGTTGAATGACACATGTATGTGTTGATTGATCAATTTGACTATAGTGATTTATTTGATTAAATACACATAGTCAAGTTGTACAACCTTAGTCAAAATGGCCAATGGTCTTTAGTCAAGTTGAATAGTTAATCAAGATGGTCAAAAATCTTTAGTCAAAATGAATAATGGTTTTTAGTCAAATTAAACATTTAGTCAAAATGGCCAATGATATTTAATAAAAATGACCAAGGGTTTTTAGTCAAGTTGAACATTTAGTCAAGACGACTAATGATCGTTAATCAAATATGACATGGTCTACTACCCTATGTTTCTACTTCCTACCTGTTCATCCACCTATTTATTTAATTAACTACTTGCCTACCTATTACCCACCCACCCACCTACTTATTGTTTATCTATTGACCTATTTACCTATACTTTCTCACCTACCTACTTACATACCTACCCACCTACCTACTTAATTTTAACCACTAGGTGTAACCATGAGGTTTAGTCACTATGTTTAACCACTAGATTTAACCATTAGGTTTAACCAAATTTAAACCATTATGTTTAATTTAAATTTAACCATTATGTTTAGCCACTAGATTTTGGCACTAGGTTTAACCTAAGTTAAATCATTGAGTTTGGCCAATAGGTATAACCTAAATTTAGCCACTAGGTATAACCACTAAGTATAACTTAGGTTTGGCCATTTGTTTAACCATTACAGTTATCCACTAGATTTAATTTAGGTTTAGCCATTATGTTTAGCCATGAAATTTAACTATTAGGTTTAATCAAGGTTTATCCATTATTTTAAGTCACCAAATTTAACCATTACTTTAAATCATTAAGTTTGGCCATTAGGTTTAACCATTATTTTAAATCATTAAGTTTAGCCACTAGGTTTAGCCATTGCTTTAAGTCACTAAATTTGCCCATTAAATTTAACCATTATGTTTAGATAATATTTTAAGTCATTAAATTTAATCATTAGGTTTAACCATTATTTTAAGTCATTAAATTTAGCCACTAAATTTAGCCATTATTTTAAATCACTAAGTTTAACCATTAGATTTAGTCATTACTTTAAGTCATTAAGTTTAACCATAGGTTTATCCATTATTTTAAGTCATTAAGTTTAACCATTACTTTAAGTTGCTGAATTTAGTCATAATGTTTAACCATTATGTTTAGCCATTATTTTAAGTTACTAAGTTTAGCCACTAGGTTTCACCACTAAGTTTAACCATTACTTTAAGTCACTGAGTTTAGCCACTAGGTTTAGTCATTACTTTAAATCATTAAATTTAGTTATTGGGTTTAGCCAATACTTTAAGCCACTATGTTTAACCATTATTTTAAGTCATTAAGTTTAACCACTAGGTTTAGCCAATAGTCTAAGTCACGAAGTTTAGCCACTAGGTTTAGCCATTACTTTAAGCCATTGAGTTTAACCATTAGGTTTAATTAATAGTTTAATCTATTGAGTTTAACCAATAGTTTAAACCATTGAATTTAGCCATTAACTTTAGCCAATACTTTAAGCCATTGGGATTAACCACTAGGTTTAACCATTACTTTAAGTCACTAAGTTTAGCCTCTAAGTTTAATCATTACTTTAAATCAGTAGGTTACATTAGGTTCGGTAGGTTAAACTAGGTTAGCACTTACATACCTAAGTGTCTTTTTTCGACTTAAATAAACCTATTTACTGCCTACCTACCTATTTACCTACCTACCTATTCAAACGATCCACTGTCCACTAGTCAAATAGTTAGTCAAATAATTAATCATTTTGTTGATCACTCCACCAATCAAAATGACAAGGTCCAATTTGACTGCCTAGTCACGTTGGACATGTACAAAATGACTTGTCCAAATTGACAAGGTGGTTTTTTTTTACACTTGTCATTTTTGGGTTTTTTTTTACTAGAAAACCCAATTGAAAAAACCATGAATTGTAATAGTGATATAGGACTTGATTTGTTTGTGCATTATAAATAATTTTTTGCATTTGTCTATAAAGTGGTGCCAACTAAAATAAGCATGTTAGGGATAAGTATTTAGGTTGACCCCATAAAGGCCACGGGAGTAACAACTTGCATGAGAAAAAACATTACATCTTGTAAGGAATTTAGTAGCCATTAAGCTAGTATATTGAAGCAAACTTGTAAGGAATCCTAAAATTCATAAGGCGATATCTCTTAAAACTCATGCACACCCAAAACATAGCCGAGATATTGTTAAAATTCTCTATTCTACATGTCCATTGTGCTTATTTCATATTGGGCTGGTGTTGTAGATGATGCGGAGGAAGGAAAGTGGGGCAAAGTGCAAGAGGATACAAGGTCCTAGAAATGGAAGCTTTAAAGATCCAATCTCCGTCAATGATGTTCAACACCTACAACATTCAAATGAAATGAGGTTCAAATGTTATAAAGTTGATGTGGAGGGGATGGCATTATTTGTATAGTTGGAATTATCTAGTTGTGTTTTAACCACTCATATATTCAACTCCAAAAGATAATCATTCCTTTATGGTTGTTTGTAATGGTAGTAATGGATGTTCTGAAATGCGTTGTTATCTTCTTCATGCACATTTGTTTGGGAGGTAAGACTAAGAGTTTCATCATTAACTATAGACACACATTCACACCATGGAGAAATTACAATCTGGCAAGATCACCTTGATTTGTTGTCTTCTCCCTACTCTAATACACCCACGCTCCTCACAACCATAGGAAATTGGTTGGTTGGACATTGTGTCAAATAGGGCAGACATGGGAAAATGTTCGTAATTGGTGTCATGGGGTAGAGATTGAAACATCATCTTATGTTGTTGCATAAAAGTCAAATGATGAGTGAACATCAATGACTAAGAAATATGTCAAACAAATTGAGGAGATGTGAATAAAATTTTGTGCTACAACAAAAAAACTAGAAGAGTCTGCTACCATGATCTTGCAATACCAAAACAACATAAAAGATCTGACATAACAATTGGCTATTGCTACAAAGAATGTGGTATGACAAAAAGTGGTCTATATTGAGTTGTAAAAAATTATTATGGTAGCTATTTTTCAACCCTTTGGGAGTCCCTTTGTTGATAGTTGAGTTGCATTGATATACGTATATGAAAATATTCCATTTGGGTGAATACAATGTGCTTTGTGTGGATTATCCTAACATGAGGGGCATGGAGTTGCAAAATATTTGCAAGACACAATGATTTCAATTTATGCTAAGATCTAATTTATGGGTGATGGTTATGATAGGACATAAAGAGGACATCGGTTGTTGGTATTGAATAGAAAGAATGTTGCTTAGAAGCTTAGTTCCAAGAGTAAAAGATCTTTAATGTCAATTCTCTAAAGGTGAGTAGTAATAACAACCTTATGAACATATTGTTGGTAGGTTGAAGATGTGGTGTTGGTGGTAAAATTTTTCATTTAGATTGAAAGTAATAACATAAATATAGTTTTTGGCTCATTTTGTCCAAATTATGTATTGTATGATGAGGCATCATATATGTTGCACTAATTGAGGTGAACTTTCGAATCACCCATATAGAAGCTTGTTGAAATGGAAAAGGATTTGTAACAAGCATGTGAAAAACGTCTCAATGAAAAGGTCCTTATAACTGTCGCAACCCTACTTTGAGAGAGTGTGAGGATGAAATTCACTCCCGAAATGGGGATTGGGAGTCCTTCAGGCCTCCCGAAACTTCAGAGTTTGATTGCAGGGGTCAAAACACCTTGCATTGGGGTGTTCTTTATATCATTGGAAAGCTATCAAAGTGTAGATGTCGAAAATGGGCTCGCATGGGCCATTTGGACATCTGCAACACAAGTTATAGTAGAAAGAAAGGCCAGGAGTCAAACTGGTAGTTTGACTCCCGACCATTAAAAGTTAGGAATTGATCCGACCCTGGTGTGTGCAGGTGGAGTGTGACACACCATTGAAAAGCTCTTGAAGAGAGCTATAAGTTTGCTTTAGACCTCATCCCAATCAGAGGTCTGAGCAAATAGTTATGATCTTGCAAAGCCCCAAGAGTCCAAACTGGGATAGTTTTGGGACTCCTCCTTGGGAATCCCGGGACAAAAAACCATTCGGATGTGGGTGCCGCGGAGAGGCACAGAGTATACTATATGGGGGAAGGTGGTGGCTTCCCCCGAGCTCAGGCCGTAATGAGTCTTGTGAGTCTAGAGTTGCCCTTGGCTTCTCCTAGCACTAAAGGTGCTCTAGAATGTAACTAACCAACTTGTTGGTTGGTTTAATGTAGGTTCGAGTAAGTAAGTAAAGCTTGTCACTCTTCCTAATCCCATCCCGGAGCTTCACCACACCCCTCTACCTCTTTTAGTGCTGAGAGCTGGAAGCGTGCCTCGAGTCCCTCACAATTCTGCAATTTGAGTAATTTAAGCCCATCTTGAAGCTAACTAGGGACTTGGGAACGCGTCAATAATTATGGTTACATGCATTTGCAATATGTGGAGGAATATGACATGTTAGTCATCATGCCGAATGACTTTGTATTAAAATACATAAATGGCTAATGAGACATGTTCAACACTAAAGAAATTGTTTACTAATCATTGGGTCCGAATACCTGCTAGAGGGCAATTCATGTTTATGAACATGCATGAATAGGTTCAAAGTATATTAACATTCAGTGTGTAAGAAGGGTGTGTGGGAGAGCAAAAAACAAGGGAGATTGCACAAAGGCAGGTTGCAACATTGGAATCAGAGATGGAAGTGGTTTATAGGGACCTTGCATTAGAAAAAGGGAGAGTAGAAAGCAGTAGAGAACGCTTCCTACAATGGTATGTGGAATGCATTATATTTTGCCTATACATATAATGTTTTGTTTTGTTTGTTTTTTTAATTTTTCATATTGAATTGTGGCCTCGTTTGAGAGGGTGGCCGAGGAAAGCAAGGTGTAGTCACAATAATACATACCATAACAAGTGTAACGTTTGCTTTTAAGTAATAAAAATACTTGTAAATGGATTAAATTTTTTTTTAAATGACATTTTTTGCCAAATTTTTAACATAAACCCTTAATAAAATAGTATGAAGATTTTTTTTAATCTTTAAAATATTTTTTCGAAGATTTTTCAAGAATATTCCAAAAATATTGTTAAAATATTTCCCCAAAAGTAGTAAAAAAGTAGGCAGGTGTGGCTTGTGTTATCTTGTTTGCACCCAATATCTTTTTTATATCTAGACCTGTTAATGGGGGTTGTGCATCATTGCCCGAAGCACATCATCAAGTTATGTAGTTTGTTGGTGATTGAAGTGCATTATTGCAATACATCCGTGCAATAGGTATTGCAACTATGTTGGAATAATAACATAGGCCGTTAGTAGTAGAAGAAGACTAATTAACATTGGGAGGCTATTGGGTTAACATGAAACAAAATTTATGAGCATTCCAATCAATGGGTAAAGAAATTGCAACCGTGTGGTAAAAGCAACAAGAGTAGTTTACTGCAATATCGATGGCATTAGAGAGGGGGGGGCTTAAATAAGATGAAAGGTTCAACTAGTATGCCAAACATGAGTCCATGTACAACAATCACTACAAATCCAACAAAGGTTGTTAAAGTTCCAAGAGATGGTGGAGAACATGCAATTGAAGGCAATATGGAATTAAAAACAATGTGGAAGAAGAAAAGTTTGATGAAAAAACCCAACACGATGACATAGCTAAGAAGACAAGCTACAATATGGTGGAGCCAAGGGTGAAGATCAACTAAAGGAAAATAACATGGTCGTCAAGGTTGAACATGATGGTTGCAAGACAAAGTGCAAGGGAGAGTAGTAGGGTCTATTTTTGGTTGGGATAATAGGTTTGTAATTTAATTATTTTATAAAAATTAAGATTGAATCACAAAGCAAAAAAAAGGTTTCCAATTCATTGTGTATAGGTGAGTTGTGAATCAGAAGTTGTTGGTAACTAAGCATTGTACATTCTTGCCATAGGTGGACACACTGAATTTAATTTTTTGGATGATGTTGCATATTTTATTACAAATGGAATACTTGGTATCTATCAAAAACCAGACTATGAATGGCTATTGGCTTTAGGCGGTGGAAATCCAGCTCAATGATGCAGGACATAACAATTTGTTGAACACTATTATAATTTATGATAATTGTTGGAAAGAGGAGGAGCTTTCATACAATGATTCTGAAAGTAGTTTAAAGGACAAAATTAGTGATTCTTTTCAAACAGAAGTATAACATGTGCAAGTTTTCTTGATTAGTGGAAATATTTGGACAGATAGGAGGGAGGATTGATGGTTACAAACATATAATTATTACTAGTATTCCAATAACTAATGTAATTTTCATTATTACACATTTGTTTTGGATGCATGTATTTCGATTCACATTTGTCCTTCTCCTTAAGGGAAATTTTCTCCCTGGATGAACTTTGTTCCCATTTAGAAATTTCCTCCCTGGAGGAACTTTGTTTCCCCCTTAAAAATTTGCTCACCTGGGCAAATTTGCTCCCTTAAGAGAATTTTTTTTCTTAGGGAAATTTTTTCCTTGGAAATCTTTTAATATAACGATACTCTACCATGGGTCATCATCATGACTAGTCAAAATGAATTACTAAGTTTGAATAATAATGTGCCTAGGTGTAGTCACAATAACATGTACCATAATAAATGTAATAGTTGCTTAGTTTTTTCGTGTTTTAAATCATAATTTAATTTGATGTTGAAATTGTAAGATTTGTTTATATAGTTGTATTTTTAATATATGATGGGAACATGTAAATTGATTTGAAGTTAATCCAATGAATACAAAATTAACAAAAACACTCATTAAGTAGTATAATGCTTGCTTTTAAATAGTAAAAGGACTTGTAAATGGATTTGAATTTTTTTTAAATGACTTTTTTGCCAAATTTTTAACATAAACCTTTAATAAAATAGTGTGAAGATTTTTTTTTAATTTTAAAAGATTTTTCAAGAATATTCTAAAAATATTATAAGAATATTTTTCAAAAAGAAATCACAAAAGCAATCAAAAAGTAGGTGAATGTGGCTCATGTTATCCCATTTGCACCTACCTAAAACATTTCATGAAGTATTTTGATATTATGCCATGTGTTGGCATTGTGACCAATCCAAATGACTAGCTTAGATCAAATAATAATATGAATTTAAGCATTCAAACAATATGTTGATATTATGCCATTGGTCAACATTGTGACAAGTCCAAATGAATGGCCTGAATGCAAATGGGCTAATAGGAGCCATTAGTGCCCCTTAGGTGATTACTTTTTGGGGAATATTTTTGAAATATTTTCGAAAAAAATATTTAAAAAATATTTATAAATCATTTAAAAATTCTTTGTGCTATTTTGTTAATGTTTATGTTAAAAATTTGCCAAAAAATGTCATTTTCAAAGTTTTCCAAGTTCATTCACAAATCTTTTACTACTTAAAAGCAATGGTTATGAGTCCTTTTACACTACTTTTGAAGGTCCAAATGTTAATGAAATAATTTCATATTTTGGAAATTTATAGAATAAGATATTAGATTTGATATTGTATAAATTTTTAAAATTATTTTCAAGTTATATTTGGTGTAAAAAACACACAATTAAGTAATGGCTATAATTGCTTTTGGCTCATATTAACATAGCTGCATTTGGCTTAAATTTAGTTAAAATAAGATTAAAACATTTCATTTAATTTGCTATTACGCCACGTGTCATTATCACATTTTTTGTCAAATATCTCATGTGGGTCATTGGAGGCCACATAATGTTAAAAGCACATGAATAAAGATGTGTACCTCCATGTGGCCAAATCCCAACCTCTCCCTTCCACGTTCAAGATAATTGCATAAATAAAATAATAATAATGATAATATATTATGTTGGTGATATGTGGTAGCATACCATCGAACAAAAAATTGACCAATTTAGTTCCAAATTAGTTGTAGGTGACAATACATATACAGTAGGTCAACATATAAACCAATATTTTATTGACTTTCTTTTCCATACATCTATAATTGTCACTTGCGACTTGTTCATGCAACTAAAGGAAAAATAGTTGCAAATGTCATCTACAACTAAAACTAATTGCAAAACCAGTTGAAAATCCTTTCTTTTCTTCTAATGACATTAGCGAGCTCTACTAGTTCACATGCTCTTTACAAGCTAAGTATTTTTTTCAAAAACATGCAATCATTGTCCTACAAGCTTCCAAACATGCATTGCCATGAAAGTTGACGGATTGGTTTTATTTTCAAAGCTATTGTGCACACTCCTTACAACCAAGTGTTTTTTTCAAAAACATGTGGTCATTGCCCTAGAGGTTTCCAAGCGTGCATCACCATGAAAGTTGACAAATTGGTCCTATTTTTGAAACTACTATGCACATGGTTGCTTCTAGTAGGTTCAACATTTCAATGATTTGCAACAAATGATGTTGAAGCTAAAAGCTTTAGTGGATAATGCAGATGATGGGATTTGACAAAACATCAAGCTCTTTGAACACACACGCTATAATCATCGTGTGGGAAAGAAATGATTTTTGGGAAAAAAAAACCTAAACCATTGGATCAAAATGAATAGTATAGATGGCATTTTAGGGTTTTGGATGGATGAAAAGAGAACATACATTTTTCATAGTGCATCCACATTTTTCAGATGAACACTATTGGGTTCTTTGTTGGGTGCTTCAAACAATAGCTCCTTGCATTTGATTTGATGTTGCATGTAACATGAAATTTTAAAATGAGATTTGTTGGAAATTGGCTTAACTAGGTTGGGCATTACACAAATGTCTTTGTGATTTCCATGGGGCAAATTTCTTGGAGATTTAAAAAAAAAGTTATACATAATGGTGAAAGGCATCTAAAAAAAGGTCAAACCATGCTCAAGTAAAGTTTTAACATCATGGTTAACTTTTCTATATTTTAATATTCAACTTTGTTTTATACATCATGTACATTAAACCGCATTTACATGTCATAAAGGATTTTTGACATTCTAATGACTCTGAATTTTGATAAAAATTTCATCTCACATATTTCCAATGTTTTGAGTGCTTTTAAGTGTGTCTAGTGGTTCTCTACCACCCCAAAAAAAATGTAAAAAGGATCATATTTTGCAAATTAAGGGGTCATTTCTAAAATGAAAATTATTTGACTTTGCACGTATCGAACTTTAATGATCCTTTCTTCCAAAAACCATCTTCAAATTGAGCCCATTGATAATTCAATTTACATTCTTCAACATCCAAACTAATTGTTAAGCACAAGTTCCCACAATTAACACGACATTTAAATGTTGCCATATAAACATATGTAGAAAGGTTTACAATTTTCACTTCCATCCAACATGGTTTTTGGCTCCTTAAATCATACTTTTACCCAAAAGGTAGCAAAATGTGACATGCACACAAGGAATTGCAAAGAGCGATGGATCAAAGTTATTTAGTGATAAATAATAATTAAATCAATGACAAAGAATTTGCAATTCGATTTGAAACAAGGGCATTGTGCTACAACCTTTGTTTAAAACAAAAATAATGGTTGATAGGAAGTAAGGCGCGCAAAGAAAAAATGACAATAAAATGAAATGGTTTGATACTGCATGTAATTGAAATTTGAAAAATTGCATCACCATTGCGAGAATCAAAATTATTGCTAAAACATGAAATGTAGAAAAATGATACTCAACATTCCAATGTTCAGTAAATCTATGATTTTTGTAAAAAATGATGAATGTTGGAATACACATAGGAATGTTGGCATCAAAATGATTCCACAAATATTTTGAAACACATCGATGATGGTTCAAAAGGAAAATTAGTTGTTATAAACATGCTTAGAATACAAGAATGGTAGACATCAATGAAAGTGTCGAAAGAAAAATCATGGTAACAAAGTGACTGCTACAAATGTGAATAGAAACACATTTGTGTTGTTTACCAATCCAAAAAAAATTGGAGATATTGTTGTTGAAATAAGTTGGAAAAACAACATATCATAGCAAATCGTAACAATGAAACAAACTTGTTGATCAGAGAAGCTTTGAAGGAACCAATAAAATCTTCCAATTTTGATGCAATTTTGAATTTTTTAAAAACACATTGCAAGCATTGGAGTTATGATCTTAGGATACTTTAGTTAATTTACTATGTAAATCATTTGTGGCAAAGAAAATATCGAAGCAATGTGGCTAGCTACCAAAAAAGCCACTTTTTTCTTGGTGCTAAACATTGGTTATAAACTTTTTATTACATTGAACTACACTATTTCAGATTGTTTAAAAACTAAAGCATAGATTGCAATATCACACACATCATATAAATAAGTGGCAAGGTCTTTTCACTACACAAGGGTCTTTTCATTACACAATGTGTCTATTGGGAATTGATAACAAAAGTTTTAAAATATGTACAAATTGAAAAAAAATGTTCATTGTTACAAAATACTAAACAAGATGTTTTGTTAAATGTAACAAAAAATTGTACATGATTGACCACGAAGTGTACATTAGTTTTTGTTACACCTCAAATGCATGTCCAATTTGTAGGATTCATTATCTTATTCAAGCAAATTTAGAAAACTCCTATAATGTATAGGCTTGATCATATTTTTTGTTCAACTAAAAAATTAAAAAATGTATAGATTGGTTCCAAATATGAGAAACTTGGTTGTTGAAAATATGTAAACATATGTTTAACTATAACTATAATAATTGAAAAAAAACTCAAAGCATAGCCTAAGATTTAAAATTCTTATAATAAATAACAATGTATAATCCTTTACTAGTGAGATCATAATTCTAAGATGACAACCAATTTTATGAAGTATTACAAGGAAGCAATTCAAGAATATTCACAAATTTCTCAATTCAAAATAAAAGTTCAATGCCCATAGATCTATTATTAGAGCTATCCTAAAGAGTTTCAAATAGCAATCCACAACATGATCACCAATGTTAGAGTGAATTTTTAACACATTAAGACTCAAAGCTACATACTCCTTGATTTGTTGCATTGAATGTTTAAAATGATACAAAAAAAGGTATTTGTATTGTAGAGGTTCTATTAGTAATTAATACTTATAATCTGACAATAAAAAGAACAATCAATAACTAATTCTAATTAACTAGCCATTAATATAACTAGTAACTAATTCAAATATTAACTAACTAGTAATATAGTTAGTAGCTATTTATTATACTAAAAAAGAAAAATAATGATAATTACTTCCTATAAAGGTAAAATAATGTAACTACCGATCAAAATATGAATTAACATTGATTCTCAACAGAAGGAAATTGTTGCAAGGCGTGTAAGGTACTATCATATTTGCAAATTTCCTTTCTCAAAAAATAGCTCAATTTGTGGCACACACAAGTGCACACAAAGAAGGTTTCATTGTCATTACCAGCGTGCAACCAACAATTGAAAGCTCTTTGTGATTGAGTCTATTGGCAATTTTGTGAAAAGAAAACAATTGTAGCACAACCAATTGGAGACCCTACAACACATTAGTTGTTTCCAAATTTTGTAGCATACTCACATAAATGTTCATAAAAAATACACCACAAGATTTCACAAGTGTCTAATTTGTGCTTGAATCAAGGTTTGATTTAGTGTTTTAATGAAAGTTGTGTTCAGTGTTGACCACATCAATGGTATTTGAAAAGGCAATGATTGATCAAATATTTGTTTCAATGCTTGATCCAATGCTTAATTTGTCACATTCGTGAGACCATGGAATCACAAAACCAGAGAACAGTGGAACCACAAAATGCACAAGACATTTACACATCTACAAATGATAAGACGCACACAAGGTTTATTAATATTTATATCTAGTTGGATGATTCATCCATACCAAAAACTGATATTGGATGAGAGTGGTTTTTATTTTCTTAGATTCTAAATAATCAAGGACTTATGAGGACATAATCCAAATTAAAAAGGGATTAATGTTAACCAAATATAATGAAGATAAGAGTATTAAAAGTATAGTAATTTAAACCTTTGTAAGTGTTAATTAATTATTATTAATTAAACATGTATTAGATATAAGTTTGACTTTTGTAAATATTAATTGTTGTTTATATAAATATTAACTAGTTAGAAAGTAAGTTGATATTTGAATTAGTTATTAGTGAATAGTTAATACTTGGATTAATACTTAGTTATCAGTAACTTTTTAAATTACTAATAACCCACCTAGCCCTTATAAGAAGATGAGTTTGAAAATTTTATCATTTTTTTCATGTGATAATACATTCATAGAATTGGTTTGTTATTGTTTGAATTTGAATTTATATATTTTGTTTGTCAACGACCACTTTCTTTACATTTTGTTTTGCATTCAATAACCCCATGTAAACTTCAAAATGAATGAAAATGTAGTCACATTAGCCGAACCCCATTGCTGCCTTTTTGCCACATTGTTTTGAACGTGGACTACCTAGTATAGCCACTTCATCATGTAGTCAAAACACCCACATGGTACCGATCCACCTTATCCAAACAAGAACGAAAATTAGGAATAAAGGGACTGGAATAAGATATCTTTAGATTGCGTGCCTAGTTGAAGGAAAGTAAAGAAATTACACGGTCGGCAGCCAACTAGTGTAGAAGGGCAGGCTTCCCTACAAGGGATTTACATGACAGCCTGCTCATAACAGTTGTGTGTAGAGCCCTTGTTAAAAGGCAAAGCAATATAGAAGTCGCAGAGGGGGAAGTCTCTCCCATGTGCAAAAACTTTTGATTCTTTTTTTTGTCCCCACACTTTTCAACCTCTAGATGAACAATCTAGATCGATTAATATATAGTTAAAGTAGTCATAATTTTCACAGATTCTTTCCAAGCCATCTACAGTATCCCACAAATGTGTACTGCAAAAAAGAACCAGCTGAGGCACTAAAAAGAAAAAGAAATAAGACATACTATGGAAGTAACAATGGAACGCTGTCCCATTACAAGGCAAAGCTATATATAGACATTTCAAGCTCTCACATGTGTAGAAGACTTTTGAAATTTTAATTTCTTTTGAACTTGAATTTAGCTTTCTAGATCAAGAGTCTAGATCACTTCTGATCTTCTGAGTAGTAATTTTCAAAGATTCTTCGCAAGCCATTTATAATCTGCTGCAAATGTTGACTACAAAAGGAATCAGTTGTGTCAGATGTGCGTCAGATCTGATGGTACCTCTAGTTGAGAATGAGCTGAGTCATTGTGACATACTATGGAAGGGGGGCTGTTCCACCTAGGAATGTGGCGAATCCCATAGGGTTCACATTTCACATCAGGAAAAAAATGCTTTCTCTGTCATGGATTCACAGTTCAAGCGCGTTCTCCACCGTCATTCATGTTACCACTCATATTTATTCCCTGAAAGTGGAACAAGTGGGTGACTGCCTGTCCTACAGTTCCCTAAGGAAACAGGTTGAAAAAGTGCCTGAAAAGGACACCCAAACCCATTATGGACCAGGTAACCGTCAAGACGCCATTAGTTACAGGAAATAGTTAAGGCCTAGAAACGTTGAGGGTATTTCCCATAACCGGTGGCCTTGATTGAGCTGGTTATCAGGCATATAACTGACCATAATGAAAATTGAGATGTTCTCTTTTCATCCACAAAGAGTGAAACGAGACCGGTTATGACATTCTCATCCAAGAAACAAGTGGCTATAAAATTATTGGGCCGATGAGAGCTGATGTTGGTACCAATGTTGGTTGGATATCACTTTTTTCAAGTATCTGATGGGGAGGGTACTTTGTAAAATGAAAATCTCATTAACACTTAGGGTATAATTACCAATTTTCTTAGGTATGGTTCATGCAATATCCACCTCTTGTGCATAAAGGTTGGGTTTTGGAAGACCCTACCTAATACCTGTCTCAACCCACCTAGTATTTGTCAATGTTGGTTCTTATAGAGCACTTTATGCCATAAAATTTCCCCCATTCATTCCATGTGCATTTGTCAAATTTTTTTACATTCAACTTACAAGCATCAAACATCAACTTTATCAATGGCTTTATTGCACATTGAAAATTATTCTCAAAATTCAAATGAAGCCTACTTAGTGAATTAAATTAAGAATTCATAATGTATCCTTGAAGTTAACAACTTAAACTTTAAACTCTTGTTTGTATTCACTACCTTATAATAATATGTTGAAAAGCTCAATCAAATGACAAAATCCTAATACAGTCTAAGACCATGTCAAAAATAATTATATTAACCATCTATTGAATAGTTCTATGGCTGGGGAAGTAAAAAATCAAAAGCTAAAAACTTTTATCAAGAAAATAGAGTGCTCCAATTTGGTTTGAACTGTAATTGTTTTGCCGCATGCTAGTTGCTCAATCAATCCTTAATTCATTTATTCACCATATATACATTCAAATCACAAACACATGAAAGCCCAACAACATTGTTAGATGTTAGATATTATATCTTCAAATAAATCTTCATGTTTGAATTTTGATTCTACAATTTTAGCACCTCTCCATATTTGTCACTTGAGTGACAATTAACAACTTTTTCAACAAAACCTATGACATGTGCTTAATTCATAAGTTCATTACCTACAATGTTTCCTGTGATTCGACCAATGTAAAAAGATACAATAATTACAAAATCCACATTCACAACTAAATTCCCCATATGCCACCAACTTAATACAATAAATAACATATATTTAAAAAACCTTTGAAAGGTGTAATTCTCATGAAAGCTCACCTCATCTCCAACATTTATGAAAAACAATTTCACAAACCCTTAAGTAAGAATCCATTTTGTTCAACTTGAATAGGTCAAAAGGAAAAAACATGAAACACAAATTGCAAACCGATGACCTCTCCTACTAAATGCTCATCAACATTGATATTTCACTAGTTTTTTTCAATCTTGTAGTGCAAATCCAAATGAAGATTACTATTGCTAATGAAAAGTAAAAATTTGAATGTGGTAGAAAAATAAGGAATACCCCATCTATGTATTCAATTTGCCACCAACTCTTTTGAGCCCTAAGCTTGTAATGCATGTTTAATAAAGTCATAAAATCTCAAATTGACAAAAGACCAAAACACATACAAACAATGGAACACCAACACATCATAAGGCAAAACTAGCACAACTCCTACAACCATTCCATTTGGAAGACATTTTTTTCAAGTTGCACAATTCTATCATCATTGGATCTATTTGATGGTTGTTATGTAGCATATGGGTACACAACAAATTTTCCAACAAAATAAAGTGCAATTTCAAAACACATTCACCATCATTTTTTTGTGTTGTGTGTTCACTTGGAATGCATTCTACATAAGACTTAAGACTCCATATTCTTCCACTATCATTTGTTCATCATATTACATCAATAAATTGTCATCAATAACTCATTCAAGCTACAGCCTCATGCAAAAATTTCCCTATTAACCAATCAAAGAACAAATAACAAACAATAGACCTATTTTAAGCAATCAATTGAGATTGTTTTGATTGTATGCATTTACATCCAATGTAGATAGAGCAAACTACAACCCAAATCAAACATAGGAAAATGTAAACATCAACTTATTACCTTTTCATTAAATTAACATTTGAACAATGAGCCACTAGATAAACATGGTCACAACAAATGTGCAATTGAAAATGGAACTTAAGACCATCGTATTAGAAACAAAATTTCATTGATTATTTTTAAAAACTTAAATTGAATGTGGCTCTTCAATGTCAAAATAGCTTACTAAATCCAACACAAACACATTGTTTTCAATGACATCACCCTTTTCAATTAGGAAGTCATCAATGGACACCCTTTTTTGTGCACAAATCACCTTTATTCAAATTTTTTTGTCCAAGTGACTGTTTTCTATATGGAAGCTTATAGTCTTCATATTGACCTTTTGAAAACTAACAAAAATCTTGAGATCATTACACGTGTGACTAAATGCATGCCCAAAACACCTACCTTGTTAAGAACTACAAGTGTCAAGAGAACAAAAATATTGATAGAAATCAATGCTCTTACAAGGGTGGACAAGTTCCCCCTTCATCTATCACATGTGTAACAACCATGTTTAGCAAGTTATGTTGAACAAGTTATAATAAGACATTTTATTTTTTCACATGTGCAGCCATGGTTGATCTTGTTAATTATATCCATAGGTTCAAATAAGCCCATTCACATGGCAAGGAACAAACTGTGAATTCACAAATTTGATCACAAGCACAAATGTGTCATGTCCAAAATATGGACATCCACAAATCAAAAGATGCAATAATTGTAATACAACCATCCAAAGCAAGGAGAATATGATTCTCCATTGTCTTTGCCACCAACTTAGGAATAACGGTCTCCACGATTTGCTTTTTATTTCAAAAGATCACACAAGGATTTCATTTGCCACATGTACATCAAACACCTTAGCTAATGGTTTTCCATTATTGAAATTGGCATGTAGCCTTTTGTAACATGCAATGCTAAGTTTTCAACAAATTTCTTTTGGGCCACATCTTTTAGCTTGTAAAGAACATAAGCACCATAGTGCTTAGCAATTGCTCCATAACCAAGACCAAATTTGATTTCTCCTAATCACATTTTTCCATAAAACTTGCACATTTATTACCTTCAACTTAACCCAAACATCTACAAGCTTTGAAGGGTAAAAGCACAATGTGCTATACTAAAATGGATGTCACAAACATTGTTTTTTCAAGAAATGAAATTTAATATAATGCTACATGATAATTGGATTGAATATTTCATGTTTTGGACTCAAATATGTATGGTAATTTATATATGTAATGGAATGTATAAAACATTTTTGTAATTAAAATTAGTTGCATAGTGTTTTTGGACTTTAAAAACAACAAATGTGTCACGTCATAAATTATGTGGACTTTTTTCACTAGAAATAAATTATTTTCTAAATTTCAAACACATGAATTGATCAAACATAGCATATATGGCATGTGAAAATCGAAATTCAAGAAAAATTATTTTATTTTATATTCATGTGTGCTATGAATTGAAATATCTTTAAAAGTCAATAATGGACATAAAAATGAAGAATTGGAAAAAATTATTTATGAACAATACATATGTATTATGAATATGAAGAATGGTGTGATATTGTGAATTTGGGAAACAATAATGGCACATAACACATTGCATGGAATGAGCAATTCTAGGAATTAAAAAACTACCATTGTTCAACACAAAAATTGCCAAGGAAGAGATAACTTGTTATATGGAATCCAAAATTTATGGTTCGACTAAAGTCGAATATGCACCATGTGCCAAGAAGCATCTATGAATCTTGGCTCCAAAGTGCTTTAAGTTAAACTTGGTGCATTAAAAAGATGAGACAAAATTGTTTCCCTTCATTAGTTGAACAAAACTTGTAATGTTGAAGAGTCATCCATGCACCTTCATAAGGTCCATTTGAAAATTGTCTAAAATATATATATTGAAAGCAAAAGTGAATTTTTTTTTTAACCATATGAAAATCAAACCTCTTTAATCTTCACACCTAATGTAACCCAAAAGTCCTATTATCTTTTTAAGGTTATGTTGTGAATGGGGAAGTGTTTGTTGTTGTCTAAGCGCCAAAAACTACTTGCTACTTTGTTTTTTTATCATTCATAGGAGTGCCCTATGATTTGTAGGTGTTTCTTTGACAATGGCTTTGGTTTTATGAAGGTGCAATAACTTAGAGATTAATATGGTGTTGTTTTGTTTTTCTTTTGTGTGGATATGGATGATGCCAATGATGGAACAAGGTAGGAAATGGACAAAAATAAGAGGTGGTGTTTTACCAAAGCCAAGCACAAATCTTCCATTATTGTTTTCGTTACTCCAACAAATTGTAGTTGTTTTGAATGGTTGTTTTGTTAATAGGAAGAATGCCCAAGATTTGTGTTTTAATATTTCTAACCATCTCTCTCCTAGAATTCTGATGTGTAAGAGATGTGGTGAACAAGTTACTAGACACAATAGAGTCAATAAAATCATTCGATGGAAATGATGAATGGCTTTAGGGGACCATTTGGCTAATTTGTTTGTGGTTCCATTTTGTTTAGCTTCAATATGCATGATCTATGTTTTGCATTGTTGTACATGGGGGGGGGGTGCATAATGTATGTTTGCCGAGGAATGAATTTGTAGTTTTGAAGTTCAATAAGTAATCTTCTAGAGAAAGCAAGGTGTTTGCTTGTTTATACCATCTCCAAGTTGTGTTCAATGTTGTTTGTTATCATGGTTTTGGGGGGCAAAATGGGTTGTCTTTTGGAGTATGTGGGGTTGTTTGTTCAAGTGGTCACACTGGAGGATCATGATAGCCTAAAGGAGGGGAGGTCTTGAGTGGGTTGATCCATGGAATGCTTATAGTTAACAAAAGTATTTAGTTAGATGTGGGCATAATTATATGAGTAGCCATGGTGTGGGTAATTTTTGTAATTATATGACTCTTGTGTGTCTCAATCCAAAAACATTATGTTGTTGATGTTTAAAATATTTAATAGTTTCTTGTATTGCACACATGAACCGTGGTGATGGTGGTGAACACCAACATCTTTTTTTTTAAAGATGCGTTTTTTATGTTGGCACAAGGGTGATGCTCGTGTGTGTCACACACATGTCATAACTAGCAGCAAATGCTAACATGCTGCCCTTTGCGTGCCCAAATTTTCTCCTAACAATTGCCCAACTAACATCCAATTTTTTAAAGATATAAAATGATTTCAAAAATTAATGTTTCATGGGGGTATATGTTATTTTTTCAAAATTCCAAGCAACAAGAAATATTTGAGATATTTTGAAAATATTTTATTTTTATAGTGGAATGCTGAAAATTATCAATAGGAGAATATTTGCACCATAGGTACAAAATATTGGAAATCTTTGTTCTTTATTTGAATAAAATGAACAATTTTTTTTTCAAAAAAATTGGTTCTTTTAGTGTTAATCTAAAAAAATAAATTTCAAAAAATTTAGAAAACTTCACTACCTAAAGTTTTGAAAGCACTTGATTGAAAATAAAAACATTTGCCAAAATCATCCCTCAATTTTTTTTTAAATGCAATTTTTTGGTCCAATCCTTGCTTTCATTTTTGGGGGTTGTTTTTTTTTTATAGTTTTCTTTGGACCACTAAGGTTACAACTTAGGGTTTACCCCTATAAAATGGTGGCTTATTGGAATTTATTGTTTAAATATCAAGAATGAAATTTGATGAAAATGAGGATTATGACATTAATTGAAAGTTAAAAAAATTAGTGAATGATTAAGAAGTTAATTTGAAATTAAAAAGTCTAAGTGCCATTTTAGAATTTAGTTAAAGCATGTTTTTTGAAGTTTTTGATTTTTTAATTGGTTTGGAAAATATTGAAAATCTTTGGTCTTTATTTGAATAAAATTAAACCCAAATTTTTTTGGGGACAATTGGTTCTTTTAATGTTGATCTGAAAAAATAAATTTCAAAAAATTTAGAAAACTTCACTACCTAAAGTTTTGAAACCACCAAATTGAAAGTAAAAATGCTTGACAAAATCATCACTTAATTTTTTTCAAATGCATTTTCTTTTTTCAATCCTTGCTTTCATTTTTTAAACTTTTTTTTCTTTTAATTTTCTTTGGTCTATTAGGATTATAAATTACCCCTATAAAATGACAGCTTATTGAAACTTATTGTCAATGAAATTTGATGAAAATGAGGATTACAAAATTAATTGAGGGTTAAAAATTAGTGGATGATCAAGAAGTTAATTTGAGGTTAAAAAGTCTAGGTTAAGAATTTAGTTAAAGCGATATTTTTTTGAAGTTTCGAAAATTTTAATCGTTTTGTTAATAAGTGAGGTAAAAAAGAAAAAAAATGAGAAAAAGAAAGGAAAAGTAAGGGCAAGAGGGTAAGGAAAGATTTGAGGGGCAAAGGGGAGGATTTCGGGCAGGGCAAAGGTATGGGAGAGGGAGTGGTGGATGAGCTCCGCTAGAGAAGGCAAAGTAAAAAATTTTGTTTTCATGGTTCACCAGCAAAGAGGACTTATGCCGATGATTTGCGCCATGGGTCTTGACGAAAGTGAAGGCATACACCTTCATGTGTGCAAGCCTTCTATATGCCCTCCTTTGTAGGTTACAGTAGATTTCTCTTGAAAGGAATTAAGCCACCATCTATTTGAATGATTTGTTCTATCCAAACCCATCACTCAAATCACACAAAACGATGCTCCCTCTAGTAAACTTTCTCGAAGCTCAAACAAGTGCATTAGGTTAGGGTTAGATGATAAATTATAACCGACCTAGATGCTTCGTTGTGTGTGACATCAAAATCTAGTAGGATATAGATTTTCATAAATCGTATACTAGACCAGTAGGGTCTTCCTTGGGTATTACTAAATCCCATACCAGGTGGGTCCGCTTCTTTACCGGTTCTTGGTATTTTTTATAGCAGGCAGGTCAGGTATTTATAACTGGACCAGTACCCTTGCTGATAACCAGCTAGTAACTTAGAATTAAGTCGCAAGACTCAGTAAATTGGATTTAAAGCTCCAGAAGTAGCTAAGGGGAAGCAAATGATCTAATCCAAAATTAATTAAATTTAAGGTAAATATCATAACATGGACCTCAGGTATTTTACACTTTTGTTTAACAAAACGAAAAAAAGAAAGGAAAAAAAAATCAAAACTCTTCATGCACACGCCGTGAAAGAGGGAGAAAACGAGAGAAGAGAGCACACGAAAGCGAAGATAAGATACCTGCGGAACACACAACTCGCGAAGGTATAAGCAACCCAGGACCATTCACAATGCGTAAGTAAGTGGGCAGAGTTTGCAGAGTTCAAATCAGATCGCAGATCAGCCTAGTAGCTTGTAGCAGGAGTAGTACAGGAATGAAAAATCCTCTCATGTTCGAGTTCGAGTGTTGTAGGAATCCATTGATTGTTCTCTATTGTTCTCTCGTTCCACTATGACGTCGTGTTTCTCTTGGGTTGGGATGGTTTTCAAGGGTTGTATGGAGACTCTGGATCTGTGGGCGAGGACTTTAGGTTTGCAACGTGTACAGCTCGGGTTTGGCCTCAGTAGTATAGACTCCTCTGTTGCGGAAACTCTGTTTAAGGAATGCCAAGATGTGGCGATGACTGTCAGTTTACGATGTGAGCAGGTCAGGTTTAACAACTCCTTGTGTAGTCTCCTTGCAACCACATACTCAAGCTCCCTCCGCCGCGACTTTGATTTCAGAAAAACGCATGAGTGCGAAATCATTTTGGCGGAATTGAAGCGTGTACTGTTGTGTGGTGAGATGCTGGTGGCGCAGTGGGCCGACGAGAATTGGTGGAAGTCGATGGTGAACTCATCTGATTCCGCTTCAATCCAGGAAAGGGTCCTCCTCCATCTTAATGAGTTACTTTTTTGCGTCGAGGAATTGAACCTGATTGCTAGCGAGAGTGTACCGCCTGACGACACATTCTTCAAATCAGACGTCCTTAATTTGTTAACACCAGATGTGGAGGCCGCCTCTCGAAGGGACATTGAGAGCTTGCTCAGAACCATAGAAGGCTACACGAGAACGTCAGTTCTCCAAGGAGATGCCATGAAGCTTGCAGAATACGTGCTCGACAAATTCAGGGCAGCTAATTCTAATCATGGACGTCTAGAATATGATGATGTACAACTTGGAGACTTTCTTGGGAATGGATCATTTGGATCAGTGTTCAAATGTCAATTCCTTGGAATGATGGCGGCTGTCAAGGTTTTCAGAACCTCGAGCCGCTGGACGGCCAAGGCAGCGGAGAATGAGGCAAATCTACAAGCGAGGTTGCGACACCCAAATGTGGTTCAATTCATAGGGTATGCAGTCAAGGGAAGCCAACATATAATCGTTTCAGAGCTCATGACCATGGACCTCTGGCGGTACTTAGATGAGAAGTACTCAGATGAGAACAGGTTAGGTCACACAGGACCTCCTCTTCCACTGCTTCTAGCTATCGATATAATGCTACAGATAGCGGAAGCCATGAAATACTTGCATCACAGTGGGGTGATGCACCGGGATCTCTGTGCAAAGAACGTTCTCATAAATGTTGTGGAGAGTAAGGACTCAAGCATTTTGCCATCTCTGCAAGTAAAGATCACAGATTTTGGGTCCTCAAAGTTGAACCTGCACAACTCTAGGTTCACCTCAATGCAAATAGGTACAACTGTGTGGAGAGCACCAGAAGTATTTGAAGATGAGCAGAACACAGAGAAATACACAAAAGCAGCAGATGTCTATAGTTTTGCGATGGTTTTCTTTCAGGTCCTCGCTGGGGAGATGCCATTCAAAAACATACAAAGACACAAGGTTCTTTCCAGGATTCGTCATGGGGAGAGGCCCACATTACCATCTGAGGACTATTGTCCTGCATACCTAGCTGCATTCATAAAGAAGTGTTGGGCCACAAGGGCTGCAGACCGTCCTAAGTTTCCTGAAATCTGCCAAATGCTGTGGAAGTGCAAGGGTATGATTCTGAGACATTCCCATCCTCATCCCTCCCCTCAAAACTCTGAACCTCAAAAATTCAGAAATGATGGTGGTTACAACAGAAGCATACTTGCAATGGTCAACATTAAAAATTTGTTTCAAGCTCATGGAACAATGATGGCTAAGATGAGTGGGAGGGGCTTCAGGTCAACAAATTCTGATCGTGGGCATCTCCACTTGATCGCATTTGATGATGTGCATAGAGGAAAGGAGTGCCTTGGGAATGGATCATTTGGATCAGTGTTCAAATGCCAATGTCGTGGAGAGATTGCCGCTGTCAAAATTTTCCTTACCTCAAATATCACTGAGGTCAAGGCAGTGGAGAATGAAGTAAATCTGCTAGCAAGGTTGCAACATCCAAATGTGGTCAGATTCATAGGGTATGCATTCAAGGGAAGGGAGCATTTCATTGTTGCAGAGCTCATGAGCATGGACTTGCGGAGGTACTTAGAAGAGAATGTTCATGAAGGTCAATCTAGCCCTCCACTTTCACTGCTTCTAGCTGTTGATATAATGCTACAGCTAGCAGAGGCCATGAAATACTTGCATGAGAGTGGGGTGATGCACCGTGATCTCAAGTCAAATGATGTTCTTGTAAATGTCATTGAGACTGAGGACTCACACCTTTTGTCATCTGTCCAAGTTAAGGTTGCAGACTTTGGCATGTCAAAGTTGAACATGAACAACTCTATGTTCACCACAATGCAAGTGGGTAAAGCACAGTGGAGAGCACCAGAGGTATTTGAAGATGAGCAGAACACAGAGAAATACACAAAAGCAGCAGATGTCTATAGTTTTGCGATGGTTTTCTTTGAGGTCCTCACTGGAGAGATTCCATTTGCCAAGATACGACCATATCAGATATTTCTTAGGGTTCGATTTGGGGATAGGCCAACTTTACCGCCCGAGGATTCTTGTCCTGGGCACCTATCTGCATTCATAAAGGAGTGTTGGGCCACACAGCCCAAAGACCGTCCTAAGTTTCCAGAAATCTGCCAGATGTTGCAGGAGTGCAAGGGTATGATTCTGAGCCATTCCTCTCCTCATCCCTCCCTGCAAAACTCTGAGCCTCAAAAACACAGAAACGATGGTGATTACACCAGAAGCATTCTGGCAACGGACAACAGTGAAAATTTGTTCCAAGGAAGTGGAAGGATGGTTGACGTAAGTGGGGGGCGTTTCAAGGCAACAAATCCTGATCATGGACTTCTCCACTTGATAGAATATGAGGATGTTTGCATTGGAAAGGAGTGTCTTGGCATTGGAGCATTTGGAGTAGTTTTCAAATGTACGTTCCATGGAGAGATGGCAGCTGCCCAGATTATGCTTACCTCAAACATCCCTGAGGTTGAGGTGGTGGAGAATGAAGTAAACATACGAGCAAGGTTGCAACACCCAAATGTGGTTCAATTCATAGGGTATGCAATCAAGGGAAGCCAGCATGTCATTGTTATGGAGCTCATGAGCAAGGACCTACGCGCTTACTTACATGAGAATGTTCATGATGGTCAGACCATACCTCAACTTGTAGCTGTTGATATAATGCTACAGCTCGCAGAGGCCATGACATACTTGCATGAGAGTGGGGTGATGCACCGCGATCTAAATCCAGAGAATGTTCTTGTAAATGTCCCAGAGACTGAGGACTTGCACCTTTTGTCATCTGTGCAAGCTAAGATCACAGGCTTTGGCATGTCAAAGTTGAACCTGAACAACTCTAGGTTCACCACAAGGCAAGTGGGTAAAGCTCAGTGGAGAGCACCGGAGGTATTTGAAGATGAGCAGAACACAGAGAAATACACGAAGGCAGCAGATGTGTATAGTTTTGCGATGGTTTTCTTTGAAGTCCTCACTGGGGAGGTGCCATTTGCCAACATACCAAAAAATCAGATTCTTCCAAGGATTCGTGATGGGGAGAGGCCAACTTTACCACCTGAGGACTGTTGTGCTGCACACCTATCTGCAGTCATAAAGAAGTGTTGGGCCACGAGGGCTGAAGACCGCCCCAAGTTTGTTGAGATCTGCCAGATGTTGGTTAGTTGCAAGGATTTGATTTTGAGCCATTCAAGTACTAATCCCTCCTCCCAAAGCTCCAAATCTTGAAAATGTACCAAAGATGGTGAATTGTCTGTTTTTATCATTTGCTTCAATTAAGAGGTTGAGGAGAATGCAGCTGTATAGTGCATACACTAGAAAATAAATTTAGGGTGGTTTACATCAATCTTGCACTAGAATTAGTTGGAAGGTTAACTTTCAATGGATCCCATTTTGTCCTTTTTCCTTTCCTTGATGTAAAATATAGAACATTTGTGGAATGCTGGCTTGAGCAACACTGGCTCTCTAGGGTTGGGTGATCTCCTGTGCTGTTTCACTTTCTAGAAATCATAATTGATCTCTAGGGTTGAGTGATCTCCTATTTTTGTTTCCTTGTTGAGATATAAAGGGTTGAAACTTTTGAGGTGTGTCTGTGCAGCTATTTGATTCTTTGTGTGTGGCACAGCTAGTTGCCAACTAATGTTTTTTGTGCTTGACTTGGGCTTCTCTGACCTGAAATCGTTGTGGTAGGCTTCTTCTTCAGTGTCAGGAATTCTTGCCTCAACTTGTACCCATCAGCAAAACACAAAATGACCAGAATGAACTCCATTTCTTAACACGGTACTGGTTCTTAAGGGGAATGAAGCCTACATACTTACATGTTAACAATAAGTACTATGAAGTTTTCTTTGCTAGAGTGGAAAGATGTTGCAAGGATCATTCTTGCCCAGTTTTGCTCTAATGAAAACTGTGGAAAGTTGTTGCAAGATACAATATCGCACAATAATTTTGCTCTTCTATGAAAAAATAGGTATGGTGAGTGGAAAGTTTCATTGCAACAAGCAGATTAGACTATTGTTATATGAATTCAGATTGCAAGTGAATTATGAAGTGTGAACGATGGATACATAGAACTCATCTGCCACATGTATGTGCTGAATAAATGTGTGGTAAATGTCAAGACAAACTACAAGTTTGTGCCAACACTGAAACAGAGGTGTAAGATATCAGGCTCATTGAGTTCTATCACATGTATTTGCTCAATAGACATGCGGTGCAGCCAGGTGAATACCAAGATAACATACAAGTCCATGTGAACACACAAAAAGAAGTGCAAGAACTCAGGCTCACAGATACACAATGCGCATGTGGGCAGAGTTTGCCGTGTTCAAATAGGCAATCATGTAGGCCAATCTGGTTGTCATGCAGTAGAAGTAGCAAGGTTTCAAAGTGTGGTAGAGAGGGAAATCAGATATGTGCTCTAGCATTCTCTCACCACACAGTGAGTAGCATCAAAGTTTCGTTTGGACATTCCTCACTAAGCTGTGACATCATGTTTCTCTTGGGTCAGCTTCATTTTGACATTTGATTGCCACATGGAGTATCTGGATCTGTTTGCAGGTACTTTTGGTTTGCAAGGCAGTGTTGGCCGCAGAAATACATGCCACAAATGGACTGCCAAGAACTGGTGGAGGTCCGTAATTGTCCCATCTGATTGTGTGTTAATTGTGAAGAGCAGTTGCTTTCAACCTGAAAGAGTTTCTTGTTTGCATCAAGGTGTTGAAGCTGATTGTTAGCAATGGTGTAATGCCAGACAAGAGGCCACTTGCTATCAATGGTACAAAGCCAGGCAAAGAATGTTCTTGTAACTGTTGTGGAGAGTAAGAATTCACACACTTCAGATGGTCACAAAGCTGAACCCCGGACAACTCTAGCTTCACCTCAGTGTAACTGGGTACAATTCCATGGGGAGCACCAGATGTATTAAACGTGTGCAGAACACTGTGAAATACACAAAAAAAGACAGCTAGTGTCTATAGCATCACAATTGAGGTCTTCACAGGCAAGGTGGTGCCATTTGCCAACATAGCATAGTCTGAGGTTCTTCAAAGTATTTGTCAAAGGGAGAGACCTCATTTACCAGTTGAGGATGACTGTCCTGCACACCTATCTGCATTTATAAGGAAATGTTGGGCCACAAGGTTAAAGAGCATCCTCAGTTTCAAGAGATCCTGTTTACTCTTCTTTTTTGGAAGAAACAGAAACATCCCCCCACAATTCCAATTGCTACAGAACCTGATGCCTTAAGAGGCTCCAACGATGCAGACAATACCAGTCAATAATGTGATCAGAAGCTTCAACCTTGAACAAAAAAATCACAACCAAGGTCACCACTAAAATTAGAAACCCTACATTCCATCTTCAAGCTCAAAAGAGTTTCTTGACATTGAAAGCCTCCATGAAACTTACATCAGAAGCTTCTCCCATTAAACCAGCCACAAGGACGTGGACCACTCACCTGAACATTCAGCATACAACACCATTCAATGTAAATGACTCTGTTGTCAGTGGAACCATTTGAGAAAACAATACTTGCAATGAATTGTACTGGAAGTACATGCTTATCCTCATCAAAGTGGCAAATGGCTGTCATGCTAGACCTATTGCAACACCAGAGCATTAGATTTCTGATAGCAACAAGTAATGCCACCATTACTCAACACTTTTCATCCCTCAAGAAGAGACCTCTGATTGTCACTATGGAACATGTCATGCTCATCTGCTACATTACTTGCTTAACACAATCCTGGGTGGGCCAATCAAACCACTTAAAATTTCCCAAGGAAACCTCACAAATATACACTCAGAAGCAACCTGGAAGAACCTGACTGCAAAAGGAGTGATTGTGTGCTAATATCAAGTTCAAAACTTTGTCATTTTCAGACCTAATCATCCTGTTCAACAACCTTGGTGCCAAGGTTCCTAAAACCTTTAGGTGGCACCTCTGCAACAGTAACATATGAGTACAGCTCCTTCTTTGCAGCCTCATCATCATTCCATGTCCTTGCCATGCAAAACAAACCCGGGTGGGCACAGTCCGTACACCTCTGGTCCAAATGTGTTTGTTGAACTTTACATCCAACCTCCCATCACTAGTTCCCATGGCCTTCTGGGCAAACTTTGCAGATCTCATTGATTGCCTTGGGATCTTTCTTCTTGAATGTGCTGTGTTGACAATCAGCACATATAAACAAGAATTAAGACCTGGGAACTCATTTCTACAATTCTCAACAAATCACAATGGAACAATCATATACTTGGATTAATTGCTGTAGACTGAGAATATGCTGCCTTGACAGGTGCGCTGCATACAGTACAAGCAAACCAGTCTGGACTGACAGAATCAACATTTGATAAAGTTCCCATATCCTTGTCAAGGACATTATTATTAAGAAACAGATTAAAGACCACCATGCTGTAATAATGTTCTTTTATATAGGTCACACAGCTTACTGCAGCCGAAAGACGAAAGGATTCTCCAGAACATCACCAGATTACAGACTGAGACCTCCAAAGGCTCTCCTGACAAAATGAGCTATACACTTTCAAGGAGTAGGAATTCTCACATAAACACTAGTTAGTTTTACTCTACAGTATATACTAGAGCCTTGAAAAGATCCAATACCCGGGGCTTTCAACCAAAAGCAGGGGATACCAGTGGCCACTAATTGTCCAATACAATATTGAGCCATATCTCAGAATATCTTCCACCCAACCCTACTGATGGTTGACGGCGATCCCAAAAGACGAGGAGCAAATTGAAACCCACTATTTACAAAAGATGAAAAGACTGATGTACGCCCAAAAGGATTGTCCCCCAGCCAATCCTTCGTGAACAGAGTTGGAAGAACAAGGATGACCGTGAACAAAAATGATGACCATTGATGGAAACAGTACAGGGATGGAGGGCAAGCAACAAGTCCCAATTTCTATTATGAAAAATTGTAGCTATGTCTACCTCAACTGACAACCACAGAGGCAAAGGCAATTAAATACTGACGTGACCTCCTGTACGACTGACCCATTTGGCGTAATACACACAATTAGAAATGAAAATAGATCCTCCTCTCTCCCATGCTCTGTCATCTCACGTCCACCCCAAAACCGACAATCCACCGTTCCAAGAAGCGCATAGTACACAAGGCATGTAGCGTGATTACGACTTTTGAAAGATCCATAAGACAAAGAAGCAACAACCTCTTCACGTTTAAAACACATAGAAGTTCAGAAACGGGCAAAGGAGTTCACAAAAGGAGGTAAATGTTCCAGAAAAGAAGTCCGACGATGCTGATAGATTAGATCGTTGAAGCATCCCCAAATCTCGAGAGAGGTAAAAGAAACAAAACCGGAGAAGCACGAAAACATTTGATCTGATATTTTGGCAAGTTCACTTTACCGGTTTCCCAAGTCCAATTTGCTAAATTGCCAAGGTCACATTGCTATTTTTCTATTTGGCTGTTTTGCCAAGTTACTTTACCTGTTTCTCAAGTTCACTTTGCAAATGGGAAAGTCCACATTGCTCAATTATCAAGTCCAGTTGCCATGTCCGCATTTCCAAGCCACCAATTCCACATCGCCAAGTCAATATTGCCAAATTGCCAAGTCCACTCCACCCTGTGGAGTGCGCAAATGAGATTGAGCTGCCCACAAAAAAAATTCTGAGCTGTCCAATGCCAGAATATTTTTTCCGGTCCATCAAAACTTCTGCCCAAAAAACTCAAACTGCCCCTATTTTTTTCACAGGCTGCATCATGACCCCACCCTCTCCACCGCCTTCCTCTTTTTCTTCCTTCTCTCTCTCTCTTTTGTTTTGGTTGGGGGGTGACTTGATGGCTCTTTGAAGCTTGAGAGGAGCCCTTTCAAAATTTAAACTTTCCTCTGAAACTTGCTGAACTTAATTCCCATTCAAGGGTAACTCTTTGAAAACCCTTGTTTTATTGGCTCTGTCCTACAGAGGCATTGTGGGAACACCTTCTCAGTGGGTACAGGGGTCCAAGAATCAAAAGTTGGCTGAATGGATAAGGTTATAGGTTTGGGTGTAAGTTTTTTATTGGTCCAAGCTAATGGATGGGCATGTGTAGATTTTGGGTGCAGCCATCCAATTGATGGGTTGTTTTGAAATCTACCCATCTATTTGTTAGGTTTCTTCTCAAAATATGAATGTTGGGTAACAGATTTAACCATGTCTCTATATCATTTTATTCCTGTTGGGTTGTTACTTGCCTTTTTGTATCACGAGGTTTCATATCATTATGAAATGTAAAAAACAATTCATATGACTAATTTGTTTGATAAACATACAAATAATTTGCTTCAATTCCTTTAAATCTTATTAAAATAAGATTTGAAAAATTATGCAATGATTGGTTAAGATTAAACATGTCAATTTTTTAATAAATATTAATATTAATATAAAATTCATTTTTGAGACATAAATGTTTTTAATTAATTGGATGTTATTTTAGACTTTCAATACAGCTTTGATGAAGATTTCATAACAAAAAGCATGATGAAATTAATTTTTAATTGATTTTTTTTTGTATTGTTGTTGTTTTTTATGTAATAAATCTATTATTCTTGCCTTAATATAGTAGATATGATAGTAGATATGCATGTATGATTTTAGGTTTTACGAAGCATGCATGGGGCAAACACAACTAATTTATAAAGTCAGGTAGGGGTACAGTGAAGTTTATAAGTGAAAATTTAGGAAAAGCAACATAGTTAAGGTTTTTTTTTTTTTTTTTTTTTTTGCAAAAGTTTGGTTTTTTT
>Ga0209611_10000911_pt1 | contig 47895 bp, 30 predicted proteins | sample S1TSphgellanicum_3_FD_187693 | JGI IMG/M metagenome (GOLD analysis project Ga0209611, IMG submission 187693) | Host-associated microbial communities from peat moss isolated from Minnesota, USA - S1T2_Fc - Sphagnum magellanicum MG (SPAdes) (version 2) | ecosystem: Host-associated > Plants > Peat...
GAAAAAAAACTGGGAAGGGCGCGGGGAGAAAATAAAGTTGCAAAAAAAACTGAGATCAGGGCTGAGAAAGGGCAAACAAAAAAAGTCAACCTGGGATGGCACAGGGATAGAAAAGAGAATCCTATCAGTGCACCATACATCCACGTTGGTGCACTGGTGGGTGCTGGTTCACTTTGGCCATCAGTTCTTAGATTTTCTTAGAACCCTGATTCTACATCAGAACAGGTTATTTTGAGAAATTTTAACCATGACTATATATCTATCTTATAGAACCGCCTTATTGCCGCCAGATTTCTAGTGCCATTCTAATAACTGCCAACACTGGTCTTCTCCTGCCACACAAAAATTACTGGAAGGGCAGCTCCCTGTTGTTTCAAGATTAACAACATAAGAATCTCAAGAATTATGCCATAATAACAACATGCAATTCAAGAGATTCTTGATATTTAGATCCAAATTGTAGATCTAGCTTCTAATTGTAAGATTTGAACTTTCTAGTTTTGTTCTCATTTCTTAGAAATATTAGAAACATCAGAATTGAGACTGCTGGAGTCTGGACGTCTGAACCCCATTGTTTTCAATGATTAATGGTTTTCACAAGCATTGCCATACATTGATGGCAGGTACAATATCTTCACTCTCATTGAAAATTAGAAATTTTAGAATTGAGGCTGTTGGAGTCTGATCTCTAGAGTCTGAACCCCATTTTTTCTGAAAATAATTGCTACACAGAAATTTCCCATCATTGGCGACAGGTACAATAGCTTACCTCTCAGTGAGATTGATGTGAGTTTGAAAAGAAATAAAATAAAAGTCCATGCTAACGCACACTGTCCTCAGAAACAGTACTCACAACATCATTCCATACAAGGACAAATCATACCTTTTTATTGGTATTGTATGCACTTCAAGTGGTCTATGATTTAAGTTTTCACATTGTCAATTGGTGTTCACATTTACAACAGAAAAACCACCCAATATTTTCCACTTGGCAATAATATCTTTGTTCTAATGCTCGTTTTTTTTATAGTTATCTTATCCCATCAATACCAAGTTTCTTGAAGTCATAATGTCATTTCATATTGAAGTTTTGATAATTGTATTCAACCCTCTTTTTTTCCCAATGTATTTCATAGACTTTGACCCAATGCTTGATTGACTGTGTATTATTTGTCCATTAGTTTGAGAATGGCATGTAAAACTCCAAGATTGAGTTAAGTTTTTAGTTATATCAGAATTCAAATGTCAGGCTTTCATCTGATGTTATTGTTGCCGTTTCCAAATTTGACTTTTCCAACAATAAGAATGCATTGTAGTAAAAGGCTACAGACATTTGGCCTTTTAATCCTTCAATGGATTTGACAACTTGGACATCCCCTATTTTGTGGGGTCACATGCAACAATATTTTAGTATACATATACTTATTTAGCAAACACTTTTTTTGTCTTGTCCAAGAGAATTATATGTGGCCTTTAGTTGATTGAAAGACTACCAAAAGTACGGTGATTGGTGATATATAGAATGGTTTCAATTTTAATTATGTGATTGGAAAATTATGTAAACTTGTTACGTCATTATTCAGGGTAAGTAGTATGGATTGGTGGGCCTCTACATTACTAAAGGCCCACCAATCTGGAGAGGAAGTGAAAGTGCAGAAGGAGAGGACTTAAGTACAAGTTGAATTGTTACAAAAATGACGTTTAAGATTAGGGAGTGATAGCACAAGGGGATCCTAACTCAACTACCATTTGCTTGCAACAAGCCAGCACGTCACAACTCCACTACAAGCATGATGTTGAATATTAGGGACTGACAGCCCAAGGGATCCTAACTCAACTACCAATTGCTTAAAACAAGCGAGCACGTCACAACTCAACAACAGGAATGGAAGGTGAGTCCTGGAGCAGGACATTTATACTCCTCGCATTGAACTTTGCAAGCTTGTTGCTTTGTGCCTTGCATGTTTCATGTTCTAAATTGTGCAGTTCATGTTCTGATGTTCTGCATAGAACAAATAAAACATGTTTTGCAAGCCCAAGGGGATCCTAACTCAATTATTAATTGCTTACAACAAGTCAACAAGTTGCAACTCAACAATGGGAATGGGAGGTTGGTCCTATAGCAAGACACTATACTCAAGTCACAACTTAACAACGAGAATGGGAGGTTGGTCCTATAGCAAGACATTATACTCCCCCATCAAACTTTACAGGCTTGTTGTTTTGTGCCCTACATGGTTCATGTTTTGAAATTACAAGTTCTGTGAGCTATTCTTGAGATTTGAACTCACTACCACAGAATGTAAGAACTTACACTAGCTCACTTCGCTGCTCTTGAAATGAACTGGACTGGGTTTTCCATTTAATTTCCAACTCAAACCCTAAAGTTGACCTGAGTAGCAGAACTTTTTCTGACACCCCCACCGCCCACCCAAACCAACAGTAGAAATAGAAAAATCTTTGCTTCAAATAAAGAAAGCGTTATGATGGATGTTTTGTGCAATGTCCAATCAATTTTAGGATGAATTGGAGACTTGTAGAGAGACATGTGAAAAGCTGTGGAGGGTATAAATCTCTTGTGCTCCTCTTTCCTTTGGCGATTGAAAGTATTTGTGTGGCATTTTGGTCATTTAGATATTGGGAACAATGATGTTTTTTCTCAAATTAGGATTTATTTTGGATGTGATATATCTCTAATCCTCCATTATAGTGAAGGAAGAAATCCTTGTAGGGCACCTACTGTGGGCCATGGCTTTACCCTACCTTGCCTTGGATCATCAAAATGTATTTTAACATGGGCTCAAGTTGACAGAGGAAGCCACCATGACATATCTTATGATCAGGCCTTAACATAAAGTGGGCCCTTGATTAATTAATAAGGTATTAAGTGTTTTGACAACATGATTGTTTACTGGGCTATTTTTTGCCACGTTGACTTTTCTTATTTGCCAATTGGGTAAGTCCAAATCCACGTCACTAGTTTGCCAAGTTGGTAAGCTCTCCAATCCGCCAAATTGACAAGGTGAATATGACATGTATTTGAATTTTGCAGACCTATTGTCAACTTGCACAACTCAACTCCAACATCCAAAGATTTGTTGCCATCATTAAGAGTCAGAACCTCTTTCGTGTGCTCTAGGTATGCTTAAATCTTTGCAGAGAGGTGGATTTTACTAGTGTGTGGGTGGGTATTGCTTTTAAAAGATGTCTGTCGAATCCAATTTTCGAAACGGCTTTGAAATATTTGACCAGTTCTAAATTATTTTTTTTTAAATTTTAAAGACAGGAGCAGGTTATCAAAGTTTTTAAAAATTATTGACTGGTTCTCAAAGTGACGGTTCTCATAAATTTGAGAACAGTCGCTTTATCCAAGGCGATTCTCACAAGCCAGGTATGAGTTTTTCTTAAAAATCAAACCATGGTAACTGTGCAGGTGCCGGTTCACCTGGACCCTACTTGCAGTGGATTTTGTTTTTTCAATTTTGTCAATTAGGTGGATTGGTCATCATCCACAGGAGGAATGAGCCAAATTTTGCTAGATGTCAGACAATAAAGTAGATTTTTTTTAGATTCCTGCCTAGTTCTAATCACCAACAGAAACTTACTGTCTAAATTTGTTTACACGTGACTTTTTTTTCCCTCATAACAACCTTTGCACAATTTGCAATGGGTTTTTTCTTTGTTTGTCACAGTGCAGAAATTCATTAAAAAAATAAAATTAGTCTTGCAGATGAGAATATTTACTAACCATTCAAATTTAGTTACAAAAAATAATAATTCCCCTTTTATTCAAGAAGAAGAAACTCAAATCTAGTTCAATTGCCATGCTACCACACCCCTATGTTTTATTTAGCTGGTATGCCTTGCAAAAGATCCTTGTGCGTCACAATTTTTTTGGTTCAAAATTTAAGCACCTGATCTGGGGCTTCCTCTTTCACATTAGTAGCCTAGAACTAAGCTTGATACCCTGACCTTTCTTTCACCCTTTTACCCCATCTCAAGTATCAACATTTTGAATTTTGCAGAGCCGTTGTCTTTGGAGGGTGCCATCCCCAAATTAACTATTTCAGCTTTCCAGTATAACCTCAAGTTCACATGCCATTCAATTTGGAACAATGGGACCAGCAGCCACTAGTACACCATCCACTGGAAACTCATTATGACTATGTGGTGGGTGAACTCCGTTACCACCCATCCGGTAAACCCACCTCTTTCCTGGGCCCATCTCCAACCCAGGTAACTACTACTTGCCTATGTAAGTTGCGAACAGGCATACGGCATTAGTGGTTACTATGTAGGTAAGTAAATAGGTATGGCACTTGATGGCTACTAGGTAGGTAAATTGGTATATACCTATGAACTGTGATTAGCTATGGGACAGGAATGCAAAATAAAAGTGTTTACTTTCCACACGCCTTCCATCCTCCAAGGTGAGCTGGTGGATGCTGGTTCACTCTGGCATCCAATTTGTCCACGTGTCCACCCCAACTAAGCTTGACCATGGTCCATATGATGATAACTAATCTAGTCATAATGGGAATAAAATGTCTCAAATAGAGTTGTAATCCTTAATCAATAGAGAAATGACATGTTCACACCACAGATGACACCATTGGAGATCAACCCTATGCAATGCACAAAGAAGCCTGAAGCAATTAAAACATAAGACAAAATCAGTCCCCTCATGGGAATGACTTGCTAAATGTAGGGTTCCAAGTTCTAACTCAGTGAAATGATGACCTATGCAAGTCGTTAAAAACCTGGCAAGCTTTGCAGATGTCAGTTGCAATGCTTACATGATTTTGCCAGAGTAGAGTGTTCGACTAATTTTGGTGGGAAATTTGTTTAAACCTAATTATAAAAGCCCTTGAAGGATAGAGTTGGGATTTAGGTTAGTAGTCCACATCGTGGAAACAAGCCATGCACAAATTCTGCTTATGAAGATCCTGCAGGGCCTAAGGTTGCTGACATACAAGAAGCCATTCAATCAATGAATCAGTCATGTTTTAGTTGTCTACCAAAGTGGAAGAGGCACTATGGGACAAAAGAAATCAGAGGACTGAAAACCAAACAGCCAGCCCAGCCAGCTATGTACTTTGATGAGTCGGGAAACTGGCACAATAGTAATCCAACAGCTAATTCCACTATGGGTGTGCAACCGGTCTCAAATATTCCTGGACAACAAATACGTAGCCTGACGTACAATAACCTCCTGGCTGTGCACGTAATAATTTGCTCACAGTGTAACCACTGAGAACAAATTTCCAACCCATCAAATATATGTGCAAGTTATGGTAAAGCAACCACGCCAGAAGCTTCATGCGTTTGAGGTTTGAGCTCCTGTGAACTGAGGTGGTAGCCTGAGCGAACAGGGGCACAAACCTGTGAGTACTTCACCTTTCGTACAGAAATTTGAAATTCTTTGATAAAAGAAGGGTGTTACTCGACCATAACCCACTCTGCCGGCCTAGTGAATCCATCACACTCTGTGCACTTACTATATAGGGATGAAGCTCCATGCAATTTCATGAAAATAAGCAAATTTAGAATGCAAAATAAATTGTATAAAGTTTTTTTTGATCATACTATTCATACCTTGAGGCATGGATGAAGCTCTGGCACTGTCATGAACTAGGTACATGGGATTTGTGGATTGAAGTATCGATTTGATTTATGAAAAAAGTTGGACAGTGGTTGCAAGTGCAAATTGTTTTGTCTTTTTCAAGTCTTCTCAAAAGCCCCTCACATAAGTTCATTTTATCTCATTGCAGTGGCAAGCAGCCTCCACTTTCTTGGCCCATATTGCAAGTTGAAACACAGATTATAATTGGCTCGAATGGCCCCAAACTGCAATCCCAAGCTTATAATGGAGCTGACCCTCGCCCATTATTGGGAATTGCTACCGCATTTTATTTCATCTTCTTGGTATGCAATTGTCATTTAACTCCCAAAAACAACAGAACTGTTCTACAGTATTAACCTACTTCACACCAAGATGCAAGTGTGGTTCTTTACCAAAAGCCCTGCCTACTCAATAATTGTCACGTTGCAGTAGATTGGACTGCAGTTAAGACTCAACAGGTGTCAATCCATTATTTGACAATTTTATAATAGACCATGAAACTAGTTGATCTTGTATGTAGTTTTGCAAGCATTTCATTAGTTGCAAGCACCTTCTTGCTTCTGATATTGGACACTAATAAATTCCTTGCCTGTCATGTGCATTTTTGGCATTGCATGCACTTTTGCAAGCATTTCATTAGTTGCAAGCACCTTCTGCAGGTGCTTTTGATATTAGTGTCAAATTCCTCGTCTCTCATGTGCATTTTGGCATTGATGAAGGGGGGCGGGCTAGAGAAAATGAGAAGAGGCCTGGTGAGGAGGGGAAAGGATTTGACAACTTCCTTTTATGTTATAATACATCACCATAGTCCATTATCATTTTACACTACACTTAATAGTCTGAGACCACACAAAATGATTGTTGAATTTTTCATGGGACATGCCCCCTCACTTTAGCCTGACAGGTTTAGAGATTCACAAGTGTACAAGTTGAAGTTGCTTGGATGGGTGGTCCAACGGGTTGTGCTAATGAAGGGGTATCTGATCATGTCTAAACTCCTCAAATTAAAATGCAGAGTCTGAAGATTGTGTTTGTGGGACAAATGTATTAAGTCACTCTTCTGAAACTTAGCCTTCTGGTGTTGGCCCAATGTCTACCAGACATTTTGGGGGAAAGATCATAAGTTGTCATCAAGCAGGAAGTAGACTATAAAATGTAATCCATAGTCAACTCATAAGGGGCTAGATATTCTAAGAAACGGCAAGTGTTGTGTCAGCTACCATTCAGAGTACTAGCTGCCTTGGATATCTAGTGCCTAGTCTACAATGACAAGGCATTGACTTTGTCTTTGGACAGTTAAGTAGTGGTCAATTGGTTGAAAATGTTTCAAACCTTCTTGTTGAATCTTTATAGAAGTCAATCCCATGGGTAGTGTAATGCCTTCTACTTGAACTTGAAACTTCCCTTTATATTGAAATTTTCAGGGCAAGGCATCTTACCATTCCCACAAGCTATTGTTGTGAAGCTCAAAAGCATGAAAATTGCATGGTTATGAGAGATTTAAGAGCTATATTGAGTGTGAACTTTTACACCAATTGTTGTTCTGGGGTCTGAAGACTAGATTCACCAAAAGCATTGCATTCCTTCCCAGCCAGGGTGAACCAGCATCTACACTGGTACCTTCACCTTTTTAAGTAAGGCCTCTTCAAGCTAATAATGAACTCAGGAAATGTTAAATTTGAACTGAGAGACCCATATGTACAATGTTTAGAAGCAACCCAAAAAAATTTGGGGTTTTTTCTATTGGACTAGTGTAAGTGCTGACTAACCCAAGGCATCCCCTACCCACTCAGCTACCTATCTTTGAAATATTTACCCTTTTGAGTGCATTTATCATGTATCCATATGATTAGGACATGTAGATGCACTTGGGCCCAGTGGACGTCAGGAATCCAGGGTTTCTTTGCAGTTCAGAGTACAGTTGGTATGATATATTGGACGGTTATATTAAAATGTACAGTCTTTGACTTGATTAATGTTCAGCCATAGTTTCTTTTCTCATGCATTAATGCATATTTCTGTTGGCCGGTGATAAGAACATCCTTCTACTTCTAGTAAAAGAAGAAGCCCCCAACCACCCCTGGGACCAGAATATGGATCACTCTGCATGTCATCTAAGGGAGCAACATTCACAACTCATGTCTATATATGATGATTCCTGATGCTTTGCAGTGTAACAAGAATGTGTATATATGATGATTCATGAGGCTTGTATGATGTAAGTAAAATTGAATATGACAAAAGGCTTACAATTTGGAGAAAAAATAACCTGGGAAGGATGTGACATCTTACAAACCTGCAAAATTAGGTGAAAGAAATTCTTGGCAATGGATGCATAGTAATAATATATTAGAAATGAACTTTCAAAAGGGACTCTCATTTGCCAAAAATTAAACACCTTAGTGTGCTTTTAACATCCAACATCTTTTACTCTTCTTCAATCTCTGAGTACTTTAATCTTTCCCAGAACATTATGCTCACCACTCCTTTGCACCTTATGTAATTCCACCATGTTTCCTCAATCTTATAGTTTTGATAATGGACCCGAATTGTCACTCAGTGGAACATAGCCTCCTTCTCCTAAATCTATACCCAATCTAATTAACAATGCTTGTGCATCAAATGTAAAGGTGTAGACACCTCCAATTCTTATTTATGTGTATCAAGTCTCTTCTTGAGTCATTTGACCTTGAGTAGATCATGAAGTTATCTAATTTACAATCTGACCCACCTTTGAAGAAGCAAAAGAATGAAATGAAAATAAACCAAAAAAATCTTGTGATAGTACAAAAAAGTTCCAAATTGAGTGGTTAGCCAAATTGCCATGGCAAAAGGTTTGGTGGCAAAGGGTGGGGTTTCACACTATGAGGTATATGGTAAATTTGTTATAAGAACAAGGAAAAAATTATGGGTTGCAAATGGGATACCTTAACAAAACATCAAGGCCATAGAATTGTAGTGTAAGACTCACCACATCTTGGGGTGAAGAAAGGGGGAAGATATATTGCTAAAGACTACACACAATTGAGGAACATGAAGTTGTATCACCAATGAAGGTTTAAATTAGCTTTAGAACAAGTACTATGCCTTGGTGGTGAGGCAAATTGAAAAGTGGTTTAAATGAAAAACTTGTTTTATATTCTTGCACATGGTCATCTAATGTTGCAATACAAGTTTTTGTTTCAATTGTTTGTGAGCTTACAAGTCTTAAACAATTCAACCATGCACTAATGTAATGGAATTTCTTGGATCCTTGTTGAATTTATTTATAGTCAAATACAAGTTCCCACTATTGCAACCCTCCTTGAGGAATTCAATTCATTACTTGTTCATGCAATAAGGTTACAACAATTGATAATGGTTTTTGGATTTGGGTTTATGCCTACATGGTTGTTGATGGCTGAACTAAATGGCCTATTCTTGTTTGTGTTGATAGAATTTTTGATGGAGATCTAATAGTCATGAATGTTTTGTTGAAACATGGGGCGTTAAACCAAGGAATATTTCTCCAAAAGTTATTATGTTTTGGAGTAGATGGAGTGAATGTCTTTCAAAGCAAAGAATAGGAATGACAAAGCAAATCAAAGATTCATGGCCATCCTTTTCAATGGGTGTCTATTGTGTTTTATAAGACTAATTTGGCAATTTAATCAATCTTCTCATTACAAGGATTGAGGTGTTCATAATGAACATGTATGATTATTTCATCCATTCACCGAAACAATATTTAAAGTTTTCAAAACTAGTTCAAGTCATGGAGATGAATGGGAACATTTTATTTTTTAAATGTGAACACTAGATAGATGTCTATGTAGGAACCTCTAAAAAGGATTATCATGACAAAATCCCATCCTTTGCCTGCAATGGTGCAAGTTGATTTTAATTCTACCCAAATGGCAAAGGTTAGGCCTACAATGTCATAGTGTTTTTAGTCTTTTTGTGTTTAAACTTTGCATCAAATTTGATAAAAAAATTAATATTAGGTTATGATTCTTTATGATGTTTGTGGTAGGCAAACTTGAACATACACTTGTTGTGGCTTTGCATGTGTTTTGCCATTGATGGACACCATGCAATCACTCCTAAAAGGGATATTTTCATCTGTGACTTCACTGTTACAATGAAAGTCTACCAAGGTAAGTTATATACTTTGTATTGTGACAACAAGTCTTCTTTCAATTGTGATGAATTATAGTTTTTTTAAAGGTTGTTACATGGTGATCACATATAGATCCACACAAAATAGATGATAAACTACAACATTGATTCAATTGAATGTTTTGCAAATTTGTTTTGAATGGTGAAAAGACATGGGTACATTGGGGTACAATTTGCTCAAATACATAAATGGCCTTCGCACATGCATTGCAACTAGTGAAAGTTGAAGCAATTTAATAAGTTGTTCACTCCCTTTGAATTTTGTATTTGAAATGAAATTTATATTCCATTTGGCATTGTTCATGGGTGTGGCAAAGACCTATCCTAAGTTTCTAATTTTGTAGTACCGTCCAAATTTTGTAAAGTTAGTTTAAAGAGTAGATTCATAGATGTTCATTAAGTAAGTCATGCCAAGCTCCAAACTTGCAAAGGTAGTGCTACAACAAGAAATAAGCAAAGTTACACCAAGTTTTGATATCATAATTCACTTGGCTAATTATTAGTGCTAAATGTTATTTTGAATTTGTGTTTACTTTAATTTTTATCCATAGCTACCTAAAACAACATCCATATGGCAAAGTCTATAATCTCAACACTCCTAATTCCCATATCTTCAAAAAAACAAATGTGAAATTAGTTTGCAAGACTCAAGGTGCTTAAGTTATGGTATATTATGTCGCAACCCCACTTTGGGGCTAAGTGTGAGAATGCAACTCACACTCCCAAAAGTGGGAAAATGGAGTTCTTCAGGACTCCCGAAAATTCAGAAGACAATTTGAGGGGTCAAATCTCCTCGCCTTGTTGCGTTCTTTATATCAATGAAAAGATCTTGAAGCATAGATGTCCAAAATGGCCTCGCATTGCCCATTTGGACATCTGCAGCCCAAGTTATGGGCAAAAGAAGGGCTGAAAGTCAAATTGTCAGTTTGACTCCCGACCACTAAAAGTCGGGAATCGACCTCTTCCCGACGTCGCCTCAAAGAGTGCAACACGACGTTGGAAAGCTCTCGATGAGAGTTACAACTTTGGTTTAGAGCTCGTCCTGATCCGAGTTTAGGGCGAGGAGCTACGGCCGTCCAAAGTCCCGAGACTCCAACCCGGGACAGTTTCGAGACTCCAACTTGGGAGTCCCGAGAAAAAGAGCCATTCAGATGTAGCCTCCACGGTGAGACGCAGAGAATATTATATGGGGGAAAGTGGTGGCTTCCCCCGAGTCCGAGCCGTGGTGAGTCAAGTAGTCCAAGTTGCCTGTGGCTTGTCCCAACACCCAAGGGTGTTCCCGAATGCTAACTAACCCTCTTGTGGTTGGTTTAGATGTTGATTCAAGCTTGATCGCCTAGTCCATCTTCCTAGTCTAATCTCGAGACTTTTAGCACGCCCCTCTACCCCTCTTTAGTGCTAGAAGTTGAGAGCGCCCCTCAAGTTCCAACTTTCCGCAACTCAACATAGTTGGACCCTCAAGTGGGTTCAACTCGGGACTTGGGAGTGCGTCATCTTATGCAAAAATCAACAATTCAATTTGGCATTGCTTATGAGGCATGTTGGTGGTGTTTGTTCAAGTGTGGCAAAAATGTGATTTGGTGTTCACTTGATTTGAACAAGTCCAATGTTTGGCCCAATGTGGTAGAAATAGGGGTTGCTTTTCATTTTTTGACAATGATGGTGTTTTTTGCTAGGTGGCAAAGGTGGCTAACTATTAAGGGACTGATTTTGGATGGATGTTTGATTTCCCAAACAATTAGTTCAAAATGCCATGGGGATTATTTATCCCCAATATTGGCCACAAATTAATGCAAAGATGACAAATTTTCCTAGGCATTTAGAGGTGCCAAAAGGCTTCTATTGTGTCCCACATCCATGTGCACAATCCAAAGATGACAAATATCCTCCTATTGTTCCTACGATTTTATCAAGGTGGGAGTTGGATGTTCAACATGGTTTATTCAAATTGATGATGGGTTGAAAGCATAATAATATACAAAAAACATAGTTAAAAAAGGATAGTCAAAAGATGGTTTGGTTTTTGCAACGATGCCAAGAAGTGAACATGTGAGCACGAACGTCAGCTTGTGAGCATAAACCTATGAATAGGAACAAATATATTTAATGATGGGGACAAAATATTGTTAAAATATCCTTATGCCACATAAGAATGATGTGGAAAATATTTTTCCACATGCACATGGATGAAAGTCAAAAAATGGATGAAATGTTTGGATGAAAGATTCATCATGTTGAAATGTATGGATGAAATTAATTCCAAAATAGTTATGTCAGATGAAAACCACATGTACATGGATGATAATTACAAAAAGCATGAAATACTTGGATGAACGTGGAGCACAAATGAATTTTTGGATGATAATTGAAAGTAAACGAATTGTTTGGATGAAAATTTTGGTTGGTTGAGTGTATGGATGAAAGTAATTCCAAAATAGTTATGACAAATGGAAATTACTGGATTCACAAAATTTTCATGTCTAACTTCATTTGGAAAAAAAGTTGTCAAAGGTGAAACTTGACAGAACTACATTACAATGTCAAAGGATGAAACAATAACTTGTGTAAGTTAAGTTAAGTCACACAATAAGTCAAAGGTGGATGTCCACATAATGATGGAATGGGAAAATGCTTAAAAAATTAATGAATAATGCACTACACATCATGCTAAAGAATATTTTTATTTCTACAACAAAATGCATTCCAAAAAAACAGAACCCATAACAATCTTATTTTAAACCTAAATCTAATGACATTACAATTTAATTTACATCCAGGATTTTGACATGATCTAATAATCTATGAACCTCATTCTAACTCCAGGATGGATAGTGTATGAATGGTTTTCTGACCCCAATGTACATGGCATATTGCAAAATGTAATACAAATGCTTACTGGCACCCACGGCCCCCACTTGCCAAGCGACCCAGACATCATGGAATAAAAATTCATGCAATTGCAAGCGGAGTAATCACTAATTGTTATTTCATATTGTTTAGAGTTGTTGAGCGGTCCTAAAAGGAGGCAGTAAATTTGTTCATATCTTGGAAGAATGTTTGAAGGAGTTAATAGTGTGGAACTTTAAGAGTTCGTCCCGCCTCCCATTTGTTTTTTTTACAGAATGGACAATTTGGATGTGCCAAGATGACGAATCTTCTTCCCATTCCTCATTTTGGGCCAAGCATCTAGATCCAATGGCTTATAAACATGGGCGAAAGGACTGTCGCTAAAGAAATTTTGAAGGGCACATGTGGAAGGCTAGTTCACAAGTGTAGAATTATTGTCTCTAACCCAATTGACAAAGGGACATCTTGGTTTCTCCAAAAGAAAGAAACCAACCTCCTCTAATGCCACCACCTCCATTTGACTAAGATTTGTCCCTACTTGCACACACCATAAAGAAGGCAAAGCTAGCCTATCAAGTGCATATTTCCTTTTTGTCCCTCCCGCACAACGCAAAAGGTCATCATGACAAAACCAAAACTTATGTAACTCAATTAATACACCTTTGGTTGCAAACTAGTAACCAACATAACAGGGAACTAGAATACCACAATCTATTTGTTTTGAAATGATTCTAGCTTTGTAATAGTATTTGACGTCTTTTTGCAACATTAAACATTGACTACTTGACTTCAGGGGACATTGTTCAATTTTCCAAATGCCATCCCCACATAGGGATTCAAAAAAATTCACACCATTGTAGGTGATAACAAGATTAGGGTCGTTGGTCTCCCCCACATCGACAATTGATGATTGGTTGATTGGAGTCGTTGCATTGGCCACTTTTAGATGAAAGAAGTTCACCTAATCATGCTGGTGTGAATTTGCTTCTAACCTAGGTGGAAGATCTTATGTTTAATTAATCCAAACACTTCCTCACCTTCTAAGTGTGGTATTCTAACAAAAAGACTAGAGCTCAAGGTGTAATTGGCAACTACAGCAACAACTTGGACTAGGTCCCTAGACTAACTAATCTTACGCAAGTGCAATTCATCCTTGTTTAGCTTAATCCTAGATGCACATCCTTGTAAAAATGCATAATACAATGAGGATTGCCTGAATGTTTGCACATAATCGTTGGATGTTGCAACAAAGAAACAAGTAACCATGTTGCGAGATTGTTGGAACCAAATGTTATGGACTATCTCGAATAAATTACAAGTCTGCATATTAGTTTCCTCCTCCAAAGAGAATTTCTACAAGCACATAAAAGGAATGAAGTTAGAATTCAAAAAGGACAGATGGAAAATAAAATTTGAACATAGTAATATGGAAGGACTTAGATCTAACATGAAGCCTCCCCATTGTCGCACACGAAAGTGCTAAAAGTTGAGCCAATTGTTGAGCTTGTGAATGGCACCCTACCACCAAGACCGAATGGTATCATATCAAAGGTTAGCTTCTTCCAAGGATGTGGTGTTTTTGAACTCATAATAAAAAGCTTTGTGTTGATCATGGAACTTTTGGTGCGATCAGTTGTTTGGTGTGACTATCCAAAGATTAAATCCAATGGAAAAAACAATTCCACTCTTTATCAACCATCTTCACCATAGGATCTCTAATCCCATAAACAATGAGAATATCATTCTAGTTTGCTTGCGCACCATCTACAATGAACCCCTTGAAAACAAATGTACCCAACCCTTTCTTCTCAACAACTGTGTTTAGCTTCCTCCATAAAATGCATTGAACTTCTGTGTCTTTGGATTATATGTCACAAACTGCAATCATCATGACCTTACAATAGACCAGGTTGTAAACATGACAAGCCATTGTCATCCATCCTTGAACACACTTTACATGATCAAACATCATCCACACATTTTACAAATCATCACCTAGTTGCATTCACCATACCAAATCAAATTTGGATGTAATTCCATCAATGGACATCTTGAACAAATAAACCTTATGCCCATATTGTTAACCAAGAAAACAACTATCCTTAATATAGTCATAACTAGATAACACCTTCAATTTTAGGATATAATCAATGGAGCCAAAATCACCAAGATGATGTTTTAGTGAAGTAATGAGATTGTGTATGCTAGGGGAACACAAAGGAGCAAACTTTAACAACATTTGATGTAATTTTTCACCTTTGAAAAGCTTCAGAAGACCTTCTCCATCCTCATTGAACGTGTGACAAAAAAAAAATGTCTTACTCGCAAACAAAGCAATGGCCAAAATGGTAGTAGTTGGCATATGACAAACCTCATTTGCAACCATGTTCTTCATCTCCCAAGGAAGGATTATCTACACTTGCCATCTGCAACTAAATGGGCATGGGTGCCCAAGTAGATCACAACTCTTGAAAGATTTAGAAACTTGTGAACAACATAATACATTATAGAATTACAAGTTTATGACATGTGGGGGAAGAATCGCAAAACTTACAATTGATGGTACAAATCAGGGATTTCATGAGACATTGCCCAAATATTGGAAGCTACAAACTATCCGCACTCCAAGAAACTTCATTGCATGTAGAAAAACATTAAAAGAAAGGACAAAAATCAGTTTGACAACACAAATGTCCAAGGCATTTTGTCATTCTAAAGCCCAATCCAAATAAATTTTTAAAATGTTATTGGTCTACAACTTGCACCAAACATGACCATCAAACTTTCTGTTCATACCTTGCAATTATCCGAATTGCCCCAATGGATATATGATGGATAAGAGGAAGTTCATATAATATCTCACCATCAAATTTAGTGGGAAAACAATTCATAAACTCAATTATGATGACCCTATAATCTTGGGACTTCAATTCAAAATAAGAGTGTAGAGACAAATGCATTACCTTCAACAAATAAACAATGCTAGAGAAAGCAACCACTTGTGGCACTTCCATCCATAGAGGTTGCACCTTGTAAGTTCGCAAATTCACAAACAACACTTCCATCCACAAAGGTTTTTTTTGTCAGCTTGCAAATTCACCAATGGTATTTCCATCCAAAGAGCCTACTCTTCATCAACTTGTTAATCAATGAAAACATGGATGACAACATCAAGAGGGGAAGGGCCATCTTCGTCAAAAGAATCACAAAGATTGACTCCACAATCGAAACATAAAACTTTGAGACATGAAAAACTGTAATGGGCTCTTCCTTCATTATGACACTTCTCATAGCAATGTTGGCCATTGATGTAACTATGCTTAGTGTTACAACAATATCTTGAAAATTATTAAGCACATTTTCATTGACAATCTAATACTTGTTGTTAGTGACAGTCCAAAACATCCCCCAAGGGTTCAGATTCGAGACCTGGTAAACAAAACTTAAAATGATGATATCGTCCCCATAAGAAACATCTTTAGAAATATGCAGAGATCCTTGTCGAAAAGCAAACATTGAATAAAGGATATTCTTAATCACTTGTATAATTCCAAAATTAGAAACCAAGATAGTAAGATTTAGCTTCCCCATAGCTTGGAAAGTAGTCATTGAAATTAAAAGAAAAGGCCATCAATGAAATAAATCTAACAACAATTTCACAAGTAGACAATAGAAAATGTCGATGTGTCAAAAACTCAATTTAAGGGAAAGATGAGAAACTGGAACTCAAGAATCCAATGCAAGAGACAAAAGTACATAAGCATACTATTAGTAAAATGCAAGGACAAATAACAATCTCCAATGAAAGAAAACAATGTGAATGGAATAAGGAGACATATATTAGCGAAATGCATGTATTTTTCCCTATGCATAAATTTGAATGATATAACTAATAATGCAACAACAAGAATAGAACTGGCAGCAAAAAGGGAAATGAAAGATACCAATACAAAACATACAACAAACCTAATATGAAAGCAAGGGCAAAATTAAAAAGTTACATAAATATGTGAGGAAAACAATGAACGTAACAACAACAATGAAACTAGAACATCAAGGGTGATGCAAATTTATGTGAGAACCTATATCTTGGAACAATACACTATCACTGATTAATCCATCCCCTGATAATCCCAATAATTAAACCATAATCATAAATTCGTGTTGGGAAATAAGAACGATCTAGAAAAAAGAAATTATAAAATCTTTGCTTAGAAGAACTCAAAACATTGACCCCAATTCAACAAGAAAATAAATGGTGGTGTGTATCTAGAATTGGTGGATGTAATCTTCAAAAAAATTCCAAATTATTAGACCTTTTATACATACCATACAATGGCCATTATAAACCAATGTCCCAAGCTAGAACCATGGTCGAATGGAATCATGTAATCTCATTGGTGAATGCATAGGAATGGTCCCAAGGTATTTGGACATAGTCCAGTACAAATTTGAATCAAATTAACAAGGAGCATAATTGGCATGAACTAGGGTTGGAAGCATGGAAAATTTACATTTATGCTAGATTACAAGCCAATTCATTTCGTATTATTGTTTATCATTTGCCCTTATATGGGGTTGCATGATTGAGTTGTGGACCATCGCATAATAGAGGATGAAGGCCAAAAATACCATAGATTGGATTATAACGAAGATTATAGCAATATGGGATGCCACATGCAGAAAATGTTAGATTCCTATTGGAACAAGAGTTAGTAGTTAAAAACACTTGATCATCTTAACAATGTAATATGACAAACTGTAATTGTTCACAACTATTATTTTAATGAGTTAGATGGAGTTGATTGATTTTTAGACTTTCGTTTTTATTATCCGAAGAATTTATTACCAAATGTCTGTCATGTAATTGAATGGTGGTGAAATAACACTAAATTGTCATAATCACAATAGGGGACACATTTTTTTGTAAGGACAATAACAAACTATCAATAGCTATTACCTAATACATTTAATGATTGGTATCAAACCCAACAAACACATTGAATAATGACTTGTTCTAACACACATAAAACTAGTTTGAATTGGTAATTGTTAGGTATACATTCCTTGAATGGTTATGGGTATAATGTAGGGACATAAAAAAAGACAAGAAATGATGACATCCTTCAGAGAAGAAAGTATAAAAGGCATAAAATGGATGTAAATGAAACATTTTTTAGATGTAAAGGGCTAGCAAACTTCTAACCATAGCCTAACACAAGAGTAGAAGAAGGCATGATAACAAGTGGACTCATATCAAAACGAAACAACAAGACCTAACAATGGCACCAAAGAAAACATGGAGACGCACCTTGTGAATTTGTAAACAAGAGGTGCTATGTTTTTTCTTTGAGTGGAATAAAGATGTGTTGTGTTGTATTTTAGTAACTTTCATACCTTCTAATACATTTTTTACACAATTGTGAAAGAAATAGAAGTATCAAGAAGAGGAAAGGAGCTTGGGGTCAAAACATGTAACTAGAAGCCAAAAAGGGCATCAAATGTGAGACATAATTAGTCAAAATCAAACATTTTATTTTATTACCATTTTAAAACCATAGTAATCATGGGAAGATAGTCCTTTTTCCCTCATATGAATGTTAAAGAACTTAGAGTAAAAATTCATTCGATCCAATTTTAAGTTTTGCTTTTAATTTAGGATGTTTGAAAATGTATGCCTATTGCGTTAGATGGAATCAATTTTGTAAAGGACTATCAAAGGGACTCATATAATCAAAGAATTTTCATTGAAAAAATATAGATGATAAGAAAATATTAGCTACATTCAAAAAAATTCATACTTTTGAAATTGTGGAATTCTAAGACTTTAAAAATTCAAAATATGTTTCAAAATTGCTTTAGAATTTTAGAACTTCAAAAGTCCTTTACCACATATAAATGGGTTATAATGTACATGATGTATGAAACAAAGTTATAGCTTAGAGTATAATAAAATTAAAAAATGTGAAAATTTAATTTTTGATGATGATTTAAAAAATTTATCATTTTTCAAGATGAAACATTGAATTTGTATGGAATCTACATTTTTTTTTTAATTCATATTTATTCAATAGTGAATTTTTTTTTTTTGATGCATTGGAAATCATTTAAATATTTTTAAAAACAAGTTACAAAAGTTTTCATTCAAAAATTCATTTGCATGTAAAAGTTTGTGGGGAAAACAGACATGCAATCCTTTTCCAAAGTAATCCCTTTGGCTCCTAATTACAGGTTTTGACCCCTTGATTTCTCGCAAAGGAAGGAGGAATCATTAGAGGTAATATTTTCTACTTTATAGGCCCAAATGCATTGCAATGTGAATGAAAATACATTAACTATCGTAACGCTAGCCTTGGGCTTGCGACCAAAGCAACGGCTTGCAAAGTTGTGGGCCAAGAGTGAGCCTGGTAGTCACATTTTATACTCCCAGTAATGCAAAAGAGTGTGAGAGAATGAACCCCCACACTCCCAAATGAACTCCCATTTTGGGAGTTGGAGTCCTAATGGCCTCCCAAATCTTCAAAGGGCCATTGCAACAGTTAAAACTCATTGGATTAAAAAGTTCCTTTATCATTGGAAAGCTCTTAGAACTTAGATGTCTAAAATGGGCTTGCATGACCCATTTGAGTATTTAAAACACAAGTTATGGCCAAAAGAAGGGCCGGGAGTCAAATTGTCAATTTGACTCCTGACCACTAAAAATCAAGAATCGCCCTGACTTCCTTACATGCAGGTGTTGTGCCACATACCATTGGAAAATTCTTGACAAAGGCTACCACTTTTCTTGGGACCTCACCTCAATCAAAGGTCTACACACAAAGTTATATGCCTCCAAAGTTGTAGGAGTCCCAATTTTGGGAATTTCGAGACTCCCATTTGGGAATCTCGAGACAAAATGACATTTGGGTGCTAGCCTCGTGGCCAAGCACAAAGAATAGTATAAGGGCGAAGGTGGTGACTTCCCCCAAGTTCAGGTCATGGTGAGTCTTGTGGGTCTGTGTTTGCCTGTGGTTCGTCCGTGCACCAAAAGTGTTCCAACTATGCATTAATCAACTTGTTGTTTGGTTTGTGCAGGTCCATGTGAGTAATTGAATTGCTTCACTTTTCCTAGTCCCATTTCAGAGCTCTAGCACACCTTTTTACCTTTGAAGTGTGCGAGCCAAGGAGTGCGCCCCAACTCCTTCTCCTTCCGATGTCTTCACCTTTGGATTCGTAGTTGAGTCCATCAAGGAACTTGGTGGTGCATGATTAACTAAGACAATTTCACAAGTTATAACCAATGGATTATTGTCATCAAAGAAGGAGGTAAAGGTGGGCTATGGCAAAAACTCAGGGGATGCTAACAACAACACACAATACACAAGCCCTCATCCTTCGATAAGTGTTAGTGTGATTAGGTTTAAAAAAAGAACTTCTGGTTAATAAAAGATCTCAACACACCTCAAAAAGAGAACAAATAAATTTGAGGCAAAAACTTGGATTCTAATTTGTTTTGTTTTCAAGTTTTCATGTATAAGAAAATTCGAGCTCAAGCTTAGATTTGAGCTCAAAAAAACTTGAATCAAATCCAATCTTAAGTTTGGATTCTAGGGCAATGGTAAAATTGGCCAAAAAAAAGAAAAAAAGGAGCTGAACTTGGGCCTAATTCCAAACATCCTTGAGATGCCAAAAAAAGCTTGGATGGCGCAAAAAATAAGCTAAGCTAAAGGTCGGCTTTCTTTTTTGGGCTCTTACAGAGCTTCTCTTAATGCTGAGAGAAGTTCAAAAGGAGCCCAAGGAGCCGATCTAAAGCCTAGAAAGAACCTTGGATGTTTAGTTCTTTTTTTCTCCTTAACTTGACCTTTTGAACTTGACTTTTTTTTTCAGAAAGAATGTTGAACTTTCTTGTGTCTACTTTTGGAAAACATATCTTGTAGAGATATGTCCATCACAAGGATTATGGAAACACTTTAGGTATTGGGTGCATTGAGATAGATTTTTGTTTGCAAAATTTTAGATTGATTTCATAGTTTTCTTTGTGCATTTTTAACAATTCTAAAGTCCTTGACAAGCACAAGATGGTGTTAAGGAACAAAACTCAAATGGTTATTCCCTTGTGCCAAATGATATTGATGTTAGTTGTTCATCCTATTCTCAAAATTTATGTCTTCAAGATGGAACATGAATTCCAAACTAATAATTAGGAGGGGGACAAAGTTTTTTGCATTTCACCTTTCAATTGGAAAGGGTAGGAGGAATTCCAAAAGAAACACATGTTTTCTTAAAGTCGACACTAGATGTCCAAGAATGAAAGATTTGAATTTTTTTTGCTTACCAATCCTAACCTCAAATCCTTGTCCATGTGCCATTTTTTGTCTAGGATGGTAATCACAGGTTGCAAGTTTGGTTGCCTTACATTAACCATTTGCACAATGATGAGCCCTCTTGACACATCTCTGTTGATTCCATTGTCCTTAACACCTCTCATGGGCTTATTGAGCTTTTCACTGCCATGATGGAAATCAACAAGTATGTTCTTGACCCTATTTTTTTTCCTACATTAAGTTAAATTTAAAGGATTTTGTTTTCATTCTTCTCTATATCTCTACAATTCAGTGGAGTTGGACCATGTAAAACCCAACCTTGTTCATGAATTTTTCAAAAGTCAATCAATGGGGATTATCCCCTTGGAACAATTCAAAGAGGTGCTACCAATAGAGGTTTACAAGAAATGTCAATTCAAGTTTCGCAAAACATGGCATTCCCTGACCTTAGAAGCTTTTTTTAAATATATGTATAAGGTATGACATATTTTTAACTCCTTTCAAGACTTTGTTTTTCCTTTATTTTCAATTTGTTCATCCTTGTTTTTTTTTATTCTTTGCAATGAAAGATTTTTGTAATTGGGGACATCGCGATCAAATTATATTATGAAGAATTCCCAAACACTCAAGACCACTCACCATTGAGGTTCCAGGAGCGGATGGAAAAAGCTATGGAGTAGGTGAAGAAGGATCACTATTTGGCCTTTCACAAACATTTGCCAGTATGTGATCTTTATCTAGGTGTAGATTTCTTGAAGGAGATACAAGTTCATTATGGTATGAACTTGAAGCTGGAGATGCTGACAGAAAAGCTCCAGATGTATGCTTACTCTTGTGTTTCGGTCAAGCAAAAATTGTCTTAGTTCAAGATGTGGAATGAGTTTGTTATTCTACAGGAGGCCAAAAAATTCCCCAAGCCCGACTTTTCTAATTCCCAATTCAACAAATGGTTGCACAAAACAACTTTCTAACATTACATATTTTATTTCTAGATGACCTTTTTTTTTCATTTTTTTCAAACATGCTCCTTACTACGCTCTTATTCTTGTAGCTTGAAATTGAAGCATTCAAACTCTTCCATGCAATAATCTCCAATTTTTCTTTGGTTGTGAGAGAGTTTAAGCCTAAGGATGGCATCCGAAAAAGTAAATTTTTGGAGCAACAATCTAGGAGCAAGGAGGCTATCAAGTGGGTTTTGTTTAGGTATTACAATTATACAACTTCATTCCATTTTCAAGTTGTGACAAATTGATATCTGAATGTTTGTTGGTCCACATATTTTCTTTTGCATCACCACAAAGCTTCCCCTTGTCTCGGCATCAAGAATAGGAGAGTCGGTAACCATTTATCAAAAAACATTATGAGGGTGTTATTCATTATTTTGTAAGTATTTCTATCACATCTTGTCATTCTATGTTGCCATTGATTAGTTCCCCAATCACTTGGACATCTAGTGTGACCCCAAGGCCAATAACATTATGTTATGGAAGGACCTACTCAAGGATTGTCTTACTCCCCATCTTCTCTAGTGTGGTTAGTACCACGACTGTTCGAAAAATAACACCCCCACCTCGGAGATTTCCTTGAGGGAGAGTATCGAACCCTCTTTCGTGGAAACTCTTGCAAGCTTTACAAAAACACAAGTTGAAGGTGGGAGGTGGAAAATCACTTCCAAGGGGAAGGGAAAGTTAAAGGAGAAAGTGACTGAACCTCCATCCTTTCATGCAAATCAGGTTGCCTTTGTTGAGGTTCCTTTGAACCAGATTTTGTAAACAACAAACAATGTGAGGAGAGAAAAAAAGGCTACTACCCCACTTCTTTTCCCCACCCCTCCTCCTAGTGGAATCCAAAACATTCAACAAGGATCATTCCAATTTTTTCCATCCTATCCAAATTCAATTGTTGTTACCTCCAGCAAGTTTCCTTGCTTTCATCAGGTGGTCCTCCCATTTTCACGACATTCCATTGTGGCAACCAAGATCTCATCTTGGACCTGGCCCCCAAAGTATGAAACAATCTCCAAGTTCATTTACAAGGTATGTTTACATTAGATTTTCTTTCCCTTTACAACATAGTTTTAATAGTTTGTCCTAGATGCACTAACTTTTTTCTCCTTTTTGTGTAAATGAATCCTAGTGGCAAGGTTCAACTTGCCTTTGCAAACTTTCTTAAAACCTTCCCTATTCCTCTCATATCCAAGAAGCCAAATGATATTCCTATGTGGAACAAGAAGGTTAATGAATACATTGATAATGTCTTTGATTTTGCCTGAAGATTCTTGGCCTCTGATGGGGCTATTTTGTTATTTCACTCGAATGACTTCATAGTTTTTGAGGTCAAGTCTTATCTAGAAAGCTATGGCTTCTAGATAGAAATGAAATGGGTTGTGGTAAACTCATTACCATTCACGAACAGTGAAAACCCATCTTTCAAGGTTCCATCATAATTCACTAAGTTCTCTTTGTATTTTTCTTTTTCTTCTTTTTAACTTTAGCTAAAATTTGTTTTTAATTTTGTAGACTCTCCTCAGCCATGCAACTCTTTTTGCTAGGGTCCCTGATGCAAGCTCCTCGAGCAATGGGAGGTTCATTTTCTCCTCACCATCCGATGAGTTTGTGAACAACTCTATTGATGTTCGAAATGAAGACATGTTGTATAATTGGATGGATAGGGCCTCTATGTCTATATCCAAGGCCGGCAAACCTTCAAGGCTACAAAGGAAATGCATCATGCTATTGTTCAGGCCTTGATCAATGTCTGTTCCAAGACAAGATCCTCTTATGTGGATTTATTTACATCCATTGGTATGTCCCCTTCCTCAAAAAATTCATTCACAATCCCTTCATCAAAAAATTAGTCTAACCATCTTTCATCTTACAAGTAACACAATTAGGGCCTGCCAAAGCCTTGGGAACCACAACTTGGCTTGGAATCAGATATGGAGGTTTTAATGGAAGTGTTGGAGCATCTCATTGAAATGGCCACGCCAGAGTTTAACATCGAGCATATTCATAGCTTTTATATTGACTATCTTGTCAAGAAATGCTTGAGGAGGTTGCTTCACTATGAGGAAGTTGTCCATTTGCATCAATATTATGCATTCCTTCAGTTCTTTCTATTATATGCTTCACACTTTCCTTTCTCTTTATTTGTAAAGTGTTATCTCCATTGAAGAGCTTCCTTTCATTTAGGGAGGATGACATGTTTCGAGATCCTACCATTTCTTTTCTACTACCATCATATGCCAAGGCTCAAGCCATGGCTTTGAAGTCCTTGGCTTCACCTCTTTCATGGATAGTTTCTCAAGGTTACCATCTAAGAGTTAGAGCTTTCATTGATAATGAAGCATTAGAAGATGTTTAGGATTTTTTTTTGAACTTGGGGGTGGAACACTGGGTTTATGAACCCGTTGGGTGATCCTAAGGTTGGGTGGAGAGCTCTAATGAAGTTTTTATGTTTTGCCTTAGACTTTCCTTTTATGTTAGTTTTCATACAAAGCTCATTTTAAGTCATCTTCCTGGAACACATGTACTATTTATGTCAAATATATATATATACCACAATGTTGGAAAAAACTTTGTTAAACAATATTGACAATATAATGTTATCTGTTGGAACGCCCACTCTAATTTAAATCCTAGTTCTAGGATGAGTTGTGTATTCTACCCATGCAATTCCATGTTCTTTGGGTGTTTTTTATTAATGCATAGGTTTCCACATTAAGTAATACGAGTTATAAGAATGACCTCTACCTTGTAATGATTGAAGCACACATCAAGGAAAATCAAAAGTTTCATAAATTGTCCCCACAGAAAACAATTACTTCTTTGTGAAAATGCAATGCATCATAAGCCTATTACTTCTCTGGAAGATAATTTAATATATTATGTTGTTTTCAAGAATTGTGCGATTGGCAATTTTGTCCAATTTGGAGGTGGAAATACAATGCATCATAAGTGTGCCATACAAAAAAAATGTCTTTTGTTTCCATTACATCTTGTCTTTTGGTTGGTCCTCATTTGCCATATCTAGAGTTTGGCCATGATCCTCCACTTTGCATAGTAAATAAACTAGTTGGGTATATCATTTGGTGGACTTTGAAATTCACCACAAAGTTTGTCAAACATTATTGCAATTTACAGCTTGTAGATCTTATATGACGCACCCCCAAGCTCCTTGATGAACTCAGCTGCAAGTCTAAAGAAAAAGATAGCGGAAGGAGAAGGAGTTAAGGCACGTTCCTTGGCTCGCAACACTTCGAGGGTAAAAGGGCATGTTGGAGCTTCGGGATGGGACTGGGAAGATTAACAAGCAAGTCATTTATTCACACGAACTTGCACAAACCAAACAATAGGTTGGTTAGTGAGAAGCTAAAACACTTTTGGTGTACATATGAACCATGGGCAAACATGAACTCATAAGACTCACCACGGCCAAACTTGGGGGAAGCCACCACCTTCCCCCTTATAGTATACTCTGTGTTTGGCCACAAGACTAGCACCCAAATGTCATTTTGTCTTGGGATTCCCAAGTGGGAGTCTCGAAATTCCCAAAGTTGGGACTTCTGCGACTTTGGGGGCCCATAACTTCGTGTGAAAACCTCTGATTGAGGTGAGGTCTGAAACAAAGTTGTATCCCTTGTCAAGAGCTTTCTAACGATATGTGGCATGCCACCTGAATGTAAGGAAATTGGGGAGATTCCTGACTTTTAGTGGTGAGGAGTCAGATTGCCAATTTGACTCCCGACCCTTCTTTTGGCCATAACTTATGTTTTATGTACTCAAATGGGTCATACAAGCCCATTTTAGACATTTACGTTCTAAGAACTTTCCAATGATATAAGTAACTTCTCAATCCAATGAGTTTTAACCATTACAATTGCCCTCTGAAAATTCAAAAGTTCATTGGGACTCTAACTCCCAAAGTGGGAATTCATTTGGGAGTGTGGGGGTTCACTCCCTCCCACTCTCTTGCACTCTCGAGAGCATGAAATGTGATTCCCAAGCTCAATCTTGGCCCGCACCTTCGCAACCCTTGCCTTGGTTACGAGCCTAAAGCTAAGGTTGCAACATTATAACAAGTCATGTTTTGTGCATTTCAAGTACATAACTTGTGCACTTTTACACATGTAGATCTTGTATTGCTACTGCATATATTTTGTGCACTTTCCAACTTTATGGACATATTAATGTATTTTAGGTTGTTAAATTATGTATGTAATCTATGTGGTGCATTTTTAAATGTTGCATTTGGGTGCATGTGAAGATTTGGATGTTTTTTCAAAGTAAACATTACATGTGATTATAGCCATGTATATTTAGTAAATATATAGGAACTAGGGTTAGGGTTCTAGATCAAAATATAACTAATAATCAATTATTCAAAATAAGCAAATAATATATAAACATCTAGCATGAACCACATATAAATATTAGTCACATCAGTTACACTAGTAGTCAAAATAGACATGACACTAGGCAACATTGATGTATTAAACAATTTAGTCATAATAAACTGCCATTTAACACATTAGTCAACTTGGACAAGCCATGACTAACTTAAGTAGGCATTTAGTCATTAGGCATTAGTCACATTTGTGGCTAAAATCACTAGTCCATTTTGACTATAACCAAATTTGTCTGATGTCTGATATGATTGACAATTTAGTCATAAAAACCAACATTAAATCATAAATTTGTAGTAGTCTATTCATTTTCCTCTAGGTCGTTTTGGTTCTTTGGCCATTTTTTATTAATGGCGATCTCAAGGGAATACTTATTTGGATACACAAATCCCAATAGATAATCAAATTGCCTCAATAGTTAAGTTCTATAATTTCAATTTGTCGAGTGTGTTGGCCATGGATTGTTTCTTGGAGGCTATAGTAAATTGTTCAAAAAGTCTTCATCAAACATACAAATCATCATTGCGTAGATTTTGTAGTCCTATAAATGGTTCCTTGCTACCTAATATCCAACTTGTATTTGGTATGTTGCATCGATGGACTTCATTTCTTTCTTTTCGACAACAGGGTACAAGTCTAAGTCCTAAGGAGTTCGACAAGCCATGTCTATTGTCTTTTTCAAAATGGAGCAAAGCAATTGAGAGAAGAGAACTTGTGTAGGAAATTCACAATATCGCAAAACAACAAGTGATAATGTGTGCACAAAAACTCGCGAATTAAATACCCACCTTTTTAATAATTAGAATGTGGTTTGCATTGCATTATAATAATCTTTTAACATGTGTAACAATGGCCATAGATGTGTTGCATTTTATGACAATCACAACTAGATTTTATATGGAAAGTGGCATTACTAGATTGTAAATAAATATTCATAATAGTGTACTTGTCAATTTTTTGCATTCTCTTCTTACATTCCTACAATGATGCCCTTAATTACCTAACCCTTTGTAGGATACATTTACAAATTGTGCATCAATTTTTCAATGTGTTTTTATAATAACTCTTTCATAATAATGTTGTTAGAATGATTGAAATATCCTTTGTTAGTAGATTTTTGTATTGCATAGATAATTATTATATCTAACCAAATGTGTTTTGCTAACAAGTTCATGTTACAACTATGTTTAATTTGTTTCCCATCACAACGGCTAAAATGACAATGACCATGAATGACGTGGCAGTGCAGAGTATGCTTCTACTGATAGATAATATTTTGCCAGATAAGACATGTTTAAAACTAGGGGGTAGGATTCTTAATAAAGGTGCCAAAAAAATAAATTGTTTCAACACATGGCGCACCTTGTTAAATTTTTATATTTACATTGAATTGAACAAAGACACCATTGTCAGATTTCCACATGGTAATGATGACATGTGAATTATTGTTGACATGGCAAGAATATTTTTTGTCCAAGTATATTCTGACATGTCATTAAAATCTGTTAAAGAATATTCCAGTTGACATGGATGGAATATAATTAGAATATGCCTTTTAGCTCCTTCTCATAAGCTCATGCTTGGGCTCGCATGTTCACCAAACAATCCCCCAATTTTTGACACAAGTAGAAGAAAATAGATTGAAAATAATTTAAACTAACATAATAAAAACATGGTGTTTTCCTTTGAGTTTATAGTGAGGTGATTACAAAATTTGAAAAACTTTGGCACTATAAAGTAGATAATAAGTATGTTTGGAAATGATTGGTCAAATTGAGTTTAAACATATTTTTTCATTAGAAGTTTGATGTATTCTACATATAATATTTAAATGTTGAAAACTTACAAGTACATTTTAAAGTTACATCATGTTGAAATCAAGAATATTCAATAATTCATCTACTTTCACCTGCTTGTACAAGTTTGGATAACCTAAAAAGTAAGGGAAAATTCAATTTAAAAAAAAATTATTTGAATGCATATGAATACTAATTAATCAACATAATTGTGATAGAATTAAAGATTATCCTCATGTTGATCATTAAATTTTTTTAAAAAATCTATTTTCAATGCATTAAAACTTGTTTATGGCTACTTGTTTTTTTGTGTGACAAGGAACAAAAATCGTGTACTTTACCTTACTGGCACCCAATGGTCTAATTATGTTGAAGCCATGACTAAAGTAATGGTTCTTGCTTTTAACAAGGCTAATTCCACCATTGTATACCCTTTTTCAAATATCTAGCAAATCATCAATGCATCATTCATTTCTAGAATATGTCAAGCTTATAAAGTTTGTTATGGTTTTTATTTTGGGTTATGTTGAAGACAAACATGTTGTTTTAGTTCAATTTCACTATTTGAAAAAAACTTGTAACCAATACTTAAAAACAATTTTGAGATTAAAAGCACAATTTGAAAATATTTTTTTATGACATATTGTGGGATTTTTTTAATATACCTTAACATAGTAGTATCAATTTTTTTAAAAAAAAATTAATGTTTTAAAAAAAACGTATTAAAATGATTTTAAAAATATTCTTAAAAGAAACAACAAAAAGACAACAGTCTAAGGATGCACATGTGGCTTCTTATAGCATGGTTGGACCCTATTATAAATTATTTTGATAAATAGGTTTATTTTTATGTTGTTGTTTTAAATACACTAAGTTCCTTTAGGTTATACCCTATCCTACCTTAGTTATTTGAATTTATACCCTAAGTTATTATAGGCTAAATTATAAGTTATTATACCTTTGGTCATACCCTAAACTATTATACATTATAATTTATTCTACCTTAAGGTATTTTAACTTATATAGGTTTTTTACTTTAAATTATTTGAAGCTAAATTATTTAACTAACTATAAACTATGCTTTAAGTTATTTTATTTTAAAATAATATATAATAACATAAAGTAAAATAACGTATTAAAAAATAATATATAATAAAATAGCCAATAGTAACTTACAATAGAATAACTAATAATAACATACAATACAATATCCAACAATAGCAAAATTAACTTATGATAAAAAACCAATAATAATCAATAATAGCCTACAATAGAATAACCAATAATAGTTTATGATAAATAGTTAAATAAAATAACCAAGAACAACAAAAAATAGTCAATAATAACCTATGGTAAAATAACCTAAAATAATTAACAATAGTGTATGATAAAATAACCAAGAATAACTTACAATAGAATAGCCAATAATAACCAATGGAAAAAATAATTTAAAATAGCCATTAATAACCAATGATAAAATAACTTAGAATAACCAACAATAACCTATGGTAAAATAATTTAAAATAGCCAACAATAGCTTATGATAGAATAACCAAAAATATTTTATGATAATATAACATACAACAACCAATAACAACCTATAATAGAATAGCCACCAATAGCCTATGGTTGACAGGCAATGTGTTTAAGTGGGTTAGATTTTTAGCTTAGGTTAAATGACCTAATGAAAGGTCCTAAGCGTTTAGCTTAGGTTTGTAATTAACTATTGATGAATTATTATTAATGATTTACATATCAATGAATTTATTATTAATAATTTAAATATTAGTGAACTTATTATTAATGATTTTGATTAACTATTCATGAATTCAATTAACTTTAGTGAATTCACTTGTTTATAACAACTAGTCCCCATTTACTAAAGAATTACTCACTTTCACCATGGTAAATTTGTTTAATTTCATTCAAAATCTAATAAAACATAGAGGGAACTTGAATGCATATTAATGTAATACAAAATTTTTAAACTTTTAAATGGTCCGACATTTAATTAATGCATATATCATTCACCACAAATGTATCAAAATAAACCAAATGTAGATTCTTGTGTTTATGATTATAATTTTGGAAGGGCATACTGTGTTTTCACCCAATTCTTCAATTTTTGTTTAAATGGCCCCACATGTACCTTTTTTTAATGAAAACCCAATATGGATTAACCATGTGTCCACTTGAAGTTCTATTTGATGCTTCCCTTACACCCAATTATGTTTTTCCTAGATTGAATTGAGGGCCCCAAATTAACAAAAAAAAAATGCAAAGCTAAGCCTCTTGACCATTCAAGGCTCTTTTACAAGCTACTCTTTGTTTTCATCAAGTGGCAAATATAGTAGTTTGGTATCTCCAGATGATAAAACAAAAAATTACTAATGTTGAGTCCATGGATGATGATGAAAAAATGTTTTCCCATATTACTTACATATAGATTTTAACTCTTTTCAAATGAGACCACATTTCTATGCAATTGGTATTTGCAAAAAATATTGTGCATATAATTTACATGCTAAAATAAACAAACAACTAGAGGGTGACTTGAACACATGTCACTTGGATGTAGGGCTTGGTACCCTATCACTACCACAAATGTAATCAATATCATTGTTCCCTCAACATGGGAACATATGTTCCCATGTGGGAATGAATGTTCCCAATGCATTCCCAATTGCACCATATGCAACATGGGAACAACTTGTGTCACAGAAGCGTTGGAATGTGTTTCCCACATTTGGGCAAATTCAATGTTCCCATGTGGGAGTTTCCATGTTCCTCAGCATGGGAACATACATTCCATGTAGGAAAGTGTGTCCCAATGCATTCCCAATTGTCACATAGGTGCCACGTGGGCACCATGTATATACCATGTATGCATGGGTGTAACAAATGTGCATCCTAAAAAGTTCTGTGCACCCCAAAGTCCTGCCCCTGAATCGTTCACACCCAAACTCTACAGCCCAAGATCCTCACCCCGAAATTTACCTCACCTTGAAAAACTAACCTTTTTCTATGGGAATAAAAGGTTTAATTTCACATACAATAGTACCTAGGCTGGTTTGGTAGCAAGGTGCCTAAAAAAATAATATTTTGTTAGCTATGTTTGGTAGTAAAAATTATAATAATTTACAATTGAGCATTATACTAAATAATTAAGATATCATGCTTGAGAGTTTCATTCAAATTTTTGGCATGGCAAGCACATATTTCTCCGAAATTTCAGCAATCCCAAAAAGTAATGAATTAGTGCCTACCCAGCCCAATGTTTTTTTATGCTGGAAAAAAATTGCCAGTTTTTTACAAGAAATTGTGTAACGTTTTGAGTTTTTTTGTTTCTCCAATGCAAATTTGACTAATTTTGCTAAACTTTTGTTAAAATTTGCTCAAATATTGATATAATTTTTGTAAAACACTAAACCAGACTACTTACTAGGGTATACATTTTTAATGCTTATAGAGATAACACTTAACCAGATCTGACTGTAGAGGTATACAATGAGACACTATTTTGGAAGCTTTCAAGTTTGCATCATTGGAGCATTGTTCTTGTTGTTTGACTTATATGACAACAATGAGTTGATGGCAGCTCGAGGTGCAGACAAATTGCCAAATGAAAGGGTGAAAATAATGGCCTGGATTGCCTCTAGCACCCACAGCAGTGAGAGCAGGGGTGTAACAAAATAGCACAATCCTGGATAAAGGTGTCTTGCCATGTTAGTCCACCCACCCACAATTCAACCATGGCCCCCACAAATGGTTGGGGATTGCATGTACAATTGTGGGACTGGGAGTTTGCAACTGGCAAAGATATGAAAGAAGATATCAGCTTACCAAAAACAAAGTGTGCAAGAGAAAGGTGCTGGACCATTTGTTGGAGTACTACACATGGGCCCAACAACATAAGCAGGCAAAAACAATCTTTAGAGGATTCTTGGCGTCCAAATGGAGGCCACAATACAGTGGGACTTATTTACAAATTAGTTGGCGTGGCTGCAGAGCTAATGACCATGTCTGACAAAAAGGCAACTGATATTCAAACACACTTTTAAGATCTTCAAATTATTCTAGTAGTTGAATCTTTTGCTCTTTCCCTATTTGAGTTCTTGGCTGAATTGGATGATGGTGAAGCATGGAGGAACAATCTTTTTACTAACCCCCAAAAGCTAAATCTCGTAGTTTTTCACTAGATTCTGGATGCCAACATTACATTGAAAATGTTGTAGAATATGAGATTTAAAAAAAATTTCAGGAATAATTTCAAAAAGTCTGATTTTTATCTTTAGATTATTATTTTTATCTAACCATTGGATGCCTTATGTGACACAACAAAACCATCCAAAAAGGATTACTTAAGGTACATTTTACAATCAAACATTTGTTAAAACCACACAATTACAAATGCTACCCATCCACCATCTCCACCATTTGTTCACATGCATGACCATCAACTATTCTTGGCCATTTTATGAAAGATAAAAGGACTTGACTTATTTTCACATTTTTACTTTTATTTGTCTATATAGCTTAGTGTTAGAAGGTAAATTATGGACTGATGAAATAGGGAGCTATGTTTCCATTTTTATACTTAAAGTTTAAAAAAAGCATTAACAAATTGCAAACTAACATAAATCGACTAATCATAAGTTCATTGGTGTAAATGATTCCAACATCAAAACATTTTTTAGAAGATGGAAAGTTGAGATAAATGGGTAGGAGTTATACCAGTTTAAACATAAGAAGAACATCTAATTTGACATACTTAATATGCACTTCATCAAATTTTTGGCATCTGATATGTGTAAATTTTTAAAAAAATACTAAATGTTCAAATTGAGGCAAAATTGTAGAAAATCAGAGAGTTAATATTGAGTGCTACAACGCTGAAGTAAAGCATCATTCACAGAATATTAATGTAGACTACAAATTGGTGTTTCTCCTCCAAGGTGTACATACAGAGGGTTATTTCTTCTAAATTGATAAAATACTAGTTACAAATAATTCACAAGTGATCTGTTACAGGGTTACTAACAAATCTGAATGCCCAAAAGTTGTCTTCAACTTCATTCATAAGAGCCCATTTGAGAAATTGCACCCCTGAACAACATGAATGATTTGAAATTTATGAACGCAACAAGTATAGTAGATGTCAACCTTTGAAATCCCAAGGATGCCATTGATTGGGTTCACTCTTCCAGCGTATAAAACACTTCATTCAACGACTTTATAACAAGTACAAGAAATGTTAAATTAACCAATATATTCCAAATAGGCATATATCTCTTGTACCACACACATGCACATTGGAGCAAGAGGCATGCACCCACATCTTTCTTGTTAGATGCCATTTTGATGCCAGTGTGGAAGTGGCACTGGTGTGCACCATGCGCATGGAACAAAGTTGGCAGCGCTAGCTGGCTGCTACCCTGAGCTTGCCCAATAGCAAGATTTATATTTTTATATTTACAAATTTTGAAAATTTTGAAAAACTAAGAATTTAATTTTAATAATTCACCATTTCACTACCCACCTATCTAAAAATGGCCCCCCTTTTTGCATTAATTTTTTTCCCTTTATTTTCTTCACATTTTTTCTTTTTGAAAAAATCTTCTTCATTCTTTTCTACTTTTTTCTTTTTTCTTATTATTCTTTTCATATATATATCCCAAAGAACATGTCCTTTATTACTCTTTTTTTTATTTTCCTTTTAATTTTCTTTTCTTTTCTTTTTCCCAAGGGGATGTGATCACCTTCATTTCATCTTGTCAACTTAGTATTTAACAAGTTATTTTCTTCATTTTGTGATTTGCATTATGTTGAAACATTTTGCTTCACATCATGGCAAACATTGCTTAATAGTTGGATTTTAATTTATTTTTCAAATGCTTTCGCATATGCTTGTGTTCACAAGGTTGCCTTATCATGGGCCTTTATCAAATCCAATAGTTTCCGATGAGACTAACTTGTTTTAGAAAATTTGCCAATTTTTACTATTATGTGTCAAAGAGAGAAACATCATGTTCAGACAATGTGATGGAAGGAGCCTAGACAAATAACACATTTGGATGTTATAGAAGGTGATGTTTGTTTCACCAATCCTAAAATGTTGGATAAATAATATATTCAATTTTATAGGATTTCATTTTTTGTGTTTGAAAGTATTGTCCAACAAATCACACCTTTCATTATGTGTTCACTTATTTTTCTGCAAAAGCCTCGCCTCTTCCCATTCATGAGGTTGTGAAGATTGTATTATATATATCAGTTCATGGAATTTGAATAGAGTTGATGGCTAATATTTACAATGTTGGTGCTTCCACTATTCAAAAGTACAATGACATTGTGTGTGAAATTTTAACAAACAAGGATAAACTTTATAAGATTTATATTCACCTTCTTACATGACAACATTTATTGTCTATGATTGAGAAATTTGGAGATTCAAGACTAATATTTAGCAAATTGTAAATGTTATTGATGGTACACATGTTCTTTTATCATTTTGACCATCCAAGATGATTATAGTTGCCCCAAGAGATTTTTACAACCACAAACCTTATTTTAACATGGTTGTGCAACACATTTGTGATGCAAATAAGATTTCTTGGAATGTATGTGTATGATAACCTGGCAATGTTCATAATGGTGGACAATTTAAGTATTTTACTTTATATAAACAATTATAGACTTGTGAGATTTTATAAGAACTAATCGTTAACATTCAAGGTTTGGGAGGTTCAACCACTCATATTAAACGATTTAACCTACCCAATTCAGCCATACTTCATTAAAAATTATAAAATTCGAAACATTGTTGCAATTGACAAAAACTGATTCAATGCTTCAATGAATGTAGGTCATGATTGAAAATGCATTTGGCACCTTTGAAATTGATGAGAAATTCTTAAAGGCATGCCAATGTGTGTGGACAAATCACCATGCATCATCATGGCATGTTATGTTTTGGACAACTTTTGTGAGTTGCATGGCATCCCTGAACCTATCGTTTGTGATACTAAGAAACATAGTGGCCCATTGATTGGTTTTGATAAGGTGAATTGTCTTCAATAAATTGAACAAGCAAAAGCAACTAATGAATTGCTAAAAAATGTGTTAAGTGCATTTTAGTTAGAATGTCATCTTATAGTTTAACAAACATGAATTTTGGAAATAAAATGTTGACATTGAAATTTTAAAATGTGTGTTTTATTTATTTTTTCACTTTTGAAACATTGCCAAAATGTTTTGTTTACACACATTTTATGGTCAATTATTTAATCTTTTGTTGGTTTAGAATTTAGCACATTTGCAAAAATTGATACCATTTGAAGTTAAGTTTGTAAAATATTTTGAATCTGACACCTTTCCATTTCCATGGCCACTTTGCAATGGATTTTTGCACTTCCATTGCCTTTTTTGCCATTTATGACTATATTTTCATTTTCATTATTTCAAATTTATTGGAAATTTTCACAAATTGAAAAAATGCAAGGGCTAATGCAAAAGAACCATCTTTGCTACTTCTCTTATGCTTCTTGTTTAGCTTCACATCAACTTCCACTTTTTTATAAATGGTGGTAAATGGAATATCAAGGTCTTTGGAAACTTCAAAAATTAATCCATCAAAATTTTGTTGATCTTAAAGAGATTTGAGAATCTCTTGTGCAACATTTTCATTTATGTTAATAGGGTTCAAAATACTTACACCCTTAGGTGCAACTTGATTCCCATCATTGTATGCTCTAGGGGTTCCACCAACTTTTGTTATTCTTGCAAAAATGTTATGCATTTTTTCAAACCAAATCCATTTGCAAGCACTTGTGCATGTCTCATTTTGTGTTTGTTGATATTTGCTATATGTCCTTTGCATCTTGTCAACTTTGTCATGACATTGCTTAGACATATGTTTTGGAATCATATGCCAAGCTTCATCAAGCTTATTGGCAATCTACACCCAATCATGCTCTTGAAAACCTTTTCTTCCCACCGCCAACCATCTTTTCTCATAAAGGTCAAGTAGTTGAGTGACGGAAGCATCTTTCCACTCTCTTACTAGATGGATTTGTGACTTCTAAAGTTTGGATTGGATGATTTAAAAAGGAATGACATTTGTGGCTACAAACATTTGGGCCACAAATTCAAAATCTTGACTCCCTTGTGTGAAAACTAAAGTAAAACCTTCACTTGTGTGCTCCATAGTGTCAAAATGTGTAGAACTTTGTTTTTGGAAGGTTATGTTCAAGTTGTAATGAAATCTGATGTAAAAGTATGCGCACTTTTGTTTTTGAAAGCTTTTCTTTAAAGTTACAATGAAACGTAGGCTATGATGATGGATGAGAAAAATAAAATGAAAAATTATGAAAGGAATAATGAATTTTGATAAAAATGGAAATAAAGAAATTAATTGAAATTTAGAAAGCTAATTATCTAGAAGTTAAGATGTTAATTTGGGGTTAAAAAGTTGAAGTGTCATTTGAAATTTTTAATTAAAATTTTACTTTATTTAATTTATTTTGTTGAATTTTTTCCTTATTTGTTGAATAAACAATGGTCAAAAATAAAAGGTGAGGACCAGTAACATGCAAAAGGGTAGGACTTCGGGTAAATAAGAGGACTTTGGGCAAGGCAAAGGGGGCAAAGGAGGAGCAGTAGAACTCATTTGTGAGTGAACGTGAGATAGGATCTTGAAGTCTCCAAGTTCACCGGCATAAGGGTTGTCTGTTAGTAATTTATGTTGTGGGAGTCGGCAAAGACAAAGGTGTACACCTTCATGTGTGCAAGCTTCCTATTGATAATCAAGAAAAGGAACAAATAAATACAAGAAAATGGAAAACTACATAATATAAGAAATTATAACTTAAATTAGGATAAAAACATGGTTAGGTGGTTCACTTTTGATATTTTAAAAAGTTCACATCTTACAGTAATTAAAATTTTGTAGTCATAATAATTATTAAACTATAGATTTTAATGTTATTTTCTTAGTTTTTGGTTAAAAACATTGGTAAACCACTTTATAAATATCACGAGACATGTGATTGGTTAAAAAAATCCATATGAAAGTTAGAAGATTTCAATGTGAAATGAAAATCATGGCATTTAAGATATTTTAAATCAAAATTTCTTGGATCAGGAAAGTTTGAATACATCATACTCTTAAATTCCTCATTTGATGTTGGCTAATTTTTTAATTTTAATTTTGAGATCACTATGACATATTTTTTGAGCCCACATTTTTTATTTTATGAGGGAAAGATGCAATATCAGCATTTCAAAAGTCCATTATGGGTTCATTCTCTTTTTTAAACTCATCCCATTAAAGTATATTGCAATATGAATAATTAAAAAATTAAAAATGTTAAACATGACTTTAAATTTTAAGTTCATCTACATTCTTAAAAAATTAAATTGTAATTGTAAAAGTTGTAAAAATAAGTTCCACCCTCAAAATGATTATGGTCAAAATTGCCTTATCTAGCAAATTGTGATCATGCAAATATGCAAAGCTTGGATCTTGCATACTCCCTTTCACAATATGATCAAAGGTGCCATACTTGTGTAATAAAAAACATAAGATTGACATTGCACTTGAAAATTGGACTATATTATTATTCCCTAAAATGTTAGATTAATTCTATGTTTGGTTACTAGAAGACAATATACACAAAAAGGAGCATTGTAATACAAGGGGTACACCTTCTAATGCAACACCTCCTATTGCCAAGGAATTTAATATTAATCAACCATTGTGGATCTTGGAGAGTTTGTAAATAAACAAATTTGGTAAATCTCATATTATTATTCTTGAATGTGATTGCCATCAACCTCCTACCATGTTTTTGTTTGAAATTGCCATTTATGACAAACAAAGCTTGTGAATGACTTGAGGTATTGACAAGTTGACACAAGTAATTGGAATTGTAGTGTTCTCACATCTACCATAATGAAAGCTTCCAAGATATGGTTTAATATTATTTTAGGTCTTTAATCCCATGTGAAGAATGTGCAAATTTTAGAAACCCAATGTTTCAATATTACAAAAAAAGTGTTACAATTTTTGTAGCTATTTCTTAAATATCCCCATTTGTAAGTATTAGATATATGTTAGGATGATGATCATATATTAAGTTAGGAATGAAAAAGATTAATTTTTTCAAATAAATTAATTCCATCAAACATCCATATGCAAGTGCAATATGGTTGCACAAATTTCATTGTGTTTCAAAATTGAAACCATTTGAAAATTCAAAGTTGTATGTGGTAATCATACCCCCCACTATTCAAACTAATTTTTCAAAAAATTATTGATAATTATTTTATGATACCATATACATATATTTAAGTCAAAATAGGTTGAATGGACAACGTATTAGTAGGAGTAGGTGGAGTCCTATGCAAAAATAATTCCCTAAGTTAGTTGATCTCCAAGATGCATTTCTCAAGTTAAAGTTCTTAATATCACCACATTTTATCCCATGTGCATTGTCCACAATTGAATTCTCCTTCAACTATTGAATAAGTGAAAATTCTATTTCTTATTTCCACAAATTCTAAAAATTTGTTTCCAAATTTTTGTCATATATTCCCATTGACAAAGGCACTTTTTTTCTTGTTTAGAAATATTGCTAATTAATTCGAATTTTACTTCTTTTTTCAAATTATTCCTTAAATCTTTTTTATTTGATTGATTGATTGATTATTTTTCCAAACATTCAAAAAAGAACATTGTCTTGAACATGATAACTATAGCCATATAAATGGCACCTTCCATAAACATCTTTGGACATTCCAAATCGTATTATAATGTCATTGTCCTAATGATCATGCTAGCATAATTAGGAGGTCGTCTACTAAAATCACAAAGGAAGTAGAACAAACTAAATCATTGATTTTTTAATTTTTTTTAGTTTTCATTATTTGCAAAGTCTTAATGTTCAAGATTTGATACAACTTGATGATGTTTCAAGAGTACTTTGGCATGCTCAAAACAATTTTCGACAATGTTTTTTTTTTCCAAACATCCTTTTTCATTATCAAATGTGCATCATTCCTTCTCAAAATTGAAAATAAATAAATATTAAAAACAAAAGCACTTGAAATTGGTCAAATTCATTTTTAAACACAACTAAATAATACGAATTAAAAATAGTCACTAAGGGTATATAATATATACACTTACACTGCCTAAAACATTTACCTAGGGCGATGTAAGTGTAATTGAATTTTTTTACACTCACCCCATGTAAGTGTAAAACACATTATTTACACTAGAAAATTTGTTTACTGCATAAGCTTTTACACTTACCCACACAACACTAGACCTAACTGACTACAACTAGCCACATAGGCAGGGTTCAATTGGATAAGGCGTAAAATAATTTGTGCGTTCATGAGTCAATTATCTATCTTCACCATTGACTGTTTTCAACAAACCCAGCATTTCACTGGGTAAAAATTTGAGGGGAGAAGGATTTGCTTGGAGAGAAAGCTTGAGTGTTGGGTCAAAATCTTCAATATTTGAAGCCAAGTTATCATGTTGGGATTGCAGAAGTTACAATGGGCGACTTCACCTACTACCTGAAAAGTGACATTGCCAAATTGTGTACCCACCAAGAACCAAGGTTAGCTATGTGGTAGTTAGTAGTTACCTAATGCACTAGAAGTCAAGCACATTAAATGCATAGGGTGTAACACTTTCTAAGCCGGTTGCTTCCCAGGCTGCCTAAACTGATGATATGGGGCCATTTGGCTTGTTCAGTTTCTTGTCAACTTCTTTTTAAACTAGTTTCCCACAATTGTTTCCAAGTTATGCTAATTTGTCAGGACTTGTGTTATATGGTTATCTAGTTCATAGTTGGCCCCACTCCTCACATTGACTAGTTTCTCTAAGTGGAAAAAATGGTCGCTATTTGCACCAGTTGTTCATCGTGACACAAATATTGATGGGAAATCAAAAGGAAAGGAAAACAAATTCTCAACAGGTAGCAACTGGCAACCATGATTGCGCATTACACAAGGTGTTAGTCCAAAAAGTTAAAAATATAAAAATAGGCAGTACACATGAATTCACGCAAGTATTAATGATGGTAGTGAAAAGCTCCCTTTGGGGATTCTACAGTGCAAACTACCATAACTGTGCAATAGTTTCTTCTTGTTTCTCAAAGATGCTTGTTTTAGGAGTTTTCCAAGCTCAATGGGATTGTTTTGTCTATTTGCCAAAGTAGGAAATTTTGGGAATCTATTCTGAGACGAACTATTTCATTGAAGGATGGCAATTTTGTGGTTCGTTTAATGAAAGCCAAACAAATTGTGAAGGAGGATTGATTGCTACAATCTTCCTTGAAGTTGAGTGGTCTAGATATCGGGCTGAGGTTTCATATGTGGCTTATATGGATTGGAGGGCTGTTTATGACATTTGGTGTGGCAAATATTATTTTGTTGTTTGGATCAAATGCAAGAAGTTTGAATTTTATGTTTCTTTCTTTTTGCAAGAAGAACAGGTTTTTAAATTAATGGTGTGGAATTTCCAAGTGAAGATTTCCCATCTCTCTCCATGCGTTGGTCCACTCAAACCTTCTCTAGTGGTAGTGGTTTAACCATAGTCCATTTGTTGGATTTCATCTGCGTTGGAGAAGCTACTGTTTCATAGCTCCTACAACATGTCGGTAACTATTGGCCAGAGTGAACCACCGCCCACCAATGTACAAGTTGGATGTTCTGCCCACAGGATGGGTTTCATTTTTTCATCCAACTCCTGACCCTGCTTTAACCAACATTGTGCCATAATCAACCTTTTTTGGCTACTGACATTGACCTTTTTTTTCTGAGTCATTTTGTTTTCAACCTTAACTTCCATATTACCCCCCCCCCCCCTCATCTAGGAATTTCAGTCCACAAAACCTATTTACTTCCTATCTACGTTTTTGCCTTTCAATAAAATTTTTACATTTTTTAATTAAACATTTATCTTTTGACAAAACCTCTTTATTTTTTAACTAAACCTTTACCTATTAACAAAACCTCTATTTTTTTTCCACTAAATCTTTACTTTCCAACAAAAATTTATGTATTTTTTGGTTAATCTTTACTTTTTAACAAAACATTTTTACTTCTTAGTTGAACCTTTATTTTGCAAACCTTTTTATTTCCTAACAAAAATTTTACTTCTCAACAAAACCTTTGTAATAACTCCCTATCTACCTACCTACCCACCCACACACTTACTATAAAATTATTTTATTTTACATTTAAATATTTTTGTATAGTTCTTGGGGTTTATGGCATCTACCATTACGATTATTTAGGGTTTTATATGTTTTTTCTTGGGTTAATTTGCTTTAAACTTTAGGGTCAAATCTTTCATTCATTAGTTTAAAATTTTGAATAACTTAAAACTCAAAACATAATTAATAGTTATTTAAATTTATTTTTTTCCATTTATATGGTTTACTTTGGGATATAGGTATTGCATTGTTAAAATGACTTTGTATGATGCAATACCCCCACATAATACCTATGAAAATCACTTGGTCTTGGTTGAAGGTAATTGAATGATGACCCAATTTGAAAATCCAATACTTGCATCAACCTTAGGGCTTGAACCATCATGTTTAAAATGGTTTGGGGTTCGCAAAATCAACACCTATTTTCATGACCCACATGTAGGTATTGCAATAAAATAATGATTTTGTCAACCTTGTGCAATGCTTGTACATGGGTTTTGATGAAAATGACCCTAGGGTGAAAACACATTATTGTGATCCCCCTTTGGGGCACTTTTGGCAAATTAATATTATAGTACGTATAGTATAATTGTTCCAAAAATATGGTACATTTAATTTTGGCTATCAATTTTGGTTTTTGGACCTTATAATTATTATTTTTACAAAATTAATGTTATGTAATATTATTTTTAAAATAATAATATTATTTTTAAATCCATATTGAAGGATCCATGAATATATACATAATATACATTGGTATAATAAGGCCATTGTTTCATTTTGACTACATTAATTTAAAAGTTTCATTAGTCATTAAAATAATCAATTTTAAAAGAATTTTTTAAATGGCACATCTAACTATGTTTGTCATCTTCCATGTGAATGGGATTACTTGTCAAAATTTCAATTTACCACACATTTATTGCATCTTTGTTGAAAGAATTTATTTTTTGAAATGATTTTTTTCAAATTAATCACATGATATTCAAACATGGTTCAAATTATGTGAAATGACATGATTCAATATACCTACAACATTCATAAAGATTTAAAATTATTATTATTTTTTTGAAGTCTATTTGTGTTTTTGAATACATAGGTAGACTACATTTGTTTTCAAAAATATACTCCAATTTTTCACTTTATAAATTAAAATGAAATCATTTCTAATCTTATATCTTGCTTAGGTTATATTCTAACATAATATGCAAAAGTATTGTGAATTTTTTTCAAAAGTTTGAGGTGGGATACATTCAAACATGCACACCCATAGAAAATAATACAATGTGACACCCCAAAAGGGGTCATTGTAGTGTGCTTTCACCCCCAATTTTGGTTCATGGTTGTTAGTTGAAGACATAGTCCCAAAATTTAGTACTCACATCTTTCACATTGGGCTTCAAATAAACAATAATAGCCTAACAAAATAACATTTGTTTTGTGATCTATATGTAGGTATTACAATTTTTTGTTAAAATGTAAATGCATGTTTCAACACCCATATGCAAGAATTGTAGATTTTTCCTTGCATCATGGGGATTTTGCAAAACATTATGTAAGCATTGCATAGGAACCTTGAACTTTAACAATGGAATGTGAAATTATAATGCAACAATAGAAGATTGAGGTTGGGATTGGTTTTTTTCTTATAAATTTGATCATAACTTATAATAAGGAGGAACACAAGTATGAGGTTGAGAGTTTCAACCCAAATGTTCACATTCTAGTTCAAAGACTGTTTTTGTAAAGATGGAAAAAATCCTGAAACAAATAATGTTTAACAAAAAAGTCTATTAAACATGTAAATTAAAATGAAACTAGTAAAATGCTTCAATTGAGTTGGACTCATTGATTTACTGTGAAGGCAGAATGAAATCCACAACAATAGTAAGTAATGTTAATTTAGCTACATTGTTGGAGTTCAAACTCATTTACAAGTCAACTTGAATTGCATTCGATGAAGAGACATGTTGATCATTAACCATTGGTTTTGAGGAAGCAACATGTTGATTTGCAATGGCTCTTCCTTTTGAACTTCCTTCCTCAATTCAATGTAGATGATACCTTTTCACACCAGCCATGTTGTCACAAATCCTACTTTCACAAAAAAATAAAAAAGAGATTTTAAACCTTAAAAAACTTAAAACTAAATACCTTTTTCTTCCTACAACTAAATTTTTTAAAAATATGAAAAAATTAAATAAATAAAAATGAGACTTCTTCTTTTAACCTTAAAAGAAAAAATATCTTCTTCCTCTTTCGAAATTCAAAAAATTCACGAAAACATCTTCTCAAACAAAACTCTCTCCCCGTCTTTTGGAGTTTTTAAAAAAATGAAAAGGAAAAACAAATCTTGAATAGTCTTGTTCTTTTTCTGAAATTAAAAGAAGAAAAAAAATTCTTCTTCTGAAATTCTAAAAAATAGGGAAAAACAGAAAGAAAGAGAAGAAAAAACTAAAAAGAAACTTTTGAAATTTAGAAAAACCCAAAAAAACACCAAAATGGTCTTCTTTTTCTTCCTTCATTTTTTTTTCCTTTTCCTTTTCTTCTTTTATCATTTTCTTTTCTAACTTTTTTTCCTCTTTTCATAAACCACAAATAAATCAAATAAAAAATCAAATCCTAGGAAAAACAAAAGGGTATGACCTTTATAGGCGATGGCAACAAATAGAGATGGCAATAATTGGAGATGGTAGCCTGCACAACAATAAAAAAACTCTAACTTGATGTTGCCCATGAACAAATGATAAAAACCAATAAGCAAGCAAAGAATTTAAAGCAAAAATAAAAAATAAAAATGAAGAAGAAAAAAGAAAATTGGAGACAAAGAGAAAAAAAACCCAAAAAAGAGAAGAAGGAAGAGAAAATAAAACCAAGAAAGAGAAGAGATACAAGGAGAAAGTTTCACTGGTTTGATTCAAAGGTAAATAAGGGTTAGTGAGTGAGTACATATGAGGGGTCAATAGGTAAGTAGGGTTATTAGGTGGGGGGGTCAAAGATAGGTGGGGTCAATAGGTACGAAAGGAGAAAAAAAGAGAAAAAGAGAGGAAAAAAAAGAGGATTATTTATTTATTTATTTTGGCTTTTCATCCTAAACCAACCTCGAAACCCAACCAATGCTTGGTTGGGTTTCATTCCAAGGAAATTGGTGATTGGTGGTTCACTCTAGCTGTAACTATTATGGCTGGAATTGGCTTATTTGTTTGGTCCCTAATTAGGGGCCAGCGTGAACCCACACTCACGTTAGTACCTTCACCTTTTTGGGTGCGGCCTCTTAGTGGCCATATTAAACCCAAAAAATGTAGGATTTCAACTCAGAGACCCTGATTTAGTTCAAGCATGGGATATTTGTAATATTTCCAAGTGATTTAAATGGATTTTGGTATTTTAGCAGGGTACCAACATGGGTGCTGGTACACTCAAGGTAGCTTTAACTTGAGTATCTATAGTTTCTAGGCTCCAAGGAAGTGGAGTACAGCCAATTTCCAGAGGATAAGACAATTTCTAGGGGAGAAGGATCAAATACATAGTCTTCTTCATGAACAGTATGGCAACATCACTAAATGAATGTTGCAATAGTACTAAGGACATGAGAGAGGGTAGATAAGTCATGGGACATAGACAGAACACAGCAATGACTGAGTCAAAATCTTGAGTTTAAAAAAAACTTATACAAACAAAAAATAGACAATTTTATATAACAAATATACAACGCTTACACAGACAAATTTTTTCTTCCCTTCTTCACCACACCCTTTATACAAACTCCATTTGATATATGAGTTTGGCTAGGTATATCACCAAAATTGCCAGAACTCTGGTCACCCAATTTGACTCGTAGGGGGCCTTGAGGCACTTTATTTGTAGTTCCTCATATGAAAGGCCTTTCAGAATTACTCCAAACTTTTGAGTGTTGTAGCATTCATATGCGAATGATCCTAAAGCACCACCAAGGTTTCTAGATTTTCATTAAATCCTACACAGGAGAAATTATAGGGGGGAGGCTTGTAGCACTTGGTGTTAAAAATACAAAGCCCAATGTCTTTTTTTATATTACAAGGAAACCTCATTGGAACTAAGAATTTTCAAAGGAGTTAGTCATCTCTAACTCCAGCAGAGTAGTTGCAAGTAGACAACCCCTCCAAATCCCATATTAATCTGGATTCTGTATCCTATGCTAGTGTCTTTTTTTCCATTGAGTTTGTAAAATTTAACAAACTCTGCTAAATTCTTCTTCATTGAGTTTGCAAATTTAACAAACTCAGCAACCGCTCCTCAAAGCAAATCAAATCAAACTTTTGATGGTCACTTCCTGTTGCTGTGCCATTTCAATTCACCACATGGCAGTTGACACGAATCTGTCCATTGCTGGCAGTCTTGAGATTCAAGGTAGATAGGTGCACCAGAGCATCACCAAATTTCTGCTCCCATAGTTGCTCGTCATTGGAGTTGAGGTTGGACGCGAATTGGGTTTGGAAATCCTCGAAGATGGCTGTGTCAGATGCTAACACCGCTCTGTTTGTTACTCCATTCCTATAGTAGTTGTTGTCCATGATAAAGGGAGTAATAGGGTCCAGGTCGACAGCAGCATCTGGACTTGGGTTTGGGGGGCAGAGTGTTTGCAGCTGGGCTGCATATGTTGGATCCAGGGTGGGATCAATTCCATTTGCTGAGCCTGGGAAGTTGTACAGCCTACCTATGACTTCATTACAGTGGGCTCGGCCAATAGTGTGCGCACCTGCAGAGTTGAACAAAGTTGATCCATTTTAGAAACGCAATTCACAAGAAACTTTCATAGGATTCTGTGTGGGACCATCGAGAAGAGCTAGAATTTCCCCAATGCAATGATGAAATCATTTCTTTGACAATGGGTAAATACAATGAGTCATGTATTTCACAATGGGAAAAATAGAACAAAACATTGAAATATTGGTCCCACAATTCCCTTGGAGAGCTTTCCATATGTTTTGTTAATTCACCTTTTATTTGTCAGATGTTTCTACTCTGTTACCTACAAGCCCTACAGGGAGTGCCAAAAAAGTTTCTTGTGATTGGGTGCAGCTTTACAAGTGTTATTATAACAATGACTGCTTTTTCAGTGCTCAGCTTGTTGAACACCAAGGTGAGACTTTGATCAAATTGTCATATCATCATCCTTCTGCAAACCAAGTCATTACAATATAATTGAATCAAACCGATCAGAGAGATTCAAAGGGTTACCTGAGAGAGTGATCATCTCGTCCTGAGTAAAACCCTGCTGTTCAAACTGTTGAGTCAATTGTTGGGCATTGGATTGTGAAGACACAATCAGGGCAGTGGCCTCGGCAGCGCTTGATACTAACCCGTCAAACCGCCCCGTTGGCATATCCAACTCTAAGCCTTGATTGTTTAATCCTGTCTGCAAACAAACTTTAGCTGCCAGTTCAGTTCTTCAAGATCAGTGCGCTGTAGCCGGCTCACAGTGCTGGACCCCACAATCCACCTCTAATCCAATTGCATTTCACTTTGCTAAAAAAAGTCTTGCTTGCAAAAATGTTAAAGGAAACTGTGAAAAGGCAAGCTCTAGAGCTGGCATTGTGTAGAGCTGGAAACTCTTCTTACCAGAACGGCGGCGTCCCGGCCAGCAAGAGCAACAATGTCGGCACACGACACCGTATTTGGGCACACCTGCTCAAGGGCAGCCTTGGCTTGATCGATGACTTCATACCCTCTCACTGTCAAATTGGGTGTTGCCGTCTTCTCCGGAGTGGGGTTAGTTGCGGTGGGGTCGAGTAGTATTGAGCCATCGCATCCCTGCATTGTCCAGCATTGTTAGTAACTGGAGCATGGTGGTAAAGTGATGTACTACTCCATCGAAATGCAGCGTGGACAATTCTTCGTCGGCATTGATTTCTAGTGAGAAGAGGCTGCAAGAGGATGGATGCCGATAAGGGAAAGAAGCTGAAGAATAACTCATAAATTCGACCCAGCAGAAGACAGAGCGGAGAATGGCTCGGAAGGCTTCGGTCGACGTTACCTCCACCCAACAGTCGTGGAACAACAGCCTTAAAAGGCCAGCAGGGATAGTGGGATCAGCCTGCATTGCTTGGGATACAGTACTCAAAACGATGCCCTCGACATCCGCATTACACAGACCATTGCTCTGATAGTAACCTACGCTAACTCCCCCAGGTTGTTGTGCGTAGATTTGACATTGCAAAGCCACGATGAGAAGCACCAGAGCAATGAAAACTCCACAGTAATAAAACCTCCCTGACCTCTCCATTTTTTAGTCTCACATGGAACTGTGACCGTTCTCTCTCAGGACTTGTTCAGTAGCTCTTCCTACTTCTTTGCGATATGGGAGACCTGTTCCTCTCCTCACAGTTCCGACGCAGCTAGCTATTCTGCAGTCTTAGAAGTCGACAGTTCTAACGGAGGATCGCGAGGCAATTCACAAAGAAACATTTACACATTCGATATTCATGATAACTCGCCTTTATGCATCCAGCATTTGAGAATGCAGCTCTGGGAGAGGGAGAGAGAGAGAGGC
>Ga0209611_10000912_pt1 | contig 47886 bp, 37 predicted proteins | sample S1TSphgellanicum_3_FD_187693 | JGI IMG/M metagenome (GOLD analysis project Ga0209611, IMG submission 187693) | Host-associated microbial communities from peat moss isolated from Minnesota, USA - S1T2_Fc - Sphagnum magellanicum MG (SPAdes) (version 2) | ecosystem: Host-associated > Plants > Peat...
GGGGGGGGGGGGGGGGGGGGGGTTCAGAATGGTGAATATATATACCCAATCCACAACAAGAGTGTTGTTTCCTTTCAATAAAACTAATTAAAAAGCTACCAAAGGATTGTAGGTGGATTTTCAAGGTATTCAAATATGGTAGAATCTCAAAAGGAAATAATTAAATTCCTCTAACTAATTAATTTCACATGCTAATTAATTAGCTTAGAAACAATTGAAAGCTCATTTCAACATTGAGGATATTTTTGAATGGGTAGGGGCAAGTTGAAATATTCATGGGACAATTCATGTAGGGATGAAATTAAAATGGTAGTAAGGCTTGATATGTTTTATGTGCCAATTTGGGAAGTAGTTTGTTGTGAGAAAATGGTTAATAATTACTTGATCAAGGGGGACTATGGGGCGTTTGACCACTAATCAATCGCCTATTATTATATATAATACTGGAAAACCTATTTGGAAAGGAGGGGGGTCTTTCACATGAACATAAAGTTATTGGGTCGCTTGTAGGTCATAGTAGGTATGATTGAACTTTGGAATGGGTTGAAGGAAAACATACTTTTTTTCTCCAAATTTTGGATGATTGTCAAATTTTATAAACTTTTCCACATCATGAAGGCTAAAAAAAAAAAAGATTATAAATTGATATTAGGCTTGCTTAGAAGCAGCACAAGTGGAATTGTAAAGAGATCCCCAAAATGAAATAACAAAAGAGGTGGTGGGAAAGGCTATGAAGGTTCAAAAAACTTTTGAAGGAAATATTTAAGCAATCGATAGAAGAAAAGGTCATAATGCAACAAGGGAATTGGGTGTTTGCAAGTTACTATATACATAATTTAAAGGAAACTTGGGACTATATATAATGTCATAAGTAATTACATGTAAGATTTCACTCAATTTGAACTTTTAAAATTCACCTATAAACGATTTAGACTTCAAAACTAAAATAAGTCATGAAAATTATTAATATGGAATTGATTCATATTCATGCCTTGTGTAAATGTATACCAATAATTCTATCAAGGTTTTTTAAAAAAACTTGATTTGATAATAAATTTTCATTTTAATAAAATTTGAAACTCCATTTTATTTTCGTCAAATGGTTTTTAAAACACTTGGCCCAAGTATGTATTTAGTGAAAGAACATTTTACAACTTAAAAAATCATAATCAACAACATTGTCATAACATAATGTACTAATGAACATTTTAATATCATGTGATTTGAACTCCAAAACTTTAAAACAAATTGAAAGCTTTGATGGACAACATTGTTCCTTATGTTAATAAAATTTTACATGCAACATTTCACTAAAACTTCACATGAAAACTAGTTCTCAATCAATTTGTTGTAATTGTAACAATGTTTCAAGGTTTTACAAATTAAAAATATACATTGTTGGACAATTAAATCACTAATGTGTATACCAATTCCACAACATATTGATAATTGGGATATAATCCATCATTTATAACAAAATTTCATTAAATTTTTTTCCCTTAAAATTTGCCATGATGCATCAAAGCATTCAAGTATTGAAAATTATCATTTTGTGATAGTTTTTTGTGAATACCATAGCTTGCAAGCATCCAACTCCTTATTATTTTAAAAAAAAAACAAAGCTCTTGTTTTCAAATCATAAAACTAAAAAATGACATTGATGAATTTGTCTTTTCACAATTTAATTTAAATGTGCAATGCAAAGTGTTTTGTTCCATGTTGTATGCTAAAGAGGATTATGCTTTTGCATTCAAGGAAGCCATGGATGTTTTCTTACAAAATTTGAAAGATAAAATCCTAATGCATTTAATAAATCCTACTACATCCATAATAGATGAAAAACTAATTGTTGTTTTAAACATAATGGCTAGGGGTAAATCCCCTAGCCTTAATGGGATGGTAATGGATTTTTTTCAATCATGTGGTTAGTATAATCATGGAATAAACTAGCATGGTTCAAACACCAATTCAATAAGAAAATTACAATGGTGCAATCTCATTGTTGCATAAAAGAGGAGAAAGGAAACATTTATTGAATTGGCTTCTCAATACATTGTTCAACATAACATGCAATTTGTTTATAACAAAAGCCTTTTAGTTACACCTATAGCCAACCCTAATGGAAACTATTATCCATAATTAGTTAACATTCATGGGCTAATAAATCCAAGCAATCAATTAATTTTTTCAAGTTAGATTTTTCAAAGGCTCACAACAAACTAGATTGGGATTTTATTTTCAATTACATGAGCAAGATCAAGGTCTTTGTTTAGTGTGTTAATATGACAAAATTTATTAAAAAAAAGAGTCAATGCCAACATTGTGGTGGATGGGAAAACTTTTAAAGGTTTATCATTAAACAAGGAATACAACATGGGTGCCTTATAACTCCCTACGTGTTCATAATCATTGAGCAAGCCTTTAATGTGATGATCCATGTGAGGAACTTAAAGTTGGCAAAATTCAAAGGGGAGGGGTTTGATTAATTGTTTAATACATTGATGACACAAGTTTTACAATAAAAACCACATGAGCTAGCATGTCTTTGTTTGCACAAGTATTGAAGGTATTTAGTTATGTTTTTGGCCTTCATAACAATGAATCTTAATCGGGTTTTTTGGATCAAAGGTAAGCAAAAACTAAAATTTGAATGGATTAAAACATTTGAATGGACATGAACCTCCTTAGAAGTAATCCTAAGTTGCTTGGGACACTTTTTGACCTTTTTATGGAATTTGTAAAGGTAAAGAAGTTCCTACTAATCAAAATTCACTAGAACATTAGCTATTGGTCAGCTATAAAGCTTTCTCTATTAGGAAGGAAGGTTTTAGTCCATAACATCATATTTTTCACCCTTTGATATTTTGTTAGTGAATGAGGAGGTACGATACCAAAAAGGGCATCCGAAAAATAATAACCAAAGTCTTGGAAAGTTTTTTATGGGTTGGTTTAACTAACAACTATCAATGTGTAGGTTAAGATCAATGTTGTAAGAAAACAAAGGAAGGAGGACCCATGTTTGGAGGATCCAATGAATGTTATAAACACGTTTCTTTTTAAATGGGTGTTGTATGCTTTTGAATCAAGGGATTTCAATCTTCAAGAGCTCTTAAGATTCAAGATAAAGAGATTTCAACTACATATGTACATTGTAAGTGGGCTCTCGACCTTGAATGTTGTGTACAAGTAAATCATAAAAGTGCCCCTTGTTTAGCCTTTAGGAATTGAATCGGGAAAACTTGGACTAAGATGACAAAGGAGTTGAAACATGCTAGGCCAAGAACTCTTAAGGACATGTCTTGGCAATTAGCTTTTGGTGGAATGCAATGGTTCAACTTTGGGCCAAAGGTCTTTCAAAAGATAGAGTGCCAAGTTGCATTCCTTAGGCTAGATTTTTTTATTGACATCTATGTGGTTGGTGAAGGCATGTTTGCAACCAATGAGAAAATAGGGTGAAAATTCATGTTGTCCATGGAATAATTAATTAGGTATAAAAAAATTACTACCAAGTTGGCAAACAAAAGGGGAAGCTTGTTAAGAGCACACAACAATCACTCCTTGGCATGAAAGTGGGTAGGCATGTTTGCGAATAATAAGTCTTTGCCTATTTTTGTTTGTCAAGTTTCCACTTTTTAAAAATCTCAATGCAATGATGTGGAACAACAATTGCACATTTTAGAAGAGGTGAACCTACATTCTATAAGGCTTCAATCTAAAATTTTAACACTTTTCAAAAACAAGGATATAGAATAGGGGTATCTTTGCATTTAAGTCCGGAATGTGGCACATGTTAAAATAGTTGTTGTTAAAAGTCTCAAAAAGGTCCATTTCCTTGTGCATTGTGGCAAGGTGAAAGCCTTGGAGATTGATTTGAGGTTTTATTCCTAGAAAAGTGAGGAGCCTTTTATCACATTTACTATTCTATTGAGAAGGAAAATGCTTAGACTTATAAGCCTAAGGCAAATTTGTTGAGAAAAGATGGGCAAAACTTTTTTCATGTGACTTTAAATTGCGATGGTCCCATATTTGAAACAAGCAATGCAATGAGAAAGAGGTTGGCTTCATATGGGCATTTGGATCAAGGCTATTGCCATAAATGTGTGGATAAAGATAAGGGTGGATAGGTTGGTTGGTTTATGTTGCCTTCTATGCGAGATTGGGAAAGAATACATCATACATAGGTTTTGGGAATGTATGCATGCCCAATGTTACGTGTACCTAAAACTAGGCACAAGATTATGAATTATATGGTGTGTGGAACAAAGCCATTTCAACAAGCATCCTTAATGTAATCGAGGACCTACATTTCACTACTACATTTTAAAGATGTTTCAACAACATGGTAGGTCTTTGTTTCTTACTTAAAAGGGCAATTTAACTTTTAAAAAAAAGATGAATAATTTTGTTTTTAACAAAAAGAGGTGGCATGCCACTCAAGTCAAGAAAATAATATGGGAAAATTTATTAGACTATGGTGGGTGGCTTGGGATAGGTGCTCCCCATTTTGAAAGAGGAAATATCTTAGGGGTTTGATAAGAATTGGGGCAAGAATGATCCAATTTGTGTTATAATGGACATGTATGTTAAATGATGTCATGACATGCCCCATAAGGGCTTCATTAGTTAGGTTTGTGGTGGTGATCCCCACTTTAGTGAATGTTTGATGTGTTTCTTTTTCCTTTGCAATGGATTCTTTCATTTTGGTCAATTTTTAAAAATAAAAATTGACAATTGTTTTGGAAATAAAAATTTCATGCAACCAACGAGAAGCTTGGGGAAGGGTTTAATGTTTTTTTTTGGGTTTTTGGGGGAGGGTGGAAGGGGGTTTTTTGTTTTTTTGTGTTCCCATCAAGTTTTTGAGATGTTCTCATCAAGTTTTCAAAATGTTCCCTAAATTCTCAATGTGTTTGTTCTTCAAGACATTCTCAATAACACCTCATTTTCTATCCCATATTGTTTGGCCATGGTTCAACTTTCATATATATGTATAACTTGTAAAGGATGGACTGATGAGAAGCATGACAAAACATGCTTCTATTTTGGGGAAGGAAGCATACTTAGGCTTGTATGTTGGGAAGTTCCCCCCATGTTTGAAAAAGATTTGTGATGAAACAATCAAATTGCTCTCCTTCAGGGAAGGATAAAAAAGAAAGCTGAAGGTGCTTTGCTTTTTTCCCTGGTTCCCAATGTGTTCCCACTATGTTCCCTTTAAGTTTCCAATGGGTTCCCATCAGGTTCCCAATACATTCCCCAAGTTCTCAATGTGTTCTCCATAGCACCTCACTTTGATCCCATATGCTTTGGCAAATGTTGCTCTCCTTTCACCTATATAGGTGGGCCAATGGGGAGGAACTCTATACATCAAAAGAGAACCTTCTATTTTGGGGAGCCTCCGTAGTTTCATTTTTTTGAGTGATGGGCCAATCAAATTGGCTCGTGGGAACCAAAAAAAAAAAGGGGTAATTTGAACTTGGGAGGCACCTCACACTAGGTATAAGTACCCCTAGTTAGTGCCCAGGCTTTTAGATAGGGGTATTATAGCTCAGGTGGACAATGGGGTATTTTCAAACAACTTTACTTTACGAGGATAAATTTTCATGCTGCCAATGAGGAGGCTCCACATGTAATTAGGAAGGCCCAATTATTTTTTTTCCTATTGGGTTTGTTGAGGGATTGGGGGGGGATCTTTTTTTGTTTTTTCTCCTGAATGTGTTCCCATCGAGTTCTCCAAGTTTCCAACGTTCCCACCACTGTGTTCCCCAAGATGCTCCCAACCACATTTTCATCCCATATGCTTTGGTGAAAGTTGAATTTTGAGTAATTTTTCGTCACTGGAAATTAATTAAAAATTTGAAATATATATATTTTCTCACAAATTGAGCTCTATGGTCAAGGGGCCTGTTCACACTTGGGCCAGCAGCACAAAACATTTAGAACTCTCACGACTGGAGGTGAGTGGTGGTTAAAGGGATCTGGTTCTAGAAGGAGACCGGATGCAAGTCATGGTTTTGATCTGGGTTCTGGCGAGACCAGTACACTAGATGGAGTTCCTAATTAGGGTCTAGTGACCCAGCCCTTTTATATATTATTATTATCGGCGAAATTTCGCCAAAAAGAGAAATTAAATTTTTTTTAAAGAACTCGAAATTGAAGTGATTTTGGAGGTTCTCAATCGCCAGAATTGAGGGGGAGAAAAAATTGCCAAATTTCTCTATTTGGTTTTCAAAGTGAAGCCAAAAATATAGAAGGATGATTAAAGTTTTGTATTTCATATATGGTTGGCTAAATCTTCGTAGGAGTGAGCACCACTTTTTAAAAAACATCTTCCTATGCATGATCGCCACTTTGGCTAAAAAAAAACAATTCCTAACAAAAAAAAAAAAAAAAAAAAAACGCTGGGACTCCGACTCTGGTCCCAGTTGTTTTTGCTGAGACTGCTTCAGGTCAGGTCAGGTCAGGTCCAGGTTTTGTTTTATCCAGTGACCAATTGCGGTCGAGTTACGGTTAACCGGACCTGGGCAACATGCGTGTACGTTGGATATCTTCTTCCTGTTACAAGACACTGCTGCTGCTGCTGCTCCGTAGCTCGCTCCCTTCCCTTCAGCGGCATCGCCATCTCCGAGAGAGAGAGAGAGAGAGAGAAAGAGATCGGCTTCACGACTTCGTGCAATCAGGCGGACTTCTTCGATCTTCCAATTACCAGGGAGCGAGGGAGGAAGGGAGGGGAAGCAGGCAGACAGTCAGGGAAACGACATCATCAGCTCGAGTGTGAAGGTTCGGGATCATTGCATTATTGCATTACCCCGCATCAATTTCAGACAACATAGCGTTTGCTGCAACGCTCTTGTTGTTGTTGTTGTTGTTGTTCCTGCAATTGTAAATAAGGAAGCTCTTTTTTTTGGCATTATATTAGCATGCATCAAGGGATTATTGTTATTACCTTGCATTGATTTCAGACACTTCCGTTGTAATAATCTCGACATATCTTGTTTCAACTCTCTTGTTGTTTTTCTTCCTCCTGCAATTTTGAATCTGGAAGCTCTTCTTTCTTGGCATTTTGTTAGCAGGCATCAAAGCTCCTATCAATGCTTTACCGTGTGAAGCTTTTTCTTCTTCGGGTTTAGTTTTGTCCGCTGCATAGGTGCCCGTCAGACACGCGAGAGTACTTACTTTCAGACACTCCAGTTCTTCACAAACTTCATCAGATCATGGCTCACAACCCTAAGACTTGCTGCAAACACATCTTCTTGAGTCCATCTCTCAGGCAGCATACATAGATATATGTTTTTTTTGGGTCTTTTTCGCCACTTTTCTTTAGGCTGCAAAGAGCGATATATGTGTGTGTGTGTGTGTGTGTTGTTCGCTGTATTTTCTTTAGTCTGCAAAGAAAGCGCTATATTTAAAGGAGGTATTCCTATTTGCGGCCGTCAATATGTGCATCTAGCAGGAAGCTGCTCATAGTTTTATGTCTGATTTGATTAACGTCTTCGTCTTCTTTTGTTGTGGCATTTTGGTGCGCACTAACAAAAGCGCGATTGTTCAGGAAAAACATTGTTCCAGAGCAGCAGTGGAGATGGCGAATGATGGAGTAGTAGGGCTCGTGTATGATGCTCGAATGTGCGCGCACCAGAACGAGAGCAACAGCGAGCATCCGGAGCGGCCAGAACGAATCAGCTCCATCTACCAGTGCTTGAAATCTGCGGGCATTGTCGCCAGGTTTCTTCTACCCCCCCCAATTTCCATGGCACAAAACAGCATACATTATTACTGACGTGATATGATTATATTTAATGCAGCTCAGAGTTTTACTAAAGACTTGGCAAAATTGTGCAAGCTTTTGTACAGTACAAAGGGTTGTTGAGATTGTTTTGGAACCTATGTAGCTGCTTCTGGGGCCGGCTCTGAGGAGCTGCTCGATACCTTTGCCATTTCTACAAATTTCTAACTCTGTGAGTTCTTTTACAGTATAGTAGCTGTGTATTGTTTTCGAACTCTTTCTCTGTGTGCTTCTCAGACAGCTACCACTTTGGTTTGTGATCATGGTGTGGAAGTCTACTGTGAAGTACTACTAGGGCAGACCACCTGATGTGAAAAATGGGTTGATTTTATTGAGGATTCTCACCTGTGGGTATTGTATGTTTGCAAGTTTCTGGGAAAAAAAAGTAGTGGTCAATGTGGTCCAAAGATTTCATATTGGAATTTAGCAGTCTCCAGCTTGCAGTGATTTTTGGAAGATTTAGAAAAATCCTGTGCATATCATTGACTTGTTTGTGACAATTTTACTCAGATTGAGCTTGCATACTGCTTTTCTCAGCATTTTGGTGCAAATGTCCTCTTGCTCACCCTTAAAACATATTTTCAAATTTGACAATGTGTTGTTGCTGCACTTGATTGGCTGTGGGTGCAACATTCTTTGCTCTCATCTTGTTTGATATTTTTTTGGGCAGATGTGTGAAGGTGGAAGCAAGGGAAGCAACAGATGAGGAACTGAGGAGCGTGCACACTGAGAGTCATGTTGAATTGATGAAAGCAGTGAGCAGCAGGACCTATGGTAGGCATGGGCGCAAAGGAATAGCAAAACACTATAATTCAATCTACTTCAACGAGGGTTCCTCTGAGTCAGCCCTCTTGGCTGCTGGGTCAGTCATTGAGGTTTTGATCTAACCTTGTTTTCAGTTCTGGATTGTATCAATTTTCAAACCTACCAAGACTATGCTGTATTGAATTTTGGAGATATGAATTGTGAATAGAGCTTTGCTAATGTGCCAAGCACCTTACAGACCTGTGAATCATTTGCAGGTTTCTGATCAGGTAGCACAAGGGAAGCTGAAAGCAGGAGCTGCAATTGTCAGACCGCCTGGGCATCATGCAGAGGCTGATGCAGCTATGGGCTTCTGTCTCTTTAACAATGTTGCGATTGCTGCACATCTACTTGTTCATAAGAAGGTACTACTTGGTTCCAAGGGGACAAAGAACAACTTAAGTAGGAACAAGGAGGCACTTGTAAAGATGTGCTAAAATATCCTTCTTGTTCCATCTTAAGTGCTTGTGTTAGTCTTACCATGTAGTTTTTTGTTTGTGAATTGTGTTCAGAAACAATTAGGAGTGCAGAAGTTGCTGATAGTAGACTGGGATGTACATCACGGCAATGGCACCCAACACATGTTCTGGAGTGATCCCCAGGTCTTATATTTCTCTGTTCATAGGTATGCCTTTATAAAATAACTTGCACACTTGTGCACATGGTAAATGAGGTCAAGGATGGACAAACAAGCGTCAGTTTATCTTAGAGTGAAACTCTGATCAGGCGCAAGTATTACTGTTTATGTGCTAATATCTTCACCTGCAATTTATCCCTCATCTGATGTGGCTTTTGAGAATGTGCTCTAGGTTCGATGATGGTTCCTTTTACCCAGCAGGAGATGAGGGCAATTACGACCATGTTGGAGTAGGCAAAGGAGCAGGTTACAATATCAATGTTCCATGGCCACATGGCCAGTTTGGAGATGCTGATTACTTGGCAGTGTGGGAGCATGTGCTCATGCCTGTTGCCCGCAAATACAACCCTGACATGGTCTTGATCTCTGCGGGTTTTGATTCTGGTCAGTGTAGGAGTCTTCATACATGGAATGAACTCACTTCTTGGTCAATCTCCACCACAGAAAGGACATTTCTGTTTAAATTACTCATTAAGTTCTTGAGAAATTACCATGACAACATTGCCAAAGTACTTAGTTGCTGGCAGAGGTGGTGCAAACTGTTGGCAATATATGAGTTGTAATTTCAGGTGTTGTGTTGCAGCGGAAGGGGATCCACTGGGTGAATGTCGAGTGACACCAACAGCATATTTTAAGATGACAAAACAGGTGATCATCTCTCCCTTGTTGGCAGGTTTGTAGGAGCTGGGCAAGGAGAGTAAAATAGATTAAGTGTGTTGCTGACTCTTGTGTGGTTTTCTAACTAGTAATTTTGTGATCCAGTTGATGGAGATAGCAGAAGGTCGGGTTGTAATTGCGTTGGAGGGAGGTTACAATCTAACATCAATCTCCAACTCCTATCTAGCATGCATGCATGCGCTGTTGGGTGATGTGTTTTTGGAGAACCCCACTCACTTGAACAATCTTTTGGCACCAACCTTGCCTCTGATTGAAAAAGTATGATTGCCGGTCCATACTTAAACTCACCATTTGTAGAGCTTGTTCTTCAGTTTGGAGGAAAAAGTGATGCATTTTGGATATCAAATCAAGGCTTGAGCATTGGTTGTGTAAACTATTGAGTACCAGATAAGTCCAGAGAATGACATTCATGAAACTTTCTGAATATCTGAGTGTCATATGAGATCAGAATTGTTTGGGACCCTTGATGGCATGGCCCAATCTTTCCACATCATCAAATTATCATGGTTGCACTGTAGCTGAAAAACCTGTGCTGAAGGTCTTCAACACTTATGATCATATACACTTCGCATTTTGAATTCCATTGTACAATTTTCTGAACATTAGGACATTAGCAGCTCACTCCCTGAAAACTAGTGTATGATGACCAAGGTAAAAAACATGATTGATCCATTTGCAGGTACAGAATGAGCTTCAGAAATACTGGCCTGTTCTCAGCATAAATCAAAAGGTATCTTATCCAAGACCTATTGCAGGACAAGTTCTTTCTTGTGTCTTCAAATACTGGAGACTGGTTTTCACGTTGGGTCTTTTCCAATTGAATTGACCTTGATAGTTCATTTTGTTCACTGGATCATTCGGTTGAAACTTTTTGTTTCCTGTGTGCAGGAATTAGCCACTGTGGACATTGAAAGGGAGTTGTTGGCTGAAAAGGAAGAGATACAGCTCAAACCAGAGGTTGAATATTCAGTCTCTGAGGAGATGCCCATCACAGATCTTATTGAGCTTCTTGCCAAGTTATCAACAGATGGCCATGTGGCAACTGATGGGACTGAGGCCTTGTTGGATTCTTATAACCAACCAAATAGTCCACAGGGAACACAGCCTGAAAACTTGGATGCAGCAACATCATCAGTCCCAGATCTTCCTGGTGGGAAAGACCCAACCAATTTAAAAGTAGGACCTGAGATCATTTTCAGCGAGACAGGGAATATAAATCTGCTGGATAAGGATTTTGAGGAGCATACGCCGGAAATTGAAATGCGGCAAACAGCACAGGGTAGCAATGACATCATACATAACTCATCAGCGATGTTGGATTACAATCTGTTAGAAGATATTAGCTCTAAAGGTGGTGGTAAGTCTTCTGTCTGGGCTTTGTGGCTGAAATGTCAATTTTGATTGTATGTTGATCATGAGTCATGGCCTTTTCTTGATTCATAATGTTGTGAGTTGATTGGTGTAGGTGAGGGAGCTAGAAAGGCAGCTTTATTGAATATGGAGGAAACAGCAAAACCGGAGTCAAGTAAAGAAGTCATGTGTCAATCTGTGGATGCCATGTTTCCTTCAAGCACAACAAATGGTGTTGATAACATTCAGGACAGCCACAAGTTTGCGACCAAAGTTGGTCACAGCTCAGAGATTGTGCATACTTCAAGTGCTGTAAGTAGAGAAGAGCAGGTTCTTGCTACCAGGGAAGGTACTGAGAACAGCTATGTGTGGTATGCCTGCTATGGTTCCAACATGTGGCTACCGCGGTTCATGTGCTACATTCAAGGTGGTCAGGTACATTGGAGAAAAAACCTCTCAAATCTATACAAAACCCAGACTCAAGTCCTTATGGATCCTCTGCCTTATTCCAACTTAGGAGACATATGTGCTTCAGAAATTTAAGATCATGTTTCACTATTCCAACTTCTGAGTTTTGATTCAGCATTACTGATAAAGTGAACTTGATCAGACCACCAATTTTCTCTGAAGTCTTCTCTATGGTGGAAATTTGTTGAATAATTTGCCCTTTGGGGGTATAACAGGCTCAGTGCTGGAGGGAAGAACTCTTGACTGGCAAGACTTCTTCTCACTCTTCATACACAATTTCCAGTGTGTGCAAATGCAATTGGAACCTTCATCCATGTCTTGAGAGTCATAGACCATGAATCAATCTGTATAGGACTAGTTTGGAAAATGAGAGAAAAGAAGAACCAGAAGATGAAATTTTCATGAATAGATGAAGATTGGGCAGTATGTCCAGCTATATCAGGGCAAAATTTAAGTGGAGGCTGGTCTTTTGGAATGATGGTTGCAGGTAGAAGGAATGGTAGACTGTTGCATTGGATGCAGGGACCCATCTCCTCCCCTAGCATCCCTCTGGTTGACAATACCCAATCGACTGTTCTTTGGTCGCAACTACTCCTACACCTGGGGCATTGGAGGGGTTGCCTTCATTGACCCACTTCCTGAAGGGGATGTCAAAACCCATGTCCGAGCCTACAAAATCACGTAAGGCCTGCAAAACCTCCAGATGTATTCCAATGCAATTGAACACCAGTAGTGATGGTTGAAGACAAAACAATATCTACAGAGACAATTGAAGCCAGTATAGTCATCATATGTGGCATGTTGAGTGTGGGATTATGACAATGTCCTCATCTGCAACCTGAATGTCTGAGCCCCTGTCATATCTTATGGAGGACAATGATGAGGCTTCAATGTTTCTGGCTGGATTGCTATGCTCTGTAATTTATGGGGAGCAGTTTGGAGCAGTTCAAGGACATATTTCATCAAGAGAACTGCACTGAAGGCGTTCCAAATCAGGAATTTCCTGTAGATGCTAACCTCATTCAAAGCCTGAAGAATGGTCTGCCAGCAACATCTTACACCATTTTTGAGGTATCATTTTTATGACCTGGACATATGCTAGGTTGAAAGACTTGTCTAAGGAAATTACCCTTCTTCTGTTTTATAATAATCAATGCAGGGGAATGTGATATGGTTCAACTTCATTCATCATTTGGATGGCATCACTGCTGGACCAGGATGATCTTCTATTGGCTGGTTGCTTTTGTGCAGGATGGGTGGTATGGAACTATCATATACTTGGGAGATCAGGATGGCCTGCCTATTCTCAGTTTCACGTATATCTCTTTTTCCTTATGCCAATGTTGTCTGTAACTAGGGAAATGGAACATGTTATGATCATTTTATCTTGCACAACAGACAAAATTTGCACAGTAAGAGAACAGTTTGATGCATTTGAAAAATTTCCATGGATACTGATTCCCTCAGATAATATCAGGTGTTCTCTGGATGACATGGCAAAATTTAGATCTGGGGACCTTGATGTGCATGGACCCTCAGCAGCATACGAGCAAGCTATTGTCCGTGGCTTGATTGAGAACATGGACCTCTCCAAGGAGCAAGCCAAAGACTACATTGTAGGTTCCAGGTGTCCAAATCCGACTCCTGGAATGTGATTTTTTTCAAGTGGTGCCATAATTATGATTGCCATGCCCAACCACAGACTTGATAGGAGGTTTTGTGGTTGTTCTCTGAGCCCATGTACATATATGCAATGTGACAATGTGAATGTAACTTGGACCACCATGCCTAACAATATATGATTTGATTTCTGAGTTGTCAGTCAATTCAAATATTTACAAATCAATGAACTGTCAATTGAATTGGGTTAGAGAAAACCAGGGACTCCACACGATTGCTATTCTGCTGTTTAATTGTTGATCTGATTATTACTTTTGATTCAGTCTACTCTCTACCGCAGAGTTTTGGTTGTTCCCTGTTTGTATTTTTTGGTTCTTTGATTGAAACATGTGGCTCCATACCACTAGAGACATATGACCAGAATGCACTGCCGCGTTCTGGTCTGCTTTTTTGAAGAATTCCAAAACTCGGTTTCTAGATGTATTTCAAAGATGATGATTTCATGGGGTGGTTCTGTATCTGGTTGCTTTGCATTGTAAACTTCACCAGTTGTGGATTCTGAGTTTTCACAGGGAATTTTGGAATTTGGATCATCATGCATCCCCCAACCTATTCACTTGCATTCATGTGACAAACCCATTGTGTATTGTATCTTTTACTGCAAAGTTGAAGGTTTTCCTATCCTTCAATTACTTCCAGCACTCACTTATTTGTATGGTTACATACTCAACACAAGGCACACTTGAAAGAAATATTATGGGTCAGTGAGAATTACCACGATTAGATTAACATCTTTTGGCCAATGATCTCAACTTTGAGAGCTTGGCATTATATGGTTCTGTACTTCACAAATTGCACACTTTCAAAAGGCATTTAAGCTTGAGATTTGTGCTTTATACTTGATTTTGCTTTCATCAGAGTTTTGATGGATGAAAAATTTATGCAAGTCACATTTTTATATGATTACCATTGCAATTTGGTACTATGTATTGTCTTTCGTGATTAAAATTTTATGTGACTTGTTCAAAGTGACTAATGTGTAGTGTGTAGAATTGTCGATGTTCACCATTGCAATTTTTATAATTCAAATTTTTTATTTTATGTGCTTGTCACTATGGTGATTTTGATTTGGATACAAGTTGAGGTGCATAAAGCTCCACTACTTTTTTTTTAAAAATAATTTTTTTGTGATACTCAATAAGTACACATTAAATAAGAACTTGTACAAACATGGCCTCTTTTGTTTTGGTAGTCTAGTTAGAGGGCATGTATAGCACGAACGAGTTTGGAATTGAAATTATGTATGATTATTACATAGCTATGAATTTTATGTTTTTAATTGCAAAATTGTTTTTTTCATCCTTTTATTATCTATACAAGCCTTATCATTCTCCTACCATGAACTAAACACAATAAACATTAAAATCATTTAAAATCAAAATCATTTCAAAATCAAAATTTCAATTTTAACAAATTTTATATTCATACAATAATTTTTTACAAGTGAAAGTGTTTTTTCAAAGTCATAAACACCCATTTATATACCAACCAAAAGGAAATTAGTCAAAAAACTTGTCAAAAAACATATTAAAGTTTATTCATCACATGGTTCTTCAAATAATCAAAAGGAAACAAAATCACATTGTGCACATGTGATTCCATAATTAATCACAACGGAACATAATCACATTGTGCACATGTGATTCCATAATTAATCACAAGGAAACATAATCACATTGTGCACATGTGATTCCACAATTAATCACAAAGGAACATAATCACATGATGCACATGACTTTCACATAAATTATTATATGAAAATCAATGCACCATGAACAAATTATGTAATCCTATCACTCAACTTACCCCTTTAAACAATTATTTAAATAATTATGTAATTATATTAAATTACACATCAAGTTACAAGCACCTTACAACACATTACATGATGTGGTGGTTGACATTTTTCGAAAATGTAACCAATTTTTGGATTGCCTCATCCAATGTGTCACTTTCTCATTGGTCCAGAGGAAGGGGCTTATAGCACATAATCCTCTCCCTTCTCTCCCCTAGTTTTAATTTTTTTTTGCCTATCTAGTGAAAGGAGCCGGATTACCGAAATAGTCTCAATGCATTCACACCTTGAATATATTTGGTGTTCCAGCTCCTCTTGCCCTGCCACCACATGTTGCAGCTAGGTACCTCTCAAGGACCATCCTCTCTAAATGTTAGTCCTTTAGGGAAAGCACCCAAGGCCACAATTTGCAGCTAGGGCCCTAGTTCCTACCTATCAGGGTCCCTTCAGTCCATAGTTTGTCGTTTAGGGGAAGCACCCAAGGCCACGGCCGGCCACATGTAGCAGCTAGGTACCTTAGCTCACAGCCGTAGCGGAAGCTTCTTGGGGTTTTGTGTTCTCTGAGCTTTTACATGCCCGCTCGCTGTGTGTATCTACATCTGTCAAGGGCATTGAGGGGATTCTTTGGGTTTTCGAGTCTTTGGGAGTACCCAACAAGAAGAGCAGAAGGAAGTGGGGAGTGAGGACACAAATTATAGAGGGGAGCACGAAATGGCTATGTCCCTGACAGCTGCACAAGGCGTTGCAACAGCAGCGGCATCATCGGGTCCGGGGTTGAGTTTTGAGAAGCGGAATGCGGGACCCAAAGGATCATGTGCGTTGGGACAGATGACTAGGACAATTGTTTCTGTAGATGGGTTCTTCGGAGACACCCAATTCCTTGAGGCAAGAGGAAGAGGAGGAGGAGGAAGATACAGAACTAAGGTTAGGGTTAGTGGGAAGACTGAGCGAGTGAATGGGGTGCGAGCTCAGAATTCTTCTTCATTTTCTTCTTTCGATCATATACCCAAGCATTTCAGGGGTGATCATCTGAAGGAATTAGGGTTGAATGAGAATTTTAAGAACGTGCCACGACATTTGTATGGGTTGAATCCCGCACAGATGGATATGTTTATGAACGAGGATAGTCCCATGAAGAGGCAGGCTGAGCGGGTCACTGAGAACTCTATCTCCTCAGCACAGAACTACAAAGAAGGTAACCTACAGCCGAAAAAATTCTTCCCCTTGTTCCAAAGAGGGAGATTTCTCTAGATCTTTTGTGTTTGGAGACAAACATTATTTTGTCGTCTTAGCCATTCAGAGGTTGCTTCTTAGTCTTCTCTGTCAGCAGTTTCTCTCTATCTCAGTGTTTCAATATTCAATTGGATTCTACTAAGGTGTTTTCAGAACTTTTATTGAATTCTGTGGAAATGATTGATTTGGCTCACAGTTGGATGGGAGACTGCTTTTTGGAAAAAAATCATTATTATGGATTTTATGGGTCAGGGTTTGTGAATTACAGATTTTCATTGCCGGTTTTGTTGAGATGTAGCTGCTGAGGAAGCATCAGGAAAGTTGCATTCAGCATGTGTCTCTATGCATCAGTTACTGCCTTTCTTTACTGTATAGTGCAAATTGTAGAATCACTTCTGTGCTACCAGCTCCTTAAATACCTACTGATTGCTCCAATTTCTTAATGGTGAAGGTACGGGGCTATGGAGTCTTACAGGTCTTGAGAATGCACCCTCAAGATTAAGTATGAGTGTAAGCATGTATCGTGGAGGGGGTGGATATGGCCGACCAAAAACTGCACCGCCTGATTTGCCATCCCTTCTTCTCGATTCCCGCATCTGCTATCTTGGCATGCCCATTGTGCCTGCTGTCACAGAACTCATAATTGCAGAGCTCCTTTGGTTGGATTATGATAACCCTGGCAAGCCCATTTACTTTTACATAAATTCCCCTGGCACTCAAAATGATAAAAGGGAGAGCATTGGATTTGAGACTGAGGCATATGCAATTGCAGACACAATCGCTTATGTCAAGCCAAAGGTGTTCACTGTAAATTGCGGTATGGCATTTGGTCAGGCAGCTATGCTTTTATCAATTGGGGACAAAGGCTACCGTGCAGTCCAACCAAATTCTGTAACTAAGTTGTACTCTCCAAAAGTGAATCAATCTAGTGGGGCTGCTATCGACATGTGGATCAAGGCTAAGGAGCTGGATGCAAATACTGATTACTATATTGATCTTTTGACGAAAGGTACAGGGAAGCCACGAGAGGAAATTGCATATGATATTCAGAGGCCCAAGTATTTCAGGGCACAAGAAGCAATTGATTATGGCCTTGCTGACAAGATCATTGAGAGCCGGGGTGTGGCAATGGAGAGAAGAAACTATGATGAGATGCTTGCACAGTCAAAAGCTGCACGACAACAGTATGCCAGGCCTGGGAGCCAGTCAGCTCCAGCTGGAGGTCGATAGAATTTGTTGAAGCTGCCATAACAAGCATTTCGAGCTTATTGATTTGGGTCATGTTGTCTGGTCTTTGTGTGAAAGTTGGGAGACAGCCTGGAGCACAACCAACAGGGGTGTATTGAGCAAGTTATGATTGAGGTCAGGTTGTATTGGATGCAACTAAAGAGTTGAGTCTGCTGTACACCTTTCTGCTGCATCAAATGTTTGTTATGTTTGAATTCATCGCACTCCAGGTTGAGCTAGAACATCAAGCCATATGTGCAACAATTGATGGCAGACAGTAAGCATCCAAATTCTGACGCTGATCTCTGCTCTGTGAAAATCATTTCTATAGACTGTACTATCCACATGTCATGTTTATAGATTTCACGATTATATTTCTTACACTGTCTTGCATAACTTCAGGTTCTCCTCTTACATAAACTTGGCCACAGTTCACCAACATTATGGTGCATGTCTGGTGCAACTAAACAGAGGATATGTTGGAAGGCCCCTTAAAAGAGCCTCGACTTGCATTTCTGCATCACAACCTAAGACTGTGCTTTGATCCAAATGCAAGGGACATACAAGCACTATTGATCAATTATCATGGGTTCCTGTCTAACACTGCCCCTAACCAAATTGCCAGGGATGTCACAAGTACTCAATGATTCAAGGCAGAAAACACAAATCTACACTTCCTCCTCAGATTCATGCACTAATGTAGATTGAGTCCCAGTGAGATGATTTGTGGGGTCACTCTCTGTATAATGTTGTATACTTCACACACAATTCAAGGTTCCAGATTTCTTTGCTAAAACACACGAAGCATGTGGCCAATTGCCTCGGATTCTCTCCACTGAGAACAAACCAGTCCCCTTGCTCTTTCATTCCAGATCACTGATCAGCAGCAGGGTGAATCATTTACCATAGTAGTGTTAGGGTTCATGACATGGTTGGTATGTCACCAAGAGCTTCCAATATGCACACTCTGCCAACAGCAGCTCGGTACTTGAGTTTTCCCAAATAGGATATTTGAGTAAACAGAAGATTTACTAAACCCAGAATTCATACAACTTGCACCAAATTCATCATTGAGTTTTTCCTGCTGCAGTGTTCTGCTGCTGACAATGAATTTCTCAAAATCCAAATCATTGAAATTTAAGCTTTTGAATTTGCAGCAGTGTGGTGACACCAACTAAAACCATAAGGCACTAAAAAAACCCAACCAATCATAGCAGCTTAGCATTTCCAGCACCAAGAAAACAAATGCAAAAACCAGATTAAGTGAACGGTTACAAAATCTGCTGCATTGGCACTCACTAATCAGATACAAATTTTCTTTTGAAGCCTTAGAATGACAGAGAATCTTAAATGAAGTTGAAGAAATGCCTGCAAGAGGTTCAGTCACCAATAAAACCCCCCAAAAAAAATTTCCTCATTGCTGATGATTGTAAACAATACAAATAAGTCGGTCACATTTTAATTATCACTTTGTCTATTCTTCCTGCTCCCCTCAAAAAACAGTGTATGACAATTCTCTCCCCACTGACAACAACAACCACCCCAAGGATTTAATAATCCAGAGGAAAAAGCCTTGAGAAACTCGTGCTTGATATGGCTGTGGCATCATCTAGAGGAAAAGCCTTGAGAACTTTGTGCTTGATATGGCATGAAGATCTTATGCTTTTCTCCCTCGATAAGAATCTATCTATCCTGAGACTTTCCCTCTGTCACAAAGACCAAAAGACCCTTTGATAATGAAAGGTGAAGAAGAGCTCCTTTCCTTGACAGACAGACAAATCAGAAAGCCAAGTATCTCCGTGAAAACTGCTTGGCACCTACCAAGCCTCCAGCAGCAATACCTCCCAGTGCTCCAGCTATGGCTGCAGTTCGAAAGCCAGCAGCTGCCTTGTATGCAGCCCCAGTGGCTAGGCCTGCCATAATGTTGTTGAGGATATCATCAGTGCCTCGCAAATAGTAGGTTCCGGATTCCATCCCTGCATACAGAAGGCCCAGAATCCCGAACGTGTTGCCTGTGCTTCTACCCCTATGGCCTGAAGCATTCAACAACCTGTTGACACGGATCTTGAGCGTGTCTCCTTCTTCTCTGGACCTCAAACCCTCACCAAACCCTCTGATTCCTCCGAAAGCAGCCCCGGATAAGTACCCACAGCCTGTGTAGTATGTCAGATTCTCACTCAAGTTCCGTCTCTCTACTGCTGCCTCATCCGGAAACAGATGCTCTGGTTTCGTCGGCAGACGGTAGACGCTTTCTATAGACTTAAGATCCGCTGCTCCGTAAAGATCAGCGTATGGATTGTACAGCCGCCCTCCTCCCCCTGTATCCTCCGAGAAGACAGTTCCAGTTTGCGAACTTTGATTCTCGTCCTTCATCATCTTCTTCCCCTCCTTCTCCTCCTCGGAACTGACAAGCAGATGCGACAGGTGATGATGTACCCTTGGATCTCTTGTTCCCCTGTTGTATCGTTTCCTCTCTCCGCGGCGCCGCCGCCGCCGGCAACCAACAGCAACCACCTCCGATCTGCCCCCCAAAATCCCAGAGCTTTTACCACCTCTGAATCTCTTTCCTCTTCCTCCTCGCGCCTCTGTTCTTCACCACGCACAAATCTCAAATTGTCGTTGCAAGCTGATCAAACCCTAAAAACCGAATATCTGATCATGGGAAACTCCTCACAGAGAAGCAGCAAACTCAAACCCGCAAATCTAATGTGTATATGTCAAAATGAAAGAGAGTGAAAAAGAATCTACAGAAGTTAAGGAAGAAGAAGCGTGTGGCAATAAACCCACTTGACGACGACGATACCACCAACTACGTGAAACTTGTGCTGCATATGTGATTTTCGAACCTAAAGGGAGAGAGAGAGAAGAAAAAACAACAGTGAGCAAGGTCGATCTTTTCGGGTTTTACCAAATGTAAATGGACGGCCGTGACAGGAACCAGAGACAGACGTAACGATCAAGGAAAAGGGACAAAGAAGTAGAGACGCCGAGCAGCAGCCGCCGTTTTCCCCGCCAAGGAAGCACGGCATGCAGCAGAACGCGAGGTTGCAAAATGCGCTCTCTCTCTCTCTACGGGCAGGCAAAAATGGAAAGAGACGAGACGGGTAACCCGGGGAAGCCCCGGCCCGGGAAAGGGGAGTTTTGGCCAGTCGAGTGTGCAAGTTGCGTGGCCGCCGCGTGTTCGGAAAAACTAACTTATATTGCCCTTTTACTGGATTTGTTTTTTATATTATATCATTTTCACAAATATTGAAATTTTCCACCCACAAAAAAAAATAATAATAATAATAAACCCACCAAAGAAAAAAAATAAATAATTTCAAGCAAAATGTTGAATCTTCAAAGGAATATTCTACAAGAAAAATCTCAAAATCAAATTTTCAAAATTAAATAATTATTTAACAGAACTCATCCGGGCACTACTACTACTACGGAATGGCCTCTTGGTAGAGACATTAACAAACAATGGGCCACGGTGAACCAGCACCAACAAGTGCACCATGAAGGATGGATGATAAGTGGTCAGGAAAACAGTTTTCTGTTGGGTTCCAGTTCTATAGCTAACCATGGTGGTTAGCTCAGTTGGTAGGTTGTTACTAGGTAGGTAGTAAAAAATAGCTTTTATCTATGTATAAACCATCTACTTACTTATTAATTTACCTATTTTGCTTACCTCTATCTACTACCTAATACATGAGACCAATTTCTTACAGAATTGATTACCAAGGTTAAACCAAATATGAACTCAGTTGATGAAGTTCATCCACAACTGACTAATAACGGCCATCCAGTGGATGGTGCACTGGTGGGTGGGTGCTGGTTCACTGTGGCCCAAAACAATGTTAGTTTTCATTTGGTCCCACATTTTTGAGGAGTGTTCACCAAGTGTTAGGGCTATACTTTGTGAAATTTTGAGTTCCATTCTTCATGGAACATTTCTTATTTTGAACTCTTGTGGGTATCCACAAAGTAAAAGACATTTTAATAAATCTCAGTATGTATGAAATGCTGATACTCAGCATTTAATGCACAAGGTTCGAGATTAATTATAGTAGTTGTATAGTTAGGAGCAGCGAAAATATATGTAGCAGCAGCAGCAGCACTCTGGAGGCGCTCCGGAAAAAGGAAAAGACGGGATGAAACTCAGTTTACCACCAAAATTGATGGTTTTCTGAGTTTCATGCCTCGTTGAATGCTAATAGTACTTTTTTGAAGGTTTTTTTTTTTTTCAATCTCACCCTGTGTATGACCAAACTCAGGGTTCTGGTGCTGTGTTTTTCTTCCTGGTATGAGTAACTTGGGGCAGACTTGAAAAGATTTATTTTTTTAGTTCAGCCCTGACTCCTAGTGTAAAGCCCTTAGGGGCTGATTTCAACTTTTCCACCAATAGGAATGCTTGATTTGGGTTGAACATCGGCCCCAACTCCTCCTAGTGTAAAGCGGGCCTTATACTAGTACCATAGTTTGTCATCCATTTTAATCCAATTAATTACTTTTTTTCAATTGATTACAAATTCCAAAGATGATGATTCATTGGAGCTGGTAGGTACCACCCTTCCTTGTATTAGGAATGCCCATGGGTTACTAGTTACTTACTACCTTACCTACCAACTTGGGCACCTAGCATAGAAGAAGATTCTAGACCCTCAAAGAAAGGCTACAGCTATGGAAATTTGCTACTCAAAGGCAAAATGGGTCTAGGGGGGTATGTGCCCCTGGGTATGTACTTTGAATTCCACTGGGATCCAAAAATCATGGATTTATTAGGGTTTAGGGAATGGGAAGGCCAATCTTTGTGTTCTGCCAAAATTCAATTCCTTTTCCACATTTTACCACATTTACATCAATAATGTGGCAAAACCCACAATATTGGGAAAAAGGATCACATACAAACAAAACAATATTGGGAAAAAGGATCACATACAAACAAAACAATATTGGGAAACAAACAAAAAAAGCATCACAAATCTTTACAAATAATTCCTTTACCACATTTTTAGAAGGTGATTACTTATTGGGTTATGTACTCTTTTTTTTTACTATGTGTATGTTGATTTTCTTTCCACTTGGATACTTGCTAAAAATGGCCATGTGGGCCATCGCAAATATTTTACAATATTTTGGCAAATTGTTTGATTATCAAATTGTATGTGCATGTGACCCAAGTAAGATTTTTTTTTTGTTTTTTTGTTTTTTTTTGACATTAGAATTCATCATGTAGGCTTGGAGTGTCACCATTTCATAAGATTAGGGTTATTAGCAAAACATCTTGAGTGGTTGATACCAAAAGTGATAGTAGTAATAGTAAATATCATGAGAAGCTTTTTACTTGTTGGACTACATGTTTTTCTCTATTGTGTGTATGTTGATTTTTTTTTTTCCACTTGATTACTTGTTGAGAATTGAATCTTGATCCAAGAGTACTTGACAAATGGTGGTCATGTGTTTTAGTAGGTAGAAATCTTATTTGAACTTTCTAGATCAACATAAATGTTGGTCTTCCTAGAAATGTTATTCAAAGATGATGAATCTCATTGTGAACATTTTTGGCTCGATTACTTCTTTATAGAACAAAGTTCAATTAAAGTGATATTGTCCATACACATTTGTTTTCTTGTTTGCTTTTAGTGTAATTTACAAGTACTTGTAAGTTATGTTTTTTTTCCAATTTATGTTAATTAATTTTGTGTGATGTGAGTACTAAGGATCAACAATTTGTTGATATGTTGTCAACAACACATGTTTTATCAATGATAGTCGACAAGATAGAAAAATGGGTCCCTACTTTTTAGGACCATGATTTTTATTACATCGTCTTCTTCTTTTTTGCAAAGAGTGTGCACCATTATTGGAGACTAGAAGATAGAACCTGAATGTGTAGCAAAAAAAGTTCTTGAACCTCAACAAAAATTTTGGATATTTGCATAAAATCAAACCAAGTTTTCTACATGGTGATCTTTGGGTCAATTATCTATTTGTGCTTGTTGATGGTTTTTTTGGAAATTTGAACTAGAAATGGCAAGACTCAAAATCTAGTTGTTGTAATAGAAAAGTACATTTGACATTATTTCAAGCAAATATATTGGATTGTTTCTTTTGATATGGAAAGTCCAATATGAGTTAGGTTGTGTTTATTGTTGTGATTTTGCTACAATGATTTATTGAAATGCAATTTTTGTGTTTAAATGTGGCATGTCGCAACCCCACTTTGAGGGAAGTGTGAGGTCACTACTCACACTCCCAAAAATGGGACTTGGGAGTCCTCCGGGACTTTCGAAAATTTAGAGCGCAATTACAAGGGTCAAAACACCTCGCATTGAGGCGTTTTTTATACCCTTGGAAAGTTCTTGAAGTGTAGATGTCTAAAATGGCATCGCATGAACCATTTGGACATATGCACAATTGCGAAAATTTATGTCGTTGAATTTCAAAAGCGTGGGCTACCGCATGCACACATTCTCATCTTTTTTACCGAAGACTGCAAACCACACACGGTCGAGGATGTAGACCGCATTATTAGTGCTGAACTTCCGAATTCAAAAACAAACAAGTTGGCCCACGAGACGGTTGTTAGATGCACGATGCATGGTCCATGTGGAGCTGCGTTCCCAAATGCCCCGTGCATGGAAGAAGGCAAATGCAAAAAATAATATCCACGCAAGTTCTAATCCGAAACGGTGACGGATGTAAACGGATACCCTATTTATCGGCGTAGAGATACGGGGCACACAGTTGTGGTTCATGGCATTGAATTGGACAATCGTTGGGTGGTACCGCATAATGTCTATTTATCGACCAAATACGATGCGCACATCAACGTTGAGGTCTGCAACAATATTCGTGCAGTCAAATATCTATTCAAGTACGTATATAAAGGACATGATCGTGCGACTGTTGAGATCTCGCGCCAAAGCGATAATGCCACCGAAGGAAATGTAGTCGATACTGATGAAATTAAAAAATATCTCGACTGTCACTACGTATCTGCATCGGAAGTAGCGTGGCGCATCTTCAAGTTTGATATACATGAACGGTTTCCTACTGTTGAGCGTCTGCAATACCATTTGCCCAATCAACAAATGGTGCTGTTTGCGATGGCGATGATGTGCAGGAAGTGGCAACACGGTCAGCCATTTCCAGAATGATGCTAATAGAATGGTTCAAAACAAACCAAGAATCGGAAGTTGCACGAAACCTTACGTTCGATCAATTCCCTCAGCAATGGGTGTGGAATCGGAAGTTGAAGCGATGGACACTGCGCAAGAGAGGCTTTGCCATTGGTCGCATGTATTATGCACACCCGACATCGGGTGAACGTTACTATTTGCGAATGCTGCTAAACTACGTCAAAAGTGCCACATCCTACGAACATTTGCGGACAGTGGATGGCAAAGTGCACAACACATTCAAAGATGCATGCATTGCGATGGGTTTGCTTGCAGACGACAATGAATGGGATCAAGCCTTAGAAAAAGCCGATGTTTGGGCCTCAGGACGACAGCTGTGTGACATGTTTGCTTCCACGTTAATGTTTTGTGAGGTCACGAATCCCAGACAGCTATGGGATGCACATTGGGAGTCTTTGAGCGATGACATTGAAGCAATGACACGCTGCGAGCGTGCTAATCCAACTGTTACCTTTCCTGAAGATGCGTTAAAGGATCGTGCATTGTATGAGATCGATCAGGTTTTCATGCGCAATGGACACTGCCTGGAAGATTTTCCAACACTTCCCAAATCTAATTACATCCCTTCTGTTCATGGAGGAAACCGATTGGTCCAAGAAGAACTGGCTTATGATCGACATTCATTGACCACAGATGCGGACAATGCAGAAAATAAGCTCAATGATGATCAACGCAATGCATACGAAACTATTTTGAATGTCGGTGATAAATAAAGAGGGCAAACTATTCTTTGTGTATGGCATTGGTGGAACCGGTAAAACATTTGTTTGGACAACACTTCTGTCCCGTCTACGAAGGCAAGGCAAAATCGTGCTTGCAGTTGCCTCATCAGGAATTGCGTCTTTGTTACTTTCGAGCGGCAAAACCGCCCATTCAAGATTCAAGATTCCGATTAATCTGCACGATGAGTCAACTTGCAACATCACACAACAAATGAAAGTGGCGGAGTTGGTGCGTAAAGTTGATCTGATCATTTGGGATGAGGCACCGCTGATGCATCGCCGAGCTTTCGAAGTTGTTGATCGCACCCTGCGTGATTTGATGCAATTGGATGACGCACAAGCAATCGGGAAAATCTTCGATGGGAAAACCGTGGTCCTTGGTGGGGATTTTCGACAGATCTTGCTTGTCGTTCCCAAGGCGGGACGAGAAGACATTGTCAGTGCTTCCTTGCCTCGATCGCATCTTTGGCAGCATGTTACAATTTTTCGTCTTCATATCAACATGTGAGTCATGGCAACCAATTCTGAAAAGCAGCGAGAGTTTGCCAAATGGGTGTTGAATGTTGGAGATGGTAGTCTTCCCGCCATTGCAAGAGAAGAAGGTGTCGATCCAGATTGGATCAAGATTCCATCCCATATGAGGCTGCCAGCAGAAGATTGCAACTTAAGAGGATTAATTCGAACCATCTATCAGGATCACCGCTACCACTCTGGGGATGCCATGTATTTGATGTCGCAGTCGGTCACCCCGAAGCAACGCAATGCCATCAGTGTTTCGATGTTGAAGTCGATAACCGTAAAATTCTGCCATTGTCACATTGCAATGTTTTCTTCGAAGCTTAGATTCTTCCGCATGGTCGTCATCCAAATCTACATCAGCAACAACACCATTGAGCGGAATATTCGGATGCCATCCATCCTCACCGTAAGAAAATAACAACGGATAATGTAAAGCCATGTATCCCACATGTAGTTCGGAAATGCGCTGAAACGGGCCAGCTTGCTGAGCAAGGATGACATCACGTCTGTCTACAACCTCAGAACCATCTCTTACCATCAATGCAACGACTTCATTGGCCGTCGGCACATTGTATCGGCGGGCATCCTTTGTTCGAGAGGCAATGAGACACAATTTCAGATCCATGGGAGCACATTCTATTACCATCATATCCCTTGCCATTTTGAACACTTTGACATAGGGATTGATATTGTACATCATGGTCAACAACCAATCCAACGTCGTTGGATCAAGCGAGGGCATAACAGCATGGCGGTTTTGACGTTCATGTTTCGTATCATGAATGTACACCTGTGCAAACTGTGGCCGTTGGCCTTCGGCAGGACATAGGGATCCGATTTTGTGATAAAGTTCACCTTAAATGCGAAAGGAGTACGGTCCAGGGCCTCTTGTTACCGACTCATCAACTTTGGCACCGAGCGAAATGAACGCCAACACCGAATTGTACATGCGAATCTGATCTCGAAATTTGACGGCACTACTCTCTTTGTTGGTTAAAAAAACTTCCAGCTCTTGCGATGTTGCAGGAAGATTCGGTAACAGAACTTTGCCATTCTTGCAACACAGAAAAAAATTGTGGGTTGTTGTTTGTCGACTTTGCCGATCGTTCTTTGATCCACATTTTCGCGCTACAGAATCCACATATTGTGTCCATTTCTCCACAATCCCATCGTCCCGGGGCTGACGCATCTTCATCTCCAAACAATTGTAATGCGTCATTGCGAAAAGAAGGTTGTTCACGTTGCTTAACACGTCGTTTTTTCTGTACGCAATTGCGACGTTCATGTGCAGATTCTGACGTGCCTTGATTGAATTCTGTTGGAACATCAATATGTGGAACAGGATTTTCCAAAGAGTCAGTTTGCTCGTCATTTCGTTGAGCTTCTAAGTGTTGCCAAAGGGTCGTCAAAGCAACCAAAACACTACCATGTTATGCAATGAGTGCACGCATACGTTCTTGTATGTTTTCGAACATCTTGGGGTGAGGGGGTTCTCATGCACTCTTCTGTGCTAGTGCCGTGTGTGTGGACATTGTTGAAGTCTGGCTACATCAACTGAAGAATTGTGCAGGCAACGCTACTGGTGTCAAAATGTGAGGCAAAATCAATCCCCGGGGTGGTGGAGGAAATGAAAGTCCATGGCTTATTAGTTTGTACTCACTTATTTCCTCAAGGTGTTGTTGATTCCTGCAAAGATCACAATACAGAAGAAGAGAAAGTGTGTGTGAGAGATAGAAAGAGAGACAGAGTATTTCAAAGCAATATTATGTGGACTTATCAAAATCCATCTTCTCTCATTTGAATGTGATTAACTTATTGTGTAGTATTAACTTACTTATTTATTAAATGACAAAGAGGCATTGGATAGGTGTTGGACTATATAGTGGGTGAAGGGCATTTCTAAAAGTAAGGGACCTAGAACAACACAATAGCCAAGTTTGGGTTCACATTTTGCAAATGTTATAAACTCATGTGCTCTACCCATAATTAAAGCATGAGGAAAACATTATCAGGAACTTGAACATATATATCATAATCACTGAACGGATTCAGCAAATGTTTGCCAAATAATTAATATATTTAGAATCTTAAACGTTGGCTCTGGATTTTTAATTTTTTGAAAATTTTAGTATAGATAATATCATTAGCAAGAGACATCAAATTCTAACGACTATATAACAATCCTAATTTGTCTACACTTCGTGTGATGGGTGTTTGGCCCCCATAGACCTGAGTTCTCAAATCCCAAATCTGACCCCCAAAAATTTATTTTTGTTGATTTTGGCATTCTTGGTAAAAAAAATTTTCAAATTTTAATTACTTTCAAAATAATTTAATTAATGTTGAATTTGTGAAGGACCCACTTTGTTGGCGTCTACAGAATTGTGCGGCTTAGTATAAGTGAGCTATTAGGAGGACACCTATTGTTGATTCTATTAATTAGTGAGCAAAGTGCACTCAAAAGTTTGTTTATTTGGCTTTGAAGGAGCCACTTTGTTTGGGCCATCATCAATATTTTTTTAAACCATTGGGCAGGTCCCACATTAGAAGCAGCTCTCTAACCCCATCCCCCAAAATAAAAGCACCATAAAGACAACTGGACATTAAGACTCCCAACGTAGCATTACACTGCACCGTGCTACATATTCCTCTAAGTTCAATTTGGAACCCTATTCTATATTCATTTCCATCTAACACAAAGTTCAGCAGTGTACAAACCATGGTATTTTGCAAAGAGCTGTGTGAATAAATGCAGAGAGGAACAATCATCCATCAAGGGCTTCAATTATGTTTACATTTGCTCATGCAATGCAATCTAAGATTGCCCTGAAGACAGAGATCCTACAATAAACCCACCCTTCTCTACCTCAAACTATGAAATCGTACAGTCCCATTCAAATCACTTTGCAAAACCCCTAGCACCATTCAAAATCTAACAGGAATATGCACCCATCTCAAAGCCAATTTAACACTCATATATATCATATATCCTGCTTTTGTAATCACTCATTTATATCAAAGGATGCTGATGCATTCCTTGGTGCAAAAAAGAAGTTTCTCTGGGAATTTTCCTGTAATCCTATTAGGTCAAACTTTCGATGCAGTTTCAGCCTACTATCTGGTAATCCGTTTCCACCTCAAATAAACCCTAGAAGCAAAGCAAGAAGAGGTAGAAAGAAGGAGATGGAACCACTTGCTGGGGCTGGAAAAGGGACCATGGCAACGGCTTCTGGTAACTGATAATGGTTGTTTGCAATTCAGCACCCTACGCACCCTTGTCGCGAAAGCGCGTGAAACCGGCAATGGAGTTCAATTTTCCTTCTTTCTCTACAAATTCTGCTGCTGATGAAGATGATGAAGAAGAAAATGATGCCAATGATTCAAAATCCCTCTGGGACGACCAAGAATCTAGAGCCACCACCACACCAATCTTTCTTCTCCTCTTCCTCCGTCTGCTGATGTTATTGCTGCAACTGGCAACAAATACCCTATAATTATCCCACTCATTACTACCTAGACCACAAGAAGAAGAATGTGCAAACTCCAATAATCTAAAAGAAGAAGAAGAAGAAGAAACGTCTAAGAGCGACGGATCCAAGCCGGAACCGTCTGAGGAGGACCCTCGCTGCGGAATCCAAAGCTCCGCCAAAAAAGAAAAATTCTCCCGTCAGATGGATCGCTAACCTCCCTCAAAGCCATCACTGCGGAATCCAAAGTTCCGCCAGAATTCTCCCGTCAGATGGATCGCTATATTTAGCTACTGTCCGTCACGGGATGGCCTCTCAACCGCGCGCCCGCAGCCGGTTGGGCCATACTATCCGTCCGGAGTCAGGGGAGGTTTCATTCTTCCTTTACAATATATCAGCACAAGTTATGGTCGAAAGAAAGGCCATTAAACCACTAAACCACTAAAAGTTGAGAATTGACCCAATCCCGATGCGTGCAAGTGAAGTGCGACACACTACAGGAAAGCTCTCGAGGAGAGCTACAACTTTGGTTCAAAACTCGTTTCGATCCGCGCTCGAAGCGAGAAGTTATGAACACCCAAAGTCCCAAGAGTCCAAACCGAGACAGTTTCGGGACTCCACTTTGGGAGTCCCGGGAAAAAGAGCTATTTGGATGCAAGTGCGGCGGAGAGTTGCAGAGAATATAGTATATGGGGGAAGGTGGTGGCCTCCCCCGAGTCCGGGTCGTGGTGAATCAAGTGAGTCAAAGGTTGCCCGTGGCTTGTCCCAACACTGAAAGTGTGCAGAATGAGTTCTAACCAACTTGTTGGTTGGATTTAGATGTAGGACCAAATAACTAAGTAAACTTGTCCCTCTTCCTAGTCTAATCCCGGAGCTTTCAGCACGCCCCTCTCACCCCCCTTTAGTGCTAGAAGCTGGAAACGTGCCCCGAGTCCCCCATACTTCCGCAACTTGAGTGACTTAGCCCCAACTTGGGGCTAACTAGGGACTTGGGAGTGCATCATGGCAAGTGGATGAAAATATAAACGTTATGGGATGTTGTTAAAATGGTTACTTGTGAATGCAACTTGCAATGGCAATTGAAGGTATTAAAAGAGGTATATTATTTTTTAATTTCAATTGTATGAAAAGTTGGTTTAACACTTGTAATTGTTAATAATGAATTGCACTCAAAATGTGAATAATTCCAAGATGGTGTATGCCATGTCCTTTTTTCTTTCTTTATAAGAGTTTGATGTCTCTATTACTTAAGAATCTACATATGTAACAAATCCACCATCCTTATGTTTTATTGAAAATTTTGTGGAATTTGAAGGTGCAATGGTTTTGTGATTGTGTGATTATGATTTGAGCTTGTAATTGTGTAATGGCTTTGTAACTATGTAATTCTAGAGTTTTTGTTTCAATTTGTTTTGGAATTTGTTTAGGAAATAAAATTTTGAATTTTTTTTTGTTTTGCTATTAGGTTTTGTTTCTACAAGTTATGCATTACATAAGGTTATTAGAAAAAAAGGTTGCAATTGATTTACATAATTCTACAATGGGTGGACAAGTAAGTTGTTTAGAACTAGGTAATATACATCATGTTAATTTAAGATATAATTATGCATGTTAATTCTTTTAGGGTTAATTGTTTATCGAATTTTTTTTGTAAATGTAATCGTTTGTAGGTTATTCTTGTTTCTAGTTGTTTGCAATTTATTTTTTGTTTTATATTTTGCATACTTCTTTTGCAATTTCCATTTCTTTGTCTTGCTTTTGGTAGGTAAATTCTAAGAAATGTTAATTATGTTGTTTGATTAATATTCGCAAATAGTTAAATTAGATCTCATTTTAATTTTTCTTTTTTCAAATGTTCAATTAATTTTTTTAAAAACACGTGTTTTTACAACCTAAACCTAAACCTTAGGTGAATCTTGGGTCCTACCTAAATTTTAAACTTTACCCTTAAAAAAATTTGTATTTGAAACCTAAATATTAAAGTTGAACCTTAACGTTTTTTAATTAGGCCTAAATCTTGAACCCTAGAAGTTGAGGCCTAGGACTTAAACCATGATTATTTAATTATATAATTATTTTTTGGTTTTACTATTGTGTGTCCAATTTTTTTCTTAGGTTTTATTTAAGTCTACAATTTAATTTCCAAAGTGTTATAATTTTGTATGATTAGTTTTTTAAGTATAAACAATGGTGAGTTATTTATTTATTTGTTATTTATTTGGGGTTTTATTTGTTCTTGTTATTTTTGTTTGTATGGACAACAAGCAAGTTGCCTATTGGAAATTTTGCAATTATAATTGTTTTTTATGGTATATTTGTATATTTTGTTCTATTTTGCAAGATTATGTGTACATCTTCCTTGTCCTTACGACTAATTAAATTGCTAGTTTGAACAAAAAAAATGACCAAGGTTCATTCACGTTTGGGGTATCAAAAAAAGGAGAAAAGACTAGGACTTTCTTAAGGTTACTTTTACAAATAATGTTTACATAAAACAAATTTAAGTAAAACAATTCACATGGTGGTGGTGTTTTTTCACATGTCTACATAATTGTGCATGAATATTTGATTTGCAAGAAGAAACACAAAAAATGCTAAAATGGGTTTTAAAAATCAACTAAACATGTTTTTTGCATGACTTTTTTACACATGTGACATGCATCTAAAGTTAAAATTTTTGAACCTAATGAATATATAAAAACTAGCCAAATGATTTAATAAAGGAATCATTTCCCTTGCAACTTTTTGTTTCAAAATTTGAAAATTGTGAAATTATCATATGATTTATTTGTTCATCAAATTGACTTAATGAACATGAAGTTGCATAAAGGGAAGCATGGCTCTCTTATACAAAAAGTTTGAAATCAATTGCATCATTTTATGCATTTTTTTTGCATTCATTTATAGAAGAATTGTAATATGGACAATTGATTGTAAATCGGTCAAGGACTCAAAAGGACTTTTATAATATCCAATAATTATTGGATTTTTTTGAATGCTTGTTTTATCAATTCCTAATAGTAACACAATAATACACCATAGTTGTAATATGTTGGACATTATGAAATAAATTATGGCAATGGTTCTAAAAATTGGGGCCACTACTTTTATTAAACAACTTTATAAATCCCTTCCTTGTTTCATTGGGATTTGTTGCTATTTGCTTGATTTAGGCCTTCATTTAAGGACATAATTTTAAAAAGCTTGGAATTATTGAACTTCTTGTGATTGAAATTTTTGGGAGGTTTGGAAAAGCTTTCATTTTGCTTGTACTTGATGGAGTTGGGCCTAACGACATGTAGGCTTTGCTTTTTTTTCTTGAGTTCTATTCACAAGATGTTGAGCTTATTAATTTGTGTAGTTCAAACAAACCTACCATTGTGTTTATTAAGAACATTAGTAGTATCACATTAACAATAACTTTTAATCAACTTTTCAAGTTCCTAATCTTGCTGGTCCTTAAATATTGATAAAAATGCACAATAAAAAAATGAAGACCAAGACTTTGCAATAAACTTTGAGGTTTGATTGATTTTTATTTTCTTTTTTGTGTTGCTAGTTTGTTTATAACATAAATAATTGGGATTTTTGTTGTTGCAAGTTGTTGGGTAGCTAAATATACTTGTCAGCATTTGTTGTTTTGAAAACATTTATTGCAAATGTCATTTCCCATCTATAGCAAGCAAAGACATTTTTCATCACAACAATTGTAAGAATGCAATCCCAATGGAGTTTCAAGCTTGAATTATGCACAAGATTAAGCAAAAATTGTATGATGAATTTGATTGTGTCCTTTGTGGCTCCTAGATCAAATCAATGTTGATATATGATTTATTAACCCTTGAGGATTTGTGAGCAAAACAAGTTTTTTTCCTTTGATTTTTCCATGACAAAAAACCTAAGGTTGATTTACTTTAAGTCCTACAATTGAAGTTGTTGCATTTTCAACAATGAAAAAAAATGATGTCCCCAAGATTGATTGTTTTAATTAGTGTTTTGTTTGAGAGTTTTTGAGGTGTAATGAGATTGTAGATTGTTGCAATTGCATTTTGGGCTTGTACACATGTAGATGATGTACATAGAATAGTAAATTAAACTTTAAACATTAAACATTTGTTTTGAACATCATTTGTGTATCTCTTTGGACATGTTCAATTTTTTAAAGTTGTACATATATGGTATGTACATGTTATGTCATAATAAAAACTTGGTGTTAGAAGTTGTGGATTGGATATCTTTTATGTTGAAAACCATTTTGGGGTAATGTGAATTTGATTTTGGATATTGATTAGGGTTCAGGGTTTAAATCATGAAATATTTGTTTGGTCTAGGTTTGTTTTATGGATGGGTTTATATATTAAGCTTTGGAACTATCTTTGAAACAAATGTGATAATTAATTGGAACTTGGAATTGTTGTTTGGTAGTTATTTCAACTTGTAATTGGATGCCAAAGGTAATAAATTGTTAGCTTTTATCTAATAGTTGTTTAGTATTTGAACTTGTGATTGTATTTTGACTTTCAATTTAAAGTTAATAGGTTGCATTTGGAATTTGAACCTTGGTTTTGAAAGATAAGTAGGTTGGAACTTGGTGTTATAAGTTGATGTTGAAAGTTAAATATAGAAAATTGTAAGTTTCAATTTGTTATTTGGTTATTTTTCAACCTACAACTTGAACTTCCAATTTGATTTCAAAACCTAATATCAATACTAATAGAATAATATTAACTATATAATGGACAAAAAATTAATATAATAACAAAAAAAGTATCTATAAATCTATCAAGCTAAAATATAACAATATTAACTTTTCTGTTTGAAAGGTAGTGATATTATTGTATAACTTATTTATGTAAAAATCATAAAATTAGTTTTAATATAAAAAAAAGATTGAACTATTAAAATGGAAGTTTAGTCAATAATATTTTATTTTTATATTATTTAAAAATATAATACAATGTGTAAATAGTAATAAAATAATATTCAATATACATTGCAACATAATTTTAAATAATAAGGATGAAAATATTGAATAAATATTATGGAGAAAAATATTTATTCTATTTATATAACTTAGTGTAATTAATTATATTAAAATATTAATAAAAAATTTTCAAAATTTTAAGTGGAAAAGTAAAAAATACAAACATTGAAGCTGAAATTATATATTATTAAATCAATTGATATTTTGTAGGTTAATGTTGATGTATAAACATTTTTTTTCATTAAATATATGAATATATGTAAATATATTGGTAAATAAAGTAATTCAAATTTATTTTAAAATATTTTTTCAAATTTCAAGTTGCATATTAATAATAAATTCAAGTAAGATTACAATTTTAATTCAAGAAAAATATAATAGCATGTTTTAGATTCAAATTTAATAAAAAAAACATATAATTTAATTATGAAAGAAAAAATAAATTAATCATTGAAATCATACACTAATTTTGAAAAGAAGAAAAAATATAATAATATTCTTGTGAAGATATTTGGGGATTTCAATTATGTGTGTGTGTGTGTGCGTGTGTGCGTGTGTGCGCGTTGCATTTCAAATGTATTTAATGGCATAAAATATGTTTCAACCACAAAATCAAACTTAACACACAATTATATTTTGAAAGTATTAATATGGATTTAAATATTTAATTAAATAAGATTGGTTTGCATTAAATTATTAATTTCCATTCTAGTGTGGGTGACTGTTTATTTGACACAATGAAATATTTAGTGAAATATTCAATAAGTTCTAAAATGATTTTAAGAAAATTCATTTAAAACAATGTTTGGCATTTTATGCACTCAAAAGGTTACAATGTCATAAGTGTGAATTGAAATTTGAATTTTTACATGATTTGCATCAATATGGCCAAGAAAATAGTGAATAAACTTAAATACACAAAATGTTAATATATGTTTTTAATGGTGGATTATGGGGTGATTTCCCTACCATTTGTTGGATAATGGAATGCTTACAACAACCAATAAATGTATGGAATAAGGATAATGGTTGGTTAATGATAAAAGTTGGAAGTCAAAACACACATAAAACTTATAATATAGTTTATGGAAACAATCATTTTGAACCTTGTCAATATTTATTATCAAGTTGCAAATGCATTAAGTAGTTGCAATGATGAAATTAGAAGTAAGACATATAATAAAAAAAATATTAATAAAAAATGATAGTGAAGAAAATATATTTAATTGAAATTTGGAATTAGATAATATTTTCTTGGAAATTTAAAACAATAATTCTAGATGGAAGTTGCAAGAAATTGCATTAGTATTCATTCACAAACATCCAAATTAGGCCTAAACACATTACAAATCAAACATCTTAAACATTTTCAATCTAAACAAAATAAATTGATATTGTGATTGACATTTGTTCCAAAAAAACTGAAAAAGTTTATAATAACATAATTGAAATCTTTTCAAATCAATGGTTACCAAATATCTTCACAAATACATTACTATTTGAAACAATTGGTCATCACATTGATATTCATTACAAGAAAAAAAATGATTTATCATATGAGAATACAACATTCGTCAAATGGTTAATTTGAATTTTTTCTAATATATAATCATATTGAAAATATCTTTGTCAAAGTGATCATCACAAATGATAATTTTAGTCTTGTTAAATACAATGATTTGAAAAACAAGAAAACCCTTCATATTAGTTTGTCTCTTTGATTGAACAATAATGAAACATGATATATTTATAAAATATTATAAAATACAACAAGATATTGAAAACATTGGTAAACATGTTTATAATTATTTCTAGAGATTATGTTTTGCATGCCATATTTATTATATCTCAAAATCATATATTGCAAAAGTTCCTTGATGTTTTAAAAATGGAAAAAAATTGGATCGTGTACTAATAAAAACCTTTAGACTAAACATTGTGAGATCATCTCATCAATAATGAACCATGCATGAATTTTTTTGTCAATGTTGAACAAAAGAAAAGAATGGTTGATTGCACCACGTCTTGCATTTGCATAGACATTTCATTTACAAAAATATGGACAATATGGAACTCATGGAAACATTGTCAACATTCCAAAATTTTTGAATCTTGTACAAAATGTATTATCACAAATGCCAACCAATGATTGTTAAATTTATGTATTTTTGAAAGAAAAATTAGAATATAAACCTATATATATATATATATATATGTTAGGTTGTGTTCATCTTAACATAATGATAAAAACATTACGAGAAATTTATAAAACTCTTTTGTATATGGTTGCAAATGTTTCAATTAAACCAAATTGGGAAACTTTAATAGAATTCACCAATGCATATGAAAATAAACAATGGCAGAAGGATAAATTTGAAAAAAAAAAGGTGATTTGCATGCTTCAAATAATTTTGAGGAAGCTATTGAAGAAAATTGTAGATATACGTTTAGTACAAGGCATTTTAAATCTTGAAGAAATAATAAACGATGATATTGAATTCATTGCAATTGCTCTAGAATAAGATTTTTAACCGCTTGGATATTATTTCATTTCATGATGCACATTCTAAAGAATATAATTTTCCAATGTTTTTTTTTCTGGGGGGGCCATCCAAGGCCATCCTTTACATGTACATATCAAAAAATTGGCACAAGTTGAATTAACAAGTACGAATAGAAAGTTTGTATATCATATAAAGAAGTGCACTTCTTTCAATTATACAACTTGTGCACCTCACTTTTTGGGCAAAACTCAATTCCTCTCTCTCTATAGTATTTTGGCAAATTATATCACTCATGAAATTTCTCTTTCATGGCTAATTTTTTTGAGAATTAATTAAAGTCATACATCGGTCATAAGTGGGAGTAGTCCATAGCCATGCCTGAATTTGTTCTCTTTGATTTTCTCTTGACTTATGCCAAATTTATTTAAGACTTATTTCCTTCGTTTTACTGGATCTTTCAAAATTCACAAGGCTTATTAGTACAACTTGTATTGGGCCTTTTTGAATTTCAAAAGATTCAGTTTTATGATATACTCATTCATGTTTTGTCTCAACTAGTCGTTTTTAGTAAGGTTTTCTTTTCATTTTTTGCCATAAACATGCAAAGGATGATTCATGAAGTAGCTATTAGAATGTTCGAAAGTTCATGAAATATGATAGATTGTTACGTTCTACAATCGGCTTGAAGTAGTTTGTGTCCTAAAAAAAGGCACAAAATTTGAATGTTTTATTTGAGCTAGTAGTAACCTCTCGTGTTGAAGCACTTCTTGCCATCATTCTACATTGTGCAAATTCCAATAAGTCACATAAACTCAAAGCTTGAAAAATGGTGTAGCCACATGAACATACAACATTATTATGCAAGTTCTTGCCATAGAGTTATGAACATTACACAAATTCTCATATTCACATCTAGAGATAAACATACTTTGCGTGGCCAATTAAATGCACCTACCCAAATTAAAAAAGAACCTCTTGGGCATGCTACCACACATGAATTGAAACCATCCACCTTACTTGTGAAATCCTTAAAGAAAACGTTGGTTTGGAGGGGTCAACATAAAATCAATAAAAGAATTGTCACCAATGAAGCTTTAAAAGATGCATATTACATTTTTTTACTTCAAATTGCCATTCAAAAAGTTAATGTTTTACAAATCAAATGAATCAAAAGGCCATTATCTTAGAATTATGTTTCATGAAGCATCAAAATAAAATTAATAAACCTAACAAACATGTAATGCCATGAATGAGATGGGATTAACCAATCCAAAATGGTTTTAACCTTTACATGTTCATATATGAATGAATATATGTCATCACCAAAAATGATGTATTTTGGCACTAAACCTAATTCTTAAATTTTCCAGCAAGATACAAGTGTGCCACATTTTTAAAGAAATTGGAGATTTCATCAATGTAACAAACTTTTTTTTAAAAGCCCATATATTCATGAAATACATCAATCATTAAATGGTGAAAAACAAAAGGGTGCATTTGTAATGCTAAAAGGCATAACAAGTAGCCTTTTTTTGTGCTAGCACAACTAGCCTTCAAATAGCTAAATTAAAATTGAAAATTAAAAAATGAAATAAGTTTTAAGAGTTTCAATTGCCAAAAGTAAGTTTATTGCCAGATTTGACTAAATCTTTCCTAGGATGGTCACCACTTTTGCTACCTCTTCCTATGGATGATCATCACTTTGGTTGGATCACAAAATTATTTGAAAAACCACTGATAACAACATGCTCAAATTCACCAATTATGAATGAATTGGATGTTCATGGATGACCTCTCTGTAATCGATACATTTCTAAATAACTCTGGTGGGCGTTCCATTTTTTGAAACACCCCAAAACAGTGGAGGAAAAAATATACCGGGTAACATGCCTAATTGCACTTTTAAAAATTGGAACGGGTCTTTACAATATCTAAGAAATTGTAGGAAAAACTACAATTTTGACTGCAACAACCCAACACTGTTTGGTATACATTGGTTTAGAAAACCCATCCAGCTTATGTTGATCTAGTTTGCATCACAAGCATCAAACACAATCTTGGATCAAGCAATTTTGGCTACAAATTGTTGAATTTCAACACTTGATGTCTGATCAGCAATTTGCTACCATTCATGCCACTTAAAATTTTGCACTAATGAGACTTCTGCTTGAACCAGTGTTTGATACCTGAATAGTATATAAGAAGAAAAAAAACTCTACAATTATTACTACCCGGAACTGCCAACCACAACTTTGGCAAATTATTAATAGCAGCCTGGACTTTTGTTTTGGGAAAAAGAAAAAGAAAAAGAAAAAAAAACTCAGTACCCAACTGGTCCTACTTTTGTCAAAAAGATGTTTTGTCCACGAACCTGGCTGTCAAGTCGTCAAGTCATCACTCACATGCATGCCATAGATATTGGGTTCTGGAGATTGCAACAGATAAAATAACATAGATAATCAGCAACTGCCTACCATGACAGCACCTCTGTTCCTTTCAGCAGAGACAACATTATGATCCTTCTGAACATGCTACTTCATCAGGCAAGAGAGTTCACAAAAATGAAAAATGGTGGGTCACATAAGTTCAATCACTTTATAGCTTGAAAAGTTTTAGTGAAAATCTGGCAAGAAATGAACCCTGTATAGGTTGATTGCATTGAGTTGTGCAGCAACTTTATCTTTCCGTGTAGTCTCTGATCTAGCAACCACGGCCAGAACAAAACCTGGTGGTGACTTCAAGTATCTGTGCCTCTAGATTTTCCAAACTCCCTGCGTCCCTACCTGTCATCTGCAAACCAATACAATAAGCAATTAAAAGTCTCTGGCAAAGGCCATACATGTGCACCCACATTCCTAGATGCAAAATTTGTGCTGGCTATGCACATCAACATTTCTTGATTTATCCAACATGGACAACACTAGAAACAAGTAGGAATTCTAGAGAGGACCTCGGAGGACATTCCTTTCATAAACAAAAGAAAGAATGCACCATGTCTGCTGATGATCAGACAATTACTATTTTCTTCTCCTAATTACATACTGGCTCCTTTGACAGAAGGACACCTTTTCACCATTGTGGCATGGTTTATTATATTCGTTCCGAATGGAGAAGCCTCTCAACATGTAAACTTTTGGATCAGTGATGTCTTGCATGTACCATGTGACAGACAAAATACACCACTTACAGTTTGGCCATATTGTTGTACAAACACTCGTGATCAACTGTAATGGGTCTGACAGAGCATAAAAAAAGATTTTGGAAGAATTTCTCAAACCTGTGCAATAAAAGTGCAAGTTGCCTGCTCAGATCCATTGATGGCTGTAATGTTGGAGTAGATGATGTTCAGACCCAGTGCATCAAGGGCTTTGCTGAGTTGCAATAGTGACCCTGGTTTTCTTTGGCATGAAACTTGCACATTGTACATTCCTTCCAGTTCTGATACTGAAATCTGCCCAGCAAAAAAATTGTCAGGTTAACACACAGCTCATGAAGTTGCAGAGAAATCTCCACAACAACAATTAAATGACAATGACAGTAACATGACAATGAGTGCAGTCATAACCTCATGAGAGTGGCTCACAAAGTGACAGACCATCACCTTCATCACGAACGGCAGTGACGAGCTGCCATGACTACCCACTGAGTTCATCAGCTCCCAACAGTGGGTGTAGATAAGCATATAATAATCTTCCCAATAACCTTGGGCAAACCATTATACACAATCTGCATCCTGAGTTTCTATACATGACACATAAGATTCATTAGTTTTGACAAAACCTGGTTGCTTTGGTGGGGCTGGTGGTCAACAGCAGCATGTGGCTCTTGGTTTTTGTGGTTAAGGTAGTAGACATTGTCTTTAGCTGTGCCTTGATATTCTCCATTTATACCTCCATTGACTTCATCATCCTCAGATTGGCCACCATTAACGACGTTTGAGCTTCTTTTCTCCACACTTAAAAATGAGATCATCTTCTCATCCTTCACAACGTCATCCTCAAGCATTTTCAGTTGCTCCTCAAGATTCTGCAAGTATGTGATCGCATCTGCCAAAATTGAAGCTTTGTCCATCTGCACCAATAACACGTGCTATTTCAGCACAGCAGCTTGGTCATAGATTCACAAATCTGATAGCAGAGAACATAGTCAATATATCCAGTCTTTGTCAAAGGACCATCCCAGACCTGAACCCATTGGAACTGGTGTTCGTGAATTTGAATCGGAGTTTGAGTTTGAATTTGAGTTTTTGAGATTCCTCTTGTGAAAACACCATGACAGTTTGGGGTATTCACCTATGTGTAGTCCAATCAGGACATATGCCACATCTAGTCAGATACTGGGTGACTGCCCCTGTATGTGGATGGCACAGATAAGTACCATCCTAACCAAATCTAGTTTGGTCACACTTCCCAATCTCCAGATTTGAAATGGGAAAATACACAGGGTAGGAGGCACAGCCAGTTTCCTCTCATACAATGGCCTGTTCATAGCCTGTGTAATCAACACCTGACACCAAGTAAGCAATGAGAACCCACCCAAAATGGAATAGTTTTTTTGTGGTTGAATCTCAAATCTCACCTTGCTGATGATAGGCACAACTGATCGCAATCTGTACAAGCTTTGATTAAGTTTCTTCCTTCGATTGCGTTCTGACACAAGATTTCTGGACATAAAAGTCCCTGCCAATATTTGCTCAAACCCACCCTCAATCTCCTCATGTTCCTCCAGTTGATCCATTGCAGATTCCCATATATCATCTTGTCCAGTGTTGTTTTGTGTTCTCTCACTACCCATGTGGTTCCCTTGTGGATATTGTCTACAATCTTGAGGTTCAAGGCTTTCTGCAAGTTGCCTAGCAGTCATGTTATGGTCAGGAGGAGATCCATGCAGACTGGACTGGCACTGACATAATTTGACACCTGCAGCAGTGTGAAATTGATTGCAACACGATCCCTGCATCTCAACTCCACCAGGAAGACTTTTGCAGGTTGAATTGCTCAACGAAATCCTCTCTTGGACTGCTGCAAAGCCCTTGTTCTCATCAGGCTGAGTTCGAAAGTTCCTACTCTGTATCTGCTCAGAACCATGTGATTCAGTGCAGGATGTAACTAAAGCAGGTAAAGGTGCACAGACTTGATCATCCCTAGTGGCATCCAGTGGACATAAGTTATGTTTGCTTATTGTATTCCTTACAGCTGGATGTAGTGGTCTGTTCTGCAATCCAGCAGCCTGTCTGCACCTTGACGATTCCCTAGTGCTAAGGACTATGTTCAGGATTTCTCCAGAGACATAATTTGTCCCTGAGGAATAGATTGGAAGCACCACAGGTGAAGAAGATAAGACTGGAGACTCTAGCTGTTGTGTGCAAAAATCTTGTGGTACAAACATAGGGTCTCTACCAAATTGCACTGGCAGAGGCACATTTGCAGCAGATGTTCTGAGAGATTGCTCCACTCCCGTCAGACTTTCCCATATCTCTTCCCTTGGGCCATCCCCACTGGCCATTCCTGGGCATTTTTCCAGACACACCAAAAGCGCCATGTTAGAGATGGGCGCTACTACTGCAGACAAGCCCATAATGTGAAACTAGTTTTAGGATTCCACTCATAGACTGAATTCTTCAATCAGGTCCAGAAATTTCTGCAGCCCAGCAAGGCCAGACACATGATGGGTATGTTGCAAACTCAGGGTTTGCTGTTGCCTTCACCATGAAAAGATGGTTGGATGCAACAAGGCTGTGTTTCACACTGTATTGAAGCTGTGTGAAAACCTGGGGGCTTCAGTCCTTGAATGAAGAGCCATAAGGACAAAGGGACACTCAGTTATGCTTGCTCAACAGTACTTCACAACACATTTCTGCAAAGAGTACAATCAGGTGATGGCAGACTTGCAGCTAACCTTCACCGGTTGACAATGGTAGGGAGTGGACCTAGACAGGGAGAACTGCTCTCTTGAGTCAATAAAGCTGTGCCAGTCACCAGCTTGTGACCTATTTTCAGAGCTGCAGCCACCCACAAAATCAAAGACATGTTCAACCATACACTTGAAGAAGTCATTTGAAACTTTTGGGCATTTGTGTGGCAATAACTCAAGGTGGCTTGCTCTGCTCCCTCATGATGTCAGGCCCCCCTATAGGATCCTTGAGAGTTTGAAAGGTAGATACTGAGGCCTAATTAAAGCTGTGACTAACAATAATGGTGCCCAGAGTTGACAACTTCTTTGCCAGCTCCTGCTCTTGAAGGTGCAAATCTGTTTGACATATGTGACCTTAAGATCCTCCAGTCTCTTCCCCCTTCCACTACAAATCAAGCTATTTTGTTCAAAAAAACATTATTTCATGAACACACACCAGACACACCTGAGCAGCTTCTCTGGGTAACAGCAACTAGTTTAGCCTCAACTCCTGTGATACTTGAGATGCAATCTTCAACTTTCTTGCTTGATCAATCAACATCTGCAGGCAAGGAAACAAAACCCACATGAACTGTGATCAAAGGTCAAATATACACTGCTCCATCACGTGTCATTTAAGACTTAACTCTTAAATCCAATCTTCAATTTTGCAAAACAACAAAAGCATAGTGCAGCAGAAATTTGAGCTGCAAGCTCTTCTGAAAGGAAAGACCACTAAGTATTTAAAATCCAATTTTCAATAAGTGCCACTTTTGCAACAAAAAGTGAACACAAAAGACTAGTGAAGCATCGTTAATTTGAGCTGCAACAGCTCTTCCAAAGAGAAAGACCTAAGTCTTAAATTCAATCTTCAATAGGCCTCTTTGCTGCTGCTGCAGCAGCAGCAGCAGGAAAGAGGACACAAAAAGCATACTGCAGCGTTTATTTGAGCTGCTGCAACTCTTCCAAACAGAAAGTCCCAAGTGTTAAATCCAAAATATTCAATAGGCGTCTTTACTGAAGCAAAAAAGAAAGAGGACACAAAGCATAGAGTGCTGCTGCTCCTTTGCAGCAGCAAGCTCTTCCCATCCCAATTATCATCTAGGACAAAAAGCTTGCATTAACAACCCTATTGGAATCTTTTTTTCTCTCTAAAAAAGAAACAAAACTCCAGAGAGTAGCTAGAAGAGCAAAGAGTTAAGCTTCCAAACTGCATAAATCCAAATGAAAAGGATCACCTGGAGCTTGAATTCTGGAGCTTGAACTGTGGATGTACCACGCATCTCTCTCCCTCTCCTCCCGCGGCACACACACAGAACAGAAGAAAAGCACCAAGAGAAAAAAAAACCCTAGAAATCAATAATAATAATAATAATAATAATTTTAATTTTAAATTAGTTAAATTTGAATTAAATTAAAAATAGAGCTCTTCTAGAGGCTACTTTTTACTACAATAGTTACTACAGGGGCTGGCAGTGTTTTTTTTTCTTTGTTTTTTTTCTGTTTTTTCTTTTTCCAATTTTGTGATTTAGCTGAAGTGGCGATTGTGGCGACTATCCATAAGATGATTTAGTCAGATTTGGCGACAAGAAAATATCAAAGTAAAAAAAAAAAACAATCTTGAGCATCCTTCTATAATTTTAGCTACTTGCTGGAACTTAGGATAAAATCTAGTTATTTTTATTAACAAAATTAGAGTTTTTTTTTCAAATTTTTTGTGACTTAAAAGACTTCAAAAAACACGAAATTTTTGCCATTTAATTTGCCCAAAATTGTAACATGTGCTGCTTCAACTCATGTCTGTCCAATAATGGATTAATTTTGAAGATAGACTCCACGCAGATTTTGTGGACATTCTTCCCTATCCATCCATCCATTGACACAATATTCCATTCAGAATGGAATGTGATTAGATATGTAATTCCCATGTTTTTTTAAAGTACCCACTACCCAAGAACAATAGAGTTATCCGTAAAGTAAGAGAAACACAGCACCAGAACCCTGAGTTTATCAGGATTCAATAGGGGATGAAACTCAAAAAACCACCCAATTTTGGTTGTAAACTGAGTTTTATCTTGTCTTTCTTTTTTCCTGAGCGCCTGCACTGCTGCTACCTATGTTTCCACTGCCCCTGACTGTCCAATCACTATAATTAGTCTCAAACCTTGTGCATTAAATGCTGATACTCAGCATTTCATACTTCATACTGAGATTTATTTTAAATGTCTTTACTTTGCAGATACCATTGAAAGAGGGGATAGGGGGTGAAAGGAGGCCCAAAGAGTGGGGCAATTCCCAAAATAAAAGGCCTACAATGAGGCAATTGTAGCTAAGTCTGGCCCCACAAATTGGGAATGTTACCCACTATGGGCTTTAACCCAATCATAAAAGCCCAAAGTGAACATTGTCATGAACTTAAATGTGTGTAGATGATGCACTGGAAGAGGTCAGTTAGTATGTGTTACTCCTTAAGAGTTGGGAGAGATTTTACAAAAGAGTGTTTTCACACCAAGTGTGTGGAATTGAAGTGTGGGAACATCAGCTCAAATTATTGGATAGAAATTGTGGCCAAGTGCAATGAGTGGCCTACAATCATTAGTCACCTACACCTCAATAGCATTTCTATGACAAGAGTTCTAGTCTTAATCCATTTAGGTAAGTCTAATGTAGGCTTATATTGGTTGGGTTTTGATTAGTCATAAAAATTCATTTAGTGTGAATGTGGTTTAGGTTATGTTGTGTCAGGGTGTCATCGCGTCGCTTGTGCAATGGGACCCTTTTTTGTGTGTAGGTGTGTGTTGTTGTAGAAACTAAAAGCTAGCAAGTTAGTAGCAAGTATCAGGCTTGGTTAAATTTTGCACAAGCTTCTATAGCTTGCTATTGTAGGAGGTGTAACAAGTTGTTTGGGTGGTGGGTTTTTTTCTTTTGGCTTACTAATGTTTAAAGGTGATGTGTGGTGACAATGTCATTAGTGGTGTGGGGTAGCTCCATCAATAAAACAAGAAACAAAATGGAAAAAAATGAAGACCTTACTTGCATGATACGACCAAAGGCACACCTCTACACTCTAGGGAAATCTTTATTTTCTTGCATGTCCTAATAATGCATAACAACAACACCAACAATCGAGCACTACTACCATTATCACAACACCTTTGGAGCTTGATGTTCCTAGAATCTTTAATTGCCTTTGACATCTTTGCGCATTATAATAGTCAAAATAACAACACGTACTTTTGAAGTTTTCATCATTGTCAAACATTACATATGGTAAAGGATGTTGTGGTCATTTTTCGTGAAGCTTTTTTCATCCATCCATCCGTCTCGTCACCCATCCATGGATGGCATCATACAAGGAAGAAAATCATGGCATAAATAAATAACCTCCCCCTTTGCGCATGTGTCACTATCTAGGAAAGGCATGCCCAGCCCCAGGGGGTTTGATATCAATATCAGGGCCAAATACGCCCTGACATGCACCTAAAAAACCTGAAAATCGCAATTCCAATTCTTCCATGTCAATTTCATTCACCCAGGATAGCACAATGTGCCTCTACTTTACTGGGTTGAAAAATGAATCACTTGCATAAACCTTCTCGTAGCCATAGCAAGAGGATTCAAACCTAGAGAAATCAAGTTTTGGGTTATTAGAAATAAAATTATGAGTTGCACCGTCATATGAGCTTAATGCATAGACATGTTGTTGCAGTTTCTGCTATTGCAACACAAACCTAGGAAATTTTTCACTATATTGTTGGGTGCCAAGGACCATGGTGATATCTCTATCTTTGACTGTATCTCTCAGTTCTTCATCTTTTTTGTGCCCACATAAGTTTAACAATATGTGTTGGGGTTTAATACAGGTCTCGACTACTATAAGGGCTACTACCATTTGTTTCACTAATACAACCAATGTATGCCATTATGGGGTCCAAACATGTTTTCAGCGTATGCTGTCTCCAAACATCTCATTCATTGGCTCTATTTGGAAATTGTTTTGGAACCAAACCAGTGGTATGATGCCATGGGAGTGTGGTTAGGCTCAAGTACCATCAGCCTCAATGGTGCCCCTTTCATTATCTACATAGGTCTGCCATTTTTAATTATTGTTCACATCATTGTTCCAATTTCTTTTGTGATTATTTTGTGGAGATTGCATTGTTGAAAAATAGAGGATTTTAGTCTTTTTTGTGTGATGTTCAAACCCTAATCTGTCATCCTTTCTACGAGTTCCCCTTTGGTAGAGTCCTTTGTCATCTTTCAACAATATAGCTCATTAGGTAGGTTGTTTCCACCTGAGTTTCGATTTGTCTTTGTGAAATTAGGGTTTATTGGTCCAGTTGCAAGTCTCTATGGGTTCAAATCCACTATATACATGTGAATGTTAACTAGAAAATTAGTGTGCACCAATTTTTTTGAGGGAGTTGAAAGGGGTTTTCCTTTGTGGCATCAAATGGGGTTAGGTAAGATGAACCACACCTTCGAAGAGACATAGAACAAGGCAATACCAGTAGACCCCTAAGACCCACTTTTTAGAAAGTGGGTGAAAGTGCCTGAAAATCCTATTGCAAGACATCCTGCAAAAGTTGTTAGCAACATAACATTCAGAGATCCAATAGCTGTTTGGCAGAAGGATGATGGCAGTTAGGTTTTCACGGTGGTCTTAATGATAGGCGAGACTAATACTACTAGAGTTGCCTACAAGAACCAGCCATGAGAAAACAGGTTGTGCACCACCTTGACATACATACAGAACATCAACATTGTGCCAAATTGCGCAGAATCCTTGCAACTCACCATTAATCCAATTCTCAGTAGGATGGTAATGGAACGAAGTCCAAAGCAAATGTTGTGGTAATTTTTGCATCATGACTGTAAAAAATCTCTGCAGACCTGGGTCCATTGAAGAAGAAATTCAACCAACTGGGTGCCCCTATGCCTCTTATGACATCTACTATTAGC
>Ga0209611_10000913_pt1 | contig 47859 bp, 54 predicted proteins | sample S1TSphgellanicum_3_FD_187693 | JGI IMG/M metagenome (GOLD analysis project Ga0209611, IMG submission 187693) | Host-associated microbial communities from peat moss isolated from Minnesota, USA - S1T2_Fc - Sphagnum magellanicum MG (SPAdes) (version 2) | ecosystem: Host-associated > Plants > Peat...
CACAAGGTATTATGTACTAGAAAGTCAGCACTGGGAGTTATGCAGTACAATGGGAAAAGAGAAAGGTGCATGGCAATGTTTTTATTGGCCTTGCCTTGGTAGGCAAGAAAATTATGTTCAGATTCATTATGAGTACAATAGCTTAAGGTATTTTGGCCCCTAGGTAATAATAGGCCTATTTTAATATGATTTGAAAGATGATATTTTGGCTTGTGTTGAAACTTGAGATTAGTTACAGAGTTATAATATCTAAAAGCATTTTGGTTTCTTGTAGAGGATTTTTTGTAAATTATATTTTGCATGGTAAAATATTTGAATTTCCATAAGTCTTGTTTTGCTTTGAGATACTTTTGAATGTAAATGGCAAGGCCATGGTGTGAGACCCTCTTGTTTGCCCTTGGAAAGAGACAAGAAAACCTGTCTAAAATGATTAAAAAGAGCATGACATGTAAGCCTTGCCTTGGCATGGAAGCTTTGATCATTACAATTTGGTTTTTTCCACAATTATCTATCTCTAGCCTTTTGAGCTAGACTTGCAAGGCTTTGTAGGTGGGCATTCATTATTGAGCCAAAAATATGAATGACAATAGGGGGTGGATTCCTGTCTTGTCTGGGTGTCTCTCACCCCCAATGATTCTGTGTTCACTTTACTTTTGTTCACACTTACTTCTCCTCCACTAGAAGACCATCCATGTTTTTTGTTTGTTGGTCTTGCCTACCAAGGCAAGGATATTGTGTTTAGATTCATTATAGAGTTATAAGTAGATTAAGGGATTTGGCCCTTAGGTAATAATAGGTCTATTTTTATATGAGGATTTTTGAAAGATGATAATTTTGGCTTGTGTTGAAACTTGAAATTACATATGAAGTTATAATATATCTTGAAGGATTTTGGTTTTTTTTAGAGGATTTTTAAAAAATTATACTTTTACATGGTGAACTATTCGAGTTTCCATAATTCTTCTTTTGCCTCAAGATAATTTTTAATGTAAATGGCAAGGCCATGGTGTGATGCACACCTTGTGATGTCCAAATTGTATCAAATTTTGCCCCAAAAAATAATGAAATTGGTCGACATTACACTAGAAAAACAAAAAATTTAAAAATTGCCCTAATTTTGTTCCCAAAAAAGGAAAAAAATTGCTCCCAAAATCACTGGTGGGGGGAGGGAAACTCACATATTGTACCCTAAGGTCAACTTCCATGTTGATAAAACGAATTACCATTACTTTTCTATATATATATATAAACTTAAACTTAACTTTATTATTTTCATGATTAGTAAATTGATAATTTCATAGGAAGAATGAAATTACTCAAATTTCATCTTTTGATAAAATTATGTGATGGTTTTCAATATCTCAAATTTGTATTTTCATTAAAAACGTTTCACTATTTCAAGGATTGTTTAATGATGAAACTGACCCTGAGGTAAAGTATGAGAAGTCGTTAGGACATCAATGAACCAGTGAGTACTCAGCATGGTAACTAGGTGGCTAGTTAGTACAATGTAAGCTTTCTATCTTGAGATAATATAATTTCTTTTGTGTAAAATATGATGCCACAATATGGTGGCAAATCATGATTTTCGAATAATTTTTGAGGAATTTGGTCTAGGTTTTAAATACTTTTGAGCATTTTCGCTTAGGGTTGGGATCATTTTAAGCATCTCTGGGTTAGCGTCAAAATATATTTTTGGCATCTCGGCCCCAAGTTGGCCACTTTGGCATAGTCCTAGAATCAAGTCCAATACGGCTCTTTTGGTATTCCATAGTTCCCACCCTGTGCAACCTAGCTAGGATCATTCTATCCTAGTAGTGATGCATTCGTGTCGATCCTACCCTTTGGTAACCTAGGTCCATTCCATTTTGTCATGGGCCCATGTCATAGTGTCAGGGAGCCTAGCCCATAGTGTCATGGCCCTTACGCAACCTAAGATCATTTTGTCATAAGTCGTGGGCCGTCGTGTCTTGGGCCCCATGCAGGTGCAGGGTAAGGTGACTTTATCACAGGGTACCTTTCTTGGGGCCATGCAACATAGGGTCTATTTTTGTGATGCCCAAGGCCACCTTGTCTTGGCACCCAAATTGCTTGTCCTGCCCCTCATGCTATCTAGACCTAAAACATCATATCGATCACCAACATATTGCACTCTCTAAGCTAGGATTTTTTAGACGATGTGGTGAATTTGCCAGACATCGGAGAGTCTATAAGTTTTGTGGTGCCTTGGCCTTTTCCAGTATGTTAGGCAGGAGTATAACAAGCAGGGGTTAGGCATTGTGGATGGAGCTCAATCACATATCAATGCATGAGTATAGCAAGTAGGTGATAGGCATTTGTTTGTATGGGGACAAAAGAATATGTACAAGATTGCTTGCACAAGATTTCTAACTTTGTATGCCTTCATTGGCTACTTGATGTGAAGTTTTATGGAAGGTGTGGAATGTTGTATCCCTCGGCACCACTTGAGCAGAACTACTGATGCTACTCAGCCTCATTCATAGACAAGGTCATTCATGAACCCCTAAACTGTATATGATTTCACCCTGGCGTGTTCTCTACATCTAGTTTGGAAAGATCGGTTTTCTTACGTCCTGTACTTTGCTTTTTGGAGGATTAGAACACCTGTCCTTGGAATGTAGGTGACAGCCACATCTTGAAAATGGAGATAAAGGTATGAGATGCACAACTGTATAAGACTTTTGTGATGAATTGAGGTCAATGGAAGGAAAGATGTTTGTTTGGAATTGATCTCCACTTTGTGATAGAGGGAGCTAATGGATGTGTTTTCAATGTTCTATTTAGTGATTGGTGGCTGTGGTTGCACTTTAGTGGTCGTGCCTCCTTCAGCTCTTGATCATTTGAGTATGTATCTCTGATTTGCTTTTCCAAAATTTTGCCCGAGGTGTGAGCATATTATCATATATTTAATTGTACCCACTGCCATTCACAGTGAAGAGGATGCTGATGATTATGGTACTCACAGGTTGGAAAAGACACAACATTTGTTTTGTTACGTTACACAATTTGGTGGAGATTCTCCATAGAACCACATTCATACATTTCATTGTCAAGATTCCAGTAGTTTGAAGATTTTATCTGAAAGCTTGCAATTAGGATATCCTGATTAGATATCTAAGTGCAAGTTAGGATTTCCTCGTTTCAGAAGAGTGTGATGTTGTCCAATTTTGCCACTTATTGTTAAGGAGTTCTGGTCAAGATTTATTGTCATTCCATCATTATTTGAGGGAAGACATAATGTCAATGCCTTTGGATGACCCAAGAAGGCAAAAAACAAGGGATGACAAGTTGTGGAAGCGGGAGTTCACATGGGCCACACAACATGGGGTGGACAAGATGCGATGTCCATGCGCCAAATGTGAAGGAAGGGGTAGACTGGTTTTACTTAGGATAGTTAGAAACCATCTAGTCCTAAACGGAAGACATCCACTATTTAGAGTGTGGAAAGGCCCAGGCTCAACTGACCACTCTGATGAAGAGTGGGTTGAAGCAAGCAGGGCAGCAGTAAACCCAATGCAAACAAAGGTGGAGGTGCAGGTAGTGGATGAGGCTGTGAATGTGAACCAACTTTTGGATGACCTATTCCAAATGCCAGAGGAAGAACATGAAGGTGATAGGGTTGCAAGCTTGTCTTCAGACCATAATGTAGAGGGAATGGAGGTAACAGGCATGGTGCAGAATGCCATCAAGATCGTGGAAGAGTTAGCAGCATTGCCTAAAAGCATGCTCGGCCAGAATAACCATGATAAGGGACAGGGGGGTGTGGACAATGACACGGGACTAGGTGAAACAGGGGCCCCATCAGTAGCAAGTGATGATGACATCTCAATTGAGGCCAATTATCTACGGGAAGCATGTCAACCTTTGTACAATGGTGCAAGGTGCATGAAGCTAGCATCAACATTATTGTTGATGAATGTTTGCACAATACATGGCGTATCCAACAAGTTCATGGATGAATTATTAGCACTCCTTCATAAGCACCTACTGCCAAAGGATAACCTTCTGCCACCTAGCATGTATGCAGCTAAGAGCTTTACTAGGAAAGTAGGCCTAGACTACAAGCACATCCATGCATGTGTGAATGGCTGCATTTTATTTCGGAAACAGTATGAAACATTGGAAGCTTGTCCAAAGTGCGGGGCTACTCGGTACAAGAAATTTGGCAGGTCTTTTGTTCCACAAAAAAGTTGTGCGGCACTTCCCCTTAATTCCTTGGTTATTGTGTATGTACCGAGCTCGACACACATCAGAGATGATGACATGTCATGCTAGAAACAAGAGCATAGATGGGAAAGTTCGTCATGTACTTGACAGCAAAGCATGGCAACACATTGATAATACATGGCCTAATTTTGCAACTGAACCTAGAAATGTAAAACTAGGTTTGGCCATAGATGGGGCGAACCCTTTTGGGGACAAAAACAATGCTTGGTCCACTTGGCCAGTATTACTCTTAATCTATAACCTCCCACCATGGCTAGTCACAAATAAGTTCTTCATGCTCTTATCTATCATAATTCTGGGGCCTGAGAGTGTTAAGAGCGCAAACTTTGATGTCCTAATAACTCCTCTAATTGAAGAACTCCAAGAATTATGGGAGGGGGTTAGAGGGCTTGACATACTACGACCTATAGGTAGAAGGCAATTTATAATGAGGGCCATATTGATGTGGACGATTCATGATTTTCTAGGGTATGGCTTAGTTTTTGGATGCTAACATCAAGGTTATAAAGCATGCCCTCCATGTGGATCAAGGACAACTAGTCAATGGTCAAAGGAGTTGGGAAAGGTAGTATTTGAAGGAAATTGGAGGTGGTTGAATCGAAATCACCCATACAGAGTTCATCCCAATGCCCAACATTTTAATGGTCATGAGGAGTTAAGGGGAAGGCCGGATATAATAACAATTGCTAAGGCGAAAAGATAAGCCCATAGAATTAAAAAGTGGGTGGTTGCAGGAAATGTGTTGGGGGCAAAAGGGTGTCCATCGAAAAGCAGTGGGATGAAGCGTTTATGTGCATTCTGGGGTCTGCCATATTGGGAGGTGAGCATGAATTATTCAGCCCACCCACCTCAAATGTGTTACATGTTTAGGCCAACCATTCAACAAGGCACTAGGCAAACATATTTTTGGTCCTTGTTTAAATTTGTCAATTTGTGAGATTTCAATTATTGGGTGGCATCATTATATGGGTGTTTACATCTTGGTACAGTAGTTCCTAGGCACAAATTGTGTTAATAATACCATTATTTAACCGAAATGGTGGTTGTTGCAGCATTTACTCATTAGGCACACGTTAGATGTGATGCACATTGAGAAGAACGTTTGTGAGAGTATGATCAAATTCATATTTGGATTGAAGGACACAGTCAAGGTTCGATGGGACATGGAAGTGTGCAGAATCCGAGAACATCTATGGTTAAAACGGGATCCTCAAAGGCTGGGCAAGATTTTGAAACTTGTTGCCCCCTATGTCCTTAGACCAGAAGAGCTCCAAACTTTCATGAATAGGTTAGCCTCTTTGAAAGCGCCAACAGATTATTGCGGCTCATTAGGAAAACATATCATGGATAAGAAACTTGGGTTAATGAAGAGCCATGATTGGCATGTTTTAATGCAACAATTAATGCCTCTAGCTCTAAGGGGCCTAATGGATGCTCATGTATGTTTAAGTTTGATGCGCCTAAGTCAAGTGTATCTTAACATATGTGCAAAGGTTTGGGATCCAATTGACCTACCAACCCTAAGGGAAGATGTAGCAATGACTCTTAGCATGTTTGAATGGGAATTCCGGGGAGCATTTTTTGATGTGATGTCACATTTAACATTGCACATTGTAGAAGAACTAAACATTTGTGGCCCAGTTCATACTCATTGGATGTACCCAATAAAACGGGCCATGAAGGTTTTCAAAGGTTATGTTCGTAATAGGTCAAGGCCAGAGGCTTCCATGGCAGAAGGTTACATTTTGGACGAAACAATTGGGTTTGTCATCGAGTATTTACAAGATTTCCACCATGTTCGACATAGAATCTGGAATGCAGATGAAGAGGAGGGGGTTTATGGTGAAGTTGTGGAAGGGGCTGCCACAAAGTTGACTTTGGACCCTGTAGCACGAGATGTGGCATATCAATATGTTATCACAAATGTGGCATGTTTAGCACCGTGGGTTTGGTACACAACCCTTAACCCCTTAAACCCTTGTTGGAAAATTGTAAAGAGGTCATAGATGCATGGGTAAGTTACTTTCTTATTGAACAACTAGCTAAAATTAATAAACTTAATGTGGGGCTTGGCTATTGGGGGTGCAGCATGTATGAGCAAGAAACAATTTGGATAAGGCAGTTAAGAGCAGAATTTGAAGCAGAATGGCGGAGGGGGCATAGAACAACAAGCAGGCATGTGGAGTTTCCACCAGAGCTCCAAGAGGTGCAAAACTTGGCAAGTTGGGTGCATGAAGCAATTCGGAGCGATATCGCACAAGGGGGTGTGCTTGAAGACCAAGATGCATTCCATCTATCAGTTTTGCCATCCCTTTTCGCTTCAAGGTACACAAAAATGAAGGCATATGGAAATCAATGCAGAGTTTTTATAAATACCTATGGCAACACAAGTGCCACATACGATACTGGAGTTGCATCAGTTTTCCATCAAGAGTAGCAGTCAATAGAGGATACAAAACTTGGGCCGCTTCAATATGTGGGGATATTGAAGGACATAATTTTGCTAGACTATGGCCCTATATCCCAACCAGTAATATTGTTCAAATGTGATTGGGTAAGAAATGGATTGGACAGATGGGGAAATGCCACATATAAGCATGATGATGATGGGTTTTTGTTGGTAAATTTTCGACAATTGAAAGCACAGGTTGATGAACCTTATGTATTTCCAGCCCAGGTGTAGCAGGTTTTTAATGCAAATGACCTTAACATGCTAGGATGGAAGGTTGCCCTCCACAAAGAACCAAGGTCCAAACGCATCCTAGTATCTGATAGTGATGAAGTTACCATGCTAGACAACTTAATTGGAGTAGATGTGCTTCTGGAATTTCCAGAGGTACCAAGGAACATGGCACTTGTTGGTGCAATTGAATTGACTGGAGTTGATGCAATTCTAGCTTCTGAAGAGCTTCAAAGGTCGTCTGGTGATGATGAAGTTGGCCTTGAATGAATAGTTGTTTTATGGGGAATAACATCTCTTCATCGCTGGGTTGCATCATTAGTCATTATTGTATTTCACATCTACTAATGTCAACCCTCTCTGATATAGTTTGTTGCAGCGTAAATCAATGAGGATGATATTCTTCACCTTTGTTTTTTCATTTGCTATGTCTCTTGAATTCCAAGCCAACAAGAAGAAACTCGGTCTTGAGTGCTAGCCAGACTTCAATCTTCTGGTTGCTTCTACAAATGCAACAGAAACTCATGACATCAGATTTTTGTACAATTGAATTTTGCCTGAAATTTCATACATATCTATCCGACAAGAGAAAGACAAGTGAATGGGGGAAAAAATTTGCTCTCAATGATTTTGAGCTTACCATTGATGTTTTAGGATGTCATGAGTTCAGAAAGAAACAAGACTGCAACAAGACTGTTGGGTTGTAAATCTCAATGTACACTCAAAATGGCCCCCTTAAAAAGCTTATGAATATAGATGATGACCTCAACTACACTACGTGGTACCTTGTTGCTGCAGCTCCCCTTGCCGACGCTCCTAGTCCTGTCGTGCATCTTCCCTTCTTCGCACCCGAGTGTCGCGCGGCGAACGATTTGAGATCTGTGAGAACTACTGCTCCCAGTAGGACTTCCTATTGTGCACAATTCTTTCCCAGTTTACAACGGCTTTTTATATTCATATTTTGCACGGAAATTGGATCACGGATCGCACCGGAAGTGGATATTTCTTTTTGAGCTTTTTTGAGGACAACTTTCTGAAGCTATCACTAAGGAGAGGTGCGTCAGATGTCTCTCTCTCTAAGATCGCTTCTTCTCTCCTCCTGCATTAATCTCCAAAGCATAATAATAACATGTGGATTTGGAATGCCAGCTAGCCAGCAGGAGTTTGTTTGAGAGTGACTTGTTGGAGGAGGTAATAGGAAGAGTGCGGGGGAAGGGCCGTAGATGTGCTTTGACTCTTTTTTCAAGATCTTCTCCAGTGTTTGTATTTTTGTTGGTCTATTATTATTGTGATGGCGATGGTGCGGATGTGCGACGGAAGTCGCCATCAATTTGTTAACTAAGAGTGTTGTAAAGGTTTTTCGTTTTTCTGCTTTTATTTTGTTTTTTCTCCTTTTGGTTTTCAGTTTTCTCTCCGCGTCTTGCACAATGCCGCGGATTTTGAGAGCTTTGTAGGACTGGCTCTTCTCTTTTCCTTTGTTCTTTTACTCTATTCCGTAATTGGATCTGTGGATCTGGCTTCGAAATTTTCTGTTTTCATAATGACGACACATAATCTCTTGGGTAGGAAATGAGGAGCTTGTGGATCAACAGTCGTGAGCAGCAGATATTGTTCGCTTTGTTGTCCCTCACATTCAGTCCCTATGACAGACAATACTAGAAAAAACAAATGTACTTGTAGGCTATTATACCAAGACTGAAGAGAGCTTGGTCTTGATCTTCCTTGTTTGCAAGGGAGTCCAAATGTGTTTACACTCTTCCTCTTTGTTTCCTGTCTGTGGCTCCACCGAACTTTGTTGTTATTCTTTTGTTGTGCCCACAAAATTCTGATAGAGAAGAATTTTCTCTTACTGAATAATATCACGCAGATTTGCAGAAGCGGAGGTCATCATCATAATGGGGGAAGCCACATACACTCCCAAAACCATCTTGATAATTGGTGCAGCAGGATTCATTGCATCTCATGTTGCCAACAGACTGATGCGCAACTACCCACATTACGAGATCGTGGTGCTGGACAAGCTAGATTAATGCTCCAACTTGAAGAATATGTTGCCCTCCAAGTCCTCCAAGAATTTCAAGTTTGTGAAAGGTGACATTGGGAGTGCAGATCTTGCCAACTACCTTCTCATTACTAAGGGTATTGACACCATTATGCACTTTGTCGCCCAAACTCATGTCAACAACTCATTTGGCAACAATTTTGAATTCACAAAGAACAACATCTATGGGACCCATGTGTTGCTGGAGGCATGCAAAGTGACAGGCACTGTCCACCGCTTCATTCATGTGAGCACAGATGAGGTCTATGGAGAGACTGAGGCTGATGCAATTGTTGGAAACCATGAAGCATCGCAGCTGCTTCCCACAAATCCCTACTCAACCACCAAGGCTAGTGCAGAAATGCTGGTGATGCATATGGCCGCTCATATGGGTTGCCTATCATCACCACACGAGGCAATAATGTGTATGGACCAAACCAGTTCCCAGAGAAGCTCATCCCCAAATTCATTCTTTTGGCCAGGGGAAGTCCCTCCTCATCCATGGAGATGGATCTAATGTGTGAAGCTACCTGTACTGTGAAGATGTGGCTGAAGCGTTTGACGTTGTGCTGCACAAGGGAAGTGTTGGTCATGTTTACAATATTGGGGAGAAGAGGGAAGGAAGTGTGACTATGGATGGTGTGAAACCACCAAGAACTCCCCGAAAGGCAGGGTTTGTTTCTCCAAGAGCTTCTTCTTCTTCGTAGCTATCTCTTCCTCCTAGTTATCATAGCTGTGGCTCTCCTGCTCCTCCTGCTGCTACTGTTGTTGTATGGACGCATTGAAATTTGCAGCTTCGTTTTTGCTGCTGCACTTGAGACTTGAAGGACTTGAAGTTGTTACTATTGTTTCCATATGGCCTCCAAGACAATTCTGAAGGAGTTGAAAGATCTTCAAAAGGACCCACCTACATCATGCAGTGCCAGTTGCTCATCCTCCTTCCTTTTACCCCCTCATCCCAATCTCTCGCCACTCTTTTTGTCGTTCTGAAAGTATTTTTTTTCCTGTGTGTAATCTTTTGTTTTGATAGTTGAAGACATGGTCGTATTTGATCACCTCATGACTGTGTGATAAGGTGAAGAGTTTGTGACTGTGTAGAGAATGCCTTTTGCATGGTGCTGCATTTTATAGGGTTTAGTTAGTTCAAAATCCGTATGTATCTTTTGCTCTCTTCTGTCTTCAGTCTTTTGTGACTATGCTTTAGGCAGTAGTTATCATGGCACATCATCAACCAAACTTGTTTTGCTAAGGTTTAGTTCACAATGCTTATGTATTTGTGGTCTCTTCTTTTTTCTTTGTTTTGTCATTTGTGCTTTGAGCAACCATCACGGAACATCGTCAACCAAGCTTTGTTTCAGGATGCTTGATGAGGACAACATTATGCTCTCCTTTGACTCTTGCTGAACATGACTATATTTCATGTTCTAGTACTGGTTTTTTTCTTCTTCTCTATATTCTGGTTATATCTGTAATGAGATCTCTTGGTAGAACAACACCTTAACTTAATACATTTGACCTCCTTCATGCACACATAAAGAATGTCGGGGTCTTCTAAGAGCATCATGTGTGAGTGCTTTTGCATTCATTGCTAATTGTGGCTTTTGGTCCTTTGGGCATAAAGGACTAGTCTAGTGTTTCAATCAATCTTTGTTTTTCATACCATTGCTCTCACTTGAAGTTCTGTGAAATTGATGTTTTCTTGATGGTTGTGGGGGTGTGACAGGTCTTGTGGCAGAAGATATGTTCCATTGGCAAGCAACAATCATGGGTCCACCTGATAGTCCCTATGCTGGAGGTGTATTTTAGGTTATGATTCATTTTCTTCCAGACTACCCCTTCAAGCCCCCTAAGGTTTGTCCTTCAATCTAGAGATGGAAATGTCTCTTAATACTCTTCCTCCAGACTACCCCTCCATGCTTCATAAGGTTTGTCCTTTAATCTACAGATGGAAATGTCTGTTAATACTCTTCTCCCAGACTACCTCTCCATGCCCCATAAATTTTGTCCTGTAATCTAGAGATGGAAAATGTCTGTACATACTTTTCTTAGTGTTTAGTCAATGGGTACAATGAACCACATGTCCAAAACATATGGAAAGGATCTGACTTTACCACATATTTATGAAATTGCAGAGAATTTCCCACGATAGTCCGTTTGAAGGCAACATGACAATGAGTGCAGTCATAACATTATGAAAGTGGGTAGGTGCTAGGGGAAATTGTATCAGGTTTGAGGTTGAAGGACTTCTAGGTGGCCCATTTTAGGTCACTATTCCATGTGAAGTCCATATGACCAAGTTGTTACCCACATAGATGTATCATTTTGTTCTTGGTTCCTTGGAACTGCGCAGGTTGCATTTAGAACGAAGGTGTTTCATCCTAATATCAATAACAATGGAAGTATTTGCTTGGATATCCTTAAGGAGCAATGGATTCCAGCACTGACAATTTCTAAGGTTCTTTGTTCATCTTCATCCATGTTGATGTGCATTTCAGATGGTTGTTAGTATTCAATCCCCAACCACTTTTAAATAGGTGTATCAATAGTGAGCATCACTGGTCACTGGTGTATTTCCAGAGTTGTTATTCCAACATTTGTACCTGGAGCGTCCCTATGCAATTTTCAATAGGGTTTCTTCCAGTTTTTTAATGTAGGAGTAAGTACTTTGTTATGGGATTGTTGGAATTTGGATGGATCAACAGGAATACTGGATTTCATGTTCCTTATGGGCTCTCTAATGTGTTTGGAAAGCCCTGTTCTGGATTTGTGCTAGTTAGTCAACACATTTCAGTTCAAGTGCATATTTCTGAAATATTTTTCTCTTACCACTTAGCATGCAAATTTGGTATGAACTTTGTGCTTAACCTTGAACCTTGTATTCTAATCCTATTTTTTATGATTGACCTAGACCTCTAAAGTTTTTCTTGGTTTTGATGTTTGAAATGTGGAAATTAACAAGTCTTGATATGTGGGGCAGGTCTTGCTCTCAATATGCTCAATGTTAACTGACCCCAATCTTGACGATCCACTTGTACCCGAAATTGCTCATATGTACAAGACTGACAGGGCCAAATATGAAGCCACAACATGGAATTGGAGCCAGAAGTATGCCATGGGTTAAACATTCTACAGTTGGCTGTAATAACATTTATGAGCAAGAAATTATGTTTTGAGTGAAGTTGGGGTTCAGATAGAGCTTCACATTATGAGATATTCTTTGGGTAAGATGTATGGTGATGGTGTTGTTCGAAAGCGACATTTTGTTCTAAGACACTCTGACTTCTCTCACAATGGTGTTCTTTCTTTCTGTCCACTTGTGCTTGTTATGGCTGAAACAGTGGAATCTACCACTTGCAAGTAACGTGTTTTCAGGTATATATTTGATTGGCATTATGAATATACCACCACTTGTAACCCTTTCCAAGGTTTGCATATTGTCTGGTTGTGGTTGTTAAGGGGACAATAACATGTGTTTTCATGTCTGGTTCCTAATGTGTGCTTTTATTTGGGGATATGCCACTTTGTGCTTGATGGCAGGAGCGCACCACATGGGAAGAGGGCTTGCAAAAGACATTGCAATGGTACACCAGCCACTCTAACTGGTGGGGGGATGTTTCTGGAACACTAGTTCCCCATCCTCGTATGATGTCCATATCTGGGGTTGAGAAACTGGCTAATCTTCATAAAGGCCCTGAAGTTAAAAATTGAGGTTGAAACTTCCGGCACACCAAATGAGCATGCATCTCTGAATGATAGCAGCCACAAGGCTGGGAATGCCACATTGAATGCTCAGGAGAATGGCAACTCAAAATAACAATTGAAATTTCTAATCTATGGACACACTGGTTGGATTAGTGGTCTTCTTGGAAAGATATGCCAGAAGCAGGGGATATTGTATGAGTATGGATCTGGCCGGTTGGAGAATCGGGCACAATTGGAGGCAGATATAGCATCTGCAAAGCCCTCTCATGCATTCAATGCAGCAGGTGTGACAGGTCGGCCAAATGTGGACTGGTGTGAAAGCCACAAGGTTGAGACCATCCGAGCAAACATTGTGGGTACTCTGACTTTGGCAAATGTTTGCAAGCAAAGCAATTTGTTGCTCATCAATTTTGAATAGGGTGCATTTTTTAGTATGACAAAAATCACCAGCTTGGTAGTGGAATTGGTTTCAAGGAAGACGACACACCAAATTTTGTTGGTTCATACTATTCCAAGACAAAGGCCATGGTGAGTGCTTAAAACTGTGTAGTGTGAGATGTGAACCTTTATAGTTGTTTGCATCTAACATTTTGTTTTTATGGGAAGGAGTGAATATGTTCCATATTTGCTTTGTTTTAGTACAATTGTAGGGGATTTACATGCTGAGAGCTCAACCCCTATCTTTCTTTGAAGAGCTTAGGTCCAGTGTAGGTGTCCACTATCCACATGTTAATTGGTCAACTGTTTGGGCATTTCCTGGGCTATTCAATGTCTTGCTCTTGTGGAAAACTACATGTCCAAAATGTGGAAATCTGATTTTAGTTTGTATACTAGGCAAGTTGAAGAGCTTTTGAAAGAGTTTGACAACGTGTGCACCCTGCACGTGCGGATGCCCATCACTTCAGATCTGTAGAACCCCCGGAATTTTATTACAAAGATTTCTCGGTATCAAAAGATGGTGAACACCCCTAACAACATGACAATCTTGGATGAATTACTACCGATCTCAATTGAAATGGCGAAGCATAACTTGCGGGGGATCTAGAATTTCACCAATCCAGGAGTGGTGAGCCACAATGAGATTTTGGAGATGTATCGACAATATATCAAACTAGGATTTTCATGGAAGAATTTCACCCTAGAAGAGCAAGCAGAGGTCATCATTGCACCTTGGAGAATAATGAACTTGATGCATCAAAGCTGCAAGGGGAGTTCTCTGAGGTCTTGCCAATCAAGGAATCCTTGATCAAGTATGTATTTGAACCCAACATGCAAGCTACTGTTGAGTAAGGGGCATTGACACATGGTTCTCTCCTTTCATATTTATTATGTTAATACATTGCTTAGAATGATGTTCTTGACATTGAGCTAGTTTTTTAAGTGGTGCTTGTAATGCAAATTGTAAGGCTGAGTCTCTACCTAGTTATTTGGTTGTAGTTGCTACTGAGTAGCCTTTTAAACTTGGTGCTAATCACCACTATTCTTATTGGTCGATTCAAATTGTCTGCCTAACAATAATCCAAGCATGTTAGGATATTTCAATCTCAATCTCAGGTTGATCCCTCCCCAAAAATCCAGCATATTATTATTTGAGGGGTGCATCAAGTCCATCTTGATCACTCTTTGTAAGTAGGCGGTCATGCCTCCTCTTTGCTAATATGTAGTTCACCTTGGTTTTGGTTGACTGAAAGTATTACCCTTTGTGATCCTTTTGAGAAGCTGGAATTTACTCTGGGCGTTTACATACATACATATGTTCAAGGATATTCTGGTCTCATGTAAACAATACATTTGATGTTGCTACCTTCACCAGAATACCCATGTTTTGCATTGTCAGCTGCAAACTATGTTGTGTGATTTATAGTCTGTCATATCAAAGTGTAGAAGGTTTTATGTTTCAAGTCAGGTTTTTTTTTTGGTCCCCTTGTTTTCCATATATCATGCTTTCACATTTGCGATTTCCTTTCGCCCTACTGCATTCATGATCTCTTCTAGTCTGAATTGAAATTTCTCGACCAAGTGTGTCAAAAGCAGACCTGTTAAATTGTTTTACACTCGGGTTGGAGTCTATGGATTGGGGTAATGAAACCATCATGTTGATATTCACAGTTGATGAATGACAATATCTTATTCACATGTCTACCCATCAGGACTATCAGGGCTGACTTTGGAACCAACTCATGCATTACGTGGACTATAAGGTGTATATGTGCCATGAGACCCTCACTTGTACTGGATAATTGTTGGAATAAAATAGATTATTTCCACATGTCAAACCCACATAGTATAATCTTGAGGGGATTAATTGGACCTTATTGTTGAATACACATATACATTGTTTTGCTTCATTAAGTGATAAACTATTGTAAGTAAAATTGATATCTTCCATTATCAATTGTTTTCTAAATGTTTGTGGAGCAAGCTATTAAAAGTTGGGGATAGATACACTATTTTAGGTAGGTGGCAAAATAGATTAGGTTATTTTTCACCTATATCCTAAACCTTATCAATGGGATTGTCATTTGTAGGCAACCCTAATCCTAGACATGCCTACAAAAAAAGTGTACCCAGTTTACCAAAAGACCATAGTTGGCCTATTTTGGTTGCACATGCAACTATGAGTATATGCATATCAAATATACACGATATTATATCACAGAAATCATCCAAAGGTTGGGATGAAGGTGATCATAGTTGCACCATAGTTGCATACACACCCAAAAAGGGGGCAAAAATCCATTGCAACTGCATAAAAAACCCTGCATAGTTGCATGCGACTGATAGTTGCATCCCAGTTGCAAACATGGTGGTTGCATATGACATGATTTCTAGTAGTGCTTTCACCTAGTTTTTTCACATGCATTAACACACATAAAGGCCCATCACAATAATTGAATATTATGTTTAAATCTAACATCACCTTTTACATAGAAATTGAAGCCATCAAATGAAATGTTTTTCCATTTGGGAACGAATCCCATTCAATTACCTTAAAAGAAATATAACCTAAAAATAGTGTCAAATGTTTTATGTGGATGAAGGCTGAGAACCCTAATTTAATACAATGGTTGAACTATTGGTCACACAATGATTCAATGGTGCCAAAGTATTTGTTTCTGATTTGTTTTTGTATTTGGTTTGTTTTGTTGCTTTGTAGGTTATGACAAAGGCTAGAGCTTGGTGAGTTGGTTTTTATGATGGAGCACAATCCCAGCTACTCAATGAAAACTTTTCATGATCTATGGGAATCATGGTTCTGTAATGAGATTGGCAGGAAGATTTTTGGGGAGCAAAGGGATGAGGATGGGAGGAGTATATTTGATGTCGGCTAATGAATATAAGCGGAAGCTTTTTGGTGATGAGAAAAAGCTAAGTGGCAAGACTTTTTGGAGTACTAGCAAGTGCGTGGAGGATTTGGATTTTGGGTGTTGTAATTAGCTAATAATGGAACTTGATTAGGAGTGCTAGATTGGAAGAACCCTGACGATTAAACTTTCGTTGCGCCAAGAATGTCAGGAAAAGGTCTAAAGGTCTTGCATGTTTCTATAGGGACTAACACAAGGGAGATGATGAGTGTGTCAAGGATTTCTGGAGTGGTTGTGTGACAGCCCATGTGTGATGACTTTGGGGATCTTGAAATGATGAATGCAAAATGTGTTCCATCCTGAGGAAAGAATACATGTTGCATTATGGGAGCTTCGGGGCTTTTGGGAAGGGGATATTGGAGAATAAAATATATTACATTCATTGATCTTGTCCTGAATCTCTGTCCAATCTTTGAAAGGAATCATGTGAAGTTATTAAGTTGGTCTCTGTGGGGTTTCTATTGTTGGGTATGAGCTACCACTCCTATGAAACAACCTATTGGCTCCTAGAGAGGAAATCAAGAGTGAAACTAATCCTTTGTGGTCCATAGAAATAAGACAACAAAATCTAGTTGTCTGTAAGGATTTTAATGAAGAAGTAATACTTGAAGCAAATATTTTTGTCTTAGTAAAACTTCAGCAATACACATAAGTCTCTGTATGCTCAGCATTGGGGTTTATACAATGAAGAAAGTATTTCCCCTTTCTTTTGGTATTAGAGTAGGTTGATCTTAGAAGGCTAGTACATATGAGATTATTAGAGTACTTGGAAGATGAGATGTTTAAGAAGATAAGATGTCTGACGCCAATGAAGAGCAATTTGTTGCAAAGAGTCAGGAAATTCAAGAAGAATAGATTATTGTTAGGTTTGATTTTCCCAGAATTCAATGAGCACCACGAATAGGAACATTAATTTTGCATCAGTTGGGATTTGGTGTTGTTGCCATTATAGGAGTGAGTCTTGACGAAGCACAAGCTGGAAACATTGTTGTGGAGCTAATGCACAATGGATTGTGTACGAGGGCACAAGTCTAGGTGAAAATGCAAGATGGAGCAAGAGGATGGGTTTCAAGCATAAGATTCCAGAGTTAATATAATTTTACCTCCTACTTTACGTAAGGTATCAATGCACAATTTAGAAAGGCAGAGACAAGTGTCATAATTAGGTGATGTTTAGATTATTTTCTCTCTTGTTTCACCAAATCATTTCGTCAGATTTTTCATTCCGGGAGTGGAAGATTTATTTATGGCTTGAGACCGGATACTGAGGGTGAAAAACTCAAGAATGAAGTCCCGATTGATAAGTTGGAGAGCATTTGATGACAAGAATTTCGAAATATGATGGCAAATGGAGTTTGCAAATGAGCAAATTTTCACTTTTTAATTTTTTGATGTTGTGATTTTAAACCCAATAGTAGAAGGAAGACAATCTAGTTTCCTTTTGTGATGAAGATATAGTCTTGAAGAACCATACCAATATGATGAACGGTAACACATAACCCTGATCTATGTTATGAGCCACAGAGTACAGTTGGGCATTACTACATTGAAAAGTTAGAATTATGCAAAAATAGGTTGGTTCTCTCATTCTAAGATTCCACTAGCTTGGCTGCTACTAGGGTCTTTGATTTTGATCACGATTGGATGAGATTGGAAACATAGCCATTAGTATATTAGCATCAATGTTTTGCATTTAGGCATTAGTTTGGACAAAACCTAATTAATAGCAGGAGAGCTTCATCTAAATCGGTGAGGCAGGTAGTAGTGCAAGTCATGACAGTAGAGCTAAAAACAGTCTAAAGAAGGATGGATGTAGAACAATGTTTGTAAAAAAGTACTAGCAATAGGTAAATCAAAAGTCAGGAAGGGTCAAAATGACTAGTCCTCAGGGCATGGATGAGTTGTTCTGGGGACGAGATCGTGAGGACATAAATGATTGGGCTTAAAGATTAACAATGGCAGCAAAAGTCCATGATTTGAATGCTGATAAATTGTTTAAAATTGCTAAATTGAACCTAAAAGCTCCAAAGAATGGTTCAAAAAGCTTAATCCTGCACCTACTAATTGGACATAACTACATACCTGGATAGTGTAGAATTATGACAATGTTGATGCTGATGACATCTAGATCAAATTGGATGCCATCAAGCAAAAGCCAAAGGAAAGGGTTCAAAAATACTATGAAAGGATGGATAAGTTTTTTCAACGGGGTCAAATACAAGATGTAAAACATCAGTGTAGATTTCTAGGAAAACTAAGGCTAGAAATAAGAAAACTTTGTGTTGTCAAGACTTACACTAACATTGAGGACGTGGTTGTAGCTGATGCTGAGATTGAACGTGTATTGGGAAAACTAGGGGAAACCCCATATGAACCCGTGAAGGAAGAACATGATGAAACCATGTCTAGAGAATCTACCGTAGATCATCAACTTCATGTTTTGAATGAAACTCTCGTTAATTTCTTTGGGAAAGGGACAAATGGCAAGGCTGGACCTAGTACAAGCTTTTCTTTTAACATTCACAACCGTTGCCAATTATGCCACTTAGAATAACACACAATCTCAACATGCCCTAAATTTACAAACACAAAGCCAAAATGTGCCAAGTGTGGAGGTGGGCATAAGACTGACAATTGTGGTCTGAAATGTTCTTTCTGTCTTGGGTTAGGGCATACGAAGGAGAGGTGATGGAAGAAATCTGCAAGCCACTACAAATTTCTTAGAAGTTTTGGTTGATGATGAAGAAGCCACTTAAGCAAAATTGAACCATGCTTGTGAAAAGGACCAACATATATTCTCTGGGTTGAGAATCCCAAAAAGGAGATTACCCATAACTACCAATCTAGCAGAAGAACAAGAGGAAGTGATTGTGGAAAATGAACAAAGAAGAATAAACATGGGATTTGAAGTAGCTATGAAGTCTAAGATTCTTTCTCATTTCATCAAAGGAAAGATTGCTTTAACTCCCATGGAAACCATTCTCATAATTCCAGGAAAATTGGAATATTTGAAAGGATTGGTTAAGCTAGCTAGAAGGAAAAAAGATGTAGAAGGCCAAAGAAACCAGGTAACTACAATTCATTCAACCCCTGCAATTAGGAGGGTTAATGTCAATAAAACACATCGTAGCAAAACATTACATCTAGTTGTAGAAATCAATCAAGCAATGATCGAAGGCTTGGTGGATACTGGGGCATCTATGTCAGTAATGGCAACCAATGTTGTTAGGGAACTTGGCATAATGCACCTAGTGGCTAGCCATGAAATTTCTAAGACAGTTTCTAGTATAGTGACACAAGCATTAGGAAGGATTACTAAGTTTCCAATGAAAGTGGGTGGGATCATGTGTCAAATGATTTTCCTTGTGGTGGACACAGACAACTATAATTTGCTCCTTGGATTGGACTTCCTCATCAAAATAGGAACAATCGTTGATGTGGAGAAGGGCGTCATATAAGTTTGCAACGGATCCGAAATGGAAGTGGAAGTACTTCCACTGAATGTAATAAACATGTTGCAGGTGCTTGAAGGATCTGAAGAGGAAAAATGTAATGTACAAGAAAAGCTATTCAATAGAAAGATGGGATAGTTGCAAATTAAAAATTGGGCTAATTTGTTGGGTGCATTAAACTCTGAAGATTTCAATGATAAATATTCTTCTGAGGAGGAGATAACAAAATATGAAGGAAAGATAGAGGATGGTCCACAAGAGACCATCTTGAATTTGGAGAACAAAATTGAATAACTAAAGGATTGTGGGTTGGATTTGATCATTGAAAAGGAAACATCTATGCAAATTTTGAATTTGACACTACAAGAACAACATAAAAACATTCTGGAGGGATTGTTCATTGAGGATGATGATTATGCTAATTGGATAAAGTGTGCAGCTACAGAAGAGGATGCTCAGATGCAGCAGAGACTTGGAAAAAACATTGAAACCAATGTGCACTTATATTCGGTTCAGATATTTGATGATTTGATTGAGGAGGGTAATAGGTGGACCTAAATCAAAAGTAGGGTAAGACTGGATGAATATTTGAATGAAGAACAATAGAAGCAATTATGGGATCTTTTGGAGGAATTTCAAAAAGTATTTGCATGGCACAAAGGGGAATTGGGGCAATGTTCTCTAGGGGAACATTCTGTTGATACTGAGGGACTTCCTCCATGTCCTATGACTCCTAGACGGTTGTCCCATTGGGAAGAAGCTGAAGTCAATTGGCAAATATAAACATTGGTGTATTTGGGAAAGATGCGCAAAAGTGCATCAAAGTATGTTTGTAGAATAACTTTGCCAATGAAGAAAGATGGAAGCCAAAGATTTTGTGGGGACTACCACCCATTGAATCATCAGACAAGGCGAGACTCTTTTCCCATGCCCCTGTTGAAGATGTTTTGAATCAATTAGGGCATTCCAAGTGGTTTTTAGCACTTGATTTGCAATCTGGGTTTTTGCAAATCTCGATGGTTCCTAAGGATGTTAAGAAGATAGCAATGATCACCAAATCAAGTCTCTGTGAGTGGAATGTTATGCCATTCAGATTGAAAAACACCACTAGTACATTCTCACGAACCATGGTTGACATATTTAAGGAATGGACAAACCAATTTATGAAAGTGTTTGTTGATGATGTCAACATACACAGTGGAACTTAAAATGAACATTTATGTCACATTCGACTTGTTCTCCAAAAACTAAAAGGGGTTAATCTCAAGTTGAATCCTAGCAAATGTTGTTTTGGATCCAAGAGCATTACATTTTTGGGACATATTGTGGACAATGTCGGATCTCAACCTAATCCTAAGAAGATAACAACAATCCAGCATTTTCCCACACCCAAGATAGCCACAAATGTTAAGACATTTTTGGGACTGACATGGTATTATAGGAGATTCATTGCTGGGTATGCTAAGATTGTAGAACCACTGTTTACATTGACAAAGAAAGATTGTAAGTTTCTTTGGATGCCCATATGCCAAACAACTTTTATTACATTAAAAAAAGGACTTGTGGAAGCACTTGTTTTGGTTAGACCTGATTTCAACAAACCATTCATCTCGGATGTTAACTGGTCTATAAGGGGTGTTGGAACTATTTTGTCACAAAAATATGGGAGGTAGGAACAAGTCATTGCTTATGCTAGCAAGGGGTTGTCTCTAGTCCAACGTTGTTTTCATCCCATGGAAGGAGAGTGTTATGCTCTCATTTGGGGTATCATGTATTTCAGGCAATATTTTTACCAAACCCCGTTTTTGTTATGCACAGATCACAAACCTTTGGAGTGGTTAGCCACTGTTTCATATGCTTATGGTAGGAGAGGCCGTTGGATAGCAATGTTGTAGGATTTTCAATCCAAAATTATTCACTAAACAAGAAGTAAACATTTGAATGTTGATGCTTTAAGCCAGAATCCTGTTGGTTTTCCGGAAGAGGATGAAGATTTTGGAAGTGATGTGACGGAGCAGGAAGAGCAACTGGGAATCACACCAGCACCTGCAAGGAGTAATGCTACTAATGAGGTTAGCATCAATCTATTTACTTTACAACACATTGGACAAGCAGTACAACACATTGGACAAGCAATAGATGATGTTGAAGAACATCACACTATTAGTGAATGTGGTGGACAAAGTATAGATTCACCTTCAAAGGAAGGAATGCCTCAAATGGATCAGATGGAGTATAAAAAAATGGTGGTTGAAGCTCAAATCATGGTGGATGAAGCCAAAAATAGATAGAAGGGCAAGAATGTGGAAACAAAGGGACAAAGTGAAGATGACCAATCAAGGCAAATGGATATATGGGAGGACAATATGTCAATTGCATAACTCACTAGTGGACATCTGGAAGCTGAGCTTGATAACACAACCAACATAGAAAGGGCTAAGAAACAAATGATGAAGTATCATTAATTAGAGGATACCCTATTTTTCCAGAACTTGGTGGTACCTAGGCTTGTAAAACGTAGAATGTTAATTGAGAAGATACATGAAGAAATCGAACATTTTGGGGCAATGTGGACACTTGCTGAGGTAAAGAAGAGGTTTTTTTAGCATGACAAAATTAAGGCTATCAAGAAATTCATCAGGGCTTATGAAAAATGTCAGCTAGCTAGGCAATTTGGAAACATGAAATTTGGCATTGAGGAGATGAAGAGTATTCCCATATGTGATTTGTTTTATCATGTTGCACTAGACACTACTAGACCATTGCCAGAGACAATTAATGCCAATAAGTATGTGTTTGTTGCTATTGACTACTACTTTAAATGGTGTGAAACACGGCCTATTAAGGAACATGATGTTTACACTGCTGCTAAGTTTTTGGAGGATGAAGTTATTTGCAAGTATGGAGTGCCTAAATATATTTTAATAGATAATGGCACTGAGTGGATGAAGGAATTTGTTGAATTTTGTCACAATTATGGCATCACACATCAATTTACTGCCCCTACCTGGCCTCAATGTAATGGTATGGTGGAACGTCTAATAAAGACCATCAAACACGGACTCACAGTTATGGTTGCTACCAACATACAGGATTGGGATTTACTCCTACCATGAATACTCTTTGGATACCAATGTGGCATCCAAGCTAACACGAAATATTCTCCTTTCATGGTGCTCACTAGTCATATGCCAAGACTCACCATTGATAACAACCTTAGTGGTTAGTGTGATGTGTTTAACGAACAGGAAAATCCTGAAATCATAGCAGAACAAATGATTCTTAAAATGTGGCTAATTGCAAATGTGCATAAAACTTTGCTAGAAAATGTGGAGCATGCACAAAGGAAATAAAGGAAGGTGTATGCAACCAGAAAATGGTTACAAACCTTTGAAGGCTTCATAGAAAATGCCAAAGTCAAGGTGTGCAGACCTGGAAAGAAAAGATCATTGCTCAATAACTGGGAAGGACCATACTTCTTTGCTGAGTACAAAGATGGCAAGGGATTTTAGGAATAAGATCATGGCGACAAAATATGTATTCTCAAAGATTTCAAAGGACAATGTTGGGAATGGTCAAAGAAGGATTTGCAATTTAGTCTGTAGATTAATGCTTAATCTATGAGGACATAGATTTATTTGGAAGGAGTGGTGACACTTGTAACCTAAAAATAATGTTAAATGTTTTTTGTGGATGAAGGCTGAAAACCCTAATTCAGCTCAATGGCTGAACTATTGGTGACGCAGTGATTCAACAGTGCCAAAAAATTGGTTTTGATTTGTTTTTGTATTTGGTTTGTTTTGTTGCTTTGTAGGTTATGACAAAGGGAACTTGGTGAATTGGTTTTTATGATGGAGCACAATCCCAGCTATTCAATGAAAACTCTTCATGAGCTATGGGAATCATGGTTTTGCAATGAGATTGATAGGAAGATTTTTGGGGAGTAAAGGGATGAGGATGGGAGGAATATATTTGATGTTAGTTGATGAAAACAGGCAGAAGTTTTTTGGTGATGAGAAAAAACTAAGTGGCTAGACTTTCTGGAGTGATAGCAAGTGTGTGGAGGATTTGGATTTTGGGTGTTGTAATTAGTTGATAATAGAACTTGATTAGGACTATTGGATCAGAAGAACCTTGACGATTGAATTTCCGCTACGCCAAGAATGTTAGGAAAAGGTCTAGAGGTCTTGCATGTTTTCTATAAGGACCAACACAAGGGAGATGATGAATGTGTCAAGGATTTTTGGAGTGGTTGTGTGGCAGCCCATGTGTGATGACTTTGAGGATCTTGAGATGATGAGTGCGCAATGTGTTCCATCCTGAGGAAAGAATACATGTTGCATTCTGGGAGCTTCGGGGCTTTTGGGAAAGGGATACTAGAAAATAGAATATATTACATTCACTAATCCTGTCCTGAATCTCTATCCAATATCTGAGAGGAATCATGTGAAGTTATTAAGTTGGGTGCAAAATTGTTGTGCATTTTGAAATAGTTAATAACTAAAGAAGGTGAGGAGATGTGGATGCCTTATGGGCTTTGAGAATATAATTCAAAACAAACTATCATGATTGAACTTGCTTTTGTAGGTTTAGTAGTTAAGGTGAACAAGCTATCAACCCTTGAACATTTTATTTTTTTCATTTCCATTTGTAATATAATGGGACCTTTCTATCATAGATGATTGAAATCACCAACATTTCAACACAACATCTCAAATAGATGAGATCAATACACATGTAATTCAAAATGAAAAAATGAAAAATATATATGTTTCTTGCATCTCACAAAATGTGTAGGTTTAACAAAAATGTTTTTGGATGTGTTCATTTATTTCTAGCAAGATCTTTGAGCTTGAAAATGTTTTTGATACCACTAGGTTCAAGTCTTTAATGATTTGGATGTGGCTCAAAACATTGTTGCATTATGATTCCCATAACTTCTTTAGGATCCAAATTCAATTCATTATCCTCTTGGGCATTTGGATATTTAATCTCTGCTTCTTTTGTCAAATATGATGAAAACAATGATTTGGTAGCATTTATTTTTAATGCCTCCATTTGAAAATATAGGATGAAGTTATGAAATAAACCTGTCTTTTCCCACCCTTTGTAAATCATTTATTTCCTCACACATTTGTGTCCATGCATGAAACAACCACCCACAAAGTTTAGGTTTAATTGCCAATATGCAAAAATTAACTTCTAGACCTTTTTATTTCAAGAGTTGATTTTTGATGTTGCATGATGTCCTCTTGTGAAATTGCTTTTTAAATGCATGCTTGAACGCGCATTGGATGATCACATCTACACGTTGAAACTTGGAGGTGCTATTTGCAAATACAAACATTAAACATATTTGTGGATGTTGTGACCATTGTATGAACTCCATGCTCTTAAGAACAAATTAATAGACTATCAGCCATACCGTCTTTTGGTTTTGTGGCAAGTTCAATTCTTGCACTTGATTTTTATGACATGGAGATAAAATCCTTTCCACAAATTGTTAATTGGTCTCTAAGGTAGGCCAATGATTAATAGAATGTGTCAAATGAATAAGATATCTTCCCTAGACCATTTTGAGGAAGACATCTTGTGGTTGATTTTATAAATTGATTTGTAGAGGCAATGAACTTCCATCAATTACAAAGGATCCTACAATAGTAATTTGCCTATTATCTTCAACCCTAACAACATGTATGTCTTTTGATCCCTTTTTTTTTCATGTTCTTTCCCCACATGTAGGTACAAGATGAATCTTTGTCTAATGTATGTTTATGACAAGTGATGCAAGGACATTGTATGCTTTTACAAGGTATGCCACCTTATGCACCATCATTGTCCTTTGATCTTCCCAATTTGGTGACAATTTTTTATATTTCTATAGTTGAATTATGGGTCTAAAAAAGGTCTTGTCCAAAGGTTCTAATCTTGTGCAACAAAAACAATTTAGTATTGGAATTGTTGTTATGTGATTGTAAAAGTTATTCCTTTCTCTATTGACTTTTTAACCCTTGGTTTGAATTTTTTTATTGAAGGTTAATAACTTTCCTAAAGAGGACTTAAAGAGCTTATCACATGGGTTTGAATGTTTTTTTGCTTTCTATGAAATGCACAAAGGTAATGTAAAGTAATTGTCAAACTTTTTTGTGTTTTTCATTACAATTTGAATGTGAGGCCAAAGGTGTGATGCAAACCATTGTGTGAAAGTATCTCTTCAATGCTTCTTGGATTCTTGATTGTTTGTTCTTTCCTCGTTCTCTTGTTTAATGTGTTTGCCAAGTGATTGCAATGTCATGTGAGGTTGTACTTTTGGTCGTTTAATTGAATGTTTAATTCTTTCCATTGTTGTTTGCAAATTAGATATTTGATTCTCCATTGCCAATTATATTATTTCATGTCGTAATGCCTCTTCATGTTCCTCTTTTCTTATTTGTCAAAACATATTCAAGATCACGGCTTGATGAACCATGACTCCTCAACAATGTGACAAACAACACTACTTGAGAAAACTTTGCAATGCTTGGAATGAAAAAAAAAATGTTTCCAACTCTATTTAGCAAGATGGGTCTTGATCTTGACAAAATGGTCTTGATTTTAAGAGAATGTGTACATCATCTATACATCCATGCATTTCAATTACATGCATTCATACATCAAATGGATTTCGTTAAATTTTTTCATTTTTCTTAACTAAGATTCTAATAATTTAAAAAAAAAGATGAATGCATTTTTTGAAAATAACGAATTATTCATTTTTAATGTGCGCAACTTGACCCAAGGCTAAGGTAGTTAAAGTTCCCTTAAGTCATGATGGTATGTACTATGTAGCTAATAATTCATATGTTTCATTATTCTTATGCACCCTCCTTTTGTTTGTCCAAGCTCATGTGCCCGCGAACTTTATGATGCTTATGGTTAGGGTAGTTGAAAGGTGAACTTTAGGAAAGAATAAGATTCCTTCCAAAGATCATGGCAAGCTAACACCATTTTTAATTTTAGTAGATTATCAAACAATATCATGCCAAACCAGCTATGGACACAAGGTATTATATTGGTAGGTATTGATTCTTGCCAAATGAATGATAAAAATCAATTAGGTCATTTGTACTTGTCCTCATTTTTTTTTGGTGGAGTCCATGGATGTATCCAAACTTTAACTTATTAGTTTTGGGACATGTTCCGACTTTTTTTACTATTCATTTTGGTCTTCCAAGACAAAGGATGTGAAGGAAAACTATGTGAAAACAACCAAGTATACAAGTGACCAAATTTTACATAACTAAAGAAACAAATTAATGCCAATTACTATGCATTAAGTGATGCCATTGCCATTCCTCACTTTGTTCAGAATCCTTCACTGGCAACACATATGCGCATGACTAGCTAACAAGTAATTTGCCATCTATATTCTAGGCTGCATGCACTGGAAACACGCGTCCCTTCTAATAACTATTATGTTGCAAGCTTTTTGATTTTGCAAATAAAAGATTGCAACAGATTGAGAGACCTCTTTGAACGAGTTCCGACCTCTCTGACCATTTTTTCATGTAAGATCTAGCCTTTCACAAGAATGAGTACCAGCTAGCAACCAGCTCACAATATATGGCTCTATGGCAGAGTCACATTTTGCAACATCCTCAACAAATGGTTATCAAAAGTCACAGAGTTTTCTGTTTTCAATGCACAGTAGCAATCCACTTGATTCCAGGTTGCATCTCAATGGTTTAGAGTCATATTTGCTCACAAAGTTAAAGCTTTCATCATAATCCAAGGCATAGCAATCACCCCATTACCAAGCTACATTCTTAAAATGGTGTCACATGATCCCTGACAATACACAAAACAGACAGCTTTGCTTCTAGATCATCCTTTCAGAAACTTGAACCCTGTTTCTTATGAGGAAGGCTGAACTTCAATCAATGCCAAATGGAATGGATTAAGACATTCATGACTTGTGATTAAGCAATTATGCTGCATAAGGACAGCTAGTCATATGCCACCAGTCTCCATATCTACTTACTTCTGGCGCTTGTAGATCTTTGCCAAAAAAGACTTCAACACTGCCTGCACCCCATAAATGCAGAAAATGTTTAGTTAAGTCTAACTGCTTTCTGTGCACTTGCTAATTAGTGGACATAGACATAACCCACTAATAGACAAAAATGCTTCGTCTAACTTTAGCAAAAGTTCAAACCAGCCAAACAGATGCTGGAAACTGTTCTGAGCACACTGCAAATCAATGCTCAGTCATTTGGACAATTGACTACTAGTTTGAGGGATAAAGCTGTGCCATGCAATCAAACTTTCAATCCATGCCCTTGCTCTAAGTCAACACCTAAAAGAACATTCAATACACAAACCACTTACTTGCAGACGCTGATCATCTTGCTTCTCAATCTCAGAAACAAGCTGACTGTGGCTCTCACTCTCATAGTCCTCAAATACTTTCTGTAGATCCACACTTTTATCAGTAACTTTGAACAGGAGCAAGAAGCAGGTTAGTCCAGACCAAGTCTTTGATTCACAGATATATTAAATATCAGTTCAGAACTTCCATTTGTTGGAATGTGATTTGAGCAAAAACCAAACAAGTGCACAGAGAGAACATCACCAGTGATGTGAGCTCACCTGGAGCTGAAGCTCATTGTAGACTTTCTTCACTTTTTCCACACAAGAATGATCTGCCTTCCCATAGTTGTCCTACAATTAAAAAGAGGGTCATGAGCTTCACTGCAAAGAATAGCTGAGCAGTGAGAACCAGAACCATTAAAGGACAAATGTAACTTTTGATGACTCTTCAACGATTATTCCAGAACAAACCTTGTCTGTCTATTCAAGCAATTTGGCAGCTGTAACTTCCATGCTAACCCATACATATCATAGAAGCTTCCATACAGCATGAAATAACAACATTACAAAACAGGGAAGCTAGTAAATTACTTTCAGAAGCTTCTTTTGTATGTCATCTGCCCGTGTAAGTGCTTGGACAATCAGCCAAGAGCATTTGGTGTCCTGAATGTCAGTTCCAATCTGCAGCAAGGAAATAGAGGAAGAATTCAGATTCTACCATTGGCATCTACCTGCAACCTAGTATTTCAACCTTTAGTTTGTAAAGCACTGACAAAATGTCTTAGTGCACCTCACTAATGGCAGTTGGTTGGAGCATTGGCAAAGTAAAAGACATATGTCTGTTGCCATATGTTAAGTAGGAAGAGATGAGAGACAGAAATGACTTACTTTTCCAATCACCTCTGGAGCACCAAAGCAGTCAAGGAAATCATCCTGCATCATGAAATTAGGTTGGTCAGCCAGCTGACATTGCCTTGCACTTGGGGCATGGAGTGCAACAGGGTCTTAAAAGATGAGGAATTTTGACCACAAAGGGTTTTTAAGAAGCACCTGAACTTGAAAGTAGGTACCCATCTGCACCAATATCTCCTTGGCTGCTTCAAACTTGTCCTCATCTTTCTCCCCCGCCAAAAGAAGAGCACATGCCACCTTGACAAAGATACACCAACAAATAAAAAATCCCACTTGGTAGAATCACACACCTAATAGAAAACTTGCTCAAAATTTTGGAAAATTGACTCAAAAAATACCTCACTCATCTGAAAATTTCATGCAAATATGCAGAGAATTTCCAAAACTTTTCTCATATGGTGCAATGTGACCTTGCTGAGGTCCTGTATATTTTCACAAATTGATCTGCATGTAATTCTACACACAATAACTCTGATCAAGGATTAGTAGGTCTGGGCATACTTCAAGGTAACAAACTTACTGGAAGGTAAAATGAATAATATGCAGTCTTGTACTTGACAATCCGGAGGTACCTGTGATCATAATAATTGCAAATTACTAAATACAGGAGATCATTCCTGCAGTAAAATATAGACAAACCAGAGAGGAGACTCTAGTGCATTGAACATAATGGGGCTCTTCTGCAGTTGCGTTCAACTGTGTTCATAATTGAAGTAACTCAAGTAGCTACTTATAGATACTGCGCTCCAAATATATCAGGTGTCCAGCTCATATGTTCATATTACATACGTTGGCAAGATGTATTTTGAGAGATCAACTTCTCCTGCTGGTGTGGTGATAAGGTCCAGCATCTGACCTGAGGCTGTTTGGTATTGCACCTGCAAAATTCATGAAGATGAACATCCTGGCTTTAAGAAACACAATCCATTGCAATCTGTTTATAAGATGTCAAATTGCAATTCAGGAGGAATTCACATTACAAAAAATTTCTTGTCCCCATTCTCCACCCACCCACTCTGAACCCTCTTTGCAGATCAGAAAACTGATGCGGAAAGATGAAACCAAGCAATGTAACTAGGGTTGAAGGTAGTTTTGGGGTCAGGATAGAGGGCACAATCTTTTACCTCATTGAAGATCTCAAGAAGTCGGCTATATATAGGCAACTTCCGGAAGTGTGTCTTCAGAATTCGGGAGATGTGACTTTGCAGGACAATGCCATCATTGATGGCAATGAGGCCAACCTGCACATAAAACATCTTACTTGTGAGCAAGCAGAGTAAAAAAGGAAACAAAAAGTCCTCCTGCATTACAGAAGTTAAAATTATTATTAAAAACAATCTTGTGAAGAAGCTTCAGGAAATGAACAACACAATGTTTGTTAGAACACAAATTCACCTTTGGGACTCTATACCAGCAAGGTTGCCCACGGCGAGTGACGGAGTTGTCCATGATATCATCTTCCACCAGGAAAAAGGCTTGCATCTGCTCCTCCCATTATCCCAGGATCAATGGCAAGAAGAGTTCTTAATGGAAAAGAGACCCGGTCAGAAAATGAACACACATATAAACGAACACCAAATCAAACTACAATCAATTGAGCTGCAAATGATCATACACAAAAACTTCAGCAAAAATTTCAAGAGAAGAATACACACACATTTATGATCAGCAAACAAAAAAGCTATTGTTTGCTGTTTTGTGGGCTACATCAAAACACAGAACAAACAACATTGTTTTGTGGGTTTTCTTTTTCTTTGTTGTTTGTTTTGTGACAGACAGACAGATGGCTGCTGCATCAGCGGATGTGTGAGTGAGTCTCTTATTTACCCATTCAACGCACCAGCCGAGAGCACATGCTCTGATTACATCCTCATCAGAAAGCTTCTCATCTCCACCTTTGAGCAAACTCAAACTATCGATTACAGATGTTCCCCGGTTCAGTTTCCCTGCATCGCGCACACATCCAGAAGAAAACAGAAAACAAGAGCTTCAAAATGATTTTCCTTTCTTCCACAAATGCTGAAACAATCTTTCTTCTTCTTGCACATCATCATCATCATCATCATGCGCACCTCCAGGTACAGTGTAGTCCAACATCTGCACATAGCAAAAAACCACAAGAAGAAGAAGAAAGATTGTTTCAGCATCATGTGTTGCAAAGTTTGCCAAAGATTGCAAAACAAAAAAAAGAAAGGATTCCACGAGCATCTCTCTCATGAAGCTTTTGCTTCCGTCATAGCTCCTCTTTCTAAGCTTTGGTTATGCATTCCTTCTTCTTGTGATGGATCTCATGCCAAGCGACAGAAGGAAGAAGAAGAAAGAAATGTATGTTTGTATGTGTGGCTCGCCTCTTCAACCCAGGATCGCGACTCAGGCGTGTACTGAAACAGATCGGAATCGCTGAGAAGCTCCTTCTTCAGCTGTTGATAGACCTCCAGGAACTGCGCCTTGCGTCTTCCTCCTCCTGCTGCTGCACCACCACCGGCATTGTTGTTGTTGTTGTTTCCTTCTCCTCCTCCCTTTCTTCCATTCATGAAAGAGGCAGCAGCAGCCAACTCTCCGCCCCCTTCTCCTCCTTCGACCGTAGCTGCTGCACCAGTCGCCATTGCTCTGCCCACGCGCTCTTCGATAGTGCAACAGAAAGAAAGAAAGAAACAACAACACTTCTTTCTTTCCTTCCTCGCAACAACAACAACGACAAAACCTTATAAAACAAAGAGACAAAGAAGGACTAAGCAAGTTTCTCTCCTGCAGGTAAGTTGTACTCTTCGGATTCTACGCAGAGGGCTCCACAACATCTGCAGACAAAAAACACAAAGCACAATAAACGGAAACCGTCTCCTTCTTCTTCTTCTTCTTCTTCTTGATCTTTTTGTTCTGTCGTCTTCCTCTTCTCTCCTCCACTCACTTTTCCTCTTCTTCTGTCAAGATTTTTGTCATGGCCATAACGTGTACGGACCACGATCGCTTCTTACCTATATAGCTAGCTTCCAGCCGGAAGTATATTCTCTCTGCAGGACTGTCGCTTGTGCCAGCTGTGTTCTGCAGAGAGACATCCAGAGAGACAGAGAGAAAACTCTTGTTGAGGCCTCAGGAATGTCAGACTGGAATGGAGCAAAGCATACAGAGAGTGGCAACACAGAAGATTGGCAATTTCTCAAAAGCAACCGACCACCACCGAGATTCAATCTATGAGGATGCACTCTGGAGGAATATGGAAGCTTTTTGTTTATCAGGGAAGTTGTGTTATGTGCACTAGTTTGATCCCTGTGCCTAATGCACAGGTGTGTGTATTTATGGTACATATTACAAAATTACAATTAGAAATTACATTTCCAAAACCTCTTTATATACGACATTCCGCATGTATTCATCTGGACCCTGACCGCTGAAAATCTTGATGTTTGCACTGCTTGTGACCTGTGAGATAGCAACATACCATAGGAATAGACCGGAGACGACAAATAGCAACATACAGCTGACCATAGGAACAGACCGGAGACGACAAATATACCCCAACGTTGTTCAACTTGTAAGTAAGTAGTAAGTTACTTATTTATCAATCTGTTGAAAATTATTTCTTTGTTTTTGTATGTTGATAAGTTCTAGTATCCAGACCCCCTCCCTATTCATAATGGTTAAGGTTTCTGGTGCAGCCAATTTTCACATGCATCATAATAATACCTTTGGCATCCAACATCCTATTATTATTGGCAAAATTGTTTTTCTGGGCAATCTGATCATTGCTATTACCAATATATCTATTAAGTTTGTGTGCTAAAATGGCATCTGACATCCATTGCCATTATTATTATGGCAAATGCAAGCCTTGAAATTGCAAATATCTAATAAAAGTGTGCTTAACGGCTGCTCGTTTTGGCATCCATTGAACTATAGTAAAAAATTATGGCAATGTAAAAAGCATTGAACCATATCCACCACCACCACATAGAAGAGCAGAAGGAATAGAGAAACTTTTCCACAACACTGTGAAGGTACCGCAACAATAATTGCAGTAATACTGTCACAAGTTACGCTCACAACAGCGTGGCAGAACATCACCTTCATCATAAATGGCAGTGTAAAAAACCTCTGGAAAGCTACAAAAGCTGAAAAATCATTTTCAGGAAAGCAAAAACTGACTCATCTTCCTCCTCCATTAGTACTGTGCATCTGGGGGAACACAGAACTGTGACATCACTGAATGCCATCCAAAGAAACAGAGATCCCAAAGCCCCACTGCCAAGTCCACAGTCTTCTCTGTACTCGAAAACTGACCTTCAAAAGTAAGCTAAGCATCCCAAGGACCCCTTTTTTGTGGGCCACTGCATCTGCACCAACTCTCCCACCCCTTGTCTCTGAGAATCATGCAAATGAAAAGAAGAGGAAGAAGAAGAAATGATGTAAGTAGCAGAAGATGAGAAAGTTGAGCTTGTTGGACATGATGGTTGTCATGGGTGCTGCTCAATTTGATTCCTTGTGGGTGCATGCCAAGCTGTTGCAGTCAAGAATGGAGAAAGGGAGAAATGGGTGAAGAGAAACATTTACCAAAAGTGAAGAAGCCAGGAAGAAGAAGAAGAAGAGGAGGTTAATGGAATCTGCATCAACAATCCTACACCACATTCTCTTGCAACTCACCCCACTTTTCTCATTACTCTCCTCAATCAAACAGAAACAAAATTTCATGACAAGGAACAATTGCCACTGAAGTATGATTACCCCAGTCATCATGATCTGTATCTGCAGTATCCAAGACCAGATATGTTAAAACACAATTTTCAGGAAGGAAGTTGTATACCCAGGATGATGTTTGAGTGTAGACAAGTATATGATAATGCACCCAAGCTTCAGGCAAACTGTCATACAAATTATCTGCATCTTTTACTGTACTTGTATCATCTATCATACTCTCACCATCTGGTTGTCCACTTTAGAAGATGTGACACATTTCCATCACCATAGCCACAATGTCCATATTTCCTTTGGGGATCTAGGTGCAGGTTGGGTTTGCCAATATTCCATAGAATGCTATGTTGAAAGTTATTACATGACTCGCATGAGGAAAAAAATTCCACACAAAAACTTGCGAGAGAAATCTCTCTCAATGAGCTGTGAAAATAGGAACTGCATCCTTCTCTGCCACAAAAAGGGAGTGAGGAGAAGCAAGAGTTGCTGTGCCAATTTCCAACAAAAAACAAAACAAGAAGTTTTCCTGCTCCTCAGAGTCTTCATCATCATGATCATCTCCCTGTCAAAACTGTTGAGAGTAAAGGACTGAAAATCAAATCTGTATGGTGAACTACTTTACTTCTATCCAGGAAGGTCTGTGTATGTGTACACGATCATCATCCAACCCAGGTCTTAGGGTTTAGGTTCTCCACTCTCTCCTACGACAAAGAAGTGTCATTTTCCCACCTTCCTCATGGAGCATTCACTTTCATACACACACACAGATACTGGGAAGAAAAAGAGGCAATGAGATCCTCACTCACGACATTGCTGCTGAATACAGTGCCACCACCATTGCCACCTGCTGGAGGATCTGGAGCACTACCCATTGCGATCCATTTCCTTCAATTTTGCCTCTACAGTTCGAGGACTGTCCTTGGACTTTGCCTTCTTGTCTGCTGAAGCCATTAAGACCGCTGCAAATCACCCACCCAATATTGCAATTACAAATGAATGTGCAATCTGTGTTGGTGCTGCTGCATGAGGAGTGCATATGTACTCTCATATGGTTAGACTACTGCATCATACTTGTAGCAAGCAGGGAAAAGGAGACACTCAAAGCGTCTAGGGTTTTCGGAATTTCTCAGAGATTTCCCTTGTCTCTGGAGAACAATCCGACAAGAGTTTAGTTTCTGTGCTTTTGCTTCTTCAATTGTAGACCTACAACTGAAGCACAGAAAATATAATCAAAATCACACAATGAAGGGGATTGATTTTCTCTGTGTGCTCACATTGAATGCTCCTCCTCCAGATACTCTTAAAACCATGCAGAGCCATGATGTGGTTGGGACTGTGAGGACCATACCAGCAAGGGTTCCAATGGCACATGCCATCAGCAAGCGCATTGTTCTCTTTTCTGACATGTGTGTGGGCGTGTATGTGAGAGATTTGTGTCCAGTGCGGCAGATGTGTACACTGAAACCCTTCCACTCTTCACCTTCAGCTGCAAAAACAAACTGGCAACCCATCTGTGTCTGAGACTTGTAACTCGCGCAATACAATGTGGTTCTAGCAAGAGACAGTGACAGAGACAGTGACACAGAAGAGAGAGTACCTGGTTGTTGCGATTTTCGTTAGAGAAAGAAAGAAAGAATTACAGGTCGCGTCTTCTTCAACCTTGCAAAGAAGAAGAATTAGGGTTTGAGGCTCATGGAAAGAGAAGACTCCCTTCCATCTGCATTTTTTTTTAGTGGGTTTTGTGACTTGGCTCTCTACTTGAATCCTTCTTCACATTAGAAGAACAAAACAGTTTCTTCTTCATCTGGTATCATCTGCTCGTCTTCTATGCCATCACAAAAATGCTTCTTCCCTCCAAAGCAGAATTAGGGTTCGAAGCTCATGGAGCGAATAGATTCCCTTCCATCTCCATTCTTTTTGGGGGGGTGGGTTTTGTGCCTTGGCTCTCTCTTGAATCGAGCTTCACTTTTGAAGAAGAAAAGAGTTGAGTTTCTTCATCCTGATATCATCTGCTGCTCCTCCATGCCATCACAAAAATCCACTACTTTCTGCGGCAGCTAAGAAGATATCTCCAGCAAGCAATTCAATTATAGAAGAGATGGAGATGGCTCTTCTACAGTTTCCATTACATCATACTTTGAAACTTGCTCTTGCAGCTTTTGAATACCTACACAATCCTGCAGAATTGGTATTTCTTTCTGTTGTCAACTGGGGATTCTTCCATCTCAACTATGCAAAAGTATGAGGGTTTTGTTTCTGAGATGGCCAACATCCTCATTTCATCAGAAATTCTGGAAGCAAAATGTAATTCGTCAAATCCTCGACTAATCTTTACCAGGTTTTGTTGCATGCACATTTCTTTCTCTTACAGGTTTCACAGGTTTCTTCTCAGCACAAACAGCAATTATCATCAAATGGTGAACAATGCTCAATGATCATTCTCTGATATAAGACAATTATGATGAATCCACACTCTTATACCGAGGTTTGATTCAGGTTTTTCCTCAGTAGAACAACCACCTGACATTCATCAAATGGGTGAACCATGTTCAAAGATCATTCTCCAAGACTTGCACTCACAGGTATGTATATTTATGGCACCTGACACACATTCTCTTTACTCCCACTCAAAATCCTTGGTTGCAATACTGTCTACTACTATTGTGACCTAACAAATCATCCCCTGAGGTTTCAGCCTTGAAGTTGCTGCTTCTCAGAATTGAGAAGACTCTTCAATGTTTTACTTAAAGTGTATCTATGACACAAATTTTCAGCTGAATAATTTTGCAGCCTACTACAAAGAGGGAGTGCACAAGAACAAAGCTGCAACAGTTGCTCCCTTGTTGCTGCTCCAGTGACATAATTATAACAACTGCTTGAATTTCAGCTGTTTTAAAATTGTCATAATTTCAATACAGAAAGACTGACTAATCTTCTTCTTCTTCTTGCTGGGTTGATTTTGCTGTTAGTGGGGGGTAACTCCTTGTAGTTCATTTGCACAAATCCAGTAACACCCTCCTGGCTTCAATCCAAAAAACATGATGAGGGTTTCTTCATTTTGATTCATCCCTTTCCAGAGAAGCAATTGTTTCATCTATTCTCTCCATGTCATCACCTTCAAGTTTGTATTTGTATCTTTCATCATCATCTGTTAATGCACACAATGTCACTCCCCTCTCATCTTCACCATCTTGGGCAGCAAGCCGCTCTCCTTTTCTTCTCCGCCACTTCAACTTTGAGAGTGCCAAACTTGCTGGTTGACCCTGCAGCCACAAAACCATCAATAGTATCAAACCAGGAGCTCCATTTCCTCTTAATGGTATCGAGGATAGTATTGATACTACAATACTTACTTCACAAAGAATGGGTCATTATTCAAACCATCTGTGATGTAAAAGATCACCTTCACACTGTCAATTCTCCCCGAAGAAATGCTGCCTTCAGGAGCTGTGTCTGAAGGGGTGCAAATGGTGACAGTGAGGGCTTCAGACTGCAGCTCAGAGGAGCTCTGGTCCATCTGTCCTCCCTGTTGTGGGTCTTGCTCCATGATTGTCCCTGTTGGACCTGCAATAGCGACTGTAGTGGAAGATGATAACATCACATCATCTTGAGCAACCCCACTGGCTCCATTCATTGCTCCCGAATTGCCAGATATATCAACCTCCTGTCCTGGAAACTTGCTACGAGAAAATAGAAGAGGTAGCTCCCTGTCCATCACCTCTCTGTCCTGCAATCACAGCATGTACAGAATTCTAGGGGTTTAGGGTCTTAGAGAAAAGAAAGTTTTTGTATTATATGGACTTTGAAATCTATGAGTTTTACAGTCATAGGTGCTGAGGCATTCAGTGTGAAGAAGTTGCCATCACAAAGATCTACAATTCCAAATGCACCAATGTCTTCTAGAGAAGTGAAATATGAGATTCATGGCTGCACCCTGTTTTCTGAAGAGGAAGACTCTCCATTGGACAATGTTGTATTTCCAGCCCAGAGGGGTTGCTCGCTCAGACGGGCATCTTTACTGGCAGTCAAATCATCCTTCAAACTTCTAGGCTTCCAAGTTCGCCTCACCTTGGCCTGAATTGACTCAGCAGAGGGAAAAGCTTTCAGTCCAAGAGCTCAACACTTAGCACCCTTTTAGAACTACTTCTCACATCGATCAGTCAAAGGAACACAAAGGAAGTGGAGAAGATGAAAAGGCAAGACTGCAGATGAACTGGAAAGCAGCAGTGGAGGATAAGCGCCTCTTGATTGACCTGGAAAGCAACAAGCCAATCGCTGTCTTTCCCTACTTTCTTATCTAAAGTCTCCTGAGCACGAAGCTCCATTGATTCACGCATCATCTGGCGCAAAAATGAAACATCATTTGACATCACCCCAAGACCTCGCAGCAGCACTGATCCAAGTTGAAGACTCGTCTGCACAGCAATTATCCAGTACAGGTACATGAATCTCAAAACCCAGAACTAACTCACCCATTTGCTAAAGGTGGTGTTGGCTATGTTAGCTTAGAATTGTAAGATTGCAATTGTGAGGGCAATCTTCCACTCATGTATCTTTCCAGGTAATTATTAGCTTAAACCTTAAACCCTTCAAAACAACTGGGGATTGTCTTTCAAGCTACTTGAGGTGCAGACTGTTGTACTGGCATCAGGATCATATCCAAATTTCTTCTACACCCATTTACTCTGTGGCAATCATACCTCAGCATTTTCCAGAAGAGAATCAGTGGTTCCTGCTTGCTTCAATTCCAACAAATGGTCTAAGTCTTGTGCTCTTGCGTAAATGGGCACCTGCATATCCTCAACATTACATAGAATTATGCATAGTCCAACAGACAGAGAGGCAGTATATGAATGTTTTGCTTTATACAAAAAGGCTCTACACACTGGAGAGTCTCCTGAAGAAATCAAACTCCAATCTCAATGACCGTTCCAGGAATAGCAGTTTTTCTGAATGCTCATCATGTACCTCTCTCTACTTCAACAGTCTGGAGCAAGAACTAGGCTCCTAGCAGTGTCAACAGTTGTTGAAAGCAATTACAACTGTTCAGATGATAAGAGACCAAAACAAAAAGAGACAGGATAAAAAGGATGGAGTTTTTTTACATGGGGGAATGCAAGGCGGATTCTCTCAACTGCCTGCACTGACTTCTGCCTGCCTGTATACATCACCATCACTGCCTTGGGCATTGAAATGCCTGCAGTGGCCAACACTTCTGGTCGTGATCCATCCCCATACAGAACTGGAAATCCTAGTTTACGTGCTGCCTGCGATCAACAAAAGATTCTGCTTTCAGATGACAGCAACACAACACAAGAAAGCAGAAACCGAACTGGAGGCAGTTGGGGGGGGGGAGAGGGCCTATAATGTCTTTGTTTCTTCTCTGTTGTAGTTTCTATATACAAGACACCAAGTGATAAAGCACCCTTTTTGTTACCTTCACTCGCCCTGGATCAAGATCAAATGCAACATAAGGCCAGCCAGCTGAATCACCACCAAGACCTGCTGCTAATGGAGTGGATAGAAAATTCGCAAGAACCTTCCCACACCAAAATGCAAAAATCCTCTGATTCATCAGTCATTGACAAAGATTGCAACAGAGTCACACCAGTCAACTTTGTGGCAAAACTAAAACTTGCAAAGCAAGATTCCAAGGTAAAGAAAGTACATATTACCTGACCCATTGATCCAAACCCAATGATAACAACAGGGGCATTTGCTTCATAGTTTTTCAGGTCCTGCAGTTCCTGCAATAATTCACACAAATGGGTCCTCAACTTAATGAGAAGTCCAGATCTTTGAGGATTCCAAGTTGAACTTTCCATGGCTTGAAGTGTACAAAATGGGCACTGAGGGCTTAGGGTTTCACTAATAAGGGTGAGATAATTATATTTGTGGACATCATCTCCTTGTCCTTTCTATAAACTATTCATATATTTATCTCCCTGTTGTTTCCCTAGAGCCTTTAAGAAATGCAGGAGAAGAAGAGATGGGGCTCAAATCCTTGAGCAAAGGCAGAAGAAGCATACGTCTTTTGATGAAGCATCTTCAAAATGAACCTCAATGTATTCTGCAGCATTTCGACCCAATTCATTGAGAAAGGGTGTCAATGCCATTGACAAAACCACCACAATAATCAACAGCCGATTCAACTCTAGTGGGAGAACACCAAGTCTGCCAGACAACAATGAATCATGAAATTTCCAAATTAGCTAACTGAATGGTCAATCAAACCATTTCACCTTCACGCAGATTCAGTGAGTGGGAAAAATGCAAGGCACCAAAATTTGGTTTCCATTTCTATTGCATGCTTGCATAAGATTTTTGAACTACAAAAATGTTTCTGGATTTTCAGATTGTGGGGTCTGAAGTGAAAAGGAGTTGTATATTATATACCGGTTAGCAAGAGAGAAGACAACGAATGCAAACTCGCCACCTTGTGAGAGAAGCAAGCCTGTGCGAACACTCTCAGAGAGTGACAGCCCTACTCGAGGGCCAATGGCTGTTATTATTGCAGTTTTGATTGCTATGAGACCCGCAAGCAGCGCGATCACATTAGGCCACTCACGCAGCAATAACTGCACCATTTCACCATGCACACCTCTTTTTTATGAGTAACACCAACAGCTCTCACTATAGTTCTGAATCAACTGTGAAAACCAGACAGATCCAAAAGAAGCTCACAAGAGAGAATTGCTGTTCTAGAACTAGCAAGCAATACCCAGCTTCCATCTTCAAAAGTTTACAAGGAGCAAGTAGAGACTATTTTAACAACAATGTAAAGGTATAGCAAAAGCGAAAAATTCCTAGTTAAATCCCATGAACCTTGCACCAACACAATAACTCCAATGCAAGGATGGAAAATGACATGCTGGTGTGGACCAGTGTTGTCTGGTTCCAGTTTTTGGCTGGTTCTGGTTCTCAAGCTGGTTCTTGGTTACCCAGACAGCAGGTTTTGAATTGTGAAAAAGGATTCCAGAACCAGAACCAACCTCAGAACCAAAACCAGAACCAGAACAGGCCCCCAGCTAGAACCCAGTTTATATCATGTGGATGTGATGACAAAGTCTATTCATCTGCCAATGGCTGCTATCCATCTTGGGTGTTTGAGAGCCACATATTGGAATTGCAAACAAAAGGGATGCGAAGTGCTGCTTTGCCACTGTATGCACAGAGCTAGAAAGTATAGCCTGACCTGAAGGTCAATGGAGGTTCCAGTGGTGACAAAAAACAGACCCAGCAAAAGGCCTCGAAATGGGCGAATGTCAGATTCCACCTGTGTCCGATAGTTGGTTTCTGCCAATAGGGCGCCAGCAAGAAAGGCTCCAAGCTACAACCCACAAGTCAGAAATATTCTCAATGGTGTGTCAAAAATCTTTTGATTCTGGCCTTCATATGCAGATGCACACAGTTGCTTCTCACAACCAAGTGTGACTTTTTGCTTAAGACCCTCTCTTGCCCTAAGTCTGCATAGAAATACCCATAAGATTCAATCATGAAAAGACAACCAGCTTTGAAACTTGCAAACTTGACATTTCTTTCAGCACTGAAAGAATGTCCTACTGCAATCAAATCAATTTGAGGTCTGTGCATGAAGGGCAAAAGCAGCAACATACTGTGTCACTGAAGCCCAATTTTTGAGTGAGGAAGGAAGTCCCTGTAACTGTCAGAAGACACAGTGCAACAAATGCCTCTGAGCTCCTGGAGTTTGCAACTATCTGTGACCACAAAACAAACCCAAGAAAATATTAGCAACTTGGAAGCTATGGTATCAGAAACCATGAATTTTGACATTTCTCGACAATATTGTAGGGCAGAAATCTGAGCATGAACCTCAAAAATTCGACGTAGAAGAAGACGACCCCCAAGTGAGATGGCACCGAGACCAGCAAGGGCCTTCAAACTCTCTGCTGCTAGTATAGGCCACAGATTTTTCTCTGCCAAATTCTGCGAATACCGATTCAATACTCTTCATGTCAGCAAGCAACATCGTAGAAGCTAATGCAGATCCCACACTGGATTTGCATGTTATTGAAGTAGGCATGGGTGGGTGGTTCACAAAGAAAGGGGATATGGGTCCCAATTGAAAAGAAGGATATTCTCAAAGAAAAGTTACCCCTGACTCCAGAATGGGAAGGATGACCAACAGTGGCACAACTGCAATATCCTGCCCCCGATCACAGTGTTAGATGAGCAACAATGCTCCTTAGCAATGATCCCACATACTGACAGTAGGGGTAGAAAGCCTTACACAGCACAGAAAATATGACAAATGAAGAAAGAAAAAAAAATCAACTTCCCCTTCCATCACAAACAAACTTTTTTATTTTCTCACCTAGAAATTGATAAAAAAAAAACTCTGATACTGGCCTTAGTTTTCTCATTTCCCCTTCTGTTTACTTTATACCACTGAAAAATTGAACAAAAATAACAGCACTACTAGCCTTATTTTTCTAAACCCTAAACCCTTATTTTTCTGCTCTCCCCTTCCATTTTAAGGACTTTTACCTGGAGAAGAAGAATTCCAAGAGTTGCAGAACCAAAACGGGTGGGTAGCTCCCCCTTCTCCGCAAGCAGCTGGTATCAATCCCCACAGCCCAACCCCCCCTCTCTCACTTTTGACCTAAGAGCTCAAAATAGATAATGTTCATTGCAATTCAGTGGACTCTTTTTAAGTGTGTTTTTGCAGGCAAACTACAAAAAAATTCTGTTTCAGTGACAAACCTGTAGCACGAAAGCTGATGAAGACAATGATAGTGCAGCTCCAATGACCACTGCTTCATCCACTGTCCTGATATTCACCTGTGCTCACACCGCCGCCCTCACCCTTTATCACATGTACAGCTCATCATTCGAGCACAGTCCAGCTTCCTTCACATTTTCCTACAGGAGATGGGAACCTGGCCAGACCAAGAAAAGGGAACCCTGGTTGAAATATGGAGACGAGCTTGAACATCTTTGGAGGGACAGTTTAAGAGTATAGATGTTTTGATTATGGAGTACTCACCAGATCAGGCCGGGCATGGAAGAGCCACTCCAAAATACGTGTACCCACTGCACCATTTGGTGGCAGCTCGAATGCCGTAAATGCCAATGTTGAAAGAAACACCTACATATGTTGAAAACAAAACACACAAACCATTGCCAGCAATACAACGTGATTTTTGTTAATTTTTCTTCAACAAATAATGAACCATGGACTGTCAACTTTCCCAAACAAAACTACTCAATTTGATTCATGCACAGCATAATTATGAGGGATGGATGTACCTGAGCAAGACCCATGCCAAATGCAAATTTTGCCAGTGCTTTCAATCGTGCTAATGAAAGCTCCAATCCCATCTCAAAAAGCTGCAATCACAAACCCAAAATCCTTAGTCAAAAATTCTATGAACTCAATCTAGGTCAATGTGTGCCCTCTTGCAGGTGGCAGAACGAGAAGGACTAGGTTATTAGCAAGAGGATGCCAGCTACCACATGTAGTCGAGGTGTGGAAGCATCAAGACTATATCCAGTAGATGGTGGCCTCAACTTGGTGATGGGACATAATCAACAGGAAAGGCAAATCAAGCTGACAGCCATTTCTAATTACTAGCCCTTCAGAGACAGAAAGGGCTCTTCAAGGATGAAAAGTAGATTACTGCATCTAAGTTCAAGAAAAAGGTAGGTTATCAGTAAATAGCATTCGTCTCCGGGACGAATCAGAATGCAACACATCAGCTAGATCTACCTTCCCATTGATTATGGGAATATTAAAACAGAGCATTGAATTGGTCCTGGACATAAATAAATACTAGCAAGAACAGAAGGGGCTACTTACAAGGAAGAGAATTCCAAGCTCGGATAAAGCTTTTATATCAGTCACACTGTGAATTAAGCCCAGCTGGTTGAGCACAACTCCTGACAGAAGAAACCCTAAAATCTGATACAGAACATCACTTGAGTCAGTCAATGGTAATACTATCATTCAGGAATCATTTGCAGTTCTGTTTTCTAAAGCTCATGAAATGGGGATGGGTGTCCAGAAAGTGTGAGAATAGTGTTACCGGGCTCGCTTTCATGGCCTTGAAAGTGGGGATGACAAATACAGTGGCTGCAAGAAATGTTAGGGTATCGAGCCCCAGGTTATTAATAACATCCATGCCGCTAGCTAGCTCCACTTGGGAATGAGTAACCACCCATCTCCGTCTTTGGTATCTGTAGTACTTCTGAAGCAGCAGCATCTCATTTGCAAAACTGTGGGAAAATGAGTGTTTAGTACTGCTACATAATAGAGGCGAGCTGCTCAATATCCTTTGTGATGGTAGGGATTGAATCGGGGATAATAAACAGGGACACAGGGAGACCACCCTTCTGGCATATTGTCTTGGAGATGCTGTTAAAGATTGACAGGAGCAGATGCAGGCAAAATGCAAAGAGCCCATCTGCTGGTGTTTCAGCCAATTTCGATGAGTCTGGGTGGTGCGAGGGATGAAAAAATTATTCTTGTTTGAATTGTTTGCATGAAAGTAACTGTATCGTGCATCCAGCACCTGTTGCAATGCACATTCGTTTCAATTATAAAACAAGTCAGAGATGATACAACAGTCTTCCAGAATGCATTGCAAGCATCAGCTAGGGTTAACACAACTAATTATAAACTGGCTGTCTGTTGTTTTTCTCTCTTCTAGATGTGTTGCCAAAGAGGTCTGGTGCAGACTGCTATGAGAAGCCAAAACTGGAGGCTTACTTACCCATGAGGAAGAGGGAAAATGGCGAGACAGAATGTGAGAGGAACACCCTGCCATCGCTCCAAAAGAGAATATACAAGACTGTAGATTTGCAGCGGCACTTGTTCAGGTTCCTTTGCCGAAAATTGAAATGGCTGCTTAATTGCCAGGCTCTCTCTCCTAGAGGTTCTGCCCACTGGAAGAACCTCCTTATTGAGTACAGCAGCACCAACCTACTAACAAATCTTCTTCCCACTGCAGAATCACCAGAGTACTACAAACACTCATGTCGTCTTTTCCCTTCTCAAAACAGAATCCTCACCTTTCTGAGATCCCTTTCAGCTTGGGTATAATACCCAAATCATTCACACAACAACTAATCATTTCCCTTTGTGGAGATCCTTCATTCCGCCAAGAGCTACCCAAAAAAAATCTCATCATCTATCTAGTCTTGAATCCTTTTCAATTCATAAAATGGGGACGGGAAATTTTTCACACTTTGCAACAGCAGCATTACACTCTCCACAAATCAGCCCTGCATTTGATTGCACACCCAAAACCCCAATAAAAAATGCCAGATTAGGTTTTATGGTCTACCATATGCATATCCATATCCTCTGACCCAAATCCACCTTTTCACACAAGAATCAAGCAATCAATTCATAACTCCCCTTTTGAATTTGTGTTTTGCAAACTGCTCTCTGTTTGCACAACAACAAACCCATCTTTTTCCCCCATTAAACCCATCAACTCATATGTTTTCCTCAACATGTTGAGAATCATAAAACCCTCTTCTTCTTTTGCATCCCGTTTTTGGGAATCAGGAGATTGCTTGAGAAAAAAAGCCGGTTGCAAACTTCCCATCACACAGGTACTCTTCTCATTCTACAGCTTGTTGATAAATTCAGCTCCAATGAACTGAGGTGAGAAAAGGGAGAGAGAGAGAGAGAACTGGCCTTGGGTTGCTTGAGAATCGGATATTCCTGAAGAATCGGAAGTCATCCTTGGAGCGCAAAACTCTTGGGCGAATCGCTCGGTCCTCCACCCCAAGTTTGGAACTGCGGCGCTCAGGCGAAGATTCACCAAGCAAAAGAGAAAAACGAAAACAATGGATAAGAAGACAAATGCGCATCAAAAAGCTCACGTGCGAAAAAAACTCGCTTGGAGAGATGGATGATATAGATGAATGCGCCAGCCTAATTGGAATCCCTGTTACAAGGAGAGAGAGTTTAGTGATGAGTACGAACGAACGAAGGAACGACCGAACGACATCAGGCGGGCGAAGGAGCAGCAGCATGAAAACCAACCAATTTGTGATTAAACACGAGGCCAGCAAACAACGGGTTTTGGATAAGATTGTGATATGGCACAAGATTGTCCAACAACGCTGCACGTATCACATCCTCTCTCTCTCTCCCTCTCTCTTTTGTTTTGGGTCAATTTTGTGTTGTAGCCAAAGTGGCAATGATCCACTAGAAGTTTTAGCAAATTTTGGCTACAAGCTAAATATGAAAGTAGAATTTTTAAATAACCTTTTTTTTTTTTGGCTACCAACTTGAAACCATGCATATAAATGTCACGATTTTTCTTAAATTTTAGTCGAATTCTGCTTGTTAAAACCCTCAAAAAGCACATGATTTTAACACTTTTGATTTTTAATATAGCTAAAAATGTACAAGTGTTTGATACTCACACCATGTGTAGTTGGGTGGCCCTCAGCCCTAACTCCCAACCCTTATCTGGATAGTGCCGGGTAGGGCAGCAGCAAAAGTTATGCCTTGTAAAAGAGGGGTTCTTGGGCCCATTTGGCCCTGACCCGAGGTGGGGGGGAGGGCGGATGTGTGGGGGAGAGGAAGGGTTTAGAGTTAAACCTTTAGGAAGGGTTTAGGGTTTTGCCTTTGAACCACCAATGAACCCCCATTCAATCCCCTATGAAACTTTCATGAAGCCCTCTAAACCTTTGAACCACCCATGAACAAGCATGGTTTTTTCTGCTGCCTTCCCCATGTTATCCCAAAAAGGAGTTGAGAGTTAGGCTGGGCTGAGCCCCTTTACACTATGGTGAGGACCATGACCATGGAAATGTGGAGAGCTCTCAAAACACATCCAAAGGTTGTTCTATGAAAATTCAAAAATCATTTATGTGCGGGCTTGTATCATTGAGTGAAATGTAAAATGAAAATAAATGTTATTGAGGTTACAACATGTCATAATGGAGCCAAAAAAGTTAACTAATTAGTTTATGTAATTTTTAAATTTTTAACTTGATATTTGATGTAACTTACTTACTTTTGGTTTAGGGTTTGTGCTTCTTTTATTTCATCACTCTCCTTTCATTTTCCCTATCTTCATTTTTTTCCCATTTTAGCTAATAAGATCACCATGGATCATAGAAGAGAAAAAAATATGTTAAAAAAATCCAACCAAACATAAACTTTTTTAGCCCATGGGCTAAAAAACTTTATGAACACATTCAATTTTTAAATTTTTTTAAAAATGAGGATAAATTGATCAACCACAACTTTTTTGGACCACGGATTAAAAAATATTGTGCTTACCTTCAAAAAAATTATTAAATTTTTTGAGAAAAATCATGACAAAAAATTGGTAGACTTATCATGGTTTTTTGGTCTCATGGTTTAACAAATGTCCAACCCACCTCTCTATATATATAAGTTTGGACCATCAAATTTTGACCAATCATGGTTTTACAAACTTGTGACCAAGTCCACCTATTTCCATCTCAAATAGGTGGGCTTAATTGCAAATCAAAATAAGTGAGCTTGACAACAATTTTGTTAAACCATGCAACATTATCAACTAGAAAAGAAGGTTATCTTAAGTTACATGAAAGCAAGACTAAAGAAGGTATGGGCTCCTTTCAACTTGAGAAACATACTCCTTTAAAACGGGTCTATTGAAGATACAAAACTTTGAACATAAATACAAAGCCACCAAAACCCAACTTCTTAAGAAAATAATTGGGACATAATCCTCCATATAAATAAAGCTTATACACCAAAGGAGATTGGTAATTAGGCCTAACACTTTGCCAAGGGGCCTTGAATAAATTCTCATGACCCTGGACCCATAATGTCCCAACATACCTACATAATTTTTTTGTCAAAAGTCGCCAAAAAAGATAGGAAGGAAAAAGGAGGAGATATTGTGATGCACCCCCAGGCTCCTTGATGGATTCAAATATGAGTCCAAACTAAAAACAATCGAAAAGTAAAGAATTAGGGTACGCTCTCTGGCTCGTAGCACTTGAGGGGGTAGAAGGGTGTGCTTGAGCTCCTGGATGGGACTAGGAAGAATGACAAGCATCAACTACTCACACAGACCTGCACAAAACCAACACAAGGTGGTTAGTGCATAGTTAGAACACCTTTGGTGTTAGGACGAACCACGGCAAACTCAAACTCACAAAACTCACCATAGCCCGGACTTGGGGGAAGTCACCACCTTCCCCCTTATAGTATATTTTGTGCCTCTCCGCAAGGCCCACATCCAAATGGCATGTTGTCCCGGGATTCCCAAATGGGAGTCCCAAAATTGCCAAAGTTGGGACTCCCGCAAATTTGGGGCCCCATAACTTTGTATGCAAACCTCGGATTGAAATGAGGTCTAGAGCAAAGTTGTATCCCTCATCGAGAGCTTTCCAACGATATGTGGCATGCTACCTGCACGCAAGGAAATCAAGTCGATTCCCGAC
>Ga0209611_10000914_pt1 | contig 47858 bp, 34 predicted proteins | sample S1TSphgellanicum_3_FD_187693 | JGI IMG/M metagenome (GOLD analysis project Ga0209611, IMG submission 187693) | Host-associated microbial communities from peat moss isolated from Minnesota, USA - S1T2_Fc - Sphagnum magellanicum MG (SPAdes) (version 2) | ecosystem: Host-associated > Plants > Peat...
TTCACAATTTTTTTTGTGAGGTTAAAGAGTTGGAGACAATGCTTGCTAAGGTTTATCCTATGCTTGTAAAGAGGTATGCCAAACTTTTCCAACCCAAGCCCAACAAGCTCCCCCAACACCTTACCACTTGTAAAGTTATTATGTCAATTTATGGTGAATTCCACCAAAGAAATGGGAGTCTATCCAAAACAATGGATTATGGAGATCAAAGAACACATATCATGTTGGTTGCTTGTTAATTCCTTCTTATCAATAACATTCATGATTGCCCTTGTTGGCTTGCTATGTATGGGCCCTAAGGCATGTGTGTAATGTCATTTAATACTTGTTTTTACAAAAAATAGAAGATTAAAGAGAACTCAAGAAATGAAAACTAAGACATTTGTGTTGTAACTTTCATCTTGTAAAAAAATGTTCTTGAACTATGGAACATGCCTTAGGTTTGCGATTTTTCACCATGATTCAAAATCAATTAATCACTATTAATTTTGCAAAGAGGGCATGTCAATTATATATATATTTTAGATTAATCTAGATTCTACTTAATAATGCAAATAAAAAATTAAAAATTTAGAACATTTGTGAAACATGAATACACAATAAACTTATCTTTAAAATCCTAGCTTGTTTGAGTGAATGTTTGTACTATACGTATGATCAATGTTTGACACTAACTATTTCTCAAGAGGGCCTACAAACAAAATAGAAAATCTTGAGCCAAAATTATTAAAATTTTAAGGAATTAAATTCAAGACCTTCCCAATATAAGGGATAGTCCAAATCAATGGGATATTTCAATAACTTTATTAATAAAGAGAGAACTTAGTGTAATTATTAATTATTGTTCAAATTTTAGAATATTCAAATTGTTCAACTTTTTATCAAAAAAATTCATTGTTTTGACATATGTTTACCAATTATTAGTTGTGGGTACATTACTCATTTTTAATTTTATGCTTATTTTGTGTTCATTCTTAAATTTCACCCAACTTGGGGGTGAACATCCCAAACAAAGGATGAACCCACACAAAAAATGGAACCATGACATTAACTTGGTTTATTGCCTGGGTTAAAATCCATTCCAATGGATTCACCACCTTCAATGCACTCACACACAAACCTAATCCTCCTCTCTTTCCACAAAGCTCTCTTGTTATCTGCCCCACAAACTTGCTATTCATTTCATCCTCACTCTCAACAAACACACAAACACACATAGATGGGCTACAAACGAGACACACACAACAAGGATGTGACTTGATAGAGACAAGCTACAAGAAAAAAAACACCACACACACATAGAAGCTATGATTTGATCTTCATTCCAATTATGAAAACTATAAACATAGAATCAAAAGATAATCAAGGACATACACAAAACTTGCTGGAAATTGTAAAGTGATGATCCCCGAAAAAGACCTTGGTTGTTTTTAAAACCTCCAACAATGCTTGATTTGAAACAAAACTTGTAGAACACATACTACAATAATCTCCATCAATGCTTGCTCCAAAAACCTCCAAAAATGACCTCCAAACAAGTTGCTATGCATGCACACATGCACAACCTTATTGGAAATCACCACAAAATGATGAACATTAAAAAAAAATTCTTGCTCCAAATACCTTGTTTGCTTTGACAACCTCTAGCAACAACCTCCATGCAAATCATCACATTCTTTACAATACAATTTTTCACAAGGTGAAAAATGCAAGATACTTGAGATGAAATTTTCCAAGAATAAACTCAACTGTCTTGAAATCAAGGCTTTAAAAACCTAAGAAAAAATCACCTTGTGTAGATGTATTGTAGTTTTATCTATTTGTATTGTATATTTAAAATCTGATAATTTGATAATGAGTTATGAATTCTATAGATAATTGACATAGAAGGGGATATCACAACAATAGAATGATTTGAGGTTCACAAAGATTGTATCATATTCCAACATTCATGGTGCACCTTTTCCAAAGCCCAATGTAGTATTTATTAATGATTTTCTAGGTTGAAATGTCCATCAATGGCCATATTCATTTCAAATACTTATTAATTACAATCTTTACACTTAATGTCATATGGACAACATTAATCAAAGTTTAATCTCATTTGTACAAACACCAATTCTCAAAGGTATCTTACCTCAAGAACTTTAGATCATTATTGACCCATTCAGCATGTAATACAACTAATTAAAAATCCTTTAATCAACCCCCATTTGACCTAATTACCTTAAATTAAAACCTCTAAGCCAACCTTTTCACAACGCAATCTGATCACCCAAAGTATTTCTTGTGGCCTCCATCCCAACCTAAATCCTACTACCTTGAGTTAATCTCCCCCTTCCATGGATGCTAGTATTGGATCCTTTTTTTTGTATTTGAAAATTTGATGACATGTATTTATTCCCCCCTGCACCAATATGACCACCAACTTATCAATTAAATTTTTTAAAATGTCCTTAGTTTGATCCAGTCATGTTGTTTAAAGATTTTAAAACCACCAAATCATGTTCACAAAATGATACTTATCAAAGTAAATTCCAACAACTCTTCTTATTCATAATGTTGATATAAAAGTATTCAATTCATGATTGTTTAAATCCACTAATCCACATATGTGAACCAATAACTAGAATGTTGTCCTCTAACTTACACATAGATGACAATTTCAATAGTAGACTAGGTCAAAAATCATCAACCCTATCCGGTGGTTTTTGGCACACCTACCTTAAGAAGTGTTTTCTAGTTTTATTCAAGCAACCCATGTTAATATTTATTACAATCACCAAATTTGAATTTTGAATGTTGGTGTTATATTAAAGCATGTTATATTAAAGGGAACTCTTCCCATTTGTAATGTATTTTGAGTCTAAAAAAATACTACATCCAACTCCAGGCAAGTGTACATGGATTGTTGTATTTTTCCTTTTTCTCTATTGATGAATCTATACGAGGTTTTCCTTTTTGACAAAGAAAAAGTCATCAAACTTTTGGATGGCCAAACACCAGTATTGATGTGCAACATGCTTGAACAAATAATAGGTTTTGTGAAGAGATCTAAATGGCAACCCAAATGGGATGTTTTTATTGCTATGTTATCATAAATTCCCAATAATGTTCCTGAACTTCATGATGGTATTAAGCATTAACATACAATTCCACTTTAGTTTTACACTTGAAATTTGCACATAACATGCCCATAAATTGTTGGCATGTAAGAGCAAGAAGACAATCTATGGGCATGTTATGTTATGAGTGTGCACACTCAATTTTTAGGTCCAGAAAAGGGCACCTTCATTCTCCAGACAAGTATATACTAAAAACCAACTTTCTAAATGCTGTCATGAAACCCTAAACCCTAAACATCCAACAATTCATGTCATTGTTGCTCACTGACCAGCTATAGAAATCCCTCAATTGTATGTGTAGAATGGCTTTTGCAGAAAGGAGGATATGTTGAGAGGGCCCATGCACTAGAAAGCATGCTTCCATTTTGAAAAATTTGCAAAGAGTAGAAACTTGTATGGAGATATTAATATAGGAGGCCCACACTGAGATATCTTGGACTTCAGGACTTCCAGAGACATCTGTTGCTTGCACTGTGTGACTGTGTGCCTTCACTCAAGTAATGCCAGAAGCACATTCCATACGGTGATAGGGCCTGTACACAGTAATTTGAATAAAGTTTAGCCATGCTGTTGCCAGTGGAGATGTTCTAAGTTCACTATCCACTACTTGAATTATTTTATGTTGACATGGAGCTGCAATCAGTTTAATCCTACACATGGCTGATCATCAAAATCAGGGCTTAGCATATAAAATCCGTAACACTAAATCTCCATGAGCACTGAGAATTTCTCCATACTTCAGTTAAGTTATTATGATCTAATAAAACCTAGACACTGCCAACCTAAGAGATCCATAGCACCCATCTGCAAAAAAATTCATGGCAGCCCAGATCTCCTAGAGGCCCTTCCATCATCTGGCAGTAGTAGCTTATTATGATGAGGACTTTTACAGTCCATATGACTATCTGTTATGTTTGATACTATATAATATGTCAGCTTAGCTTCAAAGCACTTCACATTCAGAGACCAACTGCATTTAATGGAAATTTAGAATTGTATTCAGCAAACATAGAAATATGGTATCCTCAAATGTACATGTTCAATTGAACCCTTGACAGCTTTCTCCCTATGTAAAGACAGTGCCAGTACACCATGGTTGCCATTTCTGGGATAATCTTCAGATTTCTCCAATCCAAAAAGCAAAGCATTAGCATTTCATCCTCACGACATTACTGAGCCACCATAATAAAATCTATGGTAGCCTGTTGTGAACCTTGCACAGACAGATCCCTTTCATATTGTCTTTCCAGAATACTTAATGTAGAGAATGTTAGCTGAATCCTTGCTGCAGGAACAAATCAGCTTGACAACAACCAAACTCAGAAACCAAATAGATTTGACAAGCTATCAGAATGACAAAAATCCATTGGTACAAATGTACTGTGTCAAAGCCTCTGTTCCAAGCTTTTCTATGTAAAGAACAAAATTAACAGAGCCCTGCAGCTGCACATCCTGGAGAAAGGTGGCCTTTGGAATACGGGCAAGAAATGGGTTAGATGATCAGAGAGGGATGGCCCCACTTATAATTCAACATTGTTAATAATCAAATGTTTCCTGACAATTCCCTAGCAGATTTCTTGCGACTGCTAACATTTTTCAGTGGACTGTTGAGCTTCAACAAAGAAACAAATTGGTTAGAATCTGTATGAGTTCTACCTAAACTTAGGAAGCAATTGCTTCGCATGGGCCGTCCACCAATCACCTACCTAGCAGTCTTTTGAATCTTGGCACCTTTCAGTCTCAGTGTTGCTTAGCAACTCTGTCAGTGCTGCCATCTCCTGTTTTTGTTTCTCCATCAGGAAGCCCTGTGCCATTGATGTAATGATTGATGCCAGAAAGCCAGCCATCATGAGAAGCACAATTGTATTCCATACAAACGCAATTGAGTACTTTCCTTGCATGGGCTGCCAGAAAGAACGTTGTGATTAAAACCCTGTACTTAGGTTGAAGAATGTGAGTAACAAAGGCAGCAATACTTGGATTTTATAAGAAAGGAGAGCAACAGCTGTTCATGAAATTGTGATACCTTAGCAACCACTTGTCCATTAAAGCTGTCCTTGGCGTTGCCCAAGGCAGACATGATTCGAGAAGAGAACTGGGCAAAGATAGGGACATGCAATATGACCCACTCTAAACCTGCTTCAATGAGTTCCAAAAGGTGTGCATTGCACACAAGTATAATAAACACTGTCTGCAACCAGAACCAACATCAATCTTCTCAGAGATGGAACAACAGATAAACTGATACCAACAATGACTATGCATACACTGGACTAGTTTGGACACAACAGAATTCTTGACAGGTTATTTCTGACAATATCTGAGAGATAGAGGAATCACCTGGATATGTGTCTTGATTAAAGCTTTGCCAAGCAAAGTAGCCAAGAAGAACTTCCAGAAGGGGACAAGAAATTGCCCACACATGATGCCTGCTAGATCAAACAGTGGATTTGGCACCTGCATCATATCATCCCTTAGATAAGAGAGGCCAAAAACTAAGAAAGAAAACTCCTGCTGTGCTGAAAGGAAATTGTTCTCATAACAACTATCCATACTCACCAAGACTGCACTCCAAAGTTGCCACTGTTAACATACAGGGTGCAATAAAGCAACAGTGATACCATTTGGCAGAGGGAGAATACCGAAGCAAAAAGGAGGATTGTGAAAAAACCAAATTCATGAAAGCGTAAAATGGTCCATCGCTTCAAAAGATCAAACAGGCCTGTGCCTCCTGACTCTTCTGGGTTCACAAGATCATCAAACTCTTTCACCCTTTGCCCTGACAACCGTGCTGCACTGATGCACAAGTTCACCATGAGAGAATGCACTACACTGACCATGCCCTTGATTCATTCAAGCCAGAGATCTCATTGATGCCTAGTTTTAAGATCTTTTGCTAGCACCATGCACTGCAGTCAACCAGAATTTCAACACTACTATGGTGAATACCCAAATCCTGTATCAGAAGCATTAATCAACTATCAAAGGCTACGAAATCCAGCACCAATATTTAGTGCTTGAATGGTGTTCTTGGATTGCTGGTGCTCAGTGAGGTGACACTGGACAGACCTGCCCGTGAGACAAAATAAGGGGGAAGCTCTCCAAGCACAGTGCCTAATCCCCACAAAACAACTTCCAGCTGCACTTGAAGTAAAACCTTGTGAAGAGGAACCATGTATCGATCAAGACCATCTGTGACAAGGCGGGGGTACATGGGTGGCCCTATGAGAGAACAATCCTTTGTCTGCCATGATGACCCAAGTCCAAATTGGGGGGTATCATATGGTGCACACTTCAAGTCCACACGCCCACACTGTGTAGCTCGTATTGTGAACATGGCAATGTGTGGCCCAAGATACAACACAAACGTATGTAGACCTGAGCCTGTTCAACAGCAATTTCACCACAATACAACAATGCAGGAAGATGCATACATCAGTCAAAAGCCAGTCAAACTAATTGAATCAACACTGGTTGCCCTAGCCTTATCACACTTAGTCTGCACTGATGAACAGACCACAAGGTGTTTCAAGGAGGAAGAGGAAATTTTAGACCTTCACATTGTAGTTTTTCTGTCAGAAGACATACAATGTAGTAGCTAATTCACTGGATATCTCAGTGCATATTAAGGGTGTAGCCTCTGCCAGAGACAAACCCCATGCATACTAATATGCATATTAAGGATTGTAGCCTCTGCCAGAGACAAACCCCATGCACATATGACTAGCTAATTCACTGGATATCTCAATGCATATTAAGGGTGTAGTAGCTTACATTGTCCCCAGTCTATGAGATATCCAGTGAATTAGCTAATCCTAGGCACCAGCTTGTACACATGTAAGACAGTAATACCAGAGCTTATTGGTGGTAACCTATGACAATGAAAAAGGTCGAAAAGATAGTGGATAATACTTCACAGAAACTGACCAAACATTAACCATTCCTGCCAAACCAAGATAAAGCTAAAAGGAATTCAACCTCAAAGTCAGGGACAAGAGAACAAGGTAGTTATCATACCTAGTCCAATGGATGATGCTACCCCAAGGCCTACCCACCAAAGTCCAAACCGCAAGTATGCCAGCACCTCCCTGAGATACTGAAATACATAAGAACAAGCAAGAGTGCAGCATTAAAGGACAGACTAGGAGAAGTCAAATCATGACAGAACAAGAGACATCATTCAATATGCAGACTCAAAAGCTTCATTCTAGCTAAAAGACTGACCTGAACAAGTCAAAAGCTTGTGCAAGGCACATAATATATGTATGTGGAAGTATCTATGTTAGCATGGTAACAAATACAGATTCAGAAAAGACTTTAATTGGTGTTGCAAGGTCCCTATAATGAAAATAAGCTATGTGAAGACTTTTGAGTACAAAACACTTGAGAATCTATGCCTTTGGATTTGAAGATGAGGAACAAGATATTGCCTTCACAACATGAGATCTGTGTTGAGAAATATTATCCCTGATACAAATCTCAGGAGGCAGTCTGTTCAGGATCTTTGCATCATCAGCACAGGGTAATGTTATGTAAGTGAGCATCATCCCCAAGAGAGCCAAAGCATGTATATGCTGTGTTTAAACTGAAGTTGTTTTAATGCTTAGCAAGCTATATTGACATGGCTGCCACATGTGAGTCTTTCACAACAAGAAAACAAAGTGTAAAAGAGCCCTTGCCTCCATAATAACTTAAGGAGCATCCTTTCCAATACAGTATTCTTAGACTCAAGTGCTCTGCTTCTTATTGACTAACATGAGAGATGGATACCTTCTCGTGGGGTCCATCCAAAATCACCAGCATTGTGATACTGATGAGGAGTAAAACACAAAAGGTGAAGACCATGTGCCAATGTACAATAATGTAAACTGAAAGATGCTGCAATTGCTGTAAAACTGATAAACTGAAAAGCTTAATCGTTGCAACAGGTCGCTTGGTTAGCACTAAGCCCTCCCGTTGCCTGACATGGTCCTTCTTTAGCTCTGACAGCACACCACAAATGAAACTGCCTGTCAATCATGTGACTGGCCTCCATCTTTGACAACCAAGAATTTTATTGCTAATCACATACTTGGCATTTTCAGCCTCACAAAAGTAATCAAAGCTAGCCTCAATGGACACATTGACAAGTAGTTGGTAAGTACTAGGGCAACGCCAAGAGAAGCAGTTCCAAGTTTAAGATACACAACTCTATATTGTGTCTCTAAACCTCTAATTACACAGTGAAAGCAGTTCCTGCTTTTTTCCAGCTCAACCAATCCAGAAACTAAACCTCAGAGAAAAACAGAGGCCATATACCAGTTTATCCACAGGAGGGACTCTTCACTCCAATGACAAAGATCAGACATGAGTGCTTCTTTTGCTTGCTTGGTATAACCTTTGGTTGAATGCAAAAGGTTGAATGTTCATTGAAACATAAGAGGATCAAAACAATAGATAGAGATGAGAATTAAAACATGCATGTTGAAATGGGGAGTTCTTAATGAAACCCTAAAATAACCTCCCACATATCCCACTCGCAAGGTGATAAAAAATCTGCGACACAACAATTTGTCAGTCTTTCCAATTCACTGGAAGAAACTCATTTACTGAGGAGAGTCATGACTTCTTAGACTAGAAGTGATAGAAAATCCCTGGTACCCCAATCGCCCATTTGTCAGCTTGCAAGAATTGCCCTATTGCAAAGAAATTTAAGATATGTGAAAAACAAAGAGTTCCTTTGGGGCAATTGCGCCAAATGCAAGTTGCAGTTGGGAGCTCTGACGCTGATTACAGTGTAACAGGATTGCGATAATAACAAATGGCTTAGGGCAAAATTAGGGTTAAGAAAAATGGGGGAGGGATGTTTCCAGTTGAAGTCATAACCACAAATAGAGAGACTGCTTACTTAGAATTTGTGGCGAGTCCACCCCTTTTGTTGTCGAGGTGGTGGCGCCTCCACTCATCAAAGCCATGGCTGGGCTCTATCTTGACAGAACCACAGACCACACCCAGTTGCTCACTACTATCTTGTCCTAACTTCAAATTTTACCTTCAAAACTCAAATTCCTCGTTGGAACCGAAACTGTAGCCCAGCAGAATGCAGTCTCCTGACCATGGGACCTGCATTAATAATGAATTTCTGGCAAGCTACGTACTTCTGCGATCCTCGCCTGGACTAACTAAGGAGGAAAAAACCCTAATTGTCATAAGAGTGCCGGAATAGCAATAATGCTTAGAGGATCAGAAAGGCCGACCCTGGCACAGAATTTCTGCACGAGGTTTGAAATTTATATGTAAAGAAGGCGGCGAGATGACGATGATGATAACGACGATACACACAAGTGTTGAATCCTGCCTGCAACACCGGGAGTCTCACGGAGTTGCAAAACCAGGCAACATCGCCACAGTCGCAGCACCCAACATCGAAACCGATGGAGTCGTCCTCGGCTCTAGTGTCTACCCCCGCGTCAGTCGCTGTGGGAACGTTGCGAACATAGGGAGAAGACGATGTGCAGGTGGAAGAAGGGCGGACAGCGTGGGAATAAAAATTGTCAGTGCATTCATTCAGGAGCTTCGGATTGAATGCTCGCTCCTTTTCGAATGAGTACAAGAGAGAGATTCCCATCAGCCCTTCTTTTTTTTTTCCTCAATTTTGTGAAAGCGCTGTAGTGGCGACCGTCACTTGGATGATTCAGCTGACATGACGATCGTCCCCAGGAATATTTAGCTAAATCTGATCTAAATTTCTAAATATTAAGTTAGATAGTTATGGTCCTTTTACTAGCTAAATCTAAATTTCTAAATATTGAGTTAGATAGTTATGGTCCTTTTATTAGCTAAATCTAAATTTCTAAATATTGAGTTAGATAGTTATGGTCCTTTTACTAGCTAAATCTAAATTTCTAAATATTGAGTTAGATAGTTATGGTCCTTTTACTATTCAGAAATAACTATGCTTATCTATTTCATAATTATTTTTTTTATAACTATTTTTTTTCTTATTAATTTTCATAATAACTATCTCCCAGTTTTTCTAATAACTACCTCCATTTTATAACTATCTCAATCTTTTTTCCTATTCATCAACATGGATTTTTTATTTTTTTAAAAACAAATTAACATGTGCCTTTTGATGTCCATGAAATATGTATATTAATTTAAATTAGATTTGGCATTGACATAAATATATGAAAACATAAGAAAAACTTAAAACAGTTGATTGTCTTCACTGAGAGAGAGCGTGCAGCAATGTGGAGCTCAAATTTCTAAATATTAAGCTAGATAGTTATGATCCTTCTATGATTCTGGCTACAAGTGGCGTACAAGGGGTCATCATTTGGCAATTTTTGTTTTATTGTGACATGCGTTCGGGTGATGGAAGACTCCAAAAATCACCAGATTTTTCACCAGAAAAAAAATAAATAAAATTAAATCGCCATCTGGCAAAAAAAATTCGCCAAGAAAAAAAAAGGGCTGATTCCCATTCAATTGTTCTAGAGACCACCAATCAGCCCTGCCCTCAAAGGCTACAAGTTTGTTCCTAGCTAGAGTTTTTAATATGCTTCCTTCAACTTGGTTGTCACTCGACACCTCCCGTAGTAAGCAAGCCACTAAATACCCCCCTAACAAGCTCTGTCGAGCACTGGTTTTGGGCTGACAGTGCAACCCTTAGGAGAACTGCATTGTTCTGTCGCAGGGTTTTTAAATTTTTGTCCTTTTTTACTTTCTATTAGAAATAAATCTAAATAAAGAATTCTTTTTCCATCTGAAACTATGTCAGTGATTAGTGCTACCCCTCCTATTTGGGAGGTTCTGGGATCGAACCCAGCTCCGTGAGTCAGTCAGTTCACACTGAACAGTGTCGACGCTAAAGAACATGCTTGAGCTTTTTTTGAAGAACTGAAGAACATTGAAAATCGGGTTGCATGGTTTCTTACAGAACTATGCAACGCCGAAACAGGTGTGCAAAAAGACAAGCGAAACCAACGTCGGACAGAGCTCGTTAGAGGGTATTTGACGTCACGCCGCCTCTCGTAGTATGCGTAATGCCCTGGCCCAAAATAAGTGCACTAATAATGGAGGGCTTTACAAAGAGTAATTTCCCTCCCACCAATTGCGAGGGAATTTATGAATTGCTCAGGGAATCCATCTCCCCTCGTCTTCATCCTGGTTGGCAAATTTTCTCGTTTCTTCATCAACGAGATGAAAATACTTTTCATCCACTTAGTTACTTTTCTTCATCCTGAAAATGCTCCCTGCTCGCTCCCAGGGCAATACCTACAGAAACCCACCCTTTAAAATTCATGAATTTGTAGTCCTAAACAACTTAAACCTCCCATAAATTTTTTTAATGTATTTGGAGGTAACCATACAAAGCAGAGATTTTTTCATCCACAAGAGGCAAGGCATTTTGTTGTAAGGGAGGTTCCAATTCGAGTGGGTTCTCCTGAGGGAGGGTCACACAAGGGTGGTAGCCCAAGCACGTTCTTAACCGATGGAGAACACATGAGTATGGGAACTTCCATGTACATAAAAAAATCTCTTGTTTTGTCTCCTTACAATTTTTTGCTATCCTCTTCTATCTATTGCCATAACACTACCATTGTCATCTCCCATTACCTTAAAAGCTTAAGCTTTTTATGAGTCTCAAGATTCCTTATATATGGTATACTACAATTTTGAAACTCAAGGTAGTATGTCGGTTATGTTTGTTGTGTTCAAGCTTCAAACTTCAACATTTTGCATTGATGTTTTTTAAATGGCTAGTCTTTATGCTCAATGTTTGAGCAATTGAATGTTTGAAGGGAATGTTGTGAACCAAATTGCAATTAGTGTGCATTGTAAATGGTGCCAGGAGCAATGAATGTTCGTTGGGAATTACAAAAGTTTGTTGAAAGTTGAAAGTTATAATCAAGTCCTAGATACTAGATAGTTTTTCATATTTACCTTACAATTTTTTATTTCAAGTTTTTTGGTTGTGGCTAAGGAAAGGTGTTGAAGGTTTTCAAGTTAAGGAGGTATCTAAAGTTGTTGAGTACAACAAACTCTAAATCATTTTTATGGAAACATTTCTTACTTTTTGCTTGTGCATGATGCCACCTTTTGCAAAATAGTGCATTGGCTTTTGTTGCAAGGCTTCAAGTTGATGTTCAAGGGTTGCAAATGTAGAACCATTGAAAAAATCAAATGTTCACAAGATGTTCAAGGATGTGTGGCTTGTCAAATTTCCATGGGCTAAGCATGTGGTAAATCCTACATGGAAAATCCATGTGGTGCATTAGAAGATTTGTTCCAAAGTTGAAGGTAAAAAGAATTTTTTTACCCTAAGTTGGATTGTTTGCAAAAACACATAAGCAAGTGGAAAGTTGTAGTTGATTGTTTAGGAATTTTGGTGAGTGAGTATCAACAATGATAGCCAACATTAAAAGAATGAAAGGGTTCATGCTAATCAAGATCCAAATTCTATTATGGAGATGGTGGTCAATGGAATGAAAGTAAAAAAGAAAAGAATATATATATAATTTGTGGCAATTTTCCATTTGTTGAAATATGGCAAGCTTGTGACTAATCTTGAACACATGAGAGGTTAATTTGACTTCTTGAAGGTTTTCCATAACCTAAGGAAACATTGGACATACTCAAGTGGGTGGGAAATGGCAAATGTCATGCACAACATCATTTTGAAGCAAAGAAAATCACTAATTCAACAAGCCTAATTGCCATGAAATCACAACTATAGACAATCAACCCTAGATTTTTATTCACATTTATGTTGTTTAAAATGGGTGTCACATCCCAATTCGTTTGAACCTTGAAAGAATTGTAGATGGAAATACATTTGATAATTTCATTGTTGTAATAATTCATTCTCTTGTTTTTGGTGGGATGTCAAAGGCTAACATTACCCGCAAAGTTGTGTGTTTTGAGTTTGATGGTGTAATTATTTTCCAAAGCTTAACATTAAAAGAAATTCCCCAAAAATACAACCAATGCATTTGCAACTATGTGCAACTAATTGTCATTTACAACTAATAACTTCTTCATCTTACACTCTAAAATTATTTTCATTCATGATCATCCCCATATGTGCCATTAGTTACAAATGGAACCAAACTTAATCGCACCACTAAAGTTAGATAGCCCTTAGTGGTATACATAAGTGTATTAGGAAACTTTTGAAAGGTATGTATATTAATATGTATGTTAAGTTCTATTAAAGGTATAATAGGAATATGTTTCCATTAATGTAATCACAAAGTTGTATTTAGTTTGTGTTTAGGCAAATAACTACCTACCTACCTACCTTTATATGTTTGTTTACCTACTTAACCTAACCTACCAATCTATTTACTTATATGTTTGCCTACCTATCTAACCTAGGCTACTTACCTACTTAACGTAAGTAACCTATTTCTTTTTTAATTAATGATTAATTAGTTACACTTATTTTTACTTAATTGATAAATAATAGTTAATTAGTGTTTATAATTAATATTTCAAAAAAATTATTTTTTTCAATATGAACTATAATCAATTATTTATAACTAATTAGTTAGTCAAGTATTATTTAATTCATATTTATTACTATGATAATATTGTAGTTATTTATTATTTAGATATTAGTTATTTATTATTGATTATTGATTATTTAATTACTTATCTGATTATTCAATTATCTAATTATTTATTTATTAATTAAATACTAATCATTAATTTGTTAATTAGTTATTATTTCAGTCAATTATATCTCTATTTATGAATTATGAATTTATAATCTATAATTTATAATTAAATGATTTAATTAATCTATTATTATATAATTATTAATTAGTAATTAGTTAGATAACTAAATAGTTACTTATTTACTTCTCTATTTAGTTGTCTAGTTTTTCAAAGTTCAAAATTTTGTCCTCCATTTCCAACTTGAAAACTATATAATGTGGAGATTTTGTCTTACACTTTCATGTAAAAAAACACATGTCAATTGGGATGAGCCAATCTTATATATTAATTCACTACGTCTATTAGTGTGTCTGTCTATCTGTAAAACTTGATCTCCCCAACAACATGACAATTATTACCACTACTTTCTAGGGCAGTTAATTATGGTAAATAATAAAATAAAAAGAATTTTTTACCTGTCTGTCTGTAAAACCTAATCTCCCCAACAACATGACAATTATTACCACTACTTTCTAGGGCAGTTAATTGTGATAAATAATAATAAAAAAGAATTTTTTACCGTGGCATTTAAAGTTTTGTTTGACCTTGGTTACAACAATAATAATATAATGAAAGTAAATAAAGTAAATGAGTTGTTACGTAAGCAAAAACAAGTAAGTAATTACGTAAGTTAAAGGTAATAAATTAAAGCAAGTAAAAATAAAAGTGAAATAAACTTAAAATAATAAGTAGCCTAAGTAGCTCATGAGGTAGTATGAGCCCTAGAAGACTTTTGCAACAGTCTTTTCAAGGGTTCACAAATTTACACGTCGATATCACTAATTATTTATTACTTAGGGGCAAAAAAAAAAAAAAAACATTGAGTGTGACGATGGGCCAGAGGTGCCCAGCCCACCGTCTGTGCCTTGCAGGCACGGGTTACCACTAGTCAAAGGAACTTAACTCCTTAAGGAGTTTAACCCTAAAAACTAAACCTAAAAATTATTTAAAATATTTACCTTCCCCTACCTATTTAGTCCCACTTAACTATCTAAATATTGGTTTTATTTCATTTTGGCCAAAATTCAAAATTGCCACTTGGCATATTGGTATTAGGCCATGTGTCACAATCCAAAACCATTTAAAATAGATGATGAAGATCCACTATTTTTTTTTAAAACAAATTTTTTTCAAGCCTTTTTCATTTGTCACGTGTCATTATGTAAGTTGTTGATTTTTATGGTAATATATGGATAGCATATAATAATATATAGATAGTGAAGTATTTGTTAACCGTTGACTTCATTCACACTTGCAAGTAGTGTTTTATGCAACTAAGCAATTTTTAATAGCAAATGTCTTTTGCAACAAGAATATAGTTGCAAATGGTAGTTTTTTTCTAGTTTTCTTGTAATGTGAAAACCACTTTCAATTGCCTTTTCCTTTCATTATATGTCCAAATCTTTACATCCTTTGACCATTGTGAAATTTGAAGGTCGGTTTGCTTTTATTCATACCTATTATGACTAATATCCCAAAAGACATTTGGAGTGCACCAAATTGGCTAAATTAATTCAATCAAAGGGTTTGAAATCCTAAAAAACATTTTGAACAAGTTGGATTTCTATGTTGGCCCTTTCTAAGTGAGTTTTAATTGAGTATAATTTTTTGTGATAAAAATGTATGATGATTTTATTACTAATTTAGTTGCTACCTCTAACTATGAGCTTTTGTGTGATGTGAAAATTGTAATGGGATTGACATATGTGCTATCAATTTTGGAGGCAATACAAATCTCGGAAAAAATTGCTTGAAATAAAGAATGTTTCATTTGTGACTTTGTTGCAACAATGAAGTTCATTCAAATGGATTTCTACACCTTATATGTGGACCCTCATTGGCAATTTTCACATTATTAGTTTCAAAGCTTTGTGGATTTGGTGGGGACCTCTTTTTAAACATTACCCCATAGTACGGTACCTTAAGCCCACCACACAAATGGACTATGCCACCTTTCGTTTCAACTAATGTTTATACATGTTGCACAAAATTGACAAGTGCATTGGAGTGGTGTCAATGGTTGTTAGGCAAGATTGGATAACTACATGCCAAGGTGTGAAAGATCAATACACTTCTATTACAAAAGGGTTGATAAATGAGCTTAACAAGAGATTTCCAACCCAAGAACTTATGAATGATATTGGCATCATTTACCTTCAATATTGGGTAGAACTAAAAGTTGCCCAAACATTTCCTAAATGTCTAAAAATTCTTAAAACTCATTTTACTGCCCCAAGACAATTCAACCGGATGGCAAATCACATGCACCTTTATTAGAACAAAAGTTATTTAAGCAACAATCTTGTTTTTTTTACCATTATGAAGTCCAATAATGAAGGTGCCATAAAACCCCCACATGATTGTAATCCAACCATTTGATTGTGAAGGTGTTTTGCTTCTAATGGGATTTTGAAATCTCTTGTTGAACTTGCAATTATTGATGATCTAAAGAATGTGGAATATAAATGCACCTTTTCTATTATCAACTTCATGAAGTCCAAATTAAGGAATTAACGAATCACTAATGTTGGTTTAGTTGTAGGAATGTGTGCTTGGGATTTTTTTACATTATAAATTTTCTTGTACCATGTTGCCATCATAAATTGAAATGAGGCAAAATCCCACTATGGGTGGGATTGTAACATTTTGGACTAGCTATCAAAAATCAAACTTTGTTATATGACATCTTCATGGATCTTACCACTTACATTTGAACAAGTTCATAAGTCATAGATTCTCCTTTTCAATGTGGTTGTTTATAAATGGGAATTTTGGTACTAATGTGTTATGTTTTGCAAGGCCGCTTTCCATTGCAATGAGGCAAAGTCCTCTTATGGACTAAGGGTTCAATCCCCTTGGAAAACATTACCTAAAATGTGTCGCCCCAAAATGTGGAATTGAATGCATAATGCATCTTTGACTCCAACAGAATATGAATTTTCATGTATTTCATTGAACCTTAAGACCACAATTTTGTCTTTTTGTTCTAATTAACCTTAGGGTTATAGGTTTTGATTTCATAAGGTTGTGTATTTGTCCTCCCAAATTCTACCACACTTTATTCATTTTCATGAAAGCAAAATTATAAATTATTTAAGAGTATGTTATTATAGTAATGATGTTCATTGGACCTACCCAAGGAAGAAAATAAACAACCTTTGATTAATGTGAGTTATTTTTGCAAAAATTTAAATTATTAAAACAATCCAAAGAATGTGAATTTGGGTTTATAGACCATGAAAGACATGAGGATTTTGAAGTGAATTAACTAGCATTGTGACATGAAAACATAAGAAACATTCAACCTACTAAATACCTATAGCTATGTCAATTGCCATAATTTCATTGTCTATTATTTTTTAGTTTAAAATCAATAACCTCCATGACTACAATAGACCTGAACATTTTGTTGGTGAATAGATTTTTGTTTTAAAAATCATTGAAATTGTTTGAAACCCAATGCAAGTCTTGAATTATTATCACCATTTGTTGCTACTTTTGTCATGGGTGGGGCTTCTAAATGCATTTGGCAATAGAGAGGTGCTAAAGAAGGCAATGTGCCCGTGAGAAGATGATTGAAATTGGATCTAATTCATATGTCTTTTGAAACATGATCAAACATTGTGGTAATGTTTGCTATAGGTGATCATGAACACACATTTGCCAAATGATAAAAAAAAATTAGCGTTTTTGTGAACCTTAAAATCTATTGAATGATCCATCCACATGATAATTTTATAGTAGGTGAGTGGGTAGGTAGGTAGGGGGTTAATATAATAGTTTTGTGGGGAGGTAAAGGTTTAGTTAGAAATAGAGAGGTTTTACCAATAGGTGTAAAGGTTTAACCAAAAAGTAAAGAAGTTTTGTAAAGACGTAGAAGTTTAACCACAAAGAGATAACATTTTTCTTAAGAAATAAAGGTTTAGTTAGGATGTTGAAAAGTTTTGCCAAGAGATAAAAGTTTAAACATGAAATATAAAGATTTTATCAAAAGGTAGAGGTGTAGTGAAAAAATAAAGAGAATTTGATAAAATGTAAAGGTTTACCCATGAAGAAATGAAAGTTTTCCTAAGATATAGAGTTTCAGCAAAGAAACATAGAGGTTTAACCAAAAGTTAAACGTTTAACAAGGAATATATAAAAGTTTTGATGAGAAATAGAAGTTAAGTAAAAAGTAAAAAGATTTTGTTGAACGGTAAAAATTTAACCAATAAACATAGTGGTCTTAACTAGAGGTGAAGGTCCAACAATGAAGAGATTAAAAGTTTTGTCAAAAGACAAAGGCTTTCCCAAGAAAATATTAAGGTTTTATTAAGAGATATAGGTTTAGCTAAGAAATAAAGAGGTTTTATTGAAAGGTAAAAGTTTTTTTTAAGAAGATAAAAGTTTAGTTCTAGGAAAAGATAAAAGTTTTGTTAAGAGGTAGAGATTTAGCCCTCAAAAGATAGAGGGTAAGTAGATAGGGTGCATAAATAAAGGAGTTGGTTTTTAGTTGGTAGGTAGGACCAAGATGTAAGTCAATAGAACCATGCAAGTAGGTAGTTGAGTAGGAGAGTAGTATGAAGGTTAGGGTTAGAAAACAAAAATTAAAAAAAAGAAAAAAAGAAAAAAAAAGTCAATATCAGGAGAAAAAAGGTTGACAATGGTGCAATGTCGGTGAAAGTAGGGTTAAAAGTGGGATGGAAAAACACAGTGCATTGATGGTAGGGAGCTATGCCCTGTGTAAAAGGTGCATTCACACCTAATGTTAAGTTAGTGATAAGTGAAAATCTAGGTGGCATCTTAGGTGGCATGCAATGTTAAAATGGGTGATTATTTAATATTTAAGTGAATGTTAACATAACATAAAATTTTTGTGACAAATAAATTTAGGTTCTATATGACTAGCTTGGTGTTAAGGGACTTCATACTAGAGTCCTTAACAACATGTGTGAACGCACCCCTTGGCTGCTTTCACAAGCAAGTTGATTGGTTTTCCTCTCTAGAAGTCCAAGTTAGTTCAATAGCTCTTAACGACATGAACCAAAACAAATCTATTTACATGTGCAAAAGCTTGTTTGGTCACTTGGAAAGTCAAGACCACTCGGAAACTCATTTTAGGAGTTCTACTCAATAATGGTGCTAACTATTTTTTTAAACTCTAAAATTCAAAGACACCCATTATAATAGTTGAACACCAAGCAGTACCTGATGGTCAATAGACATCTGGCTTTAGCTATGCCTAGAGGTTTGGCCAAATCTTGGCTTTCTCTAGGCCCAATACTTTTCCATATTTATTTTGAATTGTAGCTTATTGTTATGTCTTCCAACAATTTGTAATGAGGTTTGCTACCTTCCCCTTACTACATATATTATGTGATATGTGTGGGATATAAATGATTGTCGTTGTAGGTTTTCCCATGGACTCATATTACCAAATATTTTTTGGCCAAAGTGAACCAACACATTTTTCACCTTTTGGTCTGCCCATTTCCTGGAGACATTTTGTGGTTGTGATTTTGTAACTAATTTTTTGTTGTATTAAAAAAAATTATTTGAAATTTATCGTATGATTCTCCTTGAACAATTCTAAAGACAATTCCTATCGTTTGATTGCCCCTAAACATTTAAAAAAACAAATCCAAAAGCAACTACCTTGTTTAAAATCCTAACCATCTCGTTCCTCTTCCCTACTTGCCAACACCTATCTATGAAGGAAGGTAGTTTGTTTTGTTTTGTAAGTATGAATTCCATCGAACTAGGATGCTTCAATTTAGAATGCTTCAATTTGTGTTCTTGGTGGGAGTTATACGTGGGTAGAGAGCCATTGCTTGCTGAATGCATATGTTGCAGTGTCCCTCCACAGATCAAGCGCCATTGATGCTAACATTTAGAATTTTGGAATTAAGAAATGAATGGTAGGACAACCCATGCAGGGTTTCCAATAATTTCATGGGGTTGCCTGGGCTACATAGAGAGATGGGTTTAGGCTACCCAACGTCTAGAGTAATCCTTTTTATTATTATGAAAGGCCCTAGTAAACCAGAGCTTACATTTTTTGTAGTTTCTAAAGCCACCAAGAATTGAGTTTTTTGATGAAATGAATTATGTCTTGCTGGGGGCACCTTATGGTAGCTTGGTGTATCACACCACCCATGACTTAGGTATGTAGGCAACAAGTGTGGCCATTGGAGGCTGTGACCCACACTCCACATGGCCCAAATGGAATTTTTGAAAAAAATAATTCTGAATTGCCAGTAATTTTGGAATTTTCAAATCTTCAAAGAAATGGAATTTTGAATTTTTGAAAAATAATAATTTAAGATTCCAGTAAAAGTCATTTATAAAATTTAAATTTAAAAATTAAAAAAAAAAAGAAAAACCCCTCCTCCTGACGGTTGACCATGTACAGTAAGATACAAAAAGATAAGATGAGCAGCTAGAGGTGCATTCACACTTGGTGTTAGGGACTCTAGGGTTGAGTCCCCTAACACCATGCTAGCCATTTAGGACATAAGCCTTGTTGCCATGAAAATTTTAGGTTAAGCTGACATTCACCTACCATTGAGCTATGGCCCATTTAACATTGGGTGCCACCTAGGATGCCACCTAGATTTTCATTTAACACTGACTTGTTACATCAAGTGTGAATGCACCATAGGCTAGGTAGAGGTTTGCACCTCTTTCCCATGAACTGCGTTTTGTACTTGCTAAGATTCCGCCATAAAACTCTGAAGTGGGGAATTGTTTATGCGATCGCATTTGCTGCAAATAGAAAGCCAGCAAGCAATCAAGGTCGGTTGTTGACTTTTGACGACAAAGAATCGCAAGGAAAAAGGAGGTGACATTTTCATTGTGCTGCAAGAGATGATTATTTGTGCTGGTGGTGGGGAGGGGAAGGAGGAGCAAAACCATTGCAGCAGCAGCAAATCTCTCAGCGACCCAGCGAAAAAGTGGAGGAGGAAGAAGAAAACAGCCTCGACGGGAGTTTGGAGTTGGTCACTGCTGAACATTACTAGAAGCTATCAGTGGTAGTTCAGGTGCAGCTGTTGACACTCAAGCAAAATGCCGTTCGGCGATCTGGAAGTGTATGTGGAAGGCGCCCTTCGTATAAGAAATGCCAGCATTTTTGGTGCGTCGTGTGTGTGTGTGTGTGAGAGAGAGATAGAGAGAGAGAGAGAGAGTGTGTGTGTGTGTGTTTGTGTATCTGTTCTCTCTCTAACGCTCTTGCATTGCCCACCCTTCTCAAACTTCTTTGAGAAAAAAAAATAGTTGTAGATCGCGTAAGTTGTAGATATCGTGAGTTGTCATCTAGATGCGTGACCAAAACACTCCCTTTTCTCAGAGGAAAACTGTCATCGATGTGGCAACAGTAGTAGACACAGTAATAAGCAGAAGAGTGATACATGCCGCAGCCAGATCTGTAGTTTCAACCCAAAGTTTGCATAACTGTTATCACCTTGCATCCTCATACTTGTTGTCAGAGGTTGAATGTGTGACCTGAAGATGAAGGTCCAAAAGCAATGGTTGCTGAGAGTAGCAGCTACTCAAGTGAAGACCGGAGGTTGATATCTAGCTTGTGGGGTTTCCTTTTCTCCCTGATTGCATTCTTAGTTGGAGGCAGGGACACTGGTTGCGGATTTGGACTGACAACTATGTGAATGACTGCCTGGTTAATTTGATGCAGGCAAGTCAAGCCCCTACTGTATGTTAACTTGTGGTACACAACAGTTCCGAACTCCAGTGGCCAAAGGTAGGTTACTCAGTTCTGCAAGCTTCTTGTCAGATTTGCAGACTGGTTCCCCCATGAAGTAGTCCACAGTGTAAATACCAAACAAGAGGTGAAAAGTAGTTTGCTGTTCAAAGAGATGCAAAGAGGAATCGCACTTGCAATTCATTTGGTGAAACCTTAGTGCATATATCTATGAAATAGCATCATCTCCAACCCGAAAGCCTTTCAAATGGTTGTGACTTCAAACTTCCATTAGACACACAGAAAGCTCTAATCCAAAACATAATTAGGTCATACAGCTGCTCATGTGTGGTTTATATTGAGCTTCTCACCATGCTTATTGGAGATGATAGCCACAACTTATGTGAATCCTTGCCATGCAGAAGCAGGCTCCAATCCTTACTGGAACACAAACTTCAAATTCAAGATTGACAGAAGCTGCCAAGAACTTGTCGTCAATATTTTCTGCCGTAATACCCTCACAGCAGACGATGAGCTTGCCTACACTAGGTACAATATTGAAATAAAATAAAATTACATAACCCTCCCACAGAGTTATTTTCTCAAAGACAGGTTCCATACATGTATATGCAACAGAAGAAGGTAATCATACCAATACTATGCATAAATCACTGACGCCTTGGAGAGTAGTCAAAGGGTTCTCAGTTGCCTGGTTTGTTGAGAGCCTTTTCTCATGTTGTGTGCATTGGCTTTGTGGCTGCAGTTTATCATTCAGGAAGATCTTCCATTATGGCCATGTTGTGCCACTTCAAGGTTTTAATGTGCTGGACCCTTCTGGCAAAGTTGGAGGCGAGATCAGAATGTCTCTCACATTCTTTAGCATTACACTGGTGCGAGCTCCTCGTGCATCAAAACCTTAAGACTTAAGCAAAAGCAGGAACTCGCTTATAATTCTGCTATAACTGATCTTACCATGTTAGATCCCCAAGCTTGTGCTTTCTCTTCCCATATATAGAGCCTTATGGAGCTGTGTCACAACAGCAAACGGGTTGCCTGGATTTCACTATGTTAGTTGCTTATCAGAAAGCTGCATTTGCCAAAGGATGATAAGGCATCATGATGCATATATTGTCCATGTTATTGTCTTGATATGTTTCTGCATCTGTCTATGAACTGGACATTATGAGGCTCATGAATCCAGTACTATCGTGTGTTGCATATGTTGGACAGAATCAAGTTTCTAATGCAAATCAAAGACTCTCAGAAACAGGTGATGCTTCACCATACCCCCGGAGGACTAATCCAGTGAGTGCTGGAGCTCCAAGTGCAAGGCGAATTCATGAACCTGATGCAGACTATGCATCTCAAGGCTCAACCAGCTCAACAACTCCACATCTTCTTAAGGAAGTTCGGTTCTGTTCTAATGAGGATCTGTATTCTTTTCAAGATTCTCGAAGCCCTCATCAGGCTTATACTGAAGAATCTTATCGTGACGATGATTCTGCCTGGTCTGGATCCCCCAATATACAACGTAAGCCCAAAGATCAATGGCATGTGCAACAACATTTTCGTGGAGCTCAAGCATCTCCAGGTCACCATACTTCTGGCGGCAATCCAAGGCATCATCCTGGACAACATTACAATCCTGCCTCTCCACAAATCACACCTCAACTTACAGGCCATTGGTCCAGAGAGGAACATGTTAAGTATGGAGTCACTGCATCCAGATTGGTAGCAAAACCACCACAGAATTTCTTTGGCCCTGATCACCATCAGTTGCCTGATGTCCATCAACAGCAGGAGCGAGCACCTCCTGTTCGTCAACAAGCTCCTAAGCTTGAGCCCCAGTCTCAATTGGCACCAAGTGCATTGCAAAGAAGGCCTCCACCTGGCAAGTTTCCTGTCAGTGTCCAACCAAAGTTGCCTCCTGATCAAAGGATTTCCATTCCTGGAGAATTAGACAAGGAAGGCCCTGTTTACAAGCAGATACAGGTTGCAAATAGTCAACAGCCTCAACATACAGATCTAAACTCCGAGGATTCTGGGTCAGATTCAGACAGAACTGCCAATTCAATGAAATCAAAATCATCTGACAATTCTGCAAAGTTGGAGTCAAGACGATCACAAGCAAGTCCAGTGCCAAAGATAGTCAATGACGTAGCTCCTGCAATCCCACCAATGAAAAAGTCAAGTCAGACTCTGTTGAATACTCCTGACAATCCCATTCTCCGAAGTCCTGGATCAAGAGCCTCCTCTTTCCAAAGTGGTCAAAGCATTCAGTCACCTACAGCCAAGAGTGAGGAGGCTCCAACGAGACATCATCCTGGTCTTGATCCTCCTGGTTCAGACTTTGATGTGGAATTCAATAGATCGGCAAGACTTTCTAAGCAATCTGATAGATTGCAAACACGCGCAGTGCATGCAATCCCACATGCAAAACCTTCCTCACAACACTTCATACAGGAATCTCATTCACCTGTTCTTCAACCACCTGCTGGTGCCTTTGGTCAAAACAATCAGAGCAATCAATTTCCTACTGGGTCCAAACATGGCCTTCAAGGTCATCATCTTCCAGGCCTCAACCAATCCAATTTTGATGCTGACTCTGATGCACTGAAAAAAACTAAAGCTTCCTATACGTCTGGAAGCCCAAGTAGGTCAAATGTACCTGCCAACAATGTTGGATACAGTCATGCTTCTCAAGCATCTCATTTTGGGGGTTCTAATCCATACAAAGGTGATGGCTCCTATGGCAAAACACAAAAGGCTGGTGTGGGTGTTTACAAGTCCCTTTCTGCAAGCAATCAAATAATCAATGAAGATGTAAGTGATCCCAATGAGAATCTCAGAAGTGACTTCCACACATATGCTTCTGACTCAGAGGATGGAGATCTTGTGACTGAAAGTGGAGTTGATGAGAACTCTAAACCTCCTGACATTGGTCAATTTGATAAATGGGGTGACAACATGGGGTCATTTGGGAGCGAACGTGCCCACATCATGGGTGGAACTAGGAAAGTCTGGCAAGGGGACAATCAGGAGGAGCATGCTTTTGAAACTACTGCACACAATCACTATAGCACCCACATTGTGGATGAGTATGAAGCCAAGCATTACATTGATGAGGAGTTTGATCTCACTCAGCAATACATAGGTGAGTATGAGACATCTGGAAATTACAATCAAGAAGAAGACATGGACAACAATGAGCATAGAGAAGAGAATGATGACTATGAGAACTATGAGCAGGAGGATGAGGATGAGAGTGAGGGCTATGTGACTAGGACAGCAGTGCCATTTAAAGGACATTCCAGAGCACTTGGAGACTATCCTCTGCATGAACAAGATAATGATGAGCACGAGAACTATGAGCACAAGCAGGAATATGGTTCAGAGCAGCAAGAGCATGAGGAGTATGAAGAGGACAGTTTGGCTTACAATTCTGTGGTGGTGGTGCCTGTTGAAGGAAACTTCAGATCACCTGGAGATTACACTCCTAGAGGAATTTCATCTCATGCAAATGTGAGACAAACACCTAATAGCAACCTCCCATCACCAAATTCATTTTCTGGACACAGCAGAGGATTGCATCTCCCATCATTGTCCCATGTTCAAACTAGCAGTCACCAAGAGTCACAGGGAAGAATCCTAAGAGGTCAAGTTCAACAATATCAAGTTCCTCCTGGCCAAAATTATCCTCCTGAGAACAGTCCTCGTCGCAATAAGCCACAACAATCAGCTGCTTCCCAGGCCGTTTCTTACCAAGATCCCAATAAGAGACATCAGGTGGACATTGTCAGTAAGAGCACCCACAGGTTGTTGGAGAACTGTAGCATTGATGACCCATCTCCGATCATGCAAAGAGATCACAAGATTTAATGCCTCCTACCAGAGGCATATCTTTATCAGAAAAGTCATCCTCACAACCCGCCTTTCTGACCACAAAATCCTGTAACATGCCATCAATCTGTGACTCCAATTCAAATTCATCAGCAGTACAACCAACAGGCTCACAAAACCACTACACATGATGTCAAAGGAAGCTTTTGCTGCACTATATGGCATTGCAAGGGTGGAACAGGAATTGACGCTCAACAGACTCAGTGTGTTCATGAGAAGACTAGGCAAAGCTCCATTTTCTTCCACTGGGGATGTAGCTGAAGCTGTGGTGGTATAGGCAACCACAGATGGTCCAGTTAAAATGTAGTACACAGGCACATGGAAAGTGGGTTAGCCCAGGGGAGGTGAGCACAGCATCAGTGAGCCTTACAGTTTTGAGATTATGGTCCATAGCTCTCAGAAGTTTGCTGTGTAGAGATATCTTGTGGGTAAGGTAACGTACTCCTGGAAACCAAATAAATCAGAGGTAGTTGAAGCTTGCAGCCGCACTGTTATATCTATTTGCGGAGTACATATTAGTGGGTCTCCTTAGAAAGTGTACAATCAATAAGCAAAAGGTCTTTGAAGGATTTTGTGGAAGATTGTGGACATGTACCTTTTGCAGGACCATGGACCAACACAACTGAATGCTCAGCAGTTATCCTTCTTTATTCTACTCACTGTACTGTGATGTTTTGCACTGGAACAGGTTCTTGCATATTGAACTCCAGCCATTAGGTTTGGAATCTAAATTGAAAGAGACTTCACAACATTCTCCATTCCTGTGGACATAGAGGATCTGAACTTGGCTGTGACCATGGCATACACTTTCTGTTGTGTCAGCTGTTTGTAACCCAAGAGAAAAAAGCATGTGGGTGAAGATCTGAACTCAAACAGCAAGCACTTGATCTCAATGAATCCCTTTGTCGCAATTGATATGAAGCCAAGTATCGAAAGTCCATTGGGGACATGTTCTGCTTTGAATGGCTGCCAAGGAGTAATTCAAAGCATGTGATCCCTCATTTTATCTCATGCTGGGTTTTCCTACCATGGCTGACAGACCTGTACAGCCTTTTTTTAGCAGAGTCACCAGTTCTAGCTGAAGCACCAGGTGCTCACACATTTTCATCAGCCTGTTGCAGTTGAAAGAGTGAAACTGGAGGGGGAAAAAACTGACCAATGCTGTATGAGTGCACCGAATTTGATCATTTGAGGACTAATGACAGATGCTTCCTTGATGACAAAATCCATTGAAGCCAAACATAGCATTTGCATCTTGTATTTGTCTGGCCAATTCTTTACAGACTTAACAAGGTGCAGGCCTCTAGAATTGTCTTGGCAATCCTGATGTTCCATAGTTGAATTAGTTGCTTTGCACACTGTCTTTGCAGGAAATTGCATACATGACTCACTTGATAGGCAAACTATGCAAGAAGGCTGCCCATCAAGGTCTGCATTCTCCCCCACTATGTTGGGAATAAGTGTTGTAAACCATTCATCATGCAAGCTAAGAAACAAAAGGACACAAGATACAAGTTACTCATAACAATTACCTGAATGTATCAACAAACACGGTCTTCCACCAAGAGAGAAGTCCAACCTAATTGAACACAGTGCCCTGATTCCTCATCAAGAAGCCTACCATCAAGGGTTTAATTATGCCCAAGATCCATAATTGTTTTACCAGGACACAACAGCTTAGACCCACAATGAGTTTCATAGCAAAGACAACTGCAGCATATGAGGTTTGTCTGGGAAAACTTTCTACAACATGGCCCTCAATGTGCAGAATACACTGGTGGCAAGAACATTGCTGAAGCTCAACAGCCACATCTCCATGTATAGAAAATGAGCCTGGTGGACAGATTTTGTCTTAATATCCCTCTAGTCCAGACATATTTGTCATGCATAGTTGCTCAATCTGTCTAGGTCACTGGCTGAAACATGCCATTGACATCTGACACACCTCTGTAAGACACAGACCATATAGATCATAAGCAAGATGAGACTGCTATTTGGTGTTGAATGGATGCATTGTGTATCCAATGGATTAGCATCAAGAACAATCCGATTGGTCTTTTGTTAAGTAGTTTAGCTAGCACACAACAAGAATTCAAGTTACTATTCCCACCCTGACTCTAACAGAGCCTTTCTCTTTTCTGCAGAGTGATATACTTGTTAGATGACTATTGCTTAGTTAGTTTTTTTGCTGATTGTTTTTGTGTCTTTCACTTGCTTGCAATAAAACTTGTTTGTATTGTTCAAGGTTCATCTCTATATATGTCTATTTTCTATAGGTTATGGGCCCACAAAGTAAGTCAAGAAGTCCACTGAGAAGAATGTAGACTTTTACAGAGAAAGTGATAGAATGGTAGCTTATTGGTTCTTGAGAAAATTTTCTAAATGAGTTCTTAGATCAGCGGTGATGTAGATTTTCTTCATTTTATATTTTCTTGATTCTCCAAGGAGTGGTGATTCAGGCTTGCTGTTTTTACATTCTGGAAACATGGTGCAGTTTTCTTGTGGCTAAAAAATAGATAACTCAACATGGGTATCAAGGATTCAGAGGTGAAGGAGATTGTAAGAGTAGAAAAAATCAATAGAGACAATTTCCATCTTTGGAAGTTTCACATGCAGTTCATTTTTTGGGGGCCAAGGAGTAATAGTTGATTGTCGAAGGGACAGAGACACTTATTACAACAGCAGACCAAGCGGTGTGGCATGAGTGTGATCGATAAACAAGCTGCAGGATGCATACTGCAATCTATTGATAGAGAGCACATGGAGCAACTCACCAATTGTGCCAGTCGCTGATATCTGGGCAATTCTGAATAGGTTACACAATCAAATGGTAAAAGAGATCATTGCACATCTGCAAGAGAAATTTTACCAAGTACCATGTTTTCAAGATTGCTTCAATCTAAGAGTTGTAAGCATTGGAAAGGTGCAACAAGTAAAATGTGATGCCAAGCTCAATGTTGTTAAAGGAAAAAATTTGCCCAAGGTTTCATCATTGAAAAACGTTTGATTAAAAAAGTTCCCCATATGTGTGTTAAATTTTTTATTTAGCTTCACATTCAATTCTTTCTAATGAAAGGTATGTGGAGAACTATTTATGATTGATCCTTTGAGTGGAAGGAACAAGGTTGATAGTGGATGGAGAGCAATTTTATCATTTGCTCTTCTTTAGTAAACAATTTTCTCATATGCTTGTGTAAATTGTTTAATTTTTTGCAAAGTTAGACCCAAAAAAAATAAAGCTAGTTGGAAGATGGGGCAATGATGAAAATGATAATTCATCTTTCCCCTAAATTATTCAACTTCTATGAGTTCCATCCATAGTTTCATTTCCTAGATTGTCCAATTTTCAATGGTTTATCCATTGTCCCATTTAGTGGTTTTTTTTTTTGTGTGTAAAAACAAAAATACCATTAGTTTTGAGGCCATGAAGTGGCAAGTAAAAAAATGTGTCCAAAACAATAATGAGAGCCACAAATCATCATTTAGTGTGAACATGCAACTAGAATCGTGCCCAAGTCCATGGCCCGATCATCTAGTTCCCATGCCATTTACCCCTTCAACATTGTCAACCCTTCAATGAAGCCTATTCTTAATGATTTCCAAAGGTTTAATCCATGAACCCATTTACTTCACTTCTAGATTTTGGGGATCAGCTTCCACCAAAATTCCTCATTTGCAAAGCTACCTATTGTTGTTGGCTCCTTCTTTTGGTGTTAAATGTCCTCTTGGTCACCTAATTACTACTTCAATAAATGGGGAATCTCCAAATGTTAGGTGATATCAAAAATATTGAGATCACACACCTCCTTTAGGGGCTCTATGATCACACACCCCTTTAGCCACCCTTGTGATCATGCCTCTTTGTTCCCCTCCCATTGCGTGTTATTTTTTTTCAAATTTGTGATGTCACTCAAGTGGCAATCGACCATAAAAATATTTAGCCAAATTTGGTGATATTCAAATATTCAAAATATGAAAGTAGGAAAAATCTTAAACACCCTTTCATGTTGCAAGCAGGAATGGCGGTTTTTCAGAAATTTCTTTTTTTTTTTTTTTTGGAATTTTTCCTTTAGAATAGGAAATTTATGACAAAATATTTCTTTTTCAAAATTTGTTTTCACTAAATGGTAAAATTTTGCCCCAAAAAAGTGAAAATTCCTAAAGAAAAACACTGAGAGTCACCAAGCACGATGGCCTATACCTAGTATGCTCCATAAAATACATGATTATCAGTTAATTAAAATTGATTGTTGTGTGAATAGAACATGATTAACTATTAGATGTTTGGAGTTAACTTGTGGCCAAGGTGGTTAGAAGCTAATGACTAATGAAGTTTAAGGCTCAATTAATCAAATTAGGGGACCATGATTAGGTAGAAGAAGCTTGTGGCCAAGATGATTAGAAGCTTGTGATTATTCAAGTTTAAGGCCCCATTAATAAATTGTGGGATCATGATTGGGTAGATACGTGTGGCCAAGTTGTTGAGAAGCTCATGATTAATCAAGTTCAAGGCTTATTGATTTATGAATTATGGTGTTATGATTAAGTAGAAGCTTGTGGCTAACATGAAGATGAAGAACGGTTTCAGGCTCCAAGTGTGAGTAATGAGAGTCGTGTTATGCAAGTGGGGTGTGATGTAGATGCAAAAGGGCATGTAGCCTAATGCACAAAATCAGACTCCTCACTAAAACAAAGGTGTTGCTTGCTCTCTCCCTCTCACAAAGTCCTGTAAAGCTTTAGTAAAAAACACACTGTAGATTAGGAAAATGTACAAAAGAATAAAATTAAGGAAAAGGAAGAAATGACATGACATCAAGTTGGCTCAAAGTAGAGCAGAAGTGGGAACTTTTGCACTTTTTAGAAATAGTGACAGGCTAGCTGGTACCTTCCGCTGGTCAGAAGATCTTCTTAGTACACCCTGGCTGGTACTTTCCACCGCAGAACAACCTGCTTGTTGAAAATAGGTTTCTTCAGGCAGGTAAGGCATCTGAAAATACAAAGGAAATATCCAGGCAGCGCTTTACGATTTGGCAACATGTATGACACGAGTCAATGTCAATATTCTCTAGTAAGCTTAGCTTTTCTTTTCCTGTCCTCATCAAAATGAATGCAGTTACTGTGTTGTGTGATGCATTTCCTGTTTTGGAATTTTAACAATACTTATGTTTATGGCCTTGAACTGTAGTCTGACTATTTTATTGTTTGGAAAATGAGAATATATGGCTTCCTCATCGTGTTCACTTTGCTTCACCAAGAGAGTCTGTATTTTTCTCATGTGTTGAAGTAAAGTTGTTAGGGTAGACTGGTCGATGACCAAACACTTAAGCTCTCAGGGCAGGCTGGATCCAATGGGAGGGCTCTGTTGTTTTTGGTGTCCAAACAAAACTTGAACCCCTCCTCTTGAGCATCTGACACATTAAACAATTGTCAAAAATGAATTAGAAATGAGAAAGTTATGGCCCCTCAAAGTAAAGGGGGTGAAGAACTCAAAAAAAAAATACAAACTACCGAACGAACACTCCAAAAGCTGGTTCTCGAACATTTTTAAAAAAAAATTGTATGTTGCTTTGTTGCTATTAGAATTCAATGATGGTTTGTAGAACTTCAAGTGGCTCTCTTATAGCACTTTAAATCATTTAAAATGAATAATGAATAAGAAGCTATAAGGTTTGAAAGTAAGAGGACTCCAAACAGAAGAAAAAAAAAATCCTTTTTTTAAAGTTAGAAAGCTTATTTTTCTTGTTGTTATTTTTTGATCACTCCTTTTCCTTTGCACTTCAAAGAGGATTTCTAGAGCTTAAGGTAAGGCTCCAATGACATTTTAAATCACTTAAAATGAAGTGCACATATGATGAAGATATAAATAAGTGTTCGGTCAGAGACTTGCAATTCATGATCAAGTCTAGACTAGATATGTTGAGTGATGAGTTAGTCTCCACTATGAATAGGTATGGTGTGCTTTATTGAAGGGGCATTAGCGGTGACAAAAAATAAATAAATAAAAATTGGCAGCAACCATGTCTAGGAATGGAATATGCATGGAGACAATGAAAGGACACAACATACACCCAAGAAGGTTCATCTTTTTTGCCTTGGGGGTGAGCGAGGAGGGGCATGAGGATGAATTTATTATGTTTTGAATGCAGTGCCTTTTTTTTTTGTGTCCAACATGTATTTTTTTGCACACTCACACTCCGATATTTTTCTCGGATGCGTGTCTTGCGGAAAAGTCTCGAGGGGGGGCAAAAAAACAATCGTTTGTAGTTGATGGCGCCGCCGGCTACACTTGCTCTCCGTGTGTCTTGTCCGATACCTCTCCGGTCTCTCACTCCTCCCTCGCTCGGTCGCTCGCTAATAAGGTGACTTTTCTAGCAGCCCAGATTTCTTTTGTTTGTGACGCAATTTTTCCGGCAACGATTTCCCCTAACTTTGCTTCTTGATGTCAATCCGCAAACGGGAGATCCATACGCAGATTGTACAGCTTTTCTTGTTTTTATCCCACTTCTCGCTCTCGCTCTCAGCTTATCTCGTCAGCAAGTAATAGATCTCTTTGCAGAATTTGTAACACCAACCATCTTTCGACTTCGATTCCTGTTCCTAAGTTTCCTGGCTGTGCGCTCTACTCCATTGATCTGCTCTTCTTGCTTGCTCTAGATTAGCGATTCATATTCTCTCCGTTGTGGACTCCTTCATTCAGTATCTTCTTTTTGTGTTTCTCTCATCGAAAGATGACGTCGATTCTGACAAGAACATTTGTGCAGTATGGCGACATGTATTCCATTGTAGAACGAAAAGAATTGATGATGCCTAGGCTTTTAGGAAGATCTGATGCCGACGAACACTGGACTTTCAGTAGTTCTTGAAGCCTCTGTGGATTCTCCTTCAGCAAGTTGAAGAACAGACGGTACTGAATTTGGTGGAGGCTGATACGGCCCTGGCATATTCGGACCTTGCACTGTCTTGTGTCTTCTGGCGTGTCCGCGCGTGTCTGGACACCTTCCTGTTGCCGATACAGTCTTGAAGGATAAAACGTCGATCCTTGTGAGTCTGATGTGTGCACTCCTCTGGAGTGCGAGCGTTCGCCGAGGTTATGAGCGTCATCATGAACGATGGGGCTGCACATGAGTACACCGAAGGCCCGCAAACGTCATTGCAGTATCCTGTTGAAGGGGCGCAGTCGTCAGCAGCGTGTGCCGCCAGTTCCGAATCGTCTGACGAGAACGAAAAATCTAGCAAACTGAAACACATTGTCTATTTTCCAGAGTATAGTGCCGTATTGCCGGAGATGGAACAATTGGCAGGAGACTCGCGGGGTCATAATGTTGAAAGTAGTTGCAAAGGACTCCATTCCTTTTTGCAACACGAGCTTCTACACTTTCGATCTGGTCTGGCATGGATAGGCCTGAACCACTCCACACCAGCAAAGGCCGCACTTTCGTGGTTCCTCTTCTTTTTGTTCACGTTCGCAGTTCCGTGTTTCAACTTCTCCGTGGTCTCATGTTCCAATTGTGACAACAATCACACGCATCCCTTCGAGCTATTGGTGCAGTATGCGCAGTCTACTCTCGCCGCTGTTTCCTTCCTCTGCCTCGCCTACACTCTGCGCACTTACGGACTTCGGGGAACTTTGCTTCTCGATAACATGATCAGAGAACGCAATGAAGTCCGACAAGGGTATAAACAGCAGCTTCAAGTAAGTCTCTATTGCGTCTCCTTCTTGGCTTTAACCTAATTGTGCGACTCCAGAATCCTCGGGGAAATAAGAAGTGGGGTTCACCATGTTGCTTTTGAGATAGTCTCGATTTCTGACTGTGACAGTAGCTCCGGAGAATGTAAGCTCTTGAGTTCTCAAATTTGTCTTGTTGTTGCAGTCGGCTAATATATTATTGTCTTGGGTGCTGGCAGACTCCGTTCTCACTACTTGCATGGATTCTGCTTCCCAGCTTCGTCATTGAGCTCTCCTTCAAAGTATGGTGGTATGCCTATGCCTCCATATCTGTGCCCTTCATCCCAAACGATCCAAGGTTGAATATGGTTCTGTGTGCTGTGGGCATGCTGTCATGGCTCTATAGGACATCCATTTTCCTCTTCATGTGTGTCCTCTTCCAGCGTATGTGCTCTCTTCAGATCCTTCGGCTCCAGGGTTACAATAACCTTCTTAAGGGGACACCTAAGGTTTCTGTCATCCTTCTTGAGCATTTGCGAATCCGTACCCAGCTCCTTACTATCAGCTATCGGTTTGAGGTCTTCCTAGTGTTGTCCCTTTTAACTATAAGCTCCACTCTGATGCTGGCACTGTTCGTCATGCTTGGCTCAGCTCACTCTATCAACTTCTTCCGTGCAGGGGATCTAGTGGTGAGTCTTTGATTAATGGTCACCTAATTGATTTTGCTCTCATTTGGTCCTCAATTCTAGCATGCTGCCATATTCACTCCAAAAATCCCAAGTCTCTCTGCCTTCTTTGCACATGGGAATGCCATTTCTTGTTACCAATTTTGTTCCCACTAATTCCTAGAGTTCTAGTGAAGTTGTCTTCTGTCATCACCACCTGTTCACTTTCTCTTCCCTTCCCTCATTCCGCTCACCTTTCTTTGTTTTTGACAGGATACCTTTCTGGTTGTCTTTTCTCATTGGAGTTCTGGGATTCCTGGGTACTTGCTGGCAGGTCTGCACTGCAGTGCAACTCACAGGTTTAGTGATCTGTTTGCATGGAGCAGCCAAAATTACTCACCAAGCTCAAAGACTTGTCAGCATTGTGAGCCAGTGGCATGCTTTAGCAACCTGTACTCCCAATGCAGTAACTGCATCCGCAGCAAAAACCAGTGGCATTGATGCCTCTGAGCAAGACCCTGCAGTTCTGTATGGACCAGCTCACCCTCTTCTGTATAATGGCTCTTCTGACGATCTTGAGAGTTTAATGCCAAGTTTTCCCTGTGGGCTGGAGTCATCCATGCATGACATGGAAGCTTATCAAAAGCGGCATGCCCTTGGTAGGTTCATAATCCTTCTTGAAAACTATTTTCTTTATTCATTTTGAAGTATCCCATTGGCTTGACCTGCCACAAGGTATAGTAATTGCTAGAAATTCTGGACCACTAGCAACATGATACCAACTGTTACTAGCAAAGTCTCAATGTCCGATTGGCTGCAGTCCTGACTCTGGTAGGGCAGACAAGTTCAATGGTACAGAGCTGTGCTTGAATTCTGAAATATGCTCTGCTGTAAAACTGCAGCTTACATCTTATCCAAGAAGGTAGAAGTAAGAAGAATTGATCTTTGACAGATACTACAACTGTGCTTTCCAGAAGTGCTTGGTACAGACCTTGAAGAATGTAAAGCCTTTCCTAATGAGATGTGGGTTCTGTGTTTGGTTACTGCAGTGACATATCTCCAACATTCCCGAGCAGGAATCTCCCTCTATGGTTTTGTGCTGGACCGAACCTTCCTTTACAGCATGCTTGGGGTTACAGTCTCATCCACACTTTTTATCCTTGGGAAAACCATTTTTGCATAAGCAAGTCTTGCCTTGCGAAATTATAGCATCCAATTGGAGGTCCATCCTTGAATGGACATTCAATCTTGTCTGAGAAAATAGTTTCACATGAATTTTGAGTCACGTTTGTGTCAGTAAAAAACCCTTACCTCAGAAGTGGACTGGTGTCCTTTCTAAAGACCAATCTTCTTATTGTCAATTTACAACCTTTTTGATCCCATCTACAGTTTCATGTAAACTTGACTCTTGCACACTGGAAGAAGGGTTCAGTCTGTTGCAATTTGTATTTGTATATTGCAACAGGCTGGAAATTTGCAGATCAAGGAACTATGTTGAATAGAGCCCCAAACCAAGTTCACCCTCCTTGCAGCTTTGTAGGTTTTCCATCACTATAAGACTATCATGATGTATTTGTACATTTTTAACTCAATGAAGATTATTGAGAAAAAGCACAAAGTTTTTTGACTGCACAAAGTTTTTGACTGAGTTATAAGGCTCAGAGGTCTTTATATTTGTGGTTGCTGCAAAGATGTATGTAGAAGATTGACAGTACAGCAGATCAGTTCAGGAGCAGGAAACTGATCAGAAGCAAAGAAGACTGATAGTACTACATATCAATTCAGGAGCAAGGAAGTGATCAGAAGCAAACAAGATTGAGAGTACAATAGATCATTGGGGAGCAGGGAACTGATTGGAAGCAAACAGAATTGATGGTACAACACATCATATGGTCAAGCAGGAAACTGATTGGAAGCAAATCATCTATTCAAAAGAAGGTAAAGCTTCCACCTCAGATGCTCAGCTCAAGATCCATTTTGAAATCTTCTTCATCATGTAAAATACAAGCTTATCTTTGCAAATGTGTACATATATCACACGCCTGCAAAGTTACACATTATCTGGTCTTTGTTGTTGCCAGAAGATCTAAACAAAAACATAACCATCTCCACAGTTTCATTTCAAACATGCATATGGTTGTCCTTTTGTTGCCCTCTATTTCCGTTGAACTTGTTACATTCTTATGGGCTCCAATGAGTCCAACTCTTCTCACATTTTGAAATTGTGAATCCTTCTTCCAGACTTGTAAAGACAGTGAGACGTGTCTTGTAAGCAGGTGGCAGGTTTATTTATGGACATGAAGATGTTTCTCCCCACATCATTGAGCAACTTGGCTCATCTCATGCCTTCAGACTTGGAGGAATCCAAATGTAACCATCTGTGCGCACATAACCAGCTCGCACATTCAGCAGTTCATCTGCTTCTTTAGGTCCTCGACCGCCTTGTTTATAGGGAACTGCCTTTAACTTGCCCTCATCAATCCGATGCAGAAGAGGTGTGAAGATTTCCCATGCCACCTGAGATGACAGTGTGTAACAAAACACCAAAGCACAACAAATTCCATAAATTGAAGTGGATATCCAAAATCATGCACAGTTTCTTCCCTTTCTTCCTTGGATGGAGGAAAAAGACAGGTACAGAGTACACACCATTGGCTGCCTACAAAACTTTGTATGCAAAACCTAGAGTCAACCTGGAAAAAACGTTCCCTACTGATGATACCTAACCACATCTCTGTTGAAAAAGGCCAACAAAGATGTTCTTAATAACTGGTAACACAAGGAAATGTAATGAAGTCAAAGTGATGTACCCGCAATTCATCTCTCCTCACAAAATGCTGTTGATCTCCCCGAATACTAAAAAGAGCAAGAGAAGGAGATAACATCAGTATAAACCCAACATGTTGTACATCCCAACAAACAATGTTTTAAGAGAAAAAAGTGTCAAACCCTCTTCTTCAGGAAATGTATCCACAAGATTAGGGGGAACATTTTTAACACAAAACCAAGAATTAATTATTTTTTACTTCTGCAACATTCATGTTAAGATCAGCTGGATAGAAGGAGATGAAGATGGAATCAGGATCCCAGCTGTTTGCAAACTAATTGATAGGAAAGAAACAAGGATAAATGGCAGATCTGCCAATGTACTGCGCAACACAAGAATTAAAGCCAGAGAACAGCATCGGTATAGGAATTGGAGGGGCCATTGAGGAGGGAGAATATACGTGTCCAGAATAAGACGTTCATAAGCTTCTGGGATGACGACATCTTGATAGCGCTGTTGGTATGACAGATCTAGCTCACTCTGTGTTGCTTTCATGTCTAAACCAGGTTGCTTCACCTGTCACCATTTCCCCACCGGCCTCTCTACTGTCAAGTAGTAGGCATTGAAAGCACTGCCCAACTTGCAAAAGGATACAGTTGATGCAAAAAGAGATGAAATACTGTTCAGGAAGATATGCCAAGAAGAGCAGACACTCTGTTAGAAAAAGAGTAGGTTAGGTTATATACTGTAAGCTTCATGTACATGGCCTCTGAAGGTTGCAGTCTCATCACAAATTCATTTCGCCCCTGCTTCTGACCTGCAATGTCGAAAAGCTCTCTCTATAAAACTGAGCACAGCTTGAAACTGATGATTAATGAATTTTTGATCCCATGCAATTGAAATTTCTGTGTCTTCCTCTGTCTTTGGCAATTGATAACAATGCACAAATAGTTTCCGTGAAAATAGATTGCCTTCTTGTGACAGAGATCTCACATTTGAAAATATCACCAGGCACATCTTTGAACTGCACACGGATTTCAGCTTTCCTCGAATCCAAGGCCTTGCCAGCTTTCATGATAAAAGGCACTCCTGCAGAAAGTAGACCAATGGTTTTAACAAATGTCCAGTACCAGAATTCTATTTGAATCAAGCTCCCCAGCAATAATAAAAAAATCCCTGCAAATTTTTTTGTTGAAACACAACTAAACTACTACAATCTGAGCTCAGTTGCATCCTACCATCCCACCGCTCATTGTTGATGTGTAGAATGATGCTAGCAAATGTCGGTGTTACAGAGTCCTTGGGGACAGTTGGGTCATCCTTATAGCCTTCATATTGCCCAAGCACCACATCCTCATCACGGATAGGCTGCACTGCTCGCAGCACCTGTTCACCAGGAACAGACAATTTTTTGAAACTTCAGCAGAGGCACTGATGAACACCACCAAGAAGAAGCTACAATTCAAAAGACCACAGGAAATAAATCGCCCTTTGCCTGAACATACACATTTGGGGATATCATTTGGCTTGAACACTTTCACTGAGGGGCAATGTGTTCTGAAGAGATCTTGGGTGATCAAAACCAATTCTTTGTTCACATATCAGACGTTTGATTTGGATGCAATAATCCTTGACTTGTTGCAATAGCTGAAAATAGAGGTACGGCTTGCTCATCCTCAAGGATACCCACAAGGCAACCTTCAAACAACTTTCTCTTTCCAAGGTTTTCACAAGAAACCAAACAAAGGAGAAGAGGAACACACCTTAACTTTCTCATCTCTTACGTGCTCAGGGGTGAGTGATACTGGTTTCTCCATGGTAACCAGACACAGGACCTAAAATTCAAAGAATCAGAACAATTTAGTTTTTCCTCCATTTCACACCGCTAGCACAAGATTTTTTCCCTGAAGTCATCTTGCAAACTTGGCAATGCACTGTCCTTCTCCCACTAGGACCTAAGTTTTTCTCCACAATTGAACATATCTACTTATATTATCCAACTTCATAAAATCATCTGAGTTTGATCAGTCTTTGGCATGTGGTTCACCAACTGATCCCAGCAATGACACACAAATTGACTGTCACAAACCTGTAGAAGATGGTTCTGGATGATATCCCGGATAATTCTGCAGCAATCCAGCCAGAAGAGTAATCAGTACCCATTGAAATTAAGGGCTCCCACAGCAATTGTAGAAGCCACTCAATTACAGAACAAGCTAGCACTCCACCTTATGGCTTGATGTTACTATAAACAAGAAACAAATCTGCGCATAATCCCAGCTGTGATCTTGTGACTATGATGGTACAAACCCATATTCGTCGAAGTAACCACCTCGTCCTTCAGTTCCAAAATCCTCCTTGAAAACAATCTGCAATGTATTCAAACAGGCTTGACAACATTAGATGAGTATTTTTGCTTGCAACTTCTGAAGTTCAAGGTTTCCTGAATGGCATGGTACTGTTTTCAGGATGCATTCGCAACTGCTGCATCTCCCTGCTTCTGTCTTACTGCTGTTTTCTGTCTATGCCCTAAATCAATTCCAATCCTTATTCTTCCTCCTTCTCCAGCTGCCCCAATTTCCTCTCTTCTTTCATCCTTGATGTCCAGAGATCCTCCCATATCCCACTTACACACCCCATACCTCTCTCTACACTGCAGCCCACTGTGCTCACTAACAGCACTTTCAAGGAACTTTTCATTTACCTGAATGTTGGCAATGTTGTCACGGTTCCAGAGGGGTACAAAGAACCGATTTGCAAATCTCATCACCAGCTGCATGTGGCCACAGCAAACCACCACAATCGTAGAGTTCAAAAATCACTACTGGCTGGAGCAGTAATATATCCAAAAGCTAAGAAGGAAATGCTACTGTAATGATACAGATGCCACACAAAGATACAGGTGCTAACAAGCCTTGCAAGCACCATCAACAGATATGTTGTGAATGTTATCTGGAGTTGTACTCAATTTCAAGAAACCTAATCTTCAATCAAGAAATGACAGAAAGCATGAAGTGCATGCGCTACCAGATTTTGAACAATCTCCTTGCCAAGGTAATGATCGATCCGGTAAAGCTGATCCTCTGTGAATAACTTTCCTAGTTCAGAACTTAAAGCTTCAGATGACGCCAAGTCCTTTCCAAAAGGTTTCTCCACAACAACTCGTGACCAGCCTCCTGTGACATGAACACCAACCATAGAATCTGATTTAACAGCAAGCAACCCAGTGAGCACAGACAAGACCAATGTCCATCTGAAATCTGAATTCTGAATTCTGTGCTGTGGCATGAATTGAAAAGAGAAAAATAGTGCAAAGTTGACTAACCCAAGTTGCAGAGTGCAACATGGGGAGCCACTTAACAAAAGCAGAAAGAAGGAAAACAGAAAGAGGTCATACGAGGATTCATGCAATGTTTCCGAATCATTCTGCTCACAAGAGGGTAAACTGATGGAGGGAGTGCCAAGTAGAAGAGCCTGCGTGTTGAGCATGTTGTCCCGCACTTATCATTTTCGTGGCTTGCAATCTGTTCACTTAGCTTAATATAGCCACTCTCTTCATCATAAGGCCCAGATATGTATGTGACCTGCCATGAGCAAGATAGAATCCATGAGTCCTCCATGTCTCTCTACACAAATTTGGCAAGACCAGACTACCTAAATTCTTCTAAAAGGTTGGTGCTGAGCCAGATAAGGTATAAGTCTGGTTCCCAGCAGATTGGTATACCTTGGGAAGCACCAGAGAACATGTTGAATTGAATATGTCAAGCATCAGGTTCTAGACTACCAGGAATCTACTAAGCATGGACTTCTCAGAAAGTTCTCAAAATCATCTGGCTACCCAATGCACCAGATTGCAACAAACCGTTGCTTGCTGTACAGCTTGTTTTTGAGTTCAATCTTGATTTGTGCTGAGGTGAATGAGTTTCAAATCACCATTGCAGCATAAAACATGCAACGGACATATACCAAAACACCTGGTCAAGAAAGTTTGATTGGTTACCAAATTGAGAAATTGGTTCACAATTGTCGCTGGATCCACCAGGGGATCTGTTCGATCGGTTTTCAAGTACCTAGGACAGCAAGAGAAACACAATCAGATGTTGCCGCAGCAACAAACATTCTTTCCCTGTGGGATCATCAAAGAAAAGTCCTGTCAAAGCATACACCTCAAACATACCTTTGCTTGTGCCTGTGTGATGTGGTTGGCAAGAGAATTTACACACTGATAAATGCATGCACAACATTTGTCAGAGAAATTTACAATGGTACTCTAAAAAAGAGTGTGTTTAAGTACGTACCCACGAATCTTATTACGCAGTTCAGTGTCTGTCAATTTTGACCTAGCATACCCAAAAATTTGCAATTGATCATTTGGCAAAAATCCCTGTAGCAAACCATCATCAAACCTTAAGACTTAGTAACCCCACCTGAAGCACTAGCTAACAATATCATCACCAATTGTCAGATATGTATTGCAATAGACAGAGCAATGTGGCACAGAGAAATCAGAGAATTATACCTGCTTGTAAAGGTTGAAGATGGCAGGGAACGTCTTTTTCTTTGCGAGGTCACCAGAAGCACCTAGTAGAATGACTGAGAGGCAACCGCCAGCCACAGTTCTTGCTTGTGGTGAAGCATCATCAAATTGGCGGCTTACCAATGGTCCGACTGGAGAGGCAACCTCACGAGCAGCTGCCGATGGTGGGGCAACTGTTGTTTCAGTTGTTGGTGGACTCATTGTAATGTTGAGACTTGACACACAAGTGTGTGTTGTGTGTGTGTACTGCTGTTATGTAGCTGGGACCAATGTTACAACTGCAGAAAAAAGTGGTTATATGATTCAAGCTGCTCAGCCACCCTCTGTTGCTGAAACAGGGTTTAAGAATCCTGTGTGCTGCACGATGAATTCCTGACACACCCAAAACAGTTTTCATCAAGATCAGCATAAGAAGCTGTTCTGCAACAAGTATGTAATTTGACAGCGTACTTTCTCCCATTGTAATCCATGTTCGTTTGTGCACAATAGAATCCATGAACGACCCCAAGAGTTCACCCAATTGGTACCACTCCACAGAAGGGTAAATTCACCCAATTTCTAGCTGGATGGGAATACGCAAGCTAACCAGATGACACTGAGCATTGACATCAAGGACTTGACCAGATTGACATGGATCCCTCATCAGCGAAGAAGAAATTTGAGAACAAAACCCAATATCGTAAGGAAGAGTTGCTCTCCATGTTTTGGTCACCAAACGTTCAAAGATAAACGAGAAGAAGGGAAGTATCCAGCAGCCGGAAGCTCTAACACAAAGGGTAAAGACAAAACTAAGAAGAATAAGACTTATGCAGCAGCCGGACGCCCTGAATTTCCGTCTACAAAAAGAGTGTAAGTGCAGGGAACAATATTGTGCACGTGTCTGAAGGAATTTTGAAAGCCCCCTCTGAAAAGAAAAAACAGAGGTAGAATTCACTAGAAAAAAATCTATGCATTTGAAGAAGACCCAATAGACAAAAAAAAGTTTGGTAGAATCTGGAACACCACCACCACCGGCAGGAGCAGAGCTCAACCACGAGCAATTCACTTGCAGCGTACAAAGATACAGAACTCGAAAAGGAACAGAAATTCAGATCACCCCCAAAAGAAAAATAAATAAAAATCCAAACAAGAACCAAAAACCAGAGAAAAGGAAGCACCAGAAATTACGCAACGAATATCACCTTACCCCTGCGAAGAAGCTAGAGGACTCGATCAGTCACGCCCAGCTGCAACAAGGAAGAAGTAGTATATGAAAGTCGAGATGATGCGCCAGAAAAAAAAAGCCACGCTGCGGTGAGCTGAATCAAGCTGGATCCTTCAAATCTCCCACAGATGTCCGATCCAGAGCCTTACAAAGAAGAAACAACTAGAGGCGAAAAGCAGCAGCAAGGAGCTACGTGATCCTGATCCTGCACTTGCAAAGCGCAAAATCGAAATCCATATGTGCGTGAGAAGAAGAAGAAGAAGAAGAAGAAGAAGGGCGAGGTGCGAGGTGCGTGCGTGATGCGGAGCACAGCGTGACGCTGCCAGGCTTTGTCCCTTCCTATCAAATTTTTTTTCGGTCTGCCCGAAACCGAGGTCTTGAACCTTTTTCAGTATCAGTATCCAGCATCAAATCCAATGCTCCCATAGTACAACTTGGGACCCGGTACTGGGCAAAACCCAACCCCAGGAATTAGTTTATGTAGATAGAAATGGCGATCATCCATAAGAACATGTGAGAAAATGGCGATAAAATGGAAGATTTAGCCAAATTTGGCTATAAACCAGATATGATGTATGAATTTCTTTTAATCAACCTGCTGTTATATTTATTTATAGCTTACAAACTGAAAACCAATCATAGAAATCTAAGGATTTTTAACTTCTTCCTTTTTTTAAAAAACGTATTATGGCGATTAAAACCCTCCGATTGATTTTCGATTTTTTGAATTTTTATTTCTATTTTTGGCGAAATTTCACCAGTAAAGAAAAAAAAGAGGCTAAACCCCACCCTCCTTTTTTCTTTAGATAATAAATAATAGGGTGAATGCTAAATTTTACTAACATATTGGAAACGGAGAATTTAACTAACAGTTATTTTATTTACTTACTTTCCTCAAAGTTAAAAACCGAACTACGGTTTGATGATTGTCCGTACTTACAGTAATTGTGGTTAAATAACGCGACCGGCGTAGCCGGTTGGCACCGGGCCCACCGACACTTGGCAGCATGTAGGAACGTAAGGGTGTGTTGTCGCAACAACGCCGGCCGGCGAGGATGCGCGACGAGAGGGACGAGACAGACATGGAAATTGCCGCCTGCGTGACTGCGTGACTGCGAAGTGGCCCGCGTAAAGTAGTCCATGTGCGTCCGTCGGTCCGTCGGTCCGTCCGTCGGTCGGTCGTCCGCAGAAATATTTATTTATTTCTTTTTTTTTTAATTGTAAGAAAATTTAGGCCTCAAGAAGGGAAGCGTGGGCTGCAGCATTCCTTTTCACCCAATCAATGCGCCTGTCAGCTTATCCAGCCAAGTAATTAGGGCAGGCTTTAAAAAAAAACACACCCACTATACTATAGTATATACCTCTTTGCACATCAAACTTGGGAAGGATCGCGGTCTCTTTCCCCGGCTACGCCCGGGCAGATCTCGATAAAGGACTAAAAATCTTTGGTACCCTTGACTTTAGTATCTGGTTTTTACTCATCACGCGGGCAGTAAGTAAGTAAGTAAGTAAGTAAAAAGTCCAAAACAGTCCAAGTCCACCACCTACCCACCACCTACCCACCCGCCTACCCACTCACACGTTTTTAATTTCTATATAAAACAAAAGCATGGTTTCTTTTCCCCCAATTTTGAGATATCAAATTTGATGACTTTTTCAACCGGAAAATCAAAAAGAAAATTTTGTGACATTGAAAGTTTGGCGAATTTTTTCAACCGAAAAGCAAAAAAAAAAATTTGTGATATCAAAAATTCGACGAATTTTTCAACCAAAAAACAAAAAGCAAATTTTGTGATATCAAAAATTCGATGATTTTTTCAACCAAAAAACAAAAAGCAAATTTTGTGATATCAAAAATTCGATGATTTTTTCAACCAAAAAACAAAAAGAAAATTTTGTGATATCAAAAATTCGACAAATTTTTCAACCAAAAAACAAAAAGAAAAATTTTGTGATATCAAAAATATGATGAATTTTGCAACCAAAAAACAAATGGCAAAGTTAGTCAAATTTGCAAATGTTGTCTTCATACTGTACTTACAACTAATGTTTGGCATTCATTAATTCTCAAGAGAGCTAGCTGGGGAAAAACATAAATCCAATCCTTACATTATTGAAAATTTAGGGACTTCAACCCAAGACCTTCTTCATGTAAGAGATTGTCTAAACCATGAACATATATCATTAACATTATTAAAGATGTATGAGACTTATGATGTAATCACACCCGGTGGCAAGTCATGGTTACCTTGATGTTAACAAGGACAAAATTATTATAACATTCACATATATATTGTTAGTTACCAATTTTTTTAGTATGCGGTATCTTACATGGCAAGCAATGTTAGCCTAGTGTTAAGATCATGTTAAGAAATGGTAACTAAACAAAAAAAATTCAAAAGATGAAGATGTTTCGTTAGGGTTTCAATTTTACATAGCAACCCCAAAAAAGGCCTATAATTCAAAGTTAAACTTCTACAAGTGCTGAAGGATGTTTCTTGAACAAGAAATATTGAAGACTTCTACTTACTAAAGGATTTTGCTTACGCAAGAACCATCGAAAAACCCCTACCTACAAAGCATTATGTTTGTTCAAAAATAGGACTATCCACAAAAGAAACTTCATTAAAAAACCATGGAATTTTATGGGACTACAAACTCTAGCACCTATGAAGATGAATTTGAAGTATGTATGGAAGTTTCCAAACATTTTTCATCTATTCTTTTTGTTTTGAGTTTTTTTAATTGTCTTATTCAAAGTCCTTTAATGTTTCAACACCATGTTCCTTTGAATCTTGATCAATGAAACCTGCAAAGACATAAAAAAAAAAGTTTTACAATCTTATAAAAATGTACAAAACAAAGAAATCAAACAAACAATGATTCTTAAACATTTGATTTGAAAGAATAAACATAACAAAATCCTACCCCATGTTGTCCATAGTTGTTATTTTTGATAGTGCACCTATTAATGATGAAATAAAGAGTCCAACAAAGACAAAAACTAAAGATAAAGGCAAGAAGGTTCAAAGTGTAATTTCTATGGAGATGCAATCAAAAAAGCCATAGTAACTTACAAATTGGGAACATGATGAAGTTTTGGCTCTTATCAAAGCCACAAAGGAAAAACCCCTTGCCAATCATGACAAAACGAACGGACAAGATCAATTTGAGACTACAATTACCAAGTAAAAGAAAAAAAGAAAAATTTATAATGAATTCAGGTTATTCAACTCACGTTAAGAATGGGCTAACATGTAAGGATAAATGGAGTTCCATATTTAAAAATTTCCATAAAGTTTATGATTACATTGCAAGTACTAGACACAACAAGGAATATTGGGCCATGAACATTATAGATAGAGTTTCTTTCAATCTCCCAAAAAGCTTTAGATGAGGCTTGTATGACATGATAGTTGAATTTCTTGGTTTAAGACCAATCTTTGAACCACCCTACACAAAAGACTTCATGATGGATAATGCATATCAAGTTATCAAGAAATTTAACCTCGCCCCAAATGAAATCATCAACATAAATGATGATTCAAGATCTATAAATGAAAAAGGGCAACAAAACTTTTGTACCAATATTGAAGAAGAATGGATGTTTAAGCATCTTTCAACTACACCAATTTAGTTTCCGATATTACTAGGAACCTCATAAAGTTGATTCAAGAAGCCATAAATGTTGCCATAGCTCCCATTTGCTTACCAATGGCTGAAGCACCCACCCAACCTAATCTAGTCCTAGGTACTAACCCCCACTTCACCAATTTTATCAATAAATAATTCAATTTTTAAAAATGCAACTATTGAAAATTTTGCATCTACTCAATCTATTGGAAATACATGGGTTAAAAGGACATACTCTTTTATTCATAAATGCATGGCTAAAAACACACAAAAAAATAGGTTGTTGGTGGAGCCCATTAATTGAATTAATGCCACAAGTTTAAATTCGGAGGAGAAACGAGCCCAAAACCATGAAGGCACTTTGTTGGAAAAACAATTAGAATATCAAACAAGACATGAGACCATGCCATCAATCACACACAACTTGACACAATGCAAGCTTTCAACAATTTGACATAGGTCATGATTATGGTGTTCAATTGAACTACAAATTACAACAACAATAATGTAGTTATTATTGAACCTCATGAGCTTAATAATAAGGAATTTGATTTGTAAATCAAGGGTGCATGAAGGCATAAACATTCAAACATTTGCAAATATGTAAGAGAATTATTTTATTTGAAAGATAATGATTACAAATATAAAATTGGACATTTAAGATTCAAACTTACTTTGATTCATATGATGTTTCTTTGTTAATTGAGATATTAAATCAACTCCATTCATAATTTGTTGTTAGATCTTTCACAATCTTTGATATGCAATTGATTACTTGCATGTTTTGTTATTTTTGTTGTTATAATAATTGGAATTTACACTTCATCCTGATCATGTGGGCTTGGTTCTAACTCAATTATTCACAATAAACAATCAATGTTTGCATCATCTTCAAAGCTAAGCAAATTATGCAATAAACACATTAAGTAGGAACTCAACATGTAAATCAATTTCTTGCATCAACTCTTCAAATTTTCATTTAAATATCCCAAAATTGTTTATAGAATGACCTCTTTTATGTATCATGTTATAAAACAATTGTAAAATTGTTGTCCCTCTTCTTTATAAGGTGTTATAGTCCAATTAATTGAAGGACAACCTTTATCACCCAAGAAATAGGGAGGAATTGCGCTCCTTTGGTAACATCAAATAAATTATGAAATTAAACATGCTTATAAAAATTAGACCTGCACAACTCTCTAAAATCATTCACATTTTTTAGCAAACCCATAAACACATCAAAAATAAATTTCTACAATCTACAACTTATGCAACAATCACTACTACGAAATGCGTCCTAGTTCACTTTGGGTTTCACTAGATTTTTTAATGAATTTGGACATTTTCATCTAATGAAATTATTTTACCCCCTAGTGAACGGGGACTAGTTGCTACGGACAATGACTTGTTTCATCAGTACCTATTGAAACAAGGTTATTCTCAAATGAAATACAAATTTACCAAACCATTCACTTGCTAGTTAATTAACTAACCAGTATGGAAATTAATTAAATTTTAATTATTTAATCTAAATTATTATTGATAATTTCATGATTTTTAAAACTTATTATTTATTGACACGTGTCATTACCTACGCTAAGTTTAAAACCTAGCCTAGGTAGGTAGGTAAACCATGTAATCAACTTAAACACCTAGCCTAAGAATTCAATAGAAGAATCTTTAGTCAACATACCATTGTTGACCACACATAACACCACCCATGAAGTTTGATCCTTTGACTTTTGGAATGAGGGCAAACACCCTTACCATCAAGCCATCACACTTGTTGTGATAATATGTTACATTACATTTTACTAGTGTGACCCGGGTGCCTTGCCAACCATGAATACACTCCACCCCGGTTTTTCCATTTTTGAGGCCAATGAATGAAATTTACCTCACTTTTACAACCATTTCATGCAACATCCATCCATAGTGGTGTGTTTGTGGGTTCATTAGACAATGGTTTTTTTTTTTTTTTTTTT
>Ga0209611_10000915_pt1 | contig 47856 bp, 26 predicted proteins | sample S1TSphgellanicum_3_FD_187693 | JGI IMG/M metagenome (GOLD analysis project Ga0209611, IMG submission 187693) | Host-associated microbial communities from peat moss isolated from Minnesota, USA - S1T2_Fc - Sphagnum magellanicum MG (SPAdes) (version 2) | ecosystem: Host-associated > Plants > Peat...
ATCTCTGCAGGGACTCATTCATGCGGCTCATCCTTATGTGGACGAGAAGGAGTTCATCACTCTTCTTCCTGACTTGCTCAACCCCGGCTACACGGCTGTACGCATGGTCGCAGGATCCAATAAGCGCAAGATCATTGGAAGAGTACGTTTCCTAGGCCCTTCCTCTTGGGTGTCAATCAGGCTCCCGGTCTTTTCAAGTTCTAATCTTTTGAACAATCAGCTGCTGCATCATTTCTTGCAGTACTTACTGGAATCATTCTTTTTGCTCATAGATCTGCAAACTTCTTCCTGACAGTTCTTCACCGATCGAGAAGTGAACTACATTTGCCATCTTCTAAGCTTCTAGCTGCAGATCGTACAAGAATTGATGCGACAAATCCACTTGAAGCACACTTCACTTGAAGGAAATCTTGTGATTCGATCGAGTTCTCGATTGCAGAATAGTTTCTGCAGCAAGGATTCGGATCATAGCAGCTAAATATATCTTGTAACTTGAGGATGTACATATATGAATATTGTTTCAGGTTAATTGCAATGGACCAGCGCCAGGGTGGGTGCATTCGTTTGCGGTGACGGAAAACTACATCGTCATTCCGGAGATGCCTCTCAGATACTCCGTGCGCAATCTCCTCAAGGCAGAGCCAGCGGAATACTTCAAGTTCGAATGGCTCCCGGAGTCGGGTGCCTGGGTGCACATCATGGACAGAAAGACGGGCAAAGTCGTAAGTGCAATAGAAGTCTCACATTCCGTAAATGACTCGAAAATATGTTGCATTTTATAATTAGAATACGACAAACCGAATCATATTTCAATCCAGAGAAAAAGATGAACAAAAAGAAACAAAAAACACAGAGCTCACTTCTGAAGAAGATCAGATTAACTGTGTAGATCAGGAAAAAGCTCAGATGTGCATGCATGCAGTTTACTCATGATACCACATTGCAACATATATAATGCTAATTGCTGCAGGTCACCTGTGTGGAGGTACCCAACTTTGTGACGTTCCACTTCATCAATGCTTATCAAGAAATTACTGGAGTGGATGAGTTGCTGCATGGCAAGCCAGGTACTCGCATTATTGTTGATTGTTGTGAGCATGAAGCCAACCCAGTTATCCTCAAGCGCATGACCCTAGAAGAACTCAGATCTTACCCTGGCAAAGTACTCCCAGACGCCAGGTGATTCCAGATCTTCCTCATTTTTATATATATATATCCCATGCATGTAAGTGGCGACAGATCTGTCTGCACCGTTTAATTTATACCTTGTAATTTGTTGGAGATTATTAATGTAACTATATGGCCCACTTTAGATGGGGGATCCAGGGTCCAAATTTCTAGGAACCAATTTGGACTCATTTGAAGCAAATTGAATCCTTGGGTTGCACCCTAGTGCCTTGGCTCTTGGTTCTTCAAATCATGAGCTCTCCTTTTTAGCAATTTTTTTTTTTTTTTGGGGTTTGAATGTCAATTGATTTTCCCTCCAAAATGGTGCCATGTAGGTTTAGCCTGGATTTGCCACTTTTTGGTCTTGGACCCTTATCTAAAGGCCATAGGGTCAAATTTATGGCTCTCATCCATTAGGATTGCTCTATTTCATTTGACTGGGACCTTGAACCCTCATTTAAAATGGCCTTAATATTAGAGCTCAAATTAATTGTGTTGGCGGGGGGGGGGAGGGACGCCCGACCTACGGACTGTAATAATAATAATAATAATAATAATAATGTTATTGTAATAGAGTGGGGCGGTTCACTATCACATTGGATGATGGAAGCACAAAGGGCAAATTGGAAGCTGCAGTTCCGCCAGTGGAACATGGTGCTGGTTTGGACATGAATACAATCAATCCACGCTACGTCTCTCGCAAGTACCGCTATATTTATGCCTGTGGAGCTCACCGACCCTGCAACTTCCCCAACAGTCTTACCAAGGTAATAATTTACCAGCTAAATGCCTATTAAAACCAGCACTTGTGTTTGTATATAAATAAATATATATATATATATAGCTGGTGCAGCTCGGCTGCCAGTTGCATGCATTGAGATTGCTAGCTAGAGATGGCTGTATTAAAAACTAAAGATTATATTTAGATCTAAGTCATCTTGAGCCCTGCTGATCTTTTAGATTTTGCTCAGTGTTCATGGAGGATCATTCTGGTGTTTGTTGTTGTTGTTGTTTTTTTTTTCTTTTTTTGTGTTGCATATTTCAGATTGATTTGGAGGAAAAAACCGCCAAGAATTGGTATCATCCTGGTGGCATCCCAACAGAGCCTTTTTTTGTTCCTAGACCAGGAGCTGTTGCAGAAGATGATGGTAAGTTAACACAAAATTAGTAGGAAATCCACAATATGCAAATCTGTTGTTATCTTTCAAAAAAAAATTAAAATTTTTTGGTTTGTTTTTGCAGCTGTTTAAATTGAAATGAAGCAGAAGATCAGTACTCCTTTTCAGTACATGAGTACTAATTAGAACTGTAGAACCACCTAAACCCTTGAATTTTTGGTCTCTGAATTAACATCCTGCAATCCTTTTGGCTCACTACTAACGACTCAGACATTGCTAGAGCTCTAAGCGAGATCCACTTGACCAAAATCTAAGTTGCAGGCCATTGATCACAACTAGCTAGCTAGATTCTGGTGTCGGATACTTGCAGCATACGAGAGTGAAAAGATCACTTACATATTCAAATGAATTTTGATGAAAATTTGGAATACATATCATGTGTGTGACGACTCATGTGGTCTGCATGTGACTACTGTTTGCAACAGGAGTTGTAATTTCGTTGGTGAGTGATGACACTGGTGGTGGCTTCATCATTGTGCTCAATGGATCAGACTTCACTGAGCTAGCTCGTGCAGATCTACCTTATGGCTTGCCTTATGGACTCCATGGTTGCTGGGTTCCAGGGCAAGTCCCTCAAATTTGATTTTATCAAGAACACTGGCTGACCAACTCTCAGATTCAAAAAATCATTCAACCTCTGTAAATTGATCATCCCCCCCAGATGCAACTGACAGACTGAAAACTAAACATTGGGAAAATCATTAAGGTTTGTGCAAGTTTGCTGCTGCAAAACCATTTTCACACCTGATCATTAGCATCAGGCCTTGACATGACTTTAGCATCAGGGTTTAACTTTATCAGGTCTAATATGTAGATAGAATACATATTGAAGTTGAAACAAGGTGGGACTTCTGAAGACACTCTCGTTCTGCTCAATTGTAAAATGATTTTCAGAGAGAGTCTAGCTCTCAATTGGATTTGGACATGAAACTGCTTTGAGGGATTTTATCTACCAAGTGGGTAGATCCAAATCTTGAATCTGGAGCTTTCAGAAATACATTAGCCTCACTTTTTATGTACTTGTATTGATTGAAGAGGTTTTATGTAGCCCAAGTGGTGATCATCCTAGGAAGATTTAGCCAAATTTGATGATTTGGAAATTTTTTCCCCTTTTTTTGAAAAGAAAAAGTGACCAAATGCTTTTTTGCAGAAGATCAAATATTAAATAATTAAGTGACCAACAAATTGAAATTCTTGACTATGAAATTTACTGTGTTCACCTCCATGCAATCTTTTTTTCATATTAAGTACTTTGTAATATATCTTCTGTGATATGGTGTTGGATCTATATATTGTTTGCCAACGCTATAGGAACTTGTAACAATCAATATTACTAGTTGTCAAGTTCACAGTGATTCAATCTTTAAGCAACATCAACCCAACTTTCCAACATTGAGAAACATGCAGTGCATCAACTTAAAACCCCACATGGCAACTTTGGGGATTGAAAAGTTGAACATGGATCATGGTGCGCTCACAATAGCTTGCATTGTCAAATATAGGAGACTTATTGTTTTTTGTACTTCCTTTAACATGGATAACTTCAAAATCATTTGTAGGAATGGTTAAAAGGAATTTTGAATTCAAAAAGATCATGTTTCACCCTTCAAGTGCTCATCGCACACTTTGAACATACCTTATTGTATTTGTAAGAGCATCTGGAGCAATGTATTGTATTTGGGACAATATTACTATTTGTCACAATGTTTAATCTAATATTATAGGTTTGTCCTTCCCCCACTAATAATCAATAGATATTGGACAATATACACTTAGAGAGCAATATTTAAATGCCAAACATTGGCCAATCACTATGGATAGCAATCAATGTGTGACTCAGCACTATGGCCAGTTGACTAGAAGGAATTATTTTCTTTTCCCTAGGTCTTTTGACACCCATGGTATCCTATGAATTTACAAGAGTTATTCACCCATTGTCACATCATTGTGACACGGAATTTATCCAAATTTTGACATGCATGCCATTTTACAATTGCCACTAAAGATGCTTTAAACCCATTTTGAAACCAAATGTTTCATGAAGGTTATGTGTTTTTCATGACATGTGAACCAAGAACATAAATATTGATAAAAAGAAGTTTCCAAACTAGATACACAAAAAGCAAAAGTACGAGCCAAATTAAATGAAGCGTCTTGATTGATCTATCAATGTAGAATGTGATCTACTAAAGAAAGGTAAGCAAAATGAAATATTCATCATGCACTCTTACATCCACAATGAGAATGATATTGCCTTGGAAGGCTTACGTAGATGTCAAACATGATATCCATTTCATAAGAATCATTGCAGAATACAAAGCAAATTTACAACACATGCAAATTCATTTATGGAAGAGGATATCATGTACTGTGGAATAATGTTTCTTTTTTGGGCAGAATTTTGTCACTTGGTGACAAAACAAAGGAAGACAAATCCTAGGAAGGATCTTTGGGGAGAATGGCACAACGTTGCCATATTTTGAGGGAAAAAAGTGAAAATTACCACCCTATTAACAAAAATGGAATATGACTTAAAGAGATTTTCTTTTAGATACAAAACAATTGACTATTGGAATATATGGCATTCTTGTTCATCCTCATAACATCAGTGTAAAATACTTAGAGAAATTTTCTAAGTGTCATTGAAGGGCACCTTAGGGCACCTTAAATTCTTGAATAACCCTCTTAGAAAAGGAGGAGAGGTTTACACCTCTTTAAGAGTGGGATGGATCTTATGCCTAGAAGAATTTTTTTAATTATCAAATAAACCATTTAATTTTTTTCAATGAAATAAATCCAGAGTTTATGGCTTCAAGCCATTCATGACGGTATGACATTAGCTTGTGTGCCCTAGGAAATGAATCTTCCAAGCCTTATTACCTTACACCCTTTCTCTACCTGCATGGATATAAAAAAGCACATTAACTTTACCTTTACCATTACTTTTATTTTTATAATATTTTTCATATACCCATTCAACGTCCATTACCATTATCTTTATCTCTTCCTTCAAATAGTATCCTTTGAAAAGGTTCCTTTCAAAGTGAAACTAAATGATCATAAAATTAAAATTTACACATTAATTTGACTATTTATTTATAAATGGTTATAAATTCTGTATTTTAAAAGTTGATTATTAAATTGATAAACCTCCACCCTCATTGCCATATATATCCTATAATTTAAACTTTGAAAATTCATTGTTTTTTTTAAATTCCAAATATTACGATTTCACTTGCATTAACTTTTACTTTCATTATTTATACCTATGATTTATACATTGTAAATAAATAAATGAGAAAATTAAATAAATTATCCTTTTTAAACACTTACAATGACAAAGAATGTAATATATATTTAAAATCATTTATGTACATGAGAAATAATTTTATAAATGTGAAAAATGATCATTTTTAATGTACAAATAAATGGAAACTGTGAATTAATTTTCAAAAAAACATCCAAAATCATTTAAAGATAAATTTAAAAGATGCCTTAAATTATATTTTTATGATCATTTTAAAATTTTAAATTTATGATTTTTAATATAAAATTTTATATTTAATTTCATTTTGAAATTATTTTTAAAAAAATGTATGTGAAAAAGAGGTGAAAATAATGGTAAAAAAGGTGGAGGTTTATCAATTTAATAATATATATTTTAAAATTATGAAATGTACACTAATACTTAAATCAATATTTTAATTTTAATTTAATGGTCATTTAATTTCACTACTAAAATATTAATAATTCTACTTTTTATTTTTATTTTTTGAATTAACACTATATAAGCTTGGATTAATCCTTGAAGCATTTTTCCCAAGTCATGGGTTTTAGTCAAGAAGTTGGTCATCGTAGTATGGATTTTTTTACTATTATCTTAATTTCGTTTATTGTAAAAACTATTCATCTCTTCAAACTATGACACAAAAGAAAGAACGGAAAACTCAAGCGAATGCAAAACACTAACAAAACGACAAATTTGGACAGTGTATGTGGAAGGTATATTATATCAATGAATTTCCTTACTAGCAATTGGGAGGGATATTATGCTTACTCAAGGGTGGGAAGGAAATTATGCCTATTTATAGTTGTAAGAAACCTCCCACTATTGAGTAGGCATAAAAACCATCCTATTCATGCTAGTGTTTTCTGGTGAAAATTTGCCAAAATTTTCTAAAAGATCAAGGCCAGCCACTTGTAAGCTTAGATTTCAGGGTGAAATTTTGTTCCTTTCTCGCCTAAAAACATCATTACACCCTAAAAGTTGATTTAAAAACCTCATTGCATTGTAAAAAATTTCGCATGTCCTATGACAAAGAAACACCAACATGTCGCCAAAGTATGTTTTCAACAAACCTTAATTCGCCTATTTACCTATTTTAGCCATTTGATCATTGCCACCTTTTTCATTTGCATCCAAACCATTTGCCAAACCCTTTTCTTCCCTCACAAAAACCTTCACCATTATTTCTCTCATTTGTAGGAGTGTTTCACCAACTCCAATGTATAGTAAAACTTAGAAGTTAAAAATTTTAAACAAAGGTTGGAGCTCAAAGTTAAACCTTGTTTGTGATTGTGTGAGATTTTCTTAGCACATTTGCTTTCAATGTTGAATTTTTTGAGTCCTAGACTTGTGTCGTACCAAAGCAACGAACTTTAGACATTAAAGTTTGCGAGATGCAATGAATTATGATAGTGTTTGACTATTGAACAATGTTATATTGGGAATGTTGTGGGTGCAAAGTACAATCAATCATGGTCTATGGATGATGGATTTGGATGCTACATCTGGCAAACTACAATGGAAGTTAAAACTTGGGAACCGGGATTTGAAAGGTGGAGTTGTGGATAGACTATAACTTGGAGGATGGAGCTCCAAATCATATCAAAATTCAAATCTGATTGTTGATGTTGTAACTTGTGACTCATCATTGATGATTGATCATGAGTCATGACTTGTCATTTATGGCTATAAATTTTCTATGTACATCCTAAACTCATAGTGCACATTGCAAAGGTTTTTCAATCAACCCTGTCTTGAATCTTGACTCTCCAACTTCAGCCTTTCAAGTTGGTGAATTCCCCTTCATCATTCTAATTTTTGGAATTTGGATGTGATGTAAAGGTCTTGCAAGTTGCAAGTTGCAACCTACTATAGGGTGCATATAGTGTTTTTTTCTTTAGTTCTATGGGTTTGAAATGTTGGCAGGTGTTGGTCAGTTGTGGCAAATGTTGGTGGTAGTTTGAAGATAACTTTGATTGTTTTTGGTTTGTGTGTTTAAAGTGCAAATTTCAAAATTTTGCATTGTGTAGTGTGTTGTGGTTGTGGTGGTGGGCCACTAGGCATTCGGTTGTGAATTTTTGCAATGCGACTTTGTGTGAAAATATTACCACTTAAACCACCCCCCTTTTCAAGTTCAAATACTTTACAACTCATGAAACCCTAGCAATGGTGTTCCACTAGTTGCATCTAACTTGGCTTCTAGTAGCAATCAAGTTCAATTTGTGCATGACCTTGCCACCTTGAAAGGTAAATAGTCTACCATTAAAATACCTTTGATTTTTTTACATGGTCTAGATTTGTTTACAGAATCTCCTAATGTTGATTCAATATAAGAGGTGGTGGAAATTTTGGAAGAAAACTTGTCACCACTAGAAGTTAACAAAACCCGAACTTATGAGTCAAAATGGAAGTTTCAAGTTTCTTGGGCAACCAAGCTACCTTGGGCTAAGTTGTAGGTGGGGTTTGAGGGTCTTACGCCCATTGTGAAGTGCAAAATTTGCTCAGAAGTTGAGCATAAAGACAAAATTTTAATTACAAAATGGTATTCATGAACTAGAAACATGCTAGTCGGAGGAAAGGTGATAAACCTATGAAAGGGGTGAAGAAAGGGGAATGGTATACTAACAATGATTGTAAACACAACATAAATCAAGTTGTTTATGCTTCTAAAGGGAGAGAATCTATTTTACAAGTGACTAATGGGTTGCTTGGTGAGAAGCATAAAAAATTGGTTCAATTTGCTACAATGTTTCACACATTGAAACATGACATGCTTATGTTTGAATATGAAGTTCAAAAAGACTTGTTTGATTTTTTGAATCTTGAAAAGAGCCCTAAAATGCATTGGACAAACAATTCTGGTAGGGTTATGGTTCAACATATGCATGGTATTATTTTGGAAGCAACACAATTTGCTATTGGAGCAACCCAATATGTGTCATTTATTTGTGATGAGGCAAGTACAATTGAAAACCAAAGTTGGTTGTTAATTCATGTTTATATGGTTCAAAATTGGTTGAAACTACTAATTTTTTTGTGCCTAGAATGTGTAGTGCCTAAATCAAATGCTAATAATCTTACCCTAATCCTTATGCAAGCTTTGGTGCATCAAGGAGGTCTCATAGAAAATTGATTGGTAGTAGGTTTATGACATTTGGAGTTGATGGGGTTTTTGTTTTTCAAGGCACTAAATTAGGTGTTACTTAACAAATTTTTGATGGTTGGGCTCCACATTTTATGGGGGTTCACTATGTGGCTCATAGAACCAAACTGGGAATTCAGATTATGTCACATTTGCAAATGGTTAATAGATTTGAGGGTTTGCTTCAAAACTTGTACAACTACTTTTCTAAGAGCCTTAAAAGGCATTTCGAATTTTCAAAACTTGTAGAGTTAATGGAACCCAAGGGGGCCAAGATTTTAAAAAATCTAAAAACACATTGAATTTCTACGTTGTCCCCTATCTGGCATGTTATGGTAGAGTATAGAACTTTGTTGATGAAGATGGCACTTAATGTTCCTACTAATAACAAGGCAAAGGCAAACTTTGACTTTCTTTGTGATGTGCAGATTTTGTTGGGGCTTATTGCCATTCTCCCATTGTTGTAATCGGTCTACAATCTTATTAAATTCAACAGTTGCATTTTTTTTGTGACTTTATGGCTACAACAAAAGTATGCCAAGGGGAAATCTATGAGTTGTACACAAATTTGAACACAAGGCTCAAGTTTGATGCATTTGAAGGTTATAAGGCTCTACTGGTTATTAAACATGATTCCATAATCATGCATCGGATGACATATTTGAATATAGGCATAGAGCATTTGGCATTCGATGTGAACTAGCAACACATTTGGGCTATTCATTTGAATTTGCAAATTGATGAAGTGTCTTATGTCACAAGGGACGTTTATGTTATAGTCATCACAAAAGTGGAGGTAAAATGTAAACGTAAAATAATTGCCTCTTTTTATTTCAAGTTTGTCTTAATTTTGTCCATTGAATATTCTAGATTTTGGAGTATGTTTTATTGCATTATCATGAATTAAATTAGATTTGGAAATTAGTTGTGGGCATTGGGGATTGTAAAGGTTGTTGATTGTTTTATTACAAAATTACAAGGGAAATTTCCTATTCATGGCATCATGGATAGTCTAGATGTGGTATACCCATAACATTGGTTGTAATTTGATGTAGAAGAAAGTTTTCAAAAACACTTGGATGTGATCAAGGTAATTTTTTGCCATTCGAAGAAGCTAGGTAGCAATGATATTTGGGTGCCTTAGGTTCTATTCACCATTCCTTGACTTTCAACAATCTCTATTCAAGTTAGCCATGAAATCAAATGCATGCACTACCATGGCTAAATCATTTGATGTGAATCCTTTGACATTTCTCTAATGCACTCTTTTAGCATTTAAAGTGCTTACTTGTTCTTTTCTAAAGTATTTCAAGTTGGCTGAAATTGCAATGGTGCAAGTGCTTGGTAATGTAAAAGATGAGTGGTGCTTCAACTATTTGGCATTTTGCAAATCTAAATTGTTCAACCGATTCACTATTAATCAAGATTTAGTGGTTAGAATGTTTTCCCAAAAGTTGTATACTCTACATAATTTTATGTATGTTTTTTCATACAATGAATGGCAAGCAAAATGCCCTTGCTATGGTGTGTGAGTTTAGATTTAAGGCTATGGAATCTTTGGAGTTTAGACTTTCTGGATAGTTTTTGATTTTTTGGGTACATGAAGTGATGATCCCAAATGGATACCACTTCTTATTCAACCTTCCATTTCCAAGTTCTTTTATTCAAACTTGAAAATTGAAAGTGATTTTGTATTGAACTAATTTATTTGTTTTTGTAAGCAAGCCACTTGTGCTACAATGGGCAATTTAAGGGTTCAATTTCCTCACAAGTTATTACTAATTAGAGTCTAATTCTCTTTGATTTAGTAGAAGGTATCCTAGATTTCTCCTTGTGAGAATTGGCAATAGCCAAATCTCATACAACAATCTGATACTTATAGCCAAAAAATCCATTACAAAAAAAATTCATAGCCTGTTGGGCTCCAATTCATTCCAACTATTGGCCAATTGAGCAATAGAAGGGCTAAAACAATAGCCAAATGTCAAATTTTTCCAAAACAAAATAAAACATTGATTCATACACCTTGTGATCTTGGTAGGTTTGGTTCAAGATAAATTTTGTCAAATGCTTTCCAATAGGTAAAGCCCATGGGTGGGGAACATCCCCAAAATGTGGGTCCAAACTTGGCTATTGCCTCATCCTAGGCCCCTCCTTATTTTGAGAATGCCCCCACCCTAGGGCTTTACCCTAAACATAAGGTCCATCCAGTGCTTAGGGAGTAGGCATAATATCCCTTCCCCACCTACTCCACCTGATCATGATCTACATGTGTATAGGTTCATGATAACCTTGGTGTAATGCTTTCCAATGGGTGAAACTCAGGGGCTGAATTCAACTACCACCTTGTCCTTGGCCACTTATTTTTCAAATGCGCCCACCATAGGCTTTACCACACACACACATGTCATCCAAATGAATCCCACACAATGGTGCTACCATCAAAGATCCAATATGTCTCTGAAATGTGAGACAAGTTTGTGAAGTATTTTCTATCAAAATTGTAATTTTCTATCAAAGATTTTTCTCTTTAGAAATTTGACAAGTGTTCTTTATTATGACTAGTTTTAAATGATTCAATGGATTGGGGTTTTTCTCTTGCATAATATGATCTAAAAAATCTAGCAAATTTACCCCAAAAAATTAGAAAAATTAGTCCAATTTGCACTGGACAAAAAAAAAATCCATTTTCCCCCAAATTTTTTATTTAAAAAGGAAAAAAATTGTCGGGACAAAAACACTGACCATGATATTTTTCCTGTTTTTACCAAGATTATTGCAATTAGGTTGATCAATTATTTTGTAGCAAGGGAGGCTGCTGGTTGCAAGATTGCCTTAAAGTGTCAATCTTGTTAGAAAATAGAGTAGTAGTACATATGGGGTGGCGACACGCATATCTCGAATTAGAGAACATGCCCATGCATGTATTTGATTTTGTTAATAACCCCCTGGTTCTGGTATTTTGAAATTTTGAAATCAAATAACCATTGATTCCAGTTTTTTTAAATAAAAATTCAGAATTAAAGGACCTTTGGTTCTGGCTGTTTCAAAAACTCAAAAAAACCTATGGTTTTCATGAAAGAACCAGTAAAAAATATGGCAGTTCTTTCATTGATTTTTTAAAAAATAAAATAAATGTGGTTATATATCAGGACTGGTTCTCTGATTTTTGAAAACAATGGTATGAGATCAAATATCGGTGTACCTTTTCAGGTTCGGCATCTCACTGCTAAATAATTATTTTATTTTGAAAAAATTAATTCGACATCAGAAAAAAATTATTTTGAATTTTCGGCAAAACTTCATTTAAATTAAAAAATATTCAACAACTGCCTGAAATCACTTAAAGTACATGGAATAATATACATACTAAATCCCTAAAACTATCCTATAACATCTTCTTGAATCCTACGAAATTTTGGCATCAATAAATAATAGTTTTTTTAAAAAATTCAGCAGGAAGGGACCTTAATTTTTTTTAATTTCAACATTTTCAAATATAATATAATTTTTGCCGAACCTGAAAAGGTAGTACGATAACCACCCTGAAAGCTGGCAGGTGTTTCAAGGTGCCCATTTCTAATACCTGCAAAACAGTGGTAGATACACAACAGACACCACCTATCCTCATTGTTTGGTTTGTCCAGGGTACTACACTAAAGCACTCAGAAACACAAATTTTCAACTCAAATTTGGTTGATTTCTTTCGCAACCAATAATCCTCAAAGCTGTTTACAGTACTTTTTTTGGGGTATTTGAATAAAATTTTCCTGCCTCTACATCAAGTAACAGCAACCAAATGTTGTCAAACTAGTGCTGGGCAGTACCATTTAGAACCCTGGTATATGGACTGATATTACTCCTAGTATCAAAGAATTGACGTGCCTGGTATGGCCTAAGGTAATACCAGCCTCGTACCAGTACCTACGTGGTAACGACTTGAGGTAATACCAGCCTCGTACCAGTACCTGCTTGGTATGGACATGAGGTAATATCAGCCTCATACCAGTACCTACTTGGTAACGACTTGAGGTAATACCCACTATTAGGGTTGTAACAATCTCAATGCCAGATATATGCCAATGTTGTATGCTTCTTCCTTTGGGTGGGTGAGAACTGATGGTTTTGATCCCAGTTCTTAGGTACTCGAACTGTTGGTTCAAAATCTTGAAAAATTAATTAAGAACTAGCCCTGGACCAGCCTCAAAACCAAACCTAGAACTAGACTTGGAACTGGAACCTAAACTGGTTTTATCTAGGGTCCAGAGTTATTTATTTATTTATTTATTTTCCCAGCTGGGGTAAGAAATGTTGTCAATGTGAGAAACAATTTAGGTATGCTTTTTTTTAATAATAAAATTAGGAGTAGCATTAAGAATGTAGTTGTTATTTTTAGAACATGGCTCAAGCATGCAAGTTTTCTTTTTCTTTTGGTTTAGGCATGTAGGTGATATAGGTTGTCAATTTTTATTGTTTGCGAAGGGCTAATCACTAAAAGAAAATCAGTTTTGGGCTATCTGTAGGTAGGTAAAATCATATCTAGTTTGGAATTGGACTTGCCTAGGATTTTTTTTGAAGAACTGAGAACTAAGAATCCTAAAATGTGAAGAAATGGGTCTAAAATCAAACCAAAGGTTCTAACAAACTAAAAACAATTCCTTGAACTATAATGAGGTTTTTTCATCTTAAAAATAGGGTTGGAATTGTTTTCACAAGTGGCATCGTGAACTTCACCATCCTCCAAAAGGGTCCCATTTTTTTCCACATGTGCGACACCAATCGCTATAAACAAACAAAATCTTCACACATTAGATAATGAAATACTAACAATAACTCAAGTGTGATTCTTATAGTGGACCAACCATTTGAAATGACATATATGTGAACCTAAATTAGTTTCAATTGTCATTGGTTGCCTAGAAGGCATGAATTTCGGCCCTAGTCCTGAACAATTGGTCACGATTTGGTTGCCATTTGATGGCCGAGATGTTAAAAGAACAACAAGTTATTGTATGGCAACCAAAATAAGTTTGATAGCCATCTTAAACCCTAAACCAACTTCAAGGCAATCGAAATTGATTTCCATCACCATTAGGTAGCTAGAATGTCCTCAACTCATTCTAGCCATCCAATAGCGACCAAAATTGGAAAAAAGTGTTTGGTCCTTGTAACAATTTGCATTATCCTTGTGTTTTAAGCGCAACCAACCATGTCAAGTAATCAAGATGAGAGCATGAAAGCAAACCAAACCAAACATCACACTTAATGACAATCATAGTTAGGACAATAACACCATCATTACATGGGAATACAAAAAAATAAAATGTCATGTATTTCACAAGTTGGAAAGAGGAAAAATATGATGTGGATGTCATTTGATTACCAAAGGATTTAAGGAGATCCCATTGACCTTATATGTTAATAATGAACAAATCATGGAAGGGGAGCAAGTGTTTGTAGCCTAGGATTACAAGGGTGTGGATGTCAAATATTTGTCATGTGTGTTTGAAAAAGTATATGTTTTGGATGTTATCAACATGCCAAAAGATTTATCATACAAGGACATCCCCATAGAAATTCATGTTTATCACACATGACTATTTCAACACAATACAACCATAGATAAGAATAATGTCCATGATGGAAGTACATAATTTTGTTAAGAATGCAAAAATTCACATTTTTGTAAATAAAAGGATAGTGGTATTCCCCCACAAGTTGATATAAAAAGTTGTACATGTTATCCATGAATGTTTTTTCAATTTTTTTTGCTTGAACCTCTAGACATTATTGTGGATGATTTTCACATATTTAAGCCATTTATTAGATTTTGAGAAATGATCCCCCTCTCCCCTTTCAAAAAAAGGAAGAAAAAGAAGAAGGGGAAAATAAATAAATAAATAAATAAATAAAAGGCCTCCATTTCAACCAAAGTCGAATATTTCAATTTCATTGCCATTGGATGTTTATGGTGACATTTTTGTCGCCATTGGACGGCTATGGTGACATTTTAATCATCATTGGATGGTTCTGGTGACATTTCAATCACCATTAAACAATTGTGGTATCATTTTAGTTGCCAACCTTTTCCATTTTCAATTGACATTAAATGACTGCAACCAATTTGGTCAACACTAGATGGCCATGATAGTTTTCAATTGCTAGTTGTCCAAACTTGGCAACTAAATAAACATGTTTTAATTTGATGGTGACTAAATGAACATTTGGTCATCCTATGGTAACCAAATTGGCTTGAGATTATATGAAGTTCAAAAAATGGATCTTCATTTCATTTTTCTATTGTTGCTTTCCTTTTGGGTTTTATGTCTTTAATTGCACATTTACAACTATTGCTTAGAACTTCAAGTGATTTGAAGAGGCTAAAACCTTGGATATGTGAGGGGTTTTATTTGCCTTTTCACAAAAATATGGAATATTTTAATCCTTGACCTTTCGAAGTTCTAGTTGTTCATCACAATCAATGCTTGGAAAGTTTGGTTTTTTGGGCATCCTAAATTAAAGTGATGTCATCCAACCAACCTTTAGGGGGACAATTTGACCCTAAACCTCTAAACCTTTTATTACAGACGTTGAATGATCCACATGGAAGATTTCTTAATGTGCCATCACAAACCATGCAAAAACAAGAGCATTAAAAATGTTTATGGGTGAGAGCACTTTATCAACCAATTCTTAAAAGTGATAGAAGCTTGTAGTGAATGACCTTAAACGGATTGCCATGTGACAATTTTAGGAAATTGTCTTGGACTTTTTCAAATAACATAAATCCTGAATGAATCATGAATGTAACACACCATAATGGGATTTTGCACAATGATTTGGTAAAGGACAACATCATATTGTTTTCACTTAATAAACCAGATATTGTGTGCAATTGGTGTCGCAACCCCACTTTGAGGGAGTTGTGAGGTCACCACTCACACTCCCAAAAATGGTCCTTCGAGATTCCTGCAAATTCAGAGCGTGATTGCAGGGATCAAAACACCTTGCATTGGGGCGTTCTTGGTACCGTTGGAAAGGTCTTAAAGTGTAGATGTCCAAAATGGCCTCGCATGAGCCATTTGGACATCTGCAGCACAAGTTATGGTCGAAAGAAGGGCCGGGAGTCAAAATGGCAGTTTGACTCCCGACCACTAAAAGTCGGGAATCGACCCGATTCCCGTGCATGCAGGTGAAGTGCAACACATCGTTGGAAAGCTCTTGACGAGAGATACAACTTTGGTTTAGACCTCGTCCCGATCCGAGTTTGGGGCAAGGAGTTATGAACGTCCAAAGTTTCGGGAGTCCAAACCAAGACAGTTTCGGGACTCCACTTTGGGAATCCCAGGAAAAAGAGCCATTTGGATGCAAGTCCCGTGGAGAGCTATAGATAATACTATATGGGGGAAGGTGGTGGCTTCCCCCGAGTCCGGGCCGTGGTGGGTCAAGTGAATCCAAGTTAGCCCGTGGCTTGTCCTAACACCAAAAAGGTGTAGAATGAGTTCTAACCCATTTGTGGGTTGGATTTGGATGCAAGACCGTGTAATTGAGTAAGCTTGTCCCTCTTCATAGTCTATCCCGGAGCTTTCAGCATGCCCCTCTTACCTCCCCTTTAATGTTGGAAGCTGGGAGCGTGCCCTGAATCCCAGAAATTCCGCAACTTGAGTGAGTTAGCCCAACTTGGGGCTAACTTGGGACTTGGGAGCGCGTCAATTGGGGTGAAGTTGAATGCATGCAAGAGGAGCAAGATGTCATTAACATGAAGAAAGTGCATTAGCGGGTGGCCCCAAAATTATTTTTGTTCTTGGTGAATCAAGAACTACAAATTCACTTCAACACATGGCGAAATGACATTTGACAATTATAAAGTTTGAAGCAAATGTCATATGAGGTGAAACTAGGATGTAAAATATTTTTTTTAACAATTCAACCAAGAAATCATTTACCAAGGTGATTCATGATATGTATGAGGTAAATCCAAAGGCGTAAAAAACCCATGTAACATGGTGTGTGCATGTTGATGGGGCATCCACACAATTGGATTCGACTTTAAAATTGTTCACAAAGCCAATTACCATAGATTGTTTGTAGTTGGTGCATATGACATTTGGTGTCGTTCATATGAATTTTTGGAAGTGACATGTTTCAAACTTGTTAATTTAATAAAATGAAGTTTTGTGAAATAATCATAATGTCATTGATATTGTAATTTTCCTTGTGCACATGTTAAAGGCATAAATGTAACACACATCCAATCATTTCATGTCCCTAAATTATTTCCTTGCCAATATTTGACATGTTGGAAAATCCATGTGTCCATGTGAAGATACAAAATGCTCTAGGATGAAATGTCACAGACGTTAAATAATAGAAAAGATTCCATAAATATTCATTTGAAGCAATATTTTTTTTGATGCAAATGGAAGCCTTCCATTGTCTTTTTTTTCATTTTTTGGTGTAGAAATTTTGATGAAATTTAATCAAAATATAGGAAATTTTGTTGAATTTACATTCAAAAGAAACACAATTCTTGAATTTTCTCAAATTTTTTGTTTAAAAAAATGAAATTTCACCCCAATTTTTTTTAAAGAAGTCATGTCAATTTCTTTTCCATCATCATAGTTTAGTTGCTAGTTGTTATGTAGTGATCGAAAACTCTAACAACCAAAATAGGTTTAATTGCCAATGGATTGCCATTTTGGTCGCCATAAGGTTTAGGGAAACCAAATGGTGCAAGTTCTAGTCATCCTACACCCTATCTTGGGCAACCCAATCTAGGTTATGACCTATGTTGACCTTACATTGACCTAAGTTGACCCTCTTTGACATGATGTTGCACAATGTTAGTGTCCAAATAGACACGTTGTGTCCTAATAAATGCTTGGATCTTGTAACAACCTTGGGTTCTTTAGATTAAAAAACTATCATATATAATTGGTTACTTTTTGACCAAGTGATAACCCACCCAACTAAAAACTTGCAAATTTGAAATTTGAGATTCCAAAATCGAACATTTTTTTATTTTTCAAATTTTAAAAAATTGAAATTTAAGTTTGTTGGATTTTCAAAAATATTAAATAATGGAATAGGAGGGCATTAGAAAATTAAAAAACCATCTAGAATTGCTCAAAAGCTCCAATTTAATCACATAAATAGTAGTGGTTTGGTTAGCCAATTTATCTTCAATGAACTATACAACCTCATGTATTAATGCACATAGAGTAATTGTAGTGTGGCTAGAAATGGAATAGATGCAGAACTTGTGATGTGAAATTTTTTGAAAACAAAATTCAATGTAAAAATGTGAACTAGGGTTTGACATTACTTTTCCACTAAAGCTAAGGAAAGAGGAGTGACACTTGATTGTTTTTTTTTTTAAAGATGAAAACTGAAGAAGTTTTATGGAGCTACATTGAAGTGGCAAAGGTGCATTGCGTGTATTTGTTGTTTTGTGTGTTTTGATTTTGTAACAAATGGGTTTTTAATTTTTTGCATTGACACAAAGCCATGAGGATGAAGATGAATTTATGAAAACAATAGTGGAGAGATGAATGTGGGTGGTTGCTAGTGCTTGTGAAAACAAATGTGAGGAGGTTGGTGATGGCATAAAAAAAAGACCTAAGTTTTAGAGGAAAGTGATCAAGTTCTTTAGTTTTGATGATTTTGTGAGTTTGGTAGACCTTGAATTTTTAGACTCTTTCAAAAAATAAAAAATTGTTGTTATCTAGAATTGTGAGTGAGCTTAAAGTTGTAACAACTATATGAATAAGGATGAATGTTGTGGGAATGATGCAAGTTCAAGGAGGTCAAAGCCTTAGTTGAGAAGCATATAGAGGGGATAGGGGGTGCATTGTAAAAATGAAAAGAGTCTTGACATAAGTTGACAAGTGTCAATTCATAATTTATGGATTCACGAAGCCTCTATTGGGTATCCTTAAGATGCAATTGGGGTATTGCTAAAAATAGAACTTGGGGGATAAGAGATACATTATTTGGGTGGATGTTTGCAATTTGGTGATCATTTGGGATTGCAGATTTTATGAGCATTGCATGAAGAATGGGGTTAGAGTTAGATGCTCTTATGACACCAAAACATTGAGGGAGTTGACATGCTTATAGCATTCAGATTTATGTGCTACATAGAGTTAAGGAAAATGCAACATATGTGAAGTATGTATGAGGTTGTGTAACAAGAAGTCTCTCTGAACACGAATAGTTTATGTGGTGCAATGTTTCATCATATTATCAAAGAAGTTTTCTTTTGGCACTCTCCTGAAAAATTTCAGTGGCAACTGTTGGAAGTTTTGTTTGTGAATCCCATATTTGCTCATCTGAGGATTTAATAAAAGGATATGTCTTGCCACAGCAGGTAGATGTGTTGTGCGTGTCAATCACATTGTTGTAGAGTGGTTTGCTATGTCACTCTTTTTTGTGTTACAGTAGCGCAAGCTTGAGAAAGATATGGACACACTCACAATACCGTAGCAGGTCAAGCTTGATAGATATGCAAAGAACAGAACATTTGTTTTTTCCAATATCTGCATTGGCTGTCTGAATCAAATGTCAGTCCCCAGAGTGCAATCATCATAACACCCACAAGCACCCAACACGTGTGTACTAATTACCTGGCTTGAGGACTTCCGAGATGGCACTTGCTGTTTTGGTTGTATTTGTTCGGGGAGTAGAAACATCTGGAGAAACATGTTGTGAATAGAAACGTAAACAGAAAGTATGCTCTACAGTCACTGGAGGGGAAACTTCCCCCACCCTCTGTGGAGCGAAGAAGCTTCAATTTTCCATAAAAGAAACAAAGAAGATGCTGATGATCATTGCTATTTGTGGTCAGTCATTGCTAACCCTACTTTTATACCATGACCTTACCATGGCCTTCATAATAGTAAAGGCTATGGCTTATACATATATATATATATATATATATATCTGGGTTTGGTGGTTCTCTCTTTTTCCAATGAAAGAACTAGTGGGTAAGGTTTGGGTATATGACCCTTAACTAGTGGTTCTCACAATCAAAGAATTGGTTTTGATTCCTTGGTTTTCAACAACAAAAGAACCTACTTGAATACCCTCTGTTCTTTCATGAAACTTCGCCAATTCTTTGAAAGTTCTCAAAAACCCGGAATCCAAGGTTTATTATTCTATTATGAAAATGTTCAATAACTCTGTACTGGAGGTTCTTGGTTTCCAATTTTACCCATAACTAAACGGGTATAATTAAATCACAGAACCACATAACAATAACAGAACTATCTCTTGTGAGAATCTCAATGCTATGATTTGCTGTCTGGTGAACAAGTTACAACCCATAACATTTGACCCCACATTTCATTAGCCACCTACTAATTTGCACAAGGTACCACCGAGGGTTCTGGTTGGCCCAATGATTCCGTAACCCTTTGCTGCCTGGATGAACATTTCATAACAGCTCTCTACAAATATGAAAAGAGGTGTTTCTTGATTCCCAGGAGGTATGATTAAATCCTGGAACCAAGGGCCTCACCTCTCCCGGGTTACCTAGTCCATAACAATAATAATAATGTGAGAGTATAATGTATATGTATAAATGTTCACAAGTGAAAGTAACTAAAACCATAAAGTGGGGTCAAGCTGCCAAGATGGCCATAAGCTCCTGTAAATAAAAGCAAAATCCTTTGAGCACAAACAGCTTTGACTTTCTCTTCAACAATCAATTTAGCAACTCATGGTGAATAATAATAGTAGTTTTGTAGTTGGCATTTTTGGCCTGTGTGCCAAAAGTTCCATATGAGTTATGAATGAATGAATTGTTAATTTTGGAACATGAAAAAGCATCAGCCTCTTCAAGAGGGCAGATCAGTTTGCAGTCTATATGTTTATAGTTTATATTTCATCACATCCAGACACAATAACTTATTATTAGTCATAACTTTTCCGTGGAGCACATACAGTGAAAAAATGCTCATCTAGGGGCCAAAAAAACCCTTCTGAGAACATAGTGAGTGTTCTGTTTAAATGGACAAAGAAACTTTTCTGAACCTGAGTATTTGACCAGTGGCTGGTTGCAGCTTTTTTTTAAAGATGTCCTGGAGACATCCAAATACCCTTCCTCTTGAAAACACCAGAGTACATATGTGAATAAATTATAGACTTTGTAACCTGTGAGTCTTGAGAGGATACTGGTTGCCAGAAATAGCTGAGGAGTAGAAGAGTGGTTGCAGCTTTTGTGCATGTCTTGGACACATGCAAATTATCCTTCTCTTAGAACATGAGAGTATCCAGTACATATGTGAATGAATCACTTTTGGACTAGGTAAGCTCAGAGAGGCTGCTGGTTATCAGAAATAGTTGAGTTGTGGGTTATTTCTGGTAACCTGTGGCCTCTCCCTGGTTACCAAGCATGAATGATTGTTGCGAGAATCGAGTCGACCTGACCTGCGATACCATTCTAAGTCAGTTGGACAACTTGTCAGTACCATTTTATGCGTTTCTGACTTCACAGCACATATTTATCTATTGTTATTTTTTGTCATGAGTGGAAATATCTCAAATGGATATATGTTATTTTCATTCATGAAGAGAGTTGTTATTATATTTTCATTCAAGAAGCAATTTGGTTATGAAAAAATTGGGGCAATGGGAGCTAATAGTGATACCTAGAGTTGTGAGTAGGTTGCTAATAAAATTGATCCTCACAACTTATTTGCTTATCAGTTGTGACCTAATAATCAATCAGATCTTCAAGATTCTCAAATAATCAGTTTAATTATCATGGAACATGTTGGATTTAGGCCATTGTGCCCAATAATGTAACTCTGAGGAATTTGTGTGAGCTCGTTAGAGCACTGGGCTCACTAAACTTTCCAAAGGGCCAATGAAACACACACAATGATATGTACCCGTCACATTCCATACTGTAATGGTTTCCATGATTTGCATATGGACATGTAAATTTTGCACAATGGTTAGAGGTCAGTAAAGACTTCTCCGTTGTGTCTTGTAAGGGGACTAAAAAGAGGCACCCAAGGCCCACATGAAAACCATTATGCATCCATTCAATAAAAATGTGTTTTGACTCCATGAAACCTAAACACCAACTGCAAATAATAAAGAATTCAAAAGAATAATGATTAGGAGAAATCCACACATTATGTGAATCAAAATATTAACTGGACCAATGCTCTTTTGTCAAAGGCTCTCCTAGCATTAAGGGAATTATAGACAATAGAAGGTAATTCCTAAGTGAATGCCTAATCCTTGCCTACTAAACGCATGGCCCAACAAATTGAATGGGAACCAAATTGGAATCAAAGACTTAAGACAAGGTGACTAGGTGAATTTTAGGTCACAAGCAACAAGGGGTTCTCTGGTAATCACCAATTAAAACACCTACCCTCTTTTGCACGTTGTTTTTCCCTTGTACCTTATTCAACACATCTTATCTATGATTTGGACTTTGTGTGCTTTTTCCCCCAAACAAACAAACACAAGAAATGTCTTTGGAGTCTGGACACTTCCACCATTCCCAACTTCCATCATGCTCATGGTTGGGGGAGTTGTCAATGGTCATAGAGGGCAATGTCCTTGTGCAATTATTGCCTTCCACTGCAATGGGTTCTTGGCAACTTCTAGCCCAGGAGTTCAATGCATGACAGACAGTTGGCTCCAAAAAGCTCTGTAGTCAATTGGATTTTCAGCTGCATTTTGTCCTTTTTTACCTGCGTCATTTGCCTCCTGTTCAGTTGCCTGTCTCGGAACTCTTCACAGTTTCTAATAAGTTGTTGTGGGGACAAGGTGATTACCACAAAAGTTCCATTTCTTGGATACCAAACCATCTCAATATCTTTCGTTTCTGTCTTCTGTCAGGTGCAACAGATGTAGCTTGAGTCATGTCTCTTATCCTATCACATTTTCATATAATATACACTTACATCTGCTTCACCTTTAAGTGACCTCATAGTTAGGCCTTTGGGAGTGTTTCTCACATTCAAGATGGCTTACTGTTTTCCAAGCCTCTCTGTAAACATGAAAATTGGGATACGAAAAGATGAGAGACTATTTAAACAAGGGGGTTGTGTCACACCATGGCCTTGCCATTTACATTAAAAAGTATCGTAAGGCAAAAGAAGAATTATGGAAACTCAAATATTTCACCATGCAGAAATATAATCTTCCAAAAATCCTCTAAAAGAAACCAAAATCCTTCAAGATATTATAATTCACTAATCTCAAGTTCCAACACCAGCCAAAATATCATCTTTCAAAAATAGACCTATTACCTAGGGGCCAAAATCCATTAAGCTACTATACTCTATAATGAATCTAAACACAATATCCTTGCCTTGGTAGGCAAGGCAAATAAAATCATTAAAACTATGTGGGCAATTAAGAGTAGTTATTATTTTGTGTAATGTCTTTTGCAAGTTGTTAAACAAAGAAAAGATTTTTGAATTTTTTGAAATTTTGTGCTCTTGGTAGTCATTGGATTATTGATATAATAAGTTTTAGAATGTTTTTAAGCTCAGTTTGAGGATGGTGATTCCTTGACAAGGTATTTGGAGGCTCATTGAGGTTATAAGTATCAACTTAACATGATGGTTAGCACTATCTTTATTGAAATCATTTCAATAGTTTTTCAAAGTGGTCAACAATGTCCTCCGATAACATATTTAAACCTTCAATTCAGTAGTTTAAAAAGTATTTTTTTGGTACGCTCATTGTATTTTTCTCAGGCCTTTTGACATGGGGTTCTCGTAGTCATTTTGTTAGAATCAAATACACAATAGGGGGACCCATTGGGAGGAATGTTGTTTGATCCAACTCATCTTCGCGTTCTTTGTCATATAGTAATAGCCCACCCTACTTGTGTTTTCCCTTTGTTGACAAATGATACACATACAGTAGGTCCTACATTAGGTGTGGTTCTTGTTTTTTTACAATTAGAGCAGGAATTTTCAACATTAAAGCTTTCAATACATCCATTGAAATGTGTAGCTTGGTCTTCACAGGGGTTAGACCACTTTATATCACTTCCTTACTCTTGACTCAGGTTTTTGTATTTTGGGCGCATCAATGGGATCCAAATTATTCGTTGAGTCATTTATGGCGAGGCTTTTCATAAAAATCTTGGGATGATATGTTTGTAGATCCTTAGGTGATTTTTGTGATGTTTTCATTATGTTATGCCTAGCTCCTTAGCTACTTGCTTTGTATAGTGTTTCCATCTCCAAATATTTTGCAGCATTACATTAAGTTCGATACTTGTACAATAACTAGTTGGAGAAGTTACTTGGTGCGAGATCTTTTGATGGTTTTATCAATACCTAGCTCATCATCATGCCATTTTTCTTATTTCTTTGGGCAAGTTTGGCCTCCTTTTCATAGTTTGGACTACTACCCCTGCATTCTTAGGATGTTGGGCATTGATCGTTCTTGCACTTGTCACTCGTTTCTAGTAGGATGATCACCCTATTCTTTTGGATGTAATAGCACATGTTGAGATTGACACTTTTCCATTCCAAATGGCATTACGAATTACACATGACATGCTACCCTAGGTTGTTTGTTCTTAGGTCCCACCCTTTGAGGGCTTGGTGGTTTGATTTTATCCCTAGTTATAGGTTTCTTTGGCAAATCGCCTGAACGAGCAGGAGTTTGCCTCACTTCTAGTAAATGCTCTTTTAAATATCATGCAAACATGTATTTAATCACATAATGAAAGTAATTGAAAAGGTTTTTGTTCAAGGTTCATTTTTCTTTGGTGTCCTATGCTTATGAATGATGTGGGATGTTAGATCAAATGAACTAAAAGTGCAAGGATGTATCATTATCTAAATGGATGAATGGATGACCATTAAAATTGACTAATGATTTTTTATGAATAAATGACCTTTAGCATTCCATGTCTTTGATGATGAAATTAAGTTTGTTGGTTCAATCTAACACCATTGATTGGATGATTGGATGCATGAATTGTGCCCAAGTGACATGACATGTATTTTAATGAACACCAAATGACCCAACTAAAGGACCATTTGATTCCAAAGGGGAATTGATTTCCACAATTTTTCATGACTAAAATGGGGATTCCATTTTTTGGTTTACACCTTTCAATTGCCAGTTGGCATTGGATATGGCTTTTGATGCCCATTGATCAATGGAAAAAAAAATTAGCTACAATGTAATAGTGGAGATTACTTTTGGCTACAATCCAAAATTCAAGATCATTTGCAATCCCTATCTTATAGCAATATTTGTTGGTCATTTTTAGTTACCATCCTATGATGGAGGTGATTTTCAATTACCACATAAATCATATATCATTTTTCATTTCCATCCAACAATGGCAATCAACTTTTGTTACCATAAAAAAACAAAGTTCACTTCCAATTGCCATTGAACAATGAAAACATTTTCAATTGCCTTTGAGAATATTGTTTTTGGTCACCAACAAATAATGGAAATTGTATTCCATCACCATCGAATGGCAAATATCATTTTCAATGCCCATTCAATGATGCAACCCACTTTGGTTACCATCCAATGTTGAAGACCATTTTTAGTTGCCATCCTATGGTGGAGATCATTCTTGTCAACATTGAATGAAGGAATATAATTCAATATCAAATGGTCAAGATTATTTTCAAACACCATCAAATGGTAGAAAAACATCTTTTGTCACTTTCAAATGGCAAAAAACATCTTTAGTCACCTTCAAAAGGTTAAGATCACTTTTGGTTTTTATCAAATGGCGTAGATCATTATCAGTCATGATTGAATGGTGGAAACATTTTTTCTCATCATCCATTAAATGACAAGGCAATGGGAAGATCATTTTAAATTGTAATTTCATAAAAGAAGTGATCATCAATTTTCAACCACATCCAACAATGTAAATGAGTTTGATCAAAATCAAATGATGTTGATCAATTATGGGTACCATTTAATGGTGAAGAAATTTTTTGGATTGCCATAAAACAATGGAGATCTATTCCATAATGGAGATGATTTCATATCATCATAAAATGGCAAAGATTATTTTTCATCATTATCCAACAATGAGAAAGAGTTCCAATTGCCATCAAATGTTGTTGATTATATTTGATCGCCATAAAAAATTGGAAAGCACTTTCAGTCAACATCTATGGTGGTGATCATTTTCAATTTTGAGTTTCCATAAACAAAGGGGACAATTTTTTTTGCCATCCAACTTGACAAATGTCATTTTTGGTCGCTATCTGATAGTGGAGACAATTTTTGGTTGTTGCCTCGCAAAGGAGATTACTTATGATCACCATCCAACAGTAAAAATGTTTATGGTTATCATCCCTAGGGAGGTCACTTCCATTTTATTACAAATGATTGCAAAAAAATATAAATATAAGGTGCAACTTATTAGGGAAAAAATATTATAAATAAGATGCCAATAATTCATTTTGAAAATATACTTAAAATATACTTAGAATATGATAAAAATATGCCATTATTTGATTGCATATTAAAAAATATCTTTTTCCCTAATATGCTTCCTAAAAGTACAAGTGACCTCCCCATGTTAACATCAAATGGTCATTGAAATGGTGTTATCATCAAATGGTGTTGAATATCATCCATAGAAATATATGAATGAAAATTAATCAATTCATCCCCTAGAATTCATGGATGTTCATTCATGGAATCTTGATGAAATATGACTATAGATGATAATGGATAGATGAAATTTACTTGAAGGTACCATTTGTTTTCTTAGGATTGCAAGGATCAAATGAATATGACAAGTTACAACAACATACATTTATAGTAAATGTTCCTAGTTTCTAAATTTTAAAATGTTGTGGAATATGTGCTAAGCAACAACTATGGTGTGTGATCCATGTTGAAAATTATTTAATTATTGTGTCATCAACCAACGGGGATGATGACACAAAGTTCATTTTGTCACCAATTATTGTTTTCATCTTGAGGTCCTATTTCCAAAGGTGGAAATTTTTACAACAAAACCCTGAGTGTCCATTTTTGCCTAATTTTATTGCAGAGATTTTTTTGGGACAATATTTTTATTTTCTTAACAAAAAAATTTGAGAAATTTTTGGAATTAAAGAAAACACACTTGACTAATTTTGTTAAATCTTGAAATATTTTTGCCTAATTTTCTATATAAAAAATTGGAAAAAAAAGAGAGAACTTATTCTAGTGATCATTCTCTTTTTTCTGAAGTTTAAATTCAAACAAAATGCATTCTAAAGGGTCTTAAGAAAAATATAACTACCATGGCAAGGGCAAGGGGTCAAGTGCCATACAAGCCCCATTGTAAATTGTGGCTTAAGGCACACAAGCCAACTGATTAAATCCCAAGAATTACTGAAAGCTGTCAAAATGAAAGCTAGCAAAATTTGGCACAAAAATATGGTTATTTAGAGTAATTCGTTGCGTACTGGGCCCCAGTTTTGGAAGGTGAGGATCAAAACAGGAGACAAGAAGAAACCCTAAACCCTAAGAACCCTCATTCAGGACCCCAGCCCCTATTGCAGGAATACCCTCAACCTATGGCCTTACCTTACTCCTCCAATCAAGCCTTGTTAAAATGAGATCCTGCAAATCTTCTGAACTGATACCCAAGTTCATGAAACAGTACTCAATTTCTCACACTCCACAACTACATTCAATTTCAGGTTGAAAAAGTGATTAGGGGGTCAAACTAGGGACCAAAGACAGGGTGACTTTATGACAAATAGCTCTTTTATGTGATAACTTTATTCCGTGTTAGTTTATGTGAGTCTGTGAAATCGCAAGAAACATACAACTATAGATCAATTAAATATGCCTAGGAGGGTGGGATTGGACAGTTTTTTTAATATCCATTCATCCACTTTGACCCACTTGTGATCAAAAGAATGGTTTCACCCAACAGCCTTTCATGTACAGTGATTGAATATATTTTAACAAAATTGTGTTTTTGAATATAAAGTAATCGACCACTTGAAGTGGGGACATGAGTTGCCACACGACATGAATTCCATAGAACATGGAGTAATGTTTGGATCAATTTCAATTAGTAATGTTGTGATTGCATTCACATTTTGATAGGGGGAAGTTGTGACATCAATATCCATGCCTCAAGGCTATGGCAAGTATTAAGTATAATTTGTGTGAAATCTCACAAGACATAATTAGAGCATGGTTTGATGTTCAGATCTGATATTCACAATGGTTACAACAATGGGTGTGCTTATTGTGTGGTTTGGGGGGGGAGGTGTGGGGGAGAGAGAGAGAGTTGTTACCAGTTGGCCTTTGTGTTGATTGAATGGTGCCATCACCATGTTAATGGTGTTGTCAAAAGTAGTTTGAGTATGTAGGTAGATTCCATTAGAAGACCTACAAATGACAATCCTTTTCCAACACCGGCCAAGGAGATGAGGCTACATGTTAACTTCATGCCTTTCACATTCTGTAGTAGCCTACCTTGGTGAGATAAATTATATGATTTTTAGATATGCTGAAATTTTTTTAATTTTTAATTTTCGCAAAGAACACATTTTTGTGAAGGAGGATGAAAAATCTTTTGGAAAATTCAGTTCAATGATTATCAGACAAACATGTGCTGAAGCTGCCCCTGCACAAGAGTGGTGTGCAATTTGGAGTGTGTGTGTGTGTGTCCCATTTTGCTAGGTAAGCCCATCATTGGGTGAGCCTGGGAATGACCATTCTCTGGTGTTCAAGGGCAGGGAACTCTCGAAGAACACAGGAGAACTATTTGGGATCGATTCTAGGCAATTATAGAGTCAAATAAAGTACCTAATAAATCAGCACTTCCTTTAAGGTTTGCATTTTTGTGCATATGAGGTTTAAGCCAAAAACCAAAAGAGGTTGGATATATTTTATGATGTCATGAAACATTTGAAGATGTGCGTTTTGCTTGGAACAAATTTTATTTTGGAACATGAAATGCAGCAAAAGAGGGCAAATGTTTGTTGGGAAACATTTTTTAAATTCCTAAGTCTCATGACAACCACACTATCTCATTTATAAAGGGCACTCCTAATAGGGAACTCCTTTGTTGTTATTAAAAAGTGTGTTGTCACTACTTGATCATGTGGATTGTTTGGTATAAAGTTGGCACTCTAGAGAAGGTATTGGTAAGCTCAATTTTCCACTTAATAGGTAGTCATTCTAATGTTGGCCTCTTTTTCACATTTTTCCCAATTTAAAAAAGGTGTGTTGAAATGAGGAAATTTTGTATAATTAACCTAACCACCCAACCCCCTTACCCACCCACCCACCCACCTACCTACCCAAACCCGCCTAGCCAAACCCCCCCCCCAACAACGCTCTTCACGCCTTTCCCCTTGGAGAGAGGCCAGGGATAGACAGAATAATAATAATAATAATGTTTATTAGATTAGAATGGTTGGTTGACAGTGCAAAAATAGGCGGAGGATGCAAAATTTGTGGGTGACAATATTAAATAATTAGAGCTAAAAATACCCAAACCCTTGGTCAAAATTAAATAATTAATAGCCAATAATAACCAAACCCTTTTTTGTGTTCATCTCAATTTATCTCCAGCTGGCTGCAAGTAAAAAAAAGTTGCCACCTGGAAAAACTATTAGTCAGTAATTCACTTTACAATATTAGCCAGTGGGAGTGAAGACCCCCCCCCCTTCCCCCCCTTCCCCCCCAAGGATCTCGTCATACGAGAACGGAATTTTTTGCAAGCCGGGCAGACCGTGGGTCAGAACCAGGATCCACCAGTCAATAGAACCTACCAAGTAGCCAAACACCGCCAGAGTGAACCAGTCCCCCATGACTGCACCAGTTGGCCGTTCTGTCCAGAGGATGGGCCACGTTTCTTCATCCACTTCCTGAAACTGCTTTAACCAATATGGAGCACAGTCAAACCGTTTCGGCTGCTGACCTTTGACGTTTTTTTTGGTAGTCGTTATTTTCCCAACCTGACCTTGCCCTCCCACCTACCTACCATCCTGACCTAGCTACCTTGTTAACCTACTAACTACCCTACTAACTTAGCTACCCTACCTACCTACCTACATACTTGCTTACTTACCGAAGTGCCTACTTACCCACCTACCTACTTGCCTACCTACATGCTGACCTACCTATCTACATACTTGCCTACTTACCCACCTACCTCTTGCCTATCTACATGCCTACCTACATACTTACATACTTGCCTATTTACCCACCTACCTACTTGCCTACATGCATGCCTACCTACCTACCTATCAACCATTGTCTACTTACCCACCCACCTTCCTACCTACCACTTATGCAATACCAACATATGTAGATGAATATTACAATATGAAAGTATTGCAATAAAATTATTCACAACCATTTTAGTAATATTTGAGGCCTAATGACAATAAAATGTCAAACCCTAATGAAGGTAGTGCATAAAATTGTATAGCCTTGGTTTTATAACTACTCCTCCATTTTGGACTATTTAATGCATGACCTACCTTATTTAATTTAATTAACTTACTTAAGTAATGGGCACTAGATTTCAAATTTTGATGTGTTTATGAGTATGATGTACTTAATAAATATAATGTACATTTAGGAGTCCTTATTTAAAACTATATTTATGAAAAGTAAATTCTATTTAAGGTTTGGGAAATCACACATATTTATGATTTTTGCAACTTTTCATGCTAATTAAAATCAATTTAAAAAACATATTTTGGAGGGAATTTTTTTTTTAAAGATACATGGAACAAACCTCATTTTTTTTCTATTTCCAAGGGAAGAGAAGGAGAGAAGAAAGACTCAAAAATCACATACACAAGGTATGCACATCCCACCTTTTTTTTTCTTTTTTTCTGTAATTAACTTTATAATTTCAAGGCACAATTAGTTGTTCTTAAATTGTTGGATCTTGCAGTTATATTTTTTATATGCTTATTAAGGTTTAGGACATCTATCATTAAGATTTTTAATATTTAAGGTTCATTTTCATTTAATTATTTTTTAAAAACTAAAGCTGGTTCCTTCGTTAATTTTTTTCACTTAATTATATTTAATATCCTTTACATGGGTTTACCAATGTTATTCATTTGCCCCTTTTAAGTTTGACATATGAATATTGCAATATCCATTTGCTATTTTCATTCCAATGGGGTCAATATTCACATATAGTCCCTAATCATCAATCTAGTGTGGATGAGGGTAATGCAAGGCCGCTAGATTGAATTTAAATTGCTTTATGAAACTATGGGTTTTACACCTTGGCCATGGGGTTTGTATAAGGGATGAAAATATTGCCACACCTTTTAGGTTGACAATGAAAGTTTTCAGTAGGAATGACAATATTGTCAACCTCTATAGGTTGGAAATGAAGGCTCTAAGTGAACATGAGGGTATTGCCAAAGTTCATGGCCGACAATGAAGGTTTTGGGTATAGATGAGACTATTGCCAAGTTCTATAGGCTAATAATGACGATTCTCATTTAGGATGAAAGTATTGTCTAACCTATTTATATTCACAATGAAGGTTTGCCCATAGAATGAGAGTATTGTTCAAATATTAATGAGTGTCATTGATGATGAAGGTATTGCATATCCATCTACCTTGAATGTGAAGGTTTGAGTTGGAAATGAAAATATTACCCAATTCTTTAGGCCAATAGTGAGGATTTCTAGAGATGCTAAGGGTGTTGTTATGAAATCATGTGTTTATAGTGAGGGTTTAAACCTTTGATGAGGGTATTGTAGACCTTATAGGTTGGCAACTAATTTTTTGCATTGCATTGATGAAAATATTGTTAGATTTTTCAAGTTAATTATCATGGTTTAAAGCACAAATGAAGTTGTTGTTAAAGACCCATTCGAGCTGGCCATTTAAGCCACTTTCACTTGTTTGTTTGATTTTTAATCATATCATGTATTCCATTACATAGGGGTCATGGTTCTTCATCTTATGGTAATTTTGCATGAGATTGTATAAGGGGAACATGAATTATTTTGCCAACATATCTTTTATGGTCACCCATCATTCATAACCATACATGGGTCATGCTCCAAAATCCCAATCCATTGATGTGCAAAACCTAACAAACACACCCTTGAACAACACAAACTTGGTGTGGAAAAAGGGCAAAAACATCCTTGGGTGGTACCACTAGGAACATCACACTTCGATTTTCCTAGACCCTTGAACTTTGAAAAATCATAGGAAACACTTAAATAAATATTTTCATAATTTCTTAATGAATACATTTATGAAGTTTCCATAAATTTTGAATTTTCAATAATATAAAAAAATTTGTGTATTTTGATGTTCCTAATCATTGCATTTAAAAAAAATTTCAAGAATGTCATGTTGGTTTCTTTCCTTGAATTTTTTCGTCAAGAACACAAATTTGAAACATGATTTGATAATTTTTTTCCTAAGGTAATTTGGAAGTCATTTTATTTTTAGGTTTTTATTAAGCAATTAATTGATTAAATATAATTTAGTTATGAATTTTCAGAGTTAAGGCTATCAATTTGTAAAGGGGCACTTTTGATTAGGAATACGAATTTTTAACAATTTCTAGTTTTTTTTAACTCCAAAATAAACTTCAAATTATATATTAATGCTTGCAATTAATAAACATGAGAAAAAAATTTATTTATAGTTGTGAAAACATTTTAAATAAAAGGCCCAAGAAAATGATTTGGTTGTTTTTGGCTCCTTAACCATTCTTTGAAGTGGTTCCTAATGATACCACCCAAGGATGCTTTTGCCCAGAAAGATGTGCGACATGGTGGGGCAAATATGGTTGAACTTGAAAGCACATACATCCCACATGAACGAATTCCACTAGAGTTTTTTGAAGGTGAACCCAACCATGGAGAATTGGATGTGGAATGGAACATCTACAAACGGGTGCCCCCCCAAGAAGCCAAGGATCCAAAACCATCTTGGCCATATGTAGTTTTTGTTTTTTCTTTCATTTTCATGCCATTGTTATTTCATTTTTGTCATATCCTTCATGATTCTAGGTATGGCAATTGACCACACCTTTGTAGATATGCATGTGGTATGGACCAAAAACAATTGTGGAGACAACACTCAATCCATCAAATGAAGATGTTTAACTCAATTCTTGATTTAAGCAACTATACATAAGGCCCTATTTGGATTGTAAACACAAGAGGGGGAGTTGGCATTTACACAAAAACCTTGCCATTTATATTCGCACATGGGTGCTGCATCATTCGAATAATGTGTTTTATTTCCAAGATGTAGGAGAGGTTAATGGGATTCACATCCCATTCACAATAGGCATCTAGACTCCATCACAAATGTAATCTATGCTTTCATTAGGCAACAATAGGGCAATCTCAATGATCCCACCTTTGGGACCAATGATGTTAAATTTCATTTATTCACATTGATGGTGTTTGATGCGCATCAATCTAATGTCCCTATCATTTAGATATTAACAAGTTATCAAACATGTGATGATTTGGTGGAGTGACTCACTCCTTTGAAGAAAAAGTTGCAAGACAATATGTTGGGATGGAAACCTTCATGTTTTATTGTTGATGATGTTCCACAAGAATTACGAGCATTGGGGAAAGTTTATTTTTTCAATCTACTAGCTTTCTTTAATTTGTTTTTATCTACTTACAAGCATTTCATATTATTTCATATCACATTTTCCATGTTTTGGAAATGATGTGCTCTACGTTATTAACATCTATTTTTTTCATGGTTAGAATTGTGTGGGGTGAAGATGAAATGCTAATTTACCTTTGTGCATGGCATGTATTGAAAGTTTGGTGCCTTTGGTCAATGAAGAAAATTAAGGATAGTGAGGTGTGTCATGGGGTATTAGATGACCTTCATGCCAATTGAACTAGGTGAAAACATTGATGCTCCCAAATTTTGTAGGAGAAACAAAATCATTGAAATTTTCACACAACACTTAATCAATGATTCTTAAACAAAATATTTTTGGGCATAATACTCCCAACTTAATGTGTCACTTATAACCCTCATTAAAACATCAGATTAGTTTTTTGCACCACATTGCTTTGCATGTTACAATTTCCCTTTCTTTGCATTAAAGTCAAAACAATTAATTTTAGTAGGGATGTCATGTGCATGTAATTTCCCATAGATTTATGGATGGTGGGTCTTCAACAGGTCCCACATTCAAACCAAGACACACAAGCTTCCATTCAGTCATATCATGGGGCATTGAAATGACGGTTCACCTTGGAGACAAAAGGGTTTTAGGTTCATCATCCATTGATTGGTTGGTGTGGAGATTCACAACCATTTTGCAAGACATTACATGCATATGGCCAAAATGAAATGACACGGGATTATCAAAGTTTTGGAGCACAATGTCAAAACAAGTTTTGAGCAAGGTGAATTAATCCCCAACACCCATGTCAACCATGAGATTGACAACTTAATTGAAATGGGTCATGCATGGATGGTGCAAAGTACACATCATCCGGATGTGAGGTACAAGGTCCCACTCCCCTTCACACATTATATGTGTTGCATGTGTGAATGGGCATTGTGTGGAAACTTGTGCAAGCACCAAGTGGTAGTGTCTATTACATGTATTGATTTCACACCAAAAACTATTATTCATTATTGTGGGAGATGGTATGGATCCAATGTTTCAATTTTGAAACAACGTTTACAAACCCTACATACTTGCACTTTTATGATGAATCTAATGATGAGGAACCCAAGGTAGAAGACCCATGGGTTGTCAACATGGGTGGGCTCATGACACAAGATGATACCCTAGCCCTTAATGTTGGGGAAAAATCAAATATTAACCTACCATCAAACTTGAAGACCCCCACACATAGAACATTTATGCACATAAATATCGTAATGCAAGAGATTTTGGATGAAGTGAAAGAAGGTGATGTTCAATTCATTGACCATGCCACATCATTGTTGCATGTGGTTGCCTCACATGTTCAAGGTATGTGCTTTTCCAAGATAAATGAAACAATGCATCCAAGCATGGTTTTCCATCAAGTCAATGATGGTCTGGGAACTCAATCCACCAAATGAAGGATTAACATAAAATGATGTGTTGACATGCAAATAATTGTAAGGGGGTCCAAGCATGGTAAAGTGGACCAAAAAGTACGTCCACCTAAATCCAAAATTTAAACATGGTAGTTTTTCAACATAAACATAAGAAAGTAGGTTGAAATTTTTCTTAAAGTCTCAATATGGAAGGCTCCATGCTTCCATTGAGTTTTTACGAATTGAATACAAAATTTGAAAAATTTTAGTTTAATAAAAGTAGGTAATAAGTAGAACCATAACTAATAGGTTAATATTGCATTTCATTCCTACTTTTACATTAAACATTAAATATATTTTGATTCTACTATGAAATTTTTTAAGTTCATTAGTATATTTAGCATGCCATTGACTTAAAAATAAAATAGATCCAATATTTAATGTACTTGTGCTTGAATTTTAATCTATTTTGCAAGTTGTGACATTTTTTTATTTTGATATACAAACCTATGGTTTTAAAATATAATTATAACAATAAAAAAAATTCATATAAATAAACATTAAAGCAAATAATATTTTAAATTTCAATATACTAAGCCCTACTTAATGGCCATTTTTCATTTTTGCTACAAGGTAATTTTCTAGTCTACTTTACCATGTTTTTGCCCAAGGGGTGAATGCATGATCTAGTGGTTCAATATCAATAGAAATTACACTCCCTATGAGTCCATACAAGATTTTTTAAAATGATTCAAATGGACGTGGTTGTTGCTTTAAAAATTATTATTATTCTAATATTTGAATAATACATGTTCAATCATTTACAAACCTTGCCAAATCTATGTGAAAACTTGTATTTAATGAAGCTAATGTCATTTTTTAATTTGGAAGTCCTAAAAGGAAAACCCACAAAGTCCATATGAATAATAAGCCATGTAAAGCTTTCCAAAAATATGCTTTCGAGACAAAGAAATGGAAAAACAAACAAAAATTGCAACTCATATGGACTTATGAAAATATGGTCAAATTTTAACCATTCGAAAGTTCCTAACTATTAAACAATTAAGGTTTGCAAAGAAAAGACTCCTTATATGAGTTTATCATCTTGTACTAAATCATATATTGAGTTCCACTAACAAATTTGGAATGTGAATCAATATAAAAAAATTCATTTTGTGATGTTCTAATCAAATGACCAATCCATATTTTCAACTTCAAAAGTCCATTACTACTAACAAATGAGTTTTTTAATCAATAAATAACCACACAATATTCTTCATAATGAAATTGTTAATTTAAATCCAAGTCCCAATTAATAAATCTAAAGATATATTAATCATCATATGCATTTGATTAAAAGGTACCCAAAAAAAAACATTGTTTTGTCACAAAACACTATGAGAAAATCATGTCCATTGCAACCAGACTATCTAGTTATAATCTCATTCTATCAGACATTTTTTAATTATAACCTAGTTCTATTAGACACTTTTTAATTACAACAGACATAATTTTCTCATAGTGAAAATGAGCCATTCAATTATGCATTTATTTTAAGAAAAAGGTTCATGAGTAGAAAGATTGGTCTATTTGTATATCCCCCCTTTAACAATATTCATTATTGAATATGCACCATGTTACAATATGTGTAAATGGATCCCATCTTGTGCTATGTTGTTTATGACATAGATCCATCAACATGCAATGCTTAAAACATCCATTCCAAATTGAAAAAATAGCATTAGTTTGTTAAACATGACCTTTATGTCCTACATATGTTGTTATTTTGAATAAAATAGGTTTAAAAAAATCTATACTATAAATATAATAACAAATATTTTAGACTTTGGGATTTGAATGTCACATATTGAAGGTATTGTGCCTCCACTATTTGCTAATACCTTCATCATGCGTAAAAAACTTGCATTGTATCCTTAAAATCATTCAATAATACCTTCATCATGAACTTAAACCTTCCTTGTAAGCCAAAAAAGGCCTTACAATACCTCCATTTGAAACTTAAACCTTTAGGTGAAAGCACATTACGAGGGGGGGCAAGTTTGGGCACTTTCATGACATGTATATAAAATATATTTCTACATAACGTATTGCATTTAATATTGGGCTTCACTTTTTGTGTTTGGGCTTGATATTTTGATTTTCATGAAGTTAATGATATCTAATATTATTTGAACAAAAGAAATAATTTTAAAAGCTTAAATAAAAAATAATGAGTATATTAATGGTATATATAGTATAATAGAGCCTATTTTTGTTTTTGGACTACATTAGGTTTGGGTTTGAATTAGTCAACCAAAAAATGTTTGAAAGGAAAAAATATTAAATGACCCACCTCACATATCTTGTCATCTTCCATTTGAAAATGATAGTTTGTCAAAATATTAATTTACCACATACCTACGGTTGTCAACCCCAAAAATATCCATTTGTGATATGATAATTATCAAACTTTTCACATGGTTCACAAACTTATTCCAATCATATGGAATCACAATGTTTAACAAGTACTGCAAATTTCATAAAAACTAAAAATCATTCCAATTGTTTTTTGAGTATATTTGCATTTTTTAATACATAGTGACATACATTTTTTTTTACTACAAATATACTTTGGAATCACACAATATAAGTTGGAAAACTGAATTTTCTTTTTGATTGAACTTTTTGTGTTATAATCTACCATATTATGCAAAAAGTTTGGAAAAATATGTTCCAATATTACCATGGTTGAAGTTCAAACATGGACACCCTTGAAAAATAGTACAATGCGACAACATTTTTGGCCCCCCCATAGTGTGCTTTCACTTCATCATAAGCCAAAAAAAAGCCTTGCAATACCTCCATTCAAAATTTAAACCTTCTTTGTAAGCCAAGAAAGGCCTTGCAATACCTCCATCCAAAATTTAAACCTTCTCTGTAAGCTAAAAAAGGCCATGCAATACTTCCATCCAAAATTTAAACCTTCACTACAAGCCAAAAAGGGTGTTGTAATACCTCCATCCAGAACATAAACCTTCACTATAAGGTAAAAAAAAATCTTACAATACTTTTAACCGGAATTTAAACCTTCATTGTAAACCAATAAGGGTCCTACAATACCTCCATTTTGAATTTAAACATTCATTATAAACCAAGAAAGGTTTTGCAATACCTCCATCTAGAACTTAAACCCTCACTTTAAACACACAAAAAACTAGCCAATACCCTCATTGGAAAGGTAAATTAACCTTCATTGTTTACATAGAAGGGCTTTGCAATACTTTAATCTTGGACCAAGACCTTCACCATTTGGCCAAAAGGACCCTATAATACCTTCATCCCAAACAAAAACCTTCGTGCTAGATCTAGCTAGAAAGGTCTCGGACACTATTATAATCCCTGTTAAGAACCTTCATTGATTATTCAAAAGGTTGTTGCATTACTTTCATGCCAAACAAAAACCTACATTGTTTACAATACCCACATATAGGCTTAGGCAAAAAACATCAAGTGTTGATCAACTTGTGTGAGACTATACTCCCTAAATGCAATACTTGCATATAGGGTTAAGCCAAAAACATGAAGACCTAATTGAAAGGTTGCCCATGTGAAACTACAACTAGTCAAACTACAAATTTGACTCTCGACCACCAAAAGTCGGGAATCGCCTTGATTTACTTGCGGGTAGGTGGTGTGTCACATATCGTTAAAAAGTTCTCTATGGGGCTTATAATTTTGCTTTAGACCTCACTTCAATCAGAAGTATGAAAAAATGTTATGGGCCTGCAAAGTCACGAGAGTTTTAAGACAAAATAACATTTAAGTGCAAGCCCTGTGGAAAAGGTGGTGGCTTCCCCCAAATCTAGGCCATGGTGAGTCTTGTGAGTTCGTGTATGCATGTGACTCGTCTGTGCACCAAAAGTGCTCCAACCATGCACTAACCAACTTGTTGTTTGGTTTGTATAGGTTCGTGTGAATAATTGATTTGCTTGTCATTCATCATAGTTCCCATCCCGAAGCTCTAGCATGCCCTTCTACCCTTGAAGTGCTATGAGCTAGGAAGCGTACCTTGATTCCTTTTGTTATTTCCAATTTTGGATTCGCATTTGAGTCTTTCAAGGAGTGTGGGGGTGCGTTAGTTGTGGTCATCATGCAATTCCTACCATTGCTACAATATTTATGAACAATTTGTTTTAGGTGAGCTCCCCTTGTCAAAATTTTTTTGTTGTGGTCTTGCCTTATTATTTCAAAAAATAATTGCCAATGAAACACGTGAAATGCAATACCTTCATAAAGGTATTACACTATGATTTACATTTACATGATCAAATCTTTTTACACAACATCATGTAATTATGTTTTAAAACATATAAAAAAATTCCAAAACATAACTTCATTTTATAATTTCATTTGTAGAAACCTAAAGGTCCTAAGGGACACTTATGAGTTATTTGTGATTTTTTTACATGGTCCAAAAAAATAGGGGGACACCTAAGCTTCATTATCAACCTTTGAAAAGTCATTGCATTATTGTGGGCCCTTAGGAAGGTCTTCATGTAATTTCCTACAATATAATATATTAGAAGATTTCGAAGCCTTTAGTTTTCACCCTTTTCAATTTCAAATCAAAAATGTAATCAACCCCTTTTGTTTAAAAGAAATTTCTTGATCAAAATTCATTTCATTGCCTTTAAATTTCTTGTTTAATTTTTGTTCAAATCATGTCATTGATACATCATGTAAATGTAAATGATTTACACTTACACACACAACTCTATTCAATTTATCTTCATTACTACAAATGGCAAATGTCATCAATTTAGACCAAGTTGTTAAATACCTATTTTGATAATGTGTGTTATATTCTTTTTTTGAATATCATTGTTTTCCTTGTTCATTTTTTCTCTTTACTCTTTTACTCTATTTCATCTCCTTTTTATTCTTTCATTTTTTCCTAAAGATGATTTTGTTTCTTATGTTTATTGTCATTCTATAAATTTGCATTATTTGTTTTGTTATAAGTTTTTAGTGATTTGGTTCAACTTTTCTTTATGCTTCTTTTTTTTATATCAAATTTTCTCGATGCTTTGGTTTGAGGGTTTTTACATTCCTTGAGCTTCTAGTTCAAGCTTTCTTTATATCTTTAATTCAACATCTTTTTGTGTTTTCATCAGTTCCAATTCAAAAAATTGCATTTTTATTTTTAATTTGCATTTTCGGTCACTATGCTTGAATTCTTGTGTGAATGGGATGGAGGTTTGGTGTTTTGGATGTATGGTTGTTTTTGTACTCTTTGTTTGAGTTTTTTATATGTTAATTAAAAATTTCCTTATATTGGAGGTCGAAAATCAACCTGCAATATATGCTACAAATAACCTTTCAACTATCGAAATCCATTTTAACAACCTTTAATATTGTGTTTGGTGCATACATATTGATTATCCAGATCTATGCATTACCTCAATATTTATCTTGGCCATTGGGTGAACCATTTGGTTTTCTAATTAGTTTTTTTTGACAAAATACAATGATGATGAAGGGGTTGAATACATTAAGATGAATAAATTCTTTTATTTGAAATTACTAAACAATTGAGGTTGTTGATTATAAACAAGACATGAAATATTGCAAGGTGGTTTACATTGAAATTCAAGTAGTTTATTGAATATATACGTTAGTTTAAGTTGTTAATTTCTTAACTTGTAATGAGTTATTGATTATTAAATTTTATTTATTTTTGTGGTCTTTCATGAATTTTTGCTTATTGTTAATGTTGTGTATAAGATTATCATTTGGTGACCTACATGTTTAGAAATATTGCAAGTGGTGATGGAATAATTTAAAAGATGCACCTAGGTTGCTTTGTGTTCAAAGAATTATTGATGGAATTCACAAATTCCTCTAACAAAACCAACTAGGATTTTCATAAATGATTACCATTGCTTTAAAATGAAAGGTTATAACATTGTAACCCAAGTAATTATTGATTATAATAAAAAAATTATAGATGTGTTTGGGGGTTCACCTATTGTTTTACATATACAATTATTATCAAGATGTAACAAATTTCATATTGTTCTTCATTGCTTAAAACAAAATTAACATGCATTAGTTCAAGAACCAAATCAAATGACAAAATCCAAAATAGTTTCATGTTTGAATTCTTTTTCTTCCTTCTTCCTATATTTGAAATCTTATTAGTAGTAATAATCCCTCTTTTTCTCCTATTCCCCTAATGAATAATATCTTCATGGAAGAAGATGAATTCAAATCTTCCCTCTAAAAGTATAATTCAAATCCTCTTTTCTATCCTATTCAATCCATAACTATATGCAATTTTATTCAACCCTTAACATTACCCCCTTGTACTTTGAATTTCATCCTTGAAATCTTGGAAATGCAAACACATAATTGAATATTCTAATACAATCATTACAACCTATAAAATATTGAATTTTTCATTTACAGATCCTTGCATTAAACCTTGAATCTCCTGATATTCTACTATTGGTTCAAGTTATTGTTGCTAAACCTCCATCTTGAGCAGTGTATGGCCATTATCCTCCTAGGTACATTCACGCTCAAAGGAGCTACCCAAGTGGGTGGACATTCCTTAAAACTATATTTTTGTAACTTTGACCAATCACCATTGGCACATAATAATTTGGATTGTTGATTTACTTTTTGCAATGGGTTCCATTACTTTCAAAGTTTCAATGACTACAATTTCCTATAAATCTAAAGTCTTTTTGTTTGCGAAAAGGACTCAAAATTTTGGAGTGGACATTGCTTTTCAATTTCAAACGTCCTTTTTGCATGTGAAATGTGGACCATTCATTCTCACATATTCATGTTGATATTAAAAAGAGCAACATGAATTGAAATTTTCAAACGTGTTTTTGGGCCTAAAAAATATGAAATTTGAAGATGTTCCTTTAATAAAAACTTTCCATTGCAATGTAATAAAGAGCATGGATGCATTATTTTCATGATATATGATAAAAATTTACAATCCTTTGTATTGATAACTTATAGCCTTTAGGAATATACAAATTAATTTAGGTTTAACAATCACATGATTTGTATGTCACTTGAAGAGACTTTTAAATCATTAAAAATCATAAGAAAAAGATTATATAACTTTCCCATGTATGTTTCATGTTTTAAATGTACACATTAATATTGTATGTTAATTGGAATTTGTCCATAAGTGTACTCTAATCAAGCTTGTTGAATGTTCATGAATGAACAAAGTTGGACAACATCAATTGGATGTTGGATGAAAACCTTGGGTTGACATCTAGAAGTTAGGTTCACAAAAAAAATAGTTGGATTCATCTATGATGTTAAACATTCAAATTATGAAACCTAGCTAGCCTATAGCTTCTCCATTCTTCTAAAACCCTATATTCCCATCACTAATAATTTTCTTTCTCCTGCTTGTGGCTTGTGCATTGAACTCCATTGCCCTCTCGTGCACTCAACTCCATCACCCCCCTACCTCTCACTTTTGCCACAAGGTTCTTCATTGCATTCCGTTGTCAACTTTCTTGTGACATTGAGCTGTCATAATTAATGCAAGAATGACTATTGTTTTCTCTTGCCCACCTTACTCATTCCTTGCAATGGAATGCAATGCATTGAGTAGCAACATTGCTATGTTACGCCATACCAAGTCTACAACACTTTTACAACATAAAACAATAGAGCTAAGATCCTTGATGCATTGTTTACAGGTTTTTTCGCTTTAGTCGTAGATAATGTAGATGATAGATCTTTTAGGATCATTGAGGAGGATCAAGGTTCTTTGTGCAAGGAAGAAAATCCCACAAAATGAAGTTGCTTAGGTCTTGTAGTTAAGTTCTTTGTGGGTATGGGGAATTTAAAAAATAAATGTAAACAAGTTCCCTATTGTCCTCTTGAACTTGAAAAAGAACCATGTCTTGAATTTTTTTGTTAAAGTCAAAATCTTAATTGTAATAAGGGTTTTCAATTTGTAGAAGGACCACGCAATGACAAAGATCATGAACGTGTGGGAGATGTGGCAAGTAGTAGTTTTGGAAATGAGTTGTTTTTGGAAAGCGAGGAAGATGAGGACAAAAACCCTTGTGAGAAAAGGAAGGCTTATCAATAGAATTATAAATGTCGCTAGGCGGTGTTGCAAGTAGTAGAAAATGAGCAAAGTGATGTTGAATAAAGAGGGCTTTTAACTTGTTTAAAAGCTATAGTTTCATAGTTTGTGGGTGACAAGCTTAGATAGGTCTGACAACATTCTACTACATTAGCAAAGACAATATCCATGTTCAATTTTTACTTCTTAAAGGGCTACAATTGTTCTTTCTAGATTGTGGTTGTTGGAAAAGTTTTAGGGCATAGCTTGTTGCAACATTGTGTTGTAGAATACCTATGATATCCAAGAAGAATTAAAGAGAACCATGTTGTTGAGAATCTAAAAAATGGCTTGTCAAATCACTTAACAAGTCAAAAGTCTAGTCCCTTAATTATGGCAAAAGACATGGTATGCACTCTTGCAACATCTAATAAAAGTAGCAATAGTAAAAAGGTTGCTCGTTGGGTGTGGATGGAAGGACCATTAAAAGAGTAGTAGAAAATCGAAGTTCTTTAATTGACAATGGAAATGTTTTTTAGCTTAACAAAAAGGCTGAAAAGTAGAGTGATTCTTTGTGTGATGCTACAATCCAACAGATTGTGAGTTTTTTGACTATGGAAACTATAGTTCTTCCAAATGCCAAGGACATCACTTGAAGGAAAGTTGCAGTCAAGCAATATGATGTGCACATGTCATGACTTTGTTTCTATGTTAACAAATTTGAAAAAGATAAGGAAATTTGTCCCTTGTAAACATTTGTATTTCATTTTCAAAATTTCAATGCTTTACAATCACAAAATACATGATTTCATTAACTGGCTAACACTAAATATCAATGAAATCAAAAAACTTTTTGCTAAAGATATTCAATTAGGTTAGTACCTTGTAGTCACATAAACACACACACACACACACACATATAGTTCTCTTGTCAATCGCAATGCCTTGGTCTACATATCCTCTAATTAGTTGCACATTTGTTTTTGATGTAGTTTAGATATAAAAAATTTCATTCTATGTTGAATGCAATATTGTATTGAATTTGGTTTACAATTGCACATCACAAATTTTGATGTTTTCCCAGCATGTGTGCCCTTTGTTGTGTGATATTAATTTAACTATAAACTATTTTTTCTTGAACACATATATTGACTCTTAGTTCATCATACATATATTCATTTAAAAAATTTGCATTGCCCATCTATGTATGTATGTTTTCATCCATAATCATTCATCCATTCGGGCTTAAGGTATAGGTTTAATTTATTTTATGGTGATGGGGTAAATGTTTTATCCATGTTACATACTAAGTTTCTCAAGCTTTGTGTTCAAACTCCATGTTCATGTAGAAGCTTGCCACCATAATTATTTTTTACCATGTGAAAGTAATTTAGTACATTGACAGTACTACCATCATGGAACACTTTCATTAAAAAATTTCCTACAATTATTTTGTTATTTGATGGTACTACCAACTAGTGATGGTAACCACCATCCTATAACATCCTCATATGTGGTTCATTATTCAACAATTTGTTCCCACTAGTCTCCATAATTATGCCTACACATTGAGAATTATAGATTGAAATTTATGTTCTACATGAGATTTTGGTATCCATAGTAAATGTACAATTTCAATTATGTAAATTTGTTCTTCCAAGTATTCAACTTGCAATACAACCTTTGCAACTTGTGGTATCATTTGTTGAATTTCATTATTGTTCAAGTCATCCTCCCATTCTTCCAAGGGTTGATTGTATGGTAGCAAGTTAGGTTGCTAATTAGATCCTCTATCTTTGGGTTTGAAATCCTACCTTCCTTCCTTTTTAAAAAACTAGGTGGTGCATATTCCAATTTATGCATCTCATAGTGTTTAAAGGGTGACATTCAATTATGTTCTTCCCTACACCCATTGCCTCAAAATCGCAAATCCCCTCATTGCATTTTTCCTCTAGACATTTGGATCAACCTCCAATTGTGTCTCCCTCAATAATATATGATTTCAGTTATTAGTTTGCGTATGTGCTCTTTTAGTAAATGCATCTCAAGGTTCCAACATTGTTTCAAATGGTGTTTGATATTCTACATGCCACTCTTTTGTTTTTGGCATGTGTTGCATTGTATATTACACTCATTCATGTGTGAGAAATTGCATCATTTCCTCATGCAGTTATTGTTCCTACATTCCTCTACTCCCATTATTTCATTTTGTTGAATTATAACCTAATGCAACTATCTTTGCAAACTTTTGGTCACCATTTGATTTATATTTTCCATTTCTGTTTTTTCCTCTATCAGTTTATTCTTAAGATTCAAATCCTTGCAATAGCTACCCCACTCAACTTCTTTTCCCCAAAAAAAATGATCAAGGGGTGTAGTCGTATTAACATGTACAATTAATAATCATAACCATTACTTAATTTTTAAAATTTTGGATTATAAAAAAAATAGAAACCATAAATATAATAATTTTTCATAAAATGTTATTGTGAATAAATTATGTACATATCATAAAAATTTGGAATCAATCTAACAAGTAAAATATACATAATTTACAATTTTGAAGACTTATAACCATTGTTTAATTTTTTTTTTGACACTAAAGCATAATTTGAAAATATTTTTTAATTTGATATTGTGAGACTTTTTAAATATACACCTTAGCATAATAACATCCAAAATTTTAAAAATATTTTTAATGTATTTTTGAAAAACATATAAAAATATTCTAAGAATATTTTAAAGAAAAACACTTAAAAAACAATGGTTTAAGGGGGCACATGTGATTCCTTAGTAGGTGGTTGAGCCTTGAGGGGTGAAAACATGGTAAAGTATGCCAACGGTAAAGTATGCAATATTAAAAAATTGCATGTTTTTAATACACATTAAATACATTAGAAAAAATAAAATACATGAAAGTGTGTCCCACTTTTGTTTCAAGTTGTATATGAAAATATGATGAAAGTACAATTGTAATTGGATTTTATATATTTTCAAATGGATAAAACATTAATATGTATCAATGTGTTTTAATTTTTTTCGTATTATAGTCATAATTTACCAAACTTTTCATATAGAAGCATATTTGAAAATTTGAAGACTTACCTAATTTAGAACATACTTTTCATTCATTTTTTTTATACTAATTTTTTTCACACTTTATGTGTAGCTTACCATAAATTCAATGGAGTGCACCCTTGTTTCATAATGAAAGTTAAAGAAGTTTTGAATAAGTTTTTTCATGTTTATACCATAAATGTGATTGTGACTACATAGTGGATATTTTTTTTGCCATACTTTACCATGCTTTCATCTCGAATAAAAAAATGTAAAAACATGAAAACACAAGTTTTCGTATGTTACATTCTTAGGAAAAATAGAAAAATTGGTCAAAACCACATAAAAATCTTGATTTCTTCTCCCAATTCATCTTAGGGGATGTTCACCAAATGGTAAATATAAAATTCTACAATTCTTAAATTGAAACTTCTTGCCATAGAATTGGCATTTTAATATTGATATTTGAAATATTGCAAAAAAAAATACAGAATTGGTATAATTTAAATTGTAGCATTAGCCCTAATATTATTTTACATACAAAATCATTATCATGATGCAATAAATTAATACTATTCTACATTGCTTAAAGTGGAATTAACATGCATCAATTAAAAAGTAAAATCAAAAGGCAAAATCCAAAACAATTTCAAGTTTGAATCCTTTTTTTCATTCCCCCTAACTTTGAAAACCTATCAATAGTAATAATTCATTTTCTTCTCTTATCCACTTGATGAACATCCTTGTGGAAGAAGATTGATTCAAATTTTCCTTCCAAATATATAATTCAAACCTTTTTTTAATCCTAATTAGTCCATAACTATAATGGAAATTCCATTTAGCTTTTACAACACATAATCATTAAACCTTTTCTTCCATACCTCCTTAATGATGAAGGTTATTTTTTAAATTTCATTAACCTTGCATTTTATGCACAACCTATTGAAATTAACTAAGGAAAATTTCACATACAAAGGGTAATGCACATTATTTATTATTTGCACATAAATAATGTGCATTTATGTGCAAATTCAATAAATCCACTTTATTGAATTTGAAGAACAAGAAGACAATCAACAAATTCAATAGATGCATTTCACGAATGATGAATCAATAATTAATGTCATTGAAGACCTTGCAATCATGCTAACACTACTAGAAACCTTATCATTTGCAACTAGTCACTATATAATTGGCTGTTGTTTGCAACTATCTTGGTCATGTTTGCAACTACAAATTTGGTATTGTATAATTTTTGGGCCATACGATTGTGTGTGCAACTAACATGTAACTAAATGTGTACAACATGGACATGTGTCATAAAAATAATGGCCTAAACTTATACATATTTAAATTACTATATTTAATATATCTACATAGGCTATATATAATAGTATTATGTACCTTTAGTACTAAGGTTAATACCATGCTAATTTAGGTTAGCCTAAACTAATTTAAGCTAAATAAACTAAAAAGTTAAATTAACTTAGGTTAAACTAATTATGGTTAAATTAAATTAAGCTAATTTAAATCAAGTTAAATTAACCATGGCTAAATTAAGCTAAATTAAATTAATTATGGTTAAATTAAATTAAATTAAATTAAATTAAGCTAAATTAACCATAGTTAAATTAGGGTAAAATAATTATGGTTAAATTAAATTTATTAGGTTACACTAATTTTGGCTAAACTAACATAAGCTAAATTAACTATAGCTAAATTAAATAAGGCTAAACTAATTTTGGCTAAATTAAATTAGGATAAAATAAATATGGTTACATTAAGTCAAGCCAAATGAATTATGGCTAAATTAAGTTACACTAAAATATTTATGGCTAAATTAAATTATGCTAAAACTAATAATGGTTAAATTAAGTTAGGCTAAACTAATTATGGCTAAACTAAATTATGCTA